>Ga0157369_10002234_pt1 | contig 23310 bp, 14 predicted proteins | sample C25metaG_FD_113461 | JGI IMG/M metagenome (GOLD analysis project Ga0157369, IMG submission 113461) | Corn rhizosphere microbial communities from Kellogg Biological Station, Michigan, USA - C2-5 metaG | ecosystem: Host-associated > Plants > Roots > Rhizosphere > Soil | place: USA: Michigan... | reverse complement strand
GGATCGGACTGGCCGCGAAAGAGGTCGTCCTCGGGGTCGTGCTCGCGTGCCTGATCGCCGCGCCATTCTGGGCGATCGAGGCGGCCGGGACCTATCTCGACTATCAACGCGGAGGCAATCCGCAAGCGCTCGATCCGGCGGCGTCGGCCGACGCGTCGGTGCTTGGCGCGATGCTGCAGTTGGCCCTCGTCGTATTTCTGATGCATACCGGCGGCCTTAACGCGCTGCTCGACGTCGTCTGGACAAGCTATGCGGTCTGGCCGCCGCTGGACGCGCGCCCGCCTTTGATCCGCGAAGCGTGGGAACCGGTGCGCGAGTGGCTCGCCGCGACGATGAGACTGGCGCTCACGCTCGCGTTTCCCTATCTCCTTGCGCTCGGCGCCATCGAAGCGTGCTTTGCCGTCTTGTCGCGCGTCAACGCGAAGTTTCCGGCGTATGTGGCGGCGCTGCCGTTCAAGAGCGTAGCGTTGCTGCTGCTCGTCGCATTGACGCTGCCTCGGCTGCTCGAGGCGGCAAGCGATATCGCCGCAGAGCGCGCAGCAAAGATGCACCAGTTGATGGACGAGGCCACCGCTTGGCCGTCGCGGACCGGGAACGGATCGGTCGATGCGCCGATTCAAGCGCCGAATCATGCGCCGCCGAGCGATGAGTCGCTCGAAACCGGCGATCGATTACCCATGCGCATAGCGGCCCCTTCTCTAGCGGCGACACGATGAGCGACAAGCCGCTCCCTCCCACCGAGAAGCGTCTGCGCGACGCACGCGCCGAGGGCAATGTCGCGCGCAGCGAGGTCCTCTGTGGGCTAGCGGTGTCGGCATTGACCATCGAGGTGGTGTTCGCGTGCCACGACGCCACCATCGATCATTGGCTGGCCTTACAGGCCTTCGTGTTCGGACAGATGGAATCGGCCGATCGCGTGGCCGCCAGCCTGCGCGTGGGTGGACAAGCCATCCGGTTGATCGTGCTCGCGCTCGCCCCCGTCGTCGCCGTTGCGGTCATCGCCTCGATCGTCGCAGCGCGCGCGAGCGGCGCGCTGTCGTTCGCCCCCAAAGCCGTGCGGCCCTCGCTCAAGCGCTTGAACGCCCTTCGACACCTCAAAGCGCTCTTTGGCGCCAAGAATCTCAGCGCGATCGGGCTTGCCCTCCTTGCCGCCGGCATCGTCGGCGCCACTGCATATTGGCAGTTGATCGATCGGCTGCCCATCGTCGAGGCGATGATCGGCTGGCAATCGCTCGCCTACGATCGCGAGGCCGGCGGCGCCACACTACGTAGCTTCGTGCGGATGGTCTTGGCGGCCCTTCTGTTGCCCGCCTTGCTTTCGGCGATGCTCGCCAGAAGGCAACATCGCACCGGCCTGCGGATGTCGCCGCGCGAGCTCAAAGACGAGCTGAGGCAAACCAACGGCGACCCGCTCGTGCGCGCCCACTTACGCGCGTGTTTCGCCGAAGCCGCCACCGCGCCGCCCACGCGCGCGGCCCACGGCAAGCGCGCGCTCGTCACCAATCCAGAGCACATCGCCGTACTGCTCGACTACTCGGGCAATGCTTCGGCGCCGCCGATCGTCATCGGCAAAGCGATCGACGATGGGGCGCACCTTCTGCTGGACAGCGCCTTGCTCGAACGCACCCCCGTGTTTCGCTTTCGGCCGCTCGCACGTTATCTGTATCGTCACGGCGAGTTGCACGCGGCGATCCCATCCGAGTGCTTTCGCGCCGTCGCGATCCTCTATCGAATCGTCGAGGAGATCGAACAACTCGACGAGCGGCCCAACGTACCGATCGAGATCGACGACATTGTCTTCGACGATTAGCGAACGGCCCGCCGAGTCGAGCGAAGACTCGGGCGAAGATTCGAGCGCAGAATCGCGCGCCGTCGCACCTCGCCTCCCTCAACGGGATAACGCGTTAACGCAACTAACGCAACTAACGCAACTAACGCAATTAGCGCATTAACGCACTATGCAGCCGCAACTGGCTCGCTCTCCCGCGACAGCGTCGCCAACACTTGTACGCGCTGCATCGGCGAAAGCTCCGCGTACGAGAGGATAGGCGTCTCGAACAATTCGTCTGCCAATAGCTGGCGCAAGGGGCGCCGCAGCGCCTGCGTCGTCAATACGACCGGAACGATTGCCGTATTGGCTCTCGCTGCGATTTGGGCGCGAATACGGACCACGAGCGCTTGCGTCATTTCATGCCCCACCGTCAGCACCGGGCCGAGCGGCGTGGACTGTAACGCCACGGTCATCTCCTCCTCCCACGCCCGATCGAGCAACCAGGCATAGAGCACGCCGTCGAAACTGAACTCCTGGCAGAGCTGCGCGCCAAGCGCAATGCGCACATGTTCGGCGAGCATGGTCGTGTCTTTCTCCCGCGGCGCCCAGGCAACGAGTGTCTCGGCCATCTCTCGCACATTGCGCAGCGAGACGCGTTCGACCACCAGCAGCTTCATCACCTCGGCGAAGCGCGGCAACGTCAGCGCTTGCGACAGCTCCTTCGCCGTGGCCGGCATTTCGCGCTGCAGCCAATTGAAGACCAGTTGCGCTTCGTGAATGCCGACGAACCGGCTCGCGTGCCGCTCCAGCAAGCGGCGCAATAGCGCCGCAAAATAGTCGATCGCGTCCAGCCCTATGCGCTCTGCCGATTCCGGCAACCGATGCCGCTCGATCCAAGCTGCGCCGTCGATTAACGGAAACGACTGCGGGACGCCATGTTCGCGTGCGAGCGCTTCGATATCGGGCGTCACCCGCGTGCAAGCGCGATCCCAATAAAACCGGCCGGACGCCACCACGACTTCATGAATCGCGATCTCATAGGCGTCGGGTTCGAGCCGCGCGAGCCGATCGATTTCAACGACCGGCACGGTCACGCCGTAACGTATGACGAGCGCGTTGCGCACACGGCGAATCGCCCGTAGCAACGCGGCCACTCGATCGGCCTCCCCCTCCGCGGACGGTTGCGGGTCCGCCTTGCGCGACGAAACCGACACGACGATCGGCCGCATCGGCACGATCTGGCGCACATCGGTATCGTCGGGTACTTGATCGAGCGACGGCGCTTGCGCCGACGCCTGCGAACGGGTTCGCGTACAAGCGTTGCGCCGCCATCGGAATAGGCCGACGCCGAGCATCGCACTGCCGATCAGCGAAAAGACCGGCCACGGCATGCCCGGTGCGGCCGCGAACATCGTCATAACCGCGGCGGCCGCCAGCCAGGCGACCGGCGAAGCGATCAGTTGCTCGGCAATCTGCCCGCCCACGGTGCCGCCAGCCGCTTCGCTCTCGCCGCCGCGCGTAATCAACACGGCCGCTGCGATCGCGATGAGCAATGCGGGAATCTGCGCGACCAACGCATTGCCGATGGTCAGGATCGAATAGCGCTCGAGCGCCTCGCCGAGCGAGAGCCCGTGCTGCGCGATGCCGATGGCGACGCCGCCCGTCAGATTGACGGCCACGATCACGAGCCCGGCGATGGCGTCGCCCTTGACGAAACGCATGGCGCCGTCCATTGCCCCGTGCATCCGACTTTCGCGCGCCAACTCGGCGCGCAGGTGTTGCGCCGTTTCGGGCCGCGTGAACCCCGCGCGCAAATCGGCGTCGATCGCCATTTGCCTTCCCGGGATGGCGTCGAGCGTGAAGCGGGCGGCCACCTCCGCGACACGTTCCGCGCCTTTGGTCACCACGAGAAATTGCACGAGCGCGATGATCAAAAAGACGATCAAGCCAACCGCGAGGTTGTCGCCCGCGACAAAGCGCCCGAACGTATCGACGATTTCGCCCGCGTCCGCCCGCAGCAAGATCGAACGGCTCGTGCTCACCTCGATGCCCAGCCGAAATAATGTGGTCAGCAAGAGCACGACGGGAAAGCTCGAAAACGATACGGCGCTCGGCAGATAGAGCGCTAACGCGATTAGCAACACGGCCGCGCCGAGGTTGACGCCGATCAGCGCATCGATGAGGAGCGTCGGCAACGGCAGGATCATCGTCGCCACCACGAGCGCGATCAATACGCCCGCGATCGCATCGCCGCGCCCGCCTAGTTGCGCCAACCAACGTGCGAGCGCGCTGCTCGATCCGGTTTGCGCACGAAGCGCCGACCAAATGGTGGAAAGAATTTCGCCGGTCATCGCCACGCATCAACTAAAAAGGAACCGTTTCAGTAACGTCAGACTCGCGCATGGTTCCACTGGCGACGAATCGGGTTGCGATCCCATGCGGCTACATCCGCGACGGGCAACGGAACGAGCGTAGCGCCGACAACGCAAACGGATTGACGACACTGGACGCCGCGAGATCGAGTACGACGGGTCGGCCGTCGAGCGCGAACGTCAGCGTAAAACGATCGGGCCCGAGCGCGTCGAGCCTGCCTCGATCGAGCAAGCGAAACAGGGACCATGCGCCGTGTTCCTCTAGGGGCAGGGAGGGCTCGTCGCCAGCGAGCGCATAGTCGATGCGGGCCACAGGCGCCGCGCCTGCGTCAGGCCATTTAAACGCCGTCGTCGATGGGGCCCCGGCTGAGAGATACAACGTCTGTCCGCCGAACGTCAGCGCGAACGATCGCAGCGCGGCGTCCATGTGCTGCCCTGCGAGCGTGAACCGCACCTGCATCGCCTTGCCTTGCTCGGGGAAGAACGCCTGGCGAATCCGCGCCGCGCGCTCGAATGCGCCCAACGACGCGGCCGACATGCCCGGTGGCGCCAGCTTCGCTCGCCAAGTCCAAGGCGTGGTGGCGGTGTCAACGTATGGCTTTAAATTCGCGTCGAAAAATGCATCCAAAAGCCCGCCCGGGGCGAATAGCCGCGCGAAGTCGTCGAGCGTCGTTTCAATGGCGGAATCCGCGGCGAAGGGATACCGCCCGTCAACCGCCGCGCGACAAAAGACTGCCGCGCCGGCCTGCCAGCGTTCATCGAGCCGCGCGCGTTCGGCCGCTTGCGCGGCGACGGCGCCCGCTTCGCCGAGGCCTTCCAGCATGCTAGCGAGCGGCGCGGGCATGGCGGCGGCGCCGTCGATCAAGCGCGTCAACGCGTCATCGGGCGGCGCTGTCAATCCGTTGGCACGCGCCACCCGGGCAGCCTGCAAGTAGACCGCCACCTCTTTCAGTTGCGCTTGCGCCTGGTCGAGCAAGCTCGGCCCCGTCGAGCCGCCGCCCGCCACTAAGCGATGAAGCGCATCGAAGTGCCGATCGACGAGCGCAGCCGAATCGTCGTCGAACCGGGCGGACGACGGCGTTTGACTGGGCGCCGCTGCCACCGATGCGCCGAGCCGTTGCCGCAACGTTAGCCACACCCGCCCGAGCCAACCCGGCGTGCTTGGCGGCGCCAAAGCGGCTGCGCCGACTGCGCTTAACGTCGTTTCCTTGGCCGCTCGCAGCAAGTAGGCGCGCAATGGCGATTGCGCGCTGGCTAGCAACTTGACGACAACAGCGCCTTCCTCCGTATCAGGGAGCGGCCGTAGCGCGACGTCCGCGAAGAGCGCATCCCACGCGTCGATGTAGCCTTCGACGTAAAGCCGGTCCACCGCCGGAGCGAGCCGCGCCGTGGGCGGCTCTCCCGCAATGGGACCCAAGACCCAGCTCTCGCGCCTCTCCCGCGCAATCGCCGCGTCGCGCAGGGCGAAATACCGCCGTGCGCCGTCCAATGTGTACCAGCCGTCTACGCCTTCGCTCAGCGCGCCTCCGCTCCTGCGATAGAACGCGAGCGCGGCGCCGGGGCCGGCCATCTCCGCGACCGACACCGGCGCTGGCGCGGCGTCCTTGAGCGCGCGCATCACGTCGTCGAATACGCGCTGCGCTTCGGGTTGCGCTCGCAGCCGATCGCGGGTGCGAGCGACGAGCGCCGTGTCGAGCGGCGCGTCGGGCTCGGACGCGGCCGCCTCCGCCCACGCGGCGGCGTGCCCGAGCCACGCTGCTCGCTCGCGGGCCGAAAGCGCGAGATTTTGCGCATCGGCGTCTAGCCAAGCGAGCACGGCGGCGCGATCGTAGCGGGCCTTGTCGCCCAGCATCAGATAGACGCGCAGCGTGTCGTATTGCGTAGATGAAAATCCGTGGCCTTCACGCAGCGCTGCGCTTGTACGAGCGAGAAGGTACGGCAGCACGGTGGCCCGCAGCGCAGCGCGATAGGCGTCGCGACACGCGGCTTCCAAATGCGGCTCATGCACGAGCGTCAAATGCTCCAGCCAAGATCCGATCCTCCCGGGCGATCGTTGCGCACAGGGCGACTCGCGCGCCGCGTCGAGCACCGGCAGCATCGTGCTCGGTCTCCCGGGATCGATTCCCGTGCGCGCCACCCGCGCAAATTCGGCTGTCGATAACGTCGCGGCCTCCACGTTGGCGGCGCCGTGCCGATATCCGGAGGCTAGCGCGAGCCCTAGGCACATCGCCAACACAACGCAAAACGCCGCGACGGCCCGCATGCGAAGCCGCTGTCGACGCGGCACCGCAAGGGGCGAGCGCGCAAGGCCATGCTCGGCGAAAACCACGTCGCGCAGCCATCCACGCATAAAGCACGCGCGCTCGCGTGCGCAGGCCGCAGCGGATGAAAGGCTGGGATCGTCCGCATGCGAGGCGCTACCCCCAAGTACCGCAGTCAAATTCACACTACGCACGCAGATCGATTCGAACAGATCCGACGATGGACCGAATGCCTCATCCAAGAAACGCTCTAACGGAATCTTGAGGCCCGCTAGCGAGCTCGGAAATCGGTAAACCATCGCAGCGCGACGCGCATCGGCCCGGACCGGCATCCGCTCGATCGATTGCCGCTGCGCTTGCCGTTCGAGCGATTCGAAGCCGCGCGCGAAAAACGCCGACCATGCTTCGTCGCCCATGTTCGATGTCGCCGGGAAGACCATACCCAGTGGTTGGTCGAGATCATCGTCGGTTAAATCGACGATGAAGTCTTCGAAGCCGCTCAAGCGATCGCACTGCGTCACGAGAACGTAGATAGGCACACGCCGCTTAAACGTCCGGTACGCCATGTCGACACGCGCTCGAAGCGCATTCGCACACCGCTTTCGGTCGGCCTCGTCCTCGTTCATGAGTTGCTCGATCGATATCGCGACGACGATGCCATCGACGGGACGACTCCGGCGCGCACGCCGCAATGTGAGCAGCAACGCGCGCCACCCGGCTGCGTCGCCTGCGTCGACTGCATCTGACTCATCCGATGCATCGAGCACCGTCGTTTCGAACCATATCGTGCGATCGTCGAACCACCATCGCACCGGCGCGCGATGCAAGCCGGCCGTCGCCGCGCCGTCGCGTCTGCCTGGCCGATGCCCGGAGGCGCGAAGAATCGCCGATTTGCCCGCGCGCTGCTCGCCCATCACCAAGTAACAGCGCGAACGATCGGCAGGATGCCGGCCGAAGCGCCATAACGGACCGCCCGCCCGCACCCAACGCAACGCCGCCGCGACACTGCCCTCCACTGCCGCGCGCGTTCGCTGTGCGTCCGAGGCCCGCCCGCCGGGTTCGCGAGCGCAGGCCTGCGCACCCGACGTACGCGTAGCAGCAACAGCCTTCGTCACGCGCTCACGGCCCCGTTTCCTTAGCATTCCTAACATATTCAGCGTTTTCTCAGTCGTTGAGGCCACGTCTTCCGTTTACGCTCAAAGCGCCGCCCCGCCGGCCAAGACCGCGATGACCACCCGGCGATTGCGCGCCCGGTTCTGCGGCGTATCGCCCGGCGCGACGGGCTCCGAGGCGCCGCGCCCCTGCGCGAGAAACCGCTCGGGGCCGCCGGCCTGCTCACGCAGCAAATCGACTACCTCGGTGGCGCGCGCGAGCGATAACTGCCAATTGGACGGCCTGCCCGGCGTGGGAGGTTGATCATCGGTATGACCAATCACCACGATGCGTGCATCGAGGCCATGCAGCGCCGCGCCGATGCGCCGCAACAGCGCAACGCGCGGCGCGAGAACCTTCGCACTGCCTGAAGCGAACAGCGCGTCGCTGCCGAGCGTCAGCACGGCCTTATCACCCGAGCCGTCGAGCGCTAGACGTTGCGCGGTAAGGTCCTCCGCCAAGCGCTGGGAAAGCGTATTGAACAGCGAGCCCTCGGCCGACACGATTGGTTCGGCAGCCGCCACAGATGCAATGCGAACCTGCGCCAAGGTTTCGATAACCGGCCGCGCATCGGCGTGAAGCCGCGCCTGCAGCATCAAGAAGACGAGCGCAGGCGCCGCCAGCACGCCGGCTAGCATCGCCGCCGGTGCCCATCGCCGGCCCAATCCTCGGCACACATGCTCGGCGCCGAACGCCGCGCCGGGCCATGCAGGCGCCGTTCCACGCTCCTCGATCACGAGCCGGCGCAACGTGTCTCGAACCGCTTCGAGCTGCACATCCCCGCCTTCCAGCAGCCGATAGCGCCCTTGCATCCCGAGCGCGAGCATGACGTAGAGCAACTCCAGCGCGTCGAGATGCGCGCTCGCGTCGAGCGAGAGTTCCTGCAAGATCGAGAAGAACCGCTCGCCGCCCGAGGCTTGCGCGTGAAACGCGATCAGCAAACTCCCGCTGGCCCAAGCGCCGCCTCCCCCCGACGGCGTCGACGCGACGATTTCGTCGATAAACGTGCAAAGGCAGTAGCGCGCCGCCATGCGTATCCGTTCGTCGACGCCGGCGCGCACCAGCGCTTCATCGAAGGCATTGACCATCGCACGCAGCCGTTTGCGCAACGGCTCCAAGGCCTCCAACGCGTCATCGCACTGGCCCGCCTTCAATCGGCAAGCGAGCGTCAACAAGGGATGCGCCGCTTCCAATAGCGCGTTGGCCGAACAGCGCCTACCTCGCGCGGCGGTGTCGGCCGGATCAGTACGCGCATCCATCACTGCCTGATCGCCCATAGCCGTAGCTCCAATCCCGGAAAGTCCCCGGCCACGTGCATCGCGAGCGCACCGGAGGCGGCCAACTGCGGCCACAGCGCGTCGGTGGCGTCGAGCGCGAGATAGCATCGCTGCGCGTGAAACGGCAACTGCCGTGGCGCGGCTGGCAGCACGCGAAGACCGATACCCGGCAGTTGCAGATTGACGAGGTCGTCGATCCTTTCGAGCGGCCCGACCTTCAACTGAACCGGGAGCGCCGCGGCGAGCGCCTCGACGGGCATGTCCGCGTGTGCGGTCAGCACGAATCCTGCGCTCTCGAACAACGACGAATCGCCCACGCGCGCCACATGCAAACCGTAGGGTCTCGTCTCGAGCGCAAGCGCGATCGCGCGCGGCGCGGCTACGTAGCTCAACGCTTCCCGGATCGTCTCGAACACCGGCGCGAAGGACGCCGCCAGCGCATGATGCCGATAGGGACCCTGCGCGAGCGGCGGCGCCGTCCCACGCGTCAATCCTCTCAATTCACCCGCTAGTTGCAACAGCACGCCGTAGAGCGTTTCAGGATGAACCCCTTCGGTCATCGCCCAATGCGCGAGCAACGGTTCATAGCGATTGACGGCTTGCAGCAACAAAAAATCGGCGAGTTCATCGACAACCCCGGCGGAAGGCCCTGTCATTCGCGCCGATAGCATGTGCGCGCGCTGGCGAAGCAAACCGATCAGTTCGTCGACAAAAGCCGATAGCGGCGCCGCCACCCGAAAATCGAGGCACGAGGGCATATAGTCGCCATCGAGCACCAGCCGCTGATCGGCGCGCCGCTCGATCACACGCGCCACACCCACCACGGCGAACGCCTCGCCGATCTCATCCGCGAACGCGAGCCGCATCCGCAGCCGTGCAATGTCCACGAGGACGCTATCCGCCATTCGTGCCTGGCTATCCTCGACCTGATACGCCGTACGCCGATATCTCGCGTAAGAAGTTTGCGTGGAGCTAGTCGAGCGAGGCTCGCGCCCTCGCTCGTCCCATCCGATCTCCTCGATCTCGGGAATGCCGGGCCGCGCTAACGCGAGCGCCAGCACGATTTCGGCGTTACGCTTGTTCTCCGGCACATCGATGGCCGGCGGCAAATCACCGTCGCCGGGAAGAGAAAACGGCGTCCCGTCCGGCATCACGCCTTCGCAGGCGCTCAACGAAAACTTGCCGAGCGCGAGTTGCGCCTCATCGATCGTGAGTTTCGATACGCCCCAGCCGTATCGACCACGCGGCGCGCAGCGGGCGTCGATCAAGCGATGCAGATATCGATCGTGCTGTTGCAAGTGCTGTTGTTGCAGCAGCATGCCTTCCGACCAGACGACTCGATTGTGATGAAACATGCGTTCCCCTGAAAAGGCGTACGGCGTCAACTTGCGCCGGAGCCGTCGTCCGCTTGTTCGGGCGTGGACGGCGCCTCGGGCGACCCGCCCGGCGCGGAGCCGGCCGTGCCGCCGCTGTTCAACCCGACGAGCGGCCCGCTCACTTGAACCGCAGCCGGCGTGATCGTGATAAAGCTCGAGCCGCACTTGAGCGTCAGCATCGCCGACGCCTCGATGACGACACTCGCGCCGCCTTTGACATGGACGGTCTCGCCCTTGACCGAATAGTTGGCCCGCGCCTCGTGCAATATGTCAGCGCCGGCCGAAAGCGACACGCTCGCCCCGGCCTTCACCCGCTGCCCGCCATCGATCGTGAAATCATGCGAGCCGACCTTGACGAGCTGCTTGCCTTGAACGATCGCATGCGCGTCTTCGCCCACCCAAGCGAGCGCGCTGCGCTTGACGTAGCTGTCGGCGCGCCCGCCCGCATACATCAAGAGCTGCGGCGCCTTATCGTCGAAGCGCAACTCGTTACGCTCGCCGTCGCCCGCTAGCGACGCCGTGCGGATCGTCGAGATCGACTCGTGCGCGGGCAGCGCATACGGCGGCGGGTTCATGCTGTTGTAGACCGAGCCGACGATGAGCGGATGGTCGGGATCGCCGTTGAGGAAGGCGACGACAACCTCTTGCCCAGCTCGCGGCATAAACACCATGCCCCAGTGACGGCCCGCCCATCCTTGAGCGACGCGCACCCAGCAGCGGTGCAAGGCCTCAGCGCTCGCGGGCGGATCGAGTTGCTCCCAGTGGAATTGCACCTTCACGCAACCATGACGCTCGGTGGCCAGCTCATCGCCCTCGGCCGCCACGACAAGCGCGGTCTGCAGCCCGGCCTCGGGCCGCCGCGTGCGACGCGGCGGCCGAAACGGACGATGCGAGGGCAACGCGCGGAACGTGCAATCGAAGACGGGGTCGCCGGGCGCCGCCGCGTCGTAGCGCGGCGCCGCGCTGGCCGGCGAGCGACCGCACAGCGGCGTGAAATCGCCGGCCCGCAGGCGATAGCGCGCTTGCACCAGCAGGTAATCGCCGTTCTGGTCCGCGCACGGATGTCCGGTCAGCGTAAAGAGCCTGCCGGGGCTCATGGTCCGCGCCGTCGATGCGCCCGATGCGCACGCCCCTTCCGCTTGCAACGCGTCGATTCGCGCCTGCGCCAAGCGGCGTCCGTCCTCCTGCGTCCGGTAGTGCGTTTCAAACTCAGCCATGCGATAGCGTCGCCCCGTCGCGCCCCCAGCACCTCGCGCCACCAGCGCCTGCTGCTGCGCGCTCGCCTTTGCATTGTTGACATCGAATGCGGTCAGCTCTGCGATGTCAGGCGTCAGTGCGGCTTCATATCGCCAACGATAGATGGCCTCATGTAGCGGCCGTCCATCGACCAGCGCGCGCGCGAATTCGATCGAACCGCCGTGTGTCGGAGCACTTGGCGCATCGGCCAACACCAACCGGTCTTTTCCGTTCTCGTGTTTGAAGTAGTAGTAGATGCCGTCGCGCTCGAGCAGTCGGCTCACGAAGTCGAAGTCGGTCTCGTCGTACTGGGCGCAATGGTCGAGCGTCGGATAATCGGCGACGCAAGCGTTCTCATAGTCGACGCCGTATTCGTCAAGCACGGCTGCGACAATGTCGAGCACGCTGCGTGCGTGAAAAAAGCGGCAATGCGCGCCGCGCGTGAGGAGCCAGAGCGTCGGGCGCACCAGCGCCTCATAGCGAAACAGCGCGCGCTGCGCTTCGTCGCAAGCATGCTCGGCGATCGAAAAGCGCGCGACGATCCCGTTGAACTGCCGCTGCTCGCCGGCGGTATCGAGCAGCACGGATAGAGGCATGCCGAGCATCGCGTCGGGCCGGATATCCGCGCGTTCGCTCAGCAACGTCAGGCGCCAGGCAAAGAGTCTCGAAAGAGCTTCGGAACCGTCCATGGCCGCAAGGACGAGCGTCCCGTCGGGCAGGTCGGCTTTCACTTGCGCCGCGCGATTCGATTGCGTCAGTCTCGTCATGTCGAAGATCGTCTCGGTCCGCGCTGCCTCATGGCACTGTCGTTTGGACGGCGCCGGGCACCATCACGGTCACGCTACCGCCCCACGCGCAAGCGCACAGGCAAGCGTTGCTCACGACCGGCAAGCCGCCGGCGAGCACAGTAGGTACGCCCGGGACCCACGGCGTAGCTGTAGCCGGCACGCATGGCGCGGGCGTGGGTGTACCCATCGCCGCCGCGGTGGCGGCCGCGACGGCGGGATTCGCGGGCGCGCTGCACAACCCGAACGTTGGAATATTGACGAGCGGTGCGTGGTCCATCACGTTCGCCACGGGACGCCCCTCGATCAGCACGCGAGCATGCGGCGGCACAAGCAGCGCGGCGGGTGCGGCGCCGAACGAGCAGGCGAGCTGGGCGCCGGCGACGACCGGTTGCGACATCAAGCTTCATCCTTTGAGTTCCAAGTATTACCCTGTGCCGCGCGCCGAAAGCGAAGCGCCGGCTCGATGGCGGCTTTGCTTGTCGAACCGAGCCAACTGCTGCGCGCGAGCCGCGCGCCGGCTCCCAAGCGCATCGGCGGCGCCGCGTCGTGCGTCAGCCGCAGTTCGACATCGAAATCGAGCGTCGCGCCGACGTACCAGCGCACCCAAGCGTCCAAGCGCGCGAACTGGGCGGCGCCGGGGAGTAACCGATCGCGTTGCGCCGCATCGAGTGGCCCGAGCACGACGACGAACTTGCTCTGTCGATCCCATACACGCCGTCCCAATACATGGCCCCGCCCCAACGCGGATCGATTGCATGCGCCGAGCCGCACGGGCGCCTCGTCCGGCACGGGTAGCCACTGGCCCGCAAACGGTTCGATGACGACCGACACACCGAACGCCCCGCTCAACAGCGCGGCGAGCCCGGCCGCGGGGCGACGCCGATCGCCGATCAATGCGGCTGCGCCGAGCATTTGATCGCCGCTGAGCACGCCATCGCCACGCGCCACGTGGCGCGCCATCCCGCATAGGCTGCCGACGTAGGTCGCAAAGCGGTCTTCGCCGAGCCGGTCGGCCCCGACCGCCGGTTGGCTCGCGGCCCAAGCGCGATAGCGCAAGCTCGACACGCGGTGATGAAACAGGTCGAGAAAGCGCTCCAGGGTGCGATCGCCGCGATGGCGCGAACGCGCCCTGACGAACTCGGTCAGATGCAGCGGCATCGGCCCTTCGGGACCGAGTAGACCGAAATCGAGCGCTAGCCGAGGCGCTCGCATCGCATCGCCCGGTTCGTAGGAATTGACCTGCGCCGACGAAAAGCGCAGCCCGGGATCCTGTCCGATGCGAATCGGTTCTTGCGATGGCCGCATCGCCGTTCCGAGCCGCGCTTGGTGAGCGTGCGCGCATTCGATGAGGCGCAACAGCTGAAAAGCCTCAAATTGCGCGGCAGTGGCGCGCAAGCGCGCATCGAGCGTCACAGGATCTCGCATTGCCCCACCTGCGTCGGATAACGCGCGACTACACCGTGCGTGGCGGTACGCGCTACCGTTTCGGCGAATTGATTGACCGGCAGGTAGTCGACGAGCGCTCGCGCGAGCACGGCGCTGAACACCGATGCATGGCCGCCGGCCCATGCGACGTCGTCGAACGTCAACATGATCTCCAGCCCGCGCCCGTAGCAGACCGGCCCCGGCAATGGCAGGCGCCGCGTGATCGGCTTCGCACACGCCTGCTGCAGCAGCGCGATCTGCCGCCGCCCCGATTCATCGCCGGGCGGGCACAGCGCCGATAGCCATTGCCGCAGCGCGTGCGCGTCGTTCGCCGCCGATTGAGCCGCGTCGACGCCTTCGACGCGAGCCATCAGCGGCAATCGGCTCGCCGACAACATATCGAGCAACCGCCATAAGCCGGCCTGTTCGGCGAGCGGCGGCCGGGGAACGCTCGGTCCCGACACGCATCGAATCCGTTCGATCGCCGGCAGATCGGCGCCGCCCGTGAAATCGGTTTGCCCCACCCCGACGGGCATCGAGAGCGGCAAGTGCCGATTGGTGCAAAGGACATCGATACCGAGTTGCCGCACGTCTTCCGAATAGGGCGCCTCCGAAGGATCGACGAGCGCGACGAACACCTCGCTACCGCCATAGTGAGCGTGGGTGGCGACCGCGCGCTCCGACGCCGACAACAAACGCGGCGCGCGCCGCGCCTGAAAATACGCGGGCCCGCGCTCGCCCGCGCCTGGATCGCGCGCGCGATAAAACGGCGCGAAGCGCCGGGGCTGCGCACATCCTGTCGAGTAACCCTCGACGCCTTCAACGGCGAACACTTCGAAATCGAGCGGCCGAGTACGATCGACGACGACGTGATGCTCGAAGCGCCGATCATCGATCGTCAAGCGATCCGCGCGCCGGGCGAAGAGGTTGACGGCGGGCGTGCAGTGCAGCGCGAAGTTCGATCGATCGACGCCCGTCAGCAGCGACTCGTCGAAGGTATCGAGCAGCAGGACGATATCGAGCGCCTCGGATGCCGGCGCTGCCGCAACCGCTTCGCGCAGCCCCGAGATGTCGACGAACGAAAAGCGCGCCGGAAACGCGAAATACTCCCGCAACAAGCGGCACCCGCGATAGGACCCACTCGATGCGGGAAGCAACGCCTCCGTATCATCGAACCCTTTTGCGGCGACGCAATGTTGCGGCAACGGCGCGCGATACTCCGTGCGCCCCGCCCCGCGAACGTATGCGCCACACACATGCCCCGTCATCCGCAAATAGAGCTGCTCCGCCAACCCCTGCGCGCCACGCAAATGGAGAGACAACCGGTCAAGCCCGCACGCGCCGGCGTGCGCACCGGGATGCCACTCGAACCGCAGGCTAAGCATCGCCTTGGGGACGCTTGAGACGCGACAGTCCAGCCCCGTGGGCAAGCTATCGAACGGGCGATAACTCGCGTGCGTCAAACGCAGGGGCAACAGCGTCAGCGCGTGCGCGGTACGAAATTCGCAGCGCGTGGTGGACGCCCGGCCGAGCCGGCTCATCAGCGCAGTACCGCGCGGCACTTTCACGCCGCGCGCTAACGCCGGATGCGACCGGTCCGGCTCGAGCTCGACGATGGCCATCGACGGCGTCGGCGCGAGCAACCCGGGGTAGATCATGTCGGCCAAATGCTGCGTGAAGCGCGGAAACTGCGCATCGAGCTCCATCCGCACCCGGGCCGTCAAAAAGCTGAAACCTTCAAGCAAGCGCTCGACATAGGGATCGGCGCATTCGAACGCGTCGACGCCCAAGCGCGACGCGACTTTGGGAAACGCTAGCGCAAATTCGCCGCCCATTTCTCGCAGGTGACGCAGCTCTTCTTCGTAGTAGACGAGGAGTCGCTCGTTCATAGCGCCCACTCGGACGACGCCGCCGGCACCTCATCGACAATTCGCGCTTGGCCGGATTCGAGATCGAGTTCCGTCTTGAACAAGAGACGCTCGGGACACGGCTGCCCCCAAAGGTCGCCTTCCACGAGAAACGCCACCGATGTGCGCGCCGCCAAACCTTCGGGCGGCAGCGGCGAGACGCGCACCGTGCGAGCGACGATACGCGGCTCAAAACGGACAATGGCGAGCTCGATGTCGCGCGCAATCTCGGCGACATCGAGGCTCGACAACGCTTTTCCGGTGACATCGCGCAGCCCGTAATTGATGACCGACGCTTCAGCAAGCGGATGCGCCGAAAGCGCTGCGCAGCCATACAACGCATGGGCGTTGAGCAAATTCGAGAGATCGCGCATCACGCTCCCGCGCAGTTGCCTCATCGAAACGGCTCGGTATCTCGATGTTTCGCTCCACGCCTGCGGTGCGTCATCCATCAAGCGATCGAGCAGCGCGGGTTGCAAACGGTCTAGGCTCGTATGTTCCACCCTGTCATCCCAGCAAAAACGATCATGTGGAGATCGCGCCTGGCATGGACCTGCGTCCGAAGCCAGGCGCCGCCGCCGATTACGACACCTGCTTCTTCAGAACGTCGAAACCGGTCTTTCCCTTCGACACGAGCGCGCCCGTCTCCGTACTCTGGGAGAAGTACTCGCGTTCGATCTTCTCGAACGTGAGCTCCATCTGCTCGTTCGTGCCTTCGGCTTGATAGCTGTGAATGCGGGCGTTCGTCAGCGTGACGATGACAAACGGCTTCGGCGTTTTCTCGCCATCGGCCTTGTAGTCCTTCAGCGTGACCGTCGCGATGGGCTTTCCGCTGTAAAACTGCGCTTCGATCTTCGGCGTCGAACCGCAGACGACCTTATTGAGGCTCAACGGCGATAGATAGGCCGCGCCGCTACCCGACAAGCCAGGCCCGCGGCCCTCGATCGGAATCGCCGCGTAGAACGAAAAGCTCAGCACATCCATCTCGCCTTTCGCTCCCTCGACCTGCGATTCGCCGTCGATGCCGGTCATCTTCATCGTCTTTACGATATTGTCGTAGCTCATTAGTACTCCTATATAAATTGCCGTCCAACATGGCTTGTTGCAGGCGCCGCCATCGTCGACGCCGCGCGGCGACAGCGACAACAACGACGCTAATTCGATGAACCGATCACTGCCCCGCGACGGCCGGCAGTTTGCTGACGAGCCGCAGCGAGACCGTCAAACCTTCCAATTGATAGTGCGGGCGCAGATAGAAGCGCGACGAGTAGTAGCCCGGCCGGCCCTCCACCTCTTCGACGACCACTGAGGCATCGGCCAGCGGCTTGGTGGCCTTGGTGCTCTCCGACGAATGGCTCGGCATGCCGTCGACATAGGTCATCACCCACTGGTAGAGCCACCGTTGCATGTCGTCCTTGCTCTTGAACGAGCCGATCTTGTCGCGCGCGATGCACTTCAAGTAGTGAGCAAAGCGACTGCACGCGAATAGATACGGCAACCGCGCCGCCAATGCGGCGTTGGCCGTGGCTTCCGGGTCGTCGTATTCGGCGCTTTTGTGCAGCGATTGAGCGCCGATGAAGGCCGCCATGCCCGAATGCTTCATATGCACGAGCGGCAAAAAGCCGGCCTTCGATAGCTCGGCTTCGCGCCGATCGCTAATGCCGATCTCGGTCGGGCACTTCGTATCGACACCGCCGTCATCGGTCGGAAATACGTGGACAGGCAAGCCTTCGACCGCGCCGCCCGATTCGACGCCGCGGATGCGCGAACACCATCCGTACGCTTTGAACGAGCGGTTGATGTTGACCGCCATCGCGTAGGCGGCGTTCGCCCACGTGTAACGGCTGCTGTCTCCATCGGCCGTTTCCTCTTCGAACGCGAACTCGTCGACGGGATTGCGCTTGGCGCCGTAAGGCGCACGCGCCAAAAAGCGCGGCAGGGCAAGCCCGATATAGCGCGAGTCGTCCGATTCGCGCAGCGCTCGCCACGCCGCATGCTCGGGCGTTTGGAACAGCTTGGCGATGTCGCGTGGGTTGGCGAGCTCTTGCCACGATTCCATCAACATCACCGCCGGCGATGCGCCCGCGATGAACGGCGCATGCGCGGCGGCGCAGATTTTCGCCACTTGCGCCAGCAAATCGACGTCGGGCCCGCTGTTATCGAAGTAGTAATCGGCGACGATCGCACCATACGGATGCCCACCGAATTGACCGTATTCCTCCTCGTAGAGTTTTTTGAACAGCGGGCTCTGATCCCACGCCGAACCTTTGTATTTCTTCAGCGTTTTATAGAGCTCGGCCTTCGAGATATTCATGACGCGCAGCCTGAGCTGCTCGTCCGTCTCTGTGCCGGTAACCAAGTAGTGCAGGCCGCGCCAAGCGCTTTCGAGATCTCGAAACGCCGGGCAATGCAAGATCTCGTTGATTTGATCCGTCAATTGTTTGTCGATGGCGGCGACCAACGCTTCGATGGTCCCGACAACGTCCGGCGACACGCACGCGACGTCCTCCAGCGCCCGCTCGGCCAAGGTGCGCACCGCATGTTCGACTGCCTGCTGCGCCTTGTCCGTTTTCGGCTTGAACGCTTTGTTAAGCAAGGCGGAGAAATCGCTCCCCTGCTCGGCGTGGTTGGGGAAGGTCGGCGCGTCAGGCGACAGGCTCATTTCCGTCATAGTCAGTGATCCCTAATTGGTCGAAGTGAAACGCGTTAGCGATCGTCGTTGTTCGATTCGGAACCCGCGGTGGCCGACTCTGCGCCGCCTGCAGCGCCCGCAACGTCGCGCTCAACGGGGCCGGCATCGTCTGGCTGCGTCGTTAAAAGCGTGCGCATCAATGCGGGATTGGCGAGCATCTTCGCGACGAGCTCCTCGGCGTCGACCTTGCCATCCATATAGGTGAGCAGGTTGGCCAGATGGCTGCGGGCTTCGAGCAGGCGCCGCAGCGGTTCGATGCGATGAGCGATCGCGCCGGGGGAGAAGTCCTCCATCGATTCGAACGTCAAATCGACGGCGAGCCGCCCTTCTCCCGTTAGCGTGTTCGGCACCAACGCCGCCACACGCGGCCTCATCGCTTTCAAGCGCTCGTCGAAATTCTCGCTATCGATTTCCAGAAACTGACGCTCGGCGACCGGCGGCTGCGCTTCGAGCGATTGCCCGGACAGCTCGGCCAGCACCCCCATCACGAACGGCAGGTGTACCTTCTTTTGCGCGCCGTAGACTTCGACGTCGTATTCGATTTGCACGCGCGGCGCGCGGGTGCGACCCAAGAATTTCTGACTGCTTTCGTTGGTCATTCAACGATCTCCATGCAACGTCGGGAAAACCGGATAGGGGGCGTCATTCGAGGTTGGCGCCCGCCCAGTGTCGGGCCTGCTCCGCGCCGGCCGGCGCAAGCTCGGCCACGGCTTCGATAAAACGCATGCCGACAAGCTTGCGTGCGCGCTGGAGCAACAGCGGAACGGCGCTGGAAGGCTCCGCCTGCGCGTAGTACGCACACAGTCGATCGAGCGTGCGAACGACATCGGCGCGGCTCGCGATGCGCTCATCACGCAACGGCTCGGGTATGACACCGGGGGCGACACGCTCGGGCGACGCGCCGACGAACGCCGGATGGCGCTCGCGTTGCGCGTGAACGACCTGGCCGGCGCGCCCGAGAATCCGCTGCAAGGCAGTCAGCGCTATGCCTCCCCCAGGACCCAGACGCTCCGTGATCAGCGCATCGATCCGTTGCAGCGAGCGCTGCGCGCTGACGAGCGCGTCATCCAAGGCGACGACCGCATCGACATCCGCATCGGCGAAGCGGGCGTCGACCGCCGCCGGATCGAGAGTGACGTCGCTCGATCGCTCTTCGCCTACTTCCGCCGGTTCGATGTCGCGCAGATACACCCGGCCGTGGCGGGGGGAATCGACGAGCAGCGCCGATCCTAGCTCCCGCACCAAGCCCGTCGTGTCGTTCAGCGCGGACAGCGTATTGAGGCGGGCGGTCGGATCGCCGTCCTCGTCTTCGTCCAATTGCGGATACACGTGATCCCAGTACCGCGCGAGCCATCCTTCGATCAGCGCGCAGCCATCGGCGACGCCGGCCACGCCATGCAACGCCACCAGCGAGCGCGTCAACCAAAGCGCCAAGCGCAAATCACGGCTTTGCGCGAGCAATTCGAGCGTGGCCGTCTTGACGCGTTTCCAGTCGGGCTCGACGGCCGCTACATGCAAACTCCCGTACTGCGCGTCAGGGCGCCCCTCGACCGCGCGCAACGCCTCTAGATAGAGCGGCGAATACTCGAGATTAGGCCCGCAAGGCAACGCCGGGGACACCGGTTGCAGCAACGTTGGGATGTCGATAAGCGCCATGTCGTGTCGGACGGAAAGTAAAAGTGCGACGCGCGGCGATGCGGGATCCACCCCGCCGACGCACCGCGCGCCAACCAACGACTCATTGTTGGCGCTTTTGCGCGCTTGCTCCTCCTGAAATTTCTCAGAGTACAGGCACCGTATCGATAGCCGCTCGGCTGCGGCTATCCGAGCAGGAGGTAGCGGTCTTCGGTGGCGGCACTGCGCATCGCGGGCGTTTGCTGCGCGAGCAACTGGCCTCGCGCGACCGAATCGGTCGGGCCGGCCAGCGCCGCGACCAATTGGCGCGGATAGTTAAAACCCGCTTCCTTCAAGATGCGATCCGTCAAGAAAACGGCGGCGCCTCGATTCGAGAGCGCCTGCGCCGGCGGCAGCTTGGAGAGGCCATTCATCACGCAAATCATCTGATAGGCGAGTTTTCGCTCGATCTCGACCTCTCGCAACCCGAACTCCGTGAGATAGGAAGCGCCGTCGTCGAGCACGTAGATCTTCTTCCCCGGGGCGGACACGCCGTGCGCGCGACCCAACGGCGACATGGCGTCGAACTCGATATCGCCTTCGAGGACGAACTTCCAAGGGTCCGCTTGGCTCGCGTCGGTCACCGGCATCTTGTCGAACATGCGGCGAAAGGTCACGCTTCGCTGATAGAGCCGGCCGTAGAAATCAATCACCACTGTCGCGTCGGCGGCCAACGCTGTCGTCATCGACCTGTCCTGCACGTAGAAGCCGAAGTTCTTATCGAATTTCTCCTTGAAACTGCCCCACGAGAGGAACGCTTCGTCCGCCTCGCCCTCGATCGACGCCAAGACTTCCTTGGTGCGCGCCACCGTCGCGCGCGACGCCACCGCCTCCCCCTCGACGATCGTGTTGGCCTTGACGGGGCCGCGTTTGGCATCGAGGAGTGTGTCGAGGTAGCGGTTCTCCAGTGCGGCCGATCGCGCGGCGGCGGCCGCGTGATACTCCACGGTCTGATCGATGGGCATATCGTCGAGCGAATTTCTGCGGCGATACATGATCTGCTCCGGGATCGCGTAGCCCGCTTCGCTCAAAATCTTGTCGGTCAGGTAGACAACGGGCCCCCGGTTCAACATATCGATCGAACGCACCGGATCGTGTGCGCCCGTCAGCGCGTGAATCATTTCGTGCAGGTACGCCTGCTCGCATGTCAACGAGCTCGTCCCAGCCGCCGTCATGTACGGCATCGCTTCGATCGTCGCGTCGTCCGGCATGTAAATCCGCTTGTGGTCGAAATCGGTGTAGGCCTTGTTCGGTGCGCCGAGCGGCCCCGCCTCGGCAGTCACGAATTCCCACTTTTTCCAAGGGGCGGCCGTGCTGTTGCGCGCGCGCTCATCGAGTTGCGCGTGGCGGTTGCATAACCGGCGGAACGTATCGCTCGACCGATACAGCTTGCGATAGAAGTCGGCCGCGTCGAACGCCTCGCGAGCGGATGCGGGCGGCAGCGCGAACGACTCGTTGAAGTAGCCGTCGAAATCGTGCGGCTTTAGATCGTTCGCTTGCCCGATGACATCCGCCACTCGCTCCACGGTGAAACGCTCGCGCACGTCGGCGCCGCGAATCGAGCTGTCGTGCGCAGCGCCGCGATTGCGCCGCCGCCACCCCTTGCCCGTGCGCGCGTCGAGTTCGATAGTGGGGGAATCGAGCCGCCGGTGCCCCGTACGCCAATCGATCTCGACATAGGCATCGGCTTCGCGCCGCACGGGCACGATTCGATCCTCCTCATCGAGATGCACCACATCGTAGTCTCGCCACCGTACGTGTTTGCTCTCGCGCGCCTGCCGCGCCAGCGTTCGGAACTCGGCAGGCACGTCGGCGTCGGGACGCGCGATGCGTACGGGGTCCACACTGAGTTCGATCGCCTCGGGGTGTCCTGCCGGGTTGCCCGTCGAGATGTCGATCTGGCCGGCGACGCGTCTAAGCTTGGGCACGACAGGATGAACTCCTTGGCCGCGTGCGGCGCCTCCCCCGCTCACGGCCAGATCGAACCCGTCCGCGCCGAGGAAGAAAAGTCCGAACGCGGCGCGCGCCGCGTCCTTATGACGCACGCCCTCCTCGATGTTGTAAATGGGCCCGGCGATCGGCACCGTATTAATCCAGGTGCTAAGCCCACGGACGAGGGCGCGGTGCGATTCCGTCTCGGCCTGGAAGTCGCGGGATATCTCCTCGCTCGCACGTCGAACTTCCTCTCGGGTCGTCGCTTTCGACGCTTTGCGCAGACGTTCTTTCGCTTTCGCGACGACCCACGGATCCTCGTGCAGGCGAGCATTGAACGCCGCCTCCTCGGCCTGCAACTCATCGCGCGGCTTGAGCCTGGCGCCGGCGCGAATGGTCATCCATGCGCCGTTCAATCCGGTCCAATCGGCGCGATCGAGAAATTCGTCGACCCTATCGCCGAACGCAGATTTTGTGACGTTCGGGTTATCGCCGACGATGACGTAATGGCGCGGATCCGTCATCGCATCTTCGTTGAGACCGTAGCGGCGCAAGACAGCTTCCGCCGCTTTGCGCCGGTTAAACGCAGGCGGATCGCCGTAGTCAGACATCAAGCGCTCGTTGGCGTATTCGAGTACCGCCGCGGCGCGCGCATTGAAATCGACACCGACGATACGATTCGGCGTCAGCACGCCTTTATCTCGGATTTGACGCGCAAGCGTCGAAATCGGGCCTGTTTCGTCAGCGGCCAGGCGCAGCCTGTCGAACAAGCCGAGTAAAACCTCCGCCTGCTGCGCGGGCGGTGCGATCTTCCATCGAACGCCGCGCCTCTCCCATTCGGACAGATACTGGGCGATCCATTCGGCCGGCTTCCCATTTCCGCTCGCCAACAACTCCAGCGCCGGATCGCTCACTTGGTTTTCGTAGATCAAACTCAGCTCGTCGGGAGACACGACCTCAAATCCACTCGATCTAGCTAGATGCATAGCGAAGAGCAGACGCGGATGGTACGGGTACGATCGGCCGTCCTTCCATTCGGTTTCGCGCTTGATGCGCAGGGCGTCGAGGAACGTCGCACGTAGCGCCGGCAGCGCGACGGGGCCAGGCTGCGAACCAGGCGCTGCGGCGCGGTGTCGCAATCGGTCATAAAGGACCGCCGCTTCGTCGAGCAACGCCTCGTCAGCCAGTAGAGAGGGGGCGAGCGTCTTGACGAACTCGTCAGGCACGATGCGGTGGTGCTGCGCCGTCACGGCTAGCAAGAGATCGCCGGGGCGCTCGGCATATTCGCCCGCCTTGGCTTCATCGACCCATTCCGTCAACGATGCATTGAGCCGCGCTAGCAGCGCCGCCTCGGCGGTTGCGGTTGCGGTTGCGGTTGCGGTTGCGGTTGCGGTTGCGGTTGCGGTTGCGGTTGCGGTTGCGGTTGCGGTTGCGGTTGCGGTTGCGG
>Ga0157369_10002233_pt1 | contig 23310 bp, 19 predicted proteins | sample C25metaG_FD_113461 | JGI IMG/M metagenome (GOLD analysis project Ga0157369, IMG submission 113461) | Corn rhizosphere microbial communities from Kellogg Biological Station, Michigan, USA - C2-5 metaG | ecosystem: Host-associated > Plants > Roots > Rhizosphere > Soil | place: USA: Michigan... | reverse complement strand
GGTCTGCTTCCCTTTTGAGTTTTTGAATTTGTTGTTGCGTTCAAGTTGGGTACAGATTACTGACGCACAGAGACGGGATAAATCGGCTGAAAAGCGTTTCACCGTCCACTCAAACAGGACAATCCGCTGAACATGCACAAGCCGCACTAACAAACGCTAACAGCGCCTAACTGGCGCTCGATACGCATGGACGTGCACGCTTGAATCGCACCATTCAGAGCCTGGCACCGGTCATCGGTCGCCTTGATCAGTTGAACATTCAATTCAGAGGGATCCGATCATGGCTGAAGGTAATCACCCGAGTTACCTGTGCACCGCTGAACGACTCGGCAACGACGAGCTGCATGCCTTGATGGCTGAGGCCATCCGTCATGGCATGCCTCAGTCAAAACTACTGGTTACGACCGTCACCCCGCTGCTCATCGCGTTCTTCGAGGGGCAGGTACAAGCCGGACGCGTCAGGTGTGAAGACACCCAGAGTCTTGTCCAGCAAACCTTCAACGCGCTTTATCTGGGGCAGGCACGTTATGACCCGAACGCACCGTTCCGGGCGTGGCTCCTGGAGATTGCCCGCGCCACACTGCTGCACAATGTCGACAACCCGACAGCAAACGCACGGCTTGAGCCTTTCGCAGCGCTAGCACCGCTGCACAGCCCGCAAGTACTGCGAGCAACGTGATTGATCCGTTCAACGTCGAGAATGCTTGTCAGGAAGTACACATGATCAACATCCAGAGAACGCTGTACACCGCTCACACTCACACTTCTGGCGGTCGAGAGGGCATTGGCCGAAGCGATGATGGACGACTCGATCTCAAACTGTCTCCACCGGGCGCCCCCGGGACAGGCACCAACCCCGAGCAACTATTTGCCGTGTGCTGGTCAGCCTGCTTTCTTGGCTCGCTGCGCCATGCCTGCAACGCGCGTAAAATCGGCTTTCCAGCGACGGCCGGCGTCGACGCCCAGGTCGATCTGATCCATGCAGAACAGGGCTTTTTTCTGCAGGTGCGACTCGTCGTTTCGTTACCCGACATTGACGCTGATATCGCGCTACAGCTGATCGAAGCCGCGCACCAGAACTGCCCTTACTCCAAAGCCACCCGCACTAACATCGACGTCAGCATTACCCTCGCCTGACGCTCATATTCATACCTTCGCATGTGCAGGCGACACCATCGTTCAATAGCTTGCGCCTGTCGCCTCTGCTGTGATTGCCGCGTGCGTCGTGAGCGCCGCAACCCTACCTTCGGCCGCTCGGAACAAGACGCCCGCCTTCCAGAATTCGACAGAGCCAGGAGAAGCCCATGAACAAGCTGACGACCGCCGCGGGTGCGCCAGTGGTGGATAACAACAATTCGCAGACGGCGGGCGCAAGAGGCCCGGTGCTGTTGCAAGACGTATGGCTGCTGGAAAAGCTTGCCCATTTTGATCGGGAAGTCATTCCTGAACGGCGCATGCACGCCAAAGGCTCGGGTGCGTTCGGCACCTTCACCGTAACCCACGACATCACGCGGTACACCAAGGCCAAGGTGTTTTCGAGCGTTGGCAAGACCAGCGATATTTTCGTGCGCTTTTCGACAGTGGCCGGGGAACGTGGCGCCGCCGACGCCGAGCGTGACATTCGCGGCTTTGCCATCAAGTTCTACACAGAACAAGGCAATTGGGATCTGGTCGGCAACAACACGCCGGTGTTTTTTCTCCGGGATCCGTTGAAGTTCCCCGACCTCAATCACGCGGTCAAACGCGACCCGCGCACCAACATGCGCAGTGCCCGCAACAACTGGGACTTCTGGACGTTACTGCCCGAGGCGTTGCATCAAGTCACCATCGTCATGAGCGACCGCGGGCTGCCGCAGTCCTACCGGCATATGCACGGGTTCGGCAGCCATACCTTCAGTTTCATCAGCCCGAGCAACGAACGATTCTGGGTGAAGTTCACCTGGAAGACTCAACAAGGCATCGAAAACCTCACCGATCAACAAGCGGCGACACTGGTTGGCGATGATCGCGAAAGCGCCCAACGCGACTTGTACACCAGCATCGAGCAAGGCCGATTTCCGCAATGGAAACTGTTTGTGCAAATCATGCCGGAGATGGACGCGGCGTCTTATCCGATCAATCCCTTTGACTTGACCAAAATCTGGCCACATCAGGACTACCCTCTGCTCGAAGTCGGCGTTCTTGAACTCAACCGCAATCCCGACAACTACTTTGCCGACGTAGAACAAGCGGCCTTCAACCCGGCCAATGTCGTGCCTGGCATCAGTTTCTCTCCGGACAAAATGCTGCAGGCACGGTTGTTTTCCTACGGTGATGCGCAGCGTTATCGGGTCGGCGTCAATCATCATCAGATTCCGGTCAACGCTGCCAGATGCCCGGTCAACAGTTACCACCGCGACGGCCAGATGCGTACCGACGCGAACGCCGGCAGCACCCTTGGCTATGAGCCCAACAGTTATGGGCAATGGGTCGAGCAACCGGACTTCAGCGAACCGCCACTGGCTTTGCATGGCGATGCGGGACATTGGAACCACAGGAAAGATGGCGACTATTTCTCTCAACCGGGCGCGCTGTTCCGGCTAATGAGCCCGGGGCAAAAACAGGCGCTGTTTGAAAACACTGCGCGGTCTATCCACGGTGCATCGGCGCAATCAAAACAGCGGCATATCGAGCACTGCACCATGGCAGATCCCGAGTATGGTGCAGGTGTCGCGCAGGCCATTGAACGCTTGGGTTAAGGCATCGCCTCCAGCAGAGGAAGACCACCGTCAGCTTCTGCTGGAGAACTTTCAAGTATTGCTGCGCGCAACTGTGGTTGCGCACCTGCTCCGACACCACACTCTTGGCGTCAAGAAATCCACACGTCCGCCCCCAATACGATATTGATCACACCGTTCGGCAGGTCGGCAGCAACGCCCGGACGCTCCGGACGCTCCGGACGTTGCCCAGCAAGCATGATGCTGCCGCGTTTCAGCCCGGCATCGATTCACGGCTGAACGCTTGCACTTCCTGCACCAGACCTTGCGCCGCCATCATCACCAGTTGGCGACCTTTCTCCGGTGACGCCTGCGCCGGATCCGAGCCCATGCGCCCGTCCGGGTGACGTGCACGGAAATCGGCCGCCTCCCGAATAGGTCCCCAATTGGCAATTTGCGGCGAGTAATCCGCTGACTTGATGGCCTCGGGATAGGCCCACTGGGTCACGGCAATTTCCGAAGGCGTTGCGTGAATGCCATGGCCGGTGGGGAACTGGTCACGGGCCAGATCATTGATCCCTTCCAGGTCCCACCAGTTGCACAACTTCAAGGCGAAACCCGCTGGGCGACGGGCGAAGCTGGCCTCGGCATACAGCTCTGAGAATGCCGCCTCGATCGACGCGATGTTGCCGCCATGGCCATTGAGAAAGAAGATCTTTTCGAATCCATGGGCCGCCAGCGAGCGCGTCCAGTCACCGATGGCGGCGATAAACGTCGAAGGTCTCAGGGTGATGGTTCCCGGGAACCCCAGATGGTGTTGCGCCATGCCGATATTGAAGGTCGGGGCAATCAGGATGTCGGCGTTTTTCTGTGCTTCACGAGCGATGATTTCCGGGCACATCCAGTCGGTCCCCAACAGGCCCGTCGGACCGTGTTGTTCATTGGAACCGATCGGGATGACGATCGTCCGGCTGCGTTTGAAAAACTGCTCGATTTCAGTCCAGGTCGATAGATGTAAAAGCATCTGCGTTCTCTCTTTGGTGAGTTCCTTGCGGAACACAATGGGTTTGCCGTTCAAAGCGCCTGATCAAGTTGCGCTGAATTCACAACGGTGCCGGAGCGCGTCAACGGTTTGCTCGCGATGATCACCAGCGCCGCGCAGAGAAACACGCAGCCGACCGCGACCATGCCGGGATTGACGCTTGCCGTTGACGTCTTGGCCCAACCGATCACTGCCGGGCCCCAGAAACCGCCACACAGACCGATGGTGTTGATCAGGGCGATGCCGCCTGCTGCCGCTTCGCCTTTGATGAGTTCGGATGGCATCGCCCATAGAACGGTGTAGGCCATGAACATCATCGCAATCGCCAACGTCAGCAGAACCATTGATAACACCAGGTTGCCATCGGCGACAGGATACAAAAGTATCAGCAGTGCCCCGACGGCAGCGGGTACTGCGCAGTGATAACGGCGCTCACCGCAGCGGTCGGAGCGGCGCCCTATCCAGTACATGCCGGCAGCCGCTGCCACGTAGGGAATCGCTGCACACCAGCCCAATTGCATCATGTCGTTGACGCCCTGAGCTTTGAGGATTGCCGGCAGCCAGAAGCTCATGGCGTAGATGGAAAAGATGATGCAGAAGTACGCACACGCGAGGATGTAGATTCGCCGATCGCGCAACACTGACTTGAACGAATGCGAGCCCGCCGAAGTGCTGCCCAGTTCACTGGCCACCAACTGTTTTTCGGCCACGCTGAGCCAACGCGCTTCAGCGGGGTGGTTGGCCAGATAGAAGTACGCAAACGCACCCAGAAACACGCATGGCAGACCTTCGATCAAGAACATCCACTGCCAGCCCGCCAGCCCACCCACGCCTTCAAACGTGGTGATCAGCCACGCAGACAACGGACCACCGATGATCCCGCCAGCGGGACCGGCGATAAACACGATCGCAATGGCTCGTGCCATGCGTTTGGGGCCGTACCAGCAAGACAGGTAATAGATCATCCCCGGCGCGAAACCCGCCTCGAAAACTCCGAGCAGAAAACGCATGGCGTAAAACATCGGCACGTTGCGCACAAACAGCATGCAAGCCGAGGTGATGCCCCATAACACCAGGATGCGACTGAACGTCTTTCGCGCGCCGACACGCGGCAGCATCAGGTTGCTCGGCAATTCGAACAGCACATAACCGAGGAAAAACACCCCGGCGCCGACGCCATAGGCCGCATCGGACAGGCCGAGATCGTGCTGCATCTGCAATTTGGCAAAGCCGACGTTGATCCGGTCCAGATAGGCGAACACGTAACACACGAACAACAGCGGCAGCAGCCGCCAGTTGAGCTTGCGGTATAACGCACCCAGGTCGGCACTGCTGGCCGGTGTGATAACGGTTGACATGCTGAACTCCGTTTTTTGTTGTGAGGTCTGGCTTGCAGGCACGATGCTGCGCCGCCGATGAACAGTCAGCAAGAGCAACTAAGTTCGTGTACCGTTGCTCCACGAGCAACACAAAAAAGGTGCCGTTTTATGCGTGAAATCAATCAACAACGCTTGCGCTACTTTCATGAGGTGCTGACGCACGGCTCGATTCGCGGCGCTGCAGACAGCATCAATACCTCGCCGTCGGTGATCACGCGCCAGATCAAACTGCTGGAAGAGGAGCTGGGCGCGAAGCTGTTTGAACGACAGGCGCGTGGGGTTCAACCCACCGAAGCCGCCGCGCACTTGCTGGAGTTCTGGCGCGGCTATCGATCACATCAGGAAAAACTCGAAGACCAGCTACAGGCGATCAAAGGCCTGCAACAGGGCCATGTGCGGGTGGTCATCAGCGAAGGCTACGTCGACACGCTGGTCGACCACGTCCTGGCACCGTTTTGCCGGCAGTATCCGAAGCTCGATATCCGCCTGGATATCCTGCCCGTTGACGATGTGCTCAACGAGATCGCAGAGAATCGCGCGCATATCGGCCTGGCGTACAACCCTCCTCCTCATCCGCATATCGACTACCGCGCGACCTGCCAGCAACCCGTCATGCTGTTGGTGCGCCCGGATCATCCGTTGGCGGTGAAAGGAGGCATGGCCAGTGTGGCTGATCTGCTGGAGTGTCAGTTGGTGCTGACGCCGACGACTTTCGGTATCGGCCATGCCCTGAAGATGCTCGAGTACGCCGAGAAGATCACCATCCGCCCGGCCCTGGTGAGCAATTCACTGGCCGCACTCAAACGCCTGGTAGCCAGCGGTGACTTTGCCTCGCTACTGGGCGAGGTGGCTGCCTATCGCGAGATCGCGCAAGGCGATCTGACCGTGATACCGGTTGACCATCCCCTGTTTGTGCAGGTCGAAGCGAAGCTGCTGGTGAAGGCCGGCCGGCCACTGGCGGCCCCCGCGCAAGAGCTGTTGAACTGGATGTTGCAACGCTTGCCGATGTTCGCCGCCGGCAAGCTCAGTGACCAACGAGGAACTCGCGGGGGGACTCGCCCATCGCCCGCTTGAACATCGCACTGAAGGCGCTCTGGCTGCTGTAACCCAACTCGCGCGCGAGGGTGCCGATGGACTGCCCCTTGTCCATTCGGTCGATGGCCGTCGCCAGCCGCACCTGCTGAACCCAATGGCGGAAATTCAAACCGGTCTCACTGCGAAAAAGCCGTATCAGCGTGCGCGCGCTGGCCCCGACCTTGTCTGCCCAATAATCGATTGAATGGGCATGCCGGGGGTGTTGCAGAATGGCCGTGCACACGGTGACGAGTCGCCGGTCAACGGGCCAGGGAATCTGCAGCGGCAGCGTCCGCGCGCCCTGCAGCTCACTGAGTATCAGCGCGACGATGTGCGAATTGCGTCCCGCCTCCGGGTACTCGATGGATTGCCCGGCCAGCGCCAGTATCAACTCGCGCAGCAACGCCGAGACTTCCAGCACCTGGCAACCGTGACCCAGCCCTGTTGCGACTTCAGGTTCGATGTACACCGAGCGCATTTTGACCGGGCTGAGCATCAGCTGATCGTGGACGATGCCCGGCGGGATCCATAACGCTCGCCTGGGCGGCAAGATCCACAGGGCCTTGTCGGTCGCCACGCGCATCACCCCTTCCGCGGCGTACAACAACTGACCATGACGATGGCTATGCGGCGCGTTGTATGCGCCGCTGCATTGATCGCGAACCAGGACGGTCATCGCTCGCGGCACGCTTTGATAGTCCAGATAACTCTCGCTGCGCGACGACTGCATGCCGGCGGAAACAAGCGTACGAAGCTCTGCTTTCATGGCGTTGCTGTCCCGGGTACGAGAGGCGACGGCGAGCCGGCGCGGTCGCAAAAAGACTGCAAAGCACGATTGTCACTTTCACGACAAAACATGGCATCTCCGCTTTTTCATTGATCGTTAGCCTTGCCGTGTACTTCTCCAATAAGGACACATCAATGGCAAAGCCCCTTGATTTTCTCGACCAAAAACACAGCGTAACCGCGGTGATCGGCCTGCTGATCCTGTCGATCGCCTTGCGCCCCCCGATTATTTCGGTAGGCCCAATCCTGCTGCTGATCCAGCAACACTTTCAATTGAGTTACACCCAAGCCGCACTGTTGACGTCGATTCCCGATGTTTGCATGGGCGTATTCGCCTTGGTGGTGCCGAGCCTGGCCAGACGTTTCGGTATCGACCGCAGCGTGGTTGTCGCGCTGACGCTGCTGGGTGGCGCGACCCTGTTGCGCGCGGCTGCACCGAATGCCGTTTTGCTGCTGGGCAGCACCTTTCTCGCCAGCATCGGCATCGCCATTGCTGGCGCCATGACCGGTGCCTGGATCAAAACCCACTTTCCTCAGCGGCCGGCGCTGTTCATGGGCATCTATGCCGGCGGCCTGAGTGTTGGCGCGACCATAGCGGCGGTCTTCAGCGCACCGATCAGCGAGCTTGCGCAGAGCTGGCGTGTCGGTGCCGGAATCTGGAGCGTGTTGTGCGTGACCGCTATCGCCAGCTGGCTATGGATGGCAAAACGTTTCGCTACACCGATCGCAGTTGCCGCATCACGGGGCAACCCCGTTGCCGCTTTACCTTGGTGCAACCCGCAAGCCTGGCTGGTCGCACTGAATTTTGGTGCCGGTCAATTCGTGGTCTACGCCCTCTTCGCCTGGATGGCCCCGGCCGCTGTGGAAACAACGCATTCGCCGGGCTTGCTCTTGGGTGTTTTCACGGCCGTGTTTGCCTTGGCCAGCATCGGTGCCGGAGTCATTCCCGGCAAGGCTCACGACCGCCGTATCTTGCTGGCGGTGTCGGCAGCGCTGGCGATACTCGGTGTTGCCGGCATGGCCTTCGCGCCGAGCCATTCACCGCTGCTCTATGTGGTGTTGGCGGCAATCGGTCTGGGCATGGGGTTTACCGTTGCCATGACCTTGCCGCTGGACCATGCCTGCAGCGCCGAGCAGGCCGGATCATGGACGGTGTTCATGCTGTTCATCGGCTACCTGATTGCCGCCCTCGGACCGCTGGCCTTCGGTGCACTGCGTGAGTCCAGCGGTCATTACGGTCCTGCCTATCAATTGCTGTTCGCGGTGTTACTGCTCATGTTGTGCATCACGCCATGGCTGAAACTGGCTGCGCAAAAACCACTTCGCGCCTCCATTGCCTGATGGCCCGAGCAGGCATGAGCCCAGGAAAACTCAGGCCAGATAACCGCCATCAACGGTCAGGCTTGCACCGGTGACGAACGATGCGTCGTCACTGGCCAGGTAGGCCGCCATACCGGCGATCTCATCGGGGTTGCCCAAGCGTCCGAGTGGCACCAGATTGATGACGTGTTCCAGATAGGGCGCGTCGGCCGGATTCATGTCGGTTGCGGTCGGACCTGGCTGGATGTTGTTGACGGTAATGCCGCGCGGCGCAAAGTCCAGCGCAAGACCACGAACCATCCCGATCAGCGCCGCTTTGCTCATCGAGTAAGCGCTGGATCCCGGAAAACCGCTGCGTGCGCCGGCGACACTGCCGATGGTGATGATACGGTCACCGCGACTCATCACTTTCGAGCAGGCCTGCGCGGCAACGTAAGCGCCACGCACGTTGACCGCATACATGTCATCAAGCGCCTCGACGCTGAACTCATCGACCGAACCAAGCCCGAGAATCCCGGCATTGTTGACCAGAATATTCAGTGCGCCGAACTGCTCCACCGTGAGGCTGACGGCACGCTGGATATCCTGCGCACACTTGCTGTCCGCCTTGATCGCCAATGCACGGCCGCCCTCCGACTGAATACTATCGACCAGCGCCTCGGCCTTCGCCGCAGAGGCCGAGTAAGTAAAGGCCACTGCAGCGCCCTCGCGCGCCAGGCGGCGAACGATCGCCGCGCCGATACCGCGAGAACCGCCGGTGACCAGTGCGACCCTGCCGGCGAAACGTTGTGAAATCATGGACATGTGCGAAACCTCCAGTGCTTGATCAATCAGCGCCGCACCAGGGTACGGCGCTGGGGATTACTTGGCCGACGCGGCTTTTTCGATCAGTCGGGCGACGGGCAACGGATGGGAAACCATCACGACATGAGAGGCGCCCTTGACCACTTCCACCGCCTTCGCGTCGGCCCGTTTGGCCATGAACGCCATGGCTTGCGGCGGAATGTTTTTGTCCTTGTCGCCATAGATGTACCAGGACGGGATGTGCTTCCAGGCGGGGTTGCCTGCTTGCTCGTTCAACGCCGCCTCGGTGACCGGGCGCTGCGTCGCGGCCATCAGTGCGGCTTGCGCCGGGGGCACATCCGCGGCGAACTGGTCAGGAAACTTGTCTTGCTGGATGTACAAATCCTTGCCGCCATCGCCCAGTGCGACCGGGGGCGCCAGCGTCGGGCCGAGGGTGCTGCCCGGAAACTTGCCAGCCAGCCCGGCAACCGTTTCACCGGCCTCGGGTGCAAAGGCGCTGACGTAGACCAGCGCTTTGACATTGGCCTGATCATTGGCGGCATCACTGATGACGTTGCCGCCATAGGAATGGCCTACCAGTACCACCGGCGTCTTGATGCTCGCCAACAACGCGGCAATGGCGGCGCCATCACTCTTGACGCCACGCAACGGATTGGCGGCGGCCACCACCGGGTAGCCATCCTTCTCGAGAATCTGTGCCACACCGTTCCAGCTTGAAGCGTCGGCAAAAGCGCCGTGCACAAGTACGATGGTGGGCTTTTCGGCGGGCGCCGCCATGGCGCTGCCAACACCCAGGCCAACGGCAATGGCCAGTGCGATGAATGTGTTTTTCATTGAGAACTCCTTGTTGGATGGTTTAGGGCGCCAGTCGCGTGAAGACAAAGTCATGGTTGCGCACTCGCGCCTGATGACAGGCGAAACAGGTTTGATGCTGAGCCTCATCGGCCGGTTTACCGTTGATGAAGCGGCCAAAACCCCAGCCTCCGGTTGCGGCATATTTTTGCGAATCCTTGACCATCACCTGAACCGTGGTGGCCGCACCGGGAATGGAGGCGGGTTCGAATTCCGGCGACTGCACGTGTTTCCAGGCAAGCTTGACCAGCACCGTGCCGTCGGGAAATGGCAGGGTCGAATCCTGATAAGCCTTGACCGCCCGATCATTGCCCAGCACCGCGCGCAGCTCGTTCAACGGCTCCGCTTCCTGCGCCGGGGCAATCAATGCCCACTGGCGATAGCCCTCGGGAAGCTTCACGCCGTAGATCGGTGACACCTCGCTGTCGCCGAGGACGACACCGGTGGCGAGCAGCGCCGCGGACGCGATAGCGGCTGACATCGCCGCCAGACAGTTGAGTTTCATGGTCACCCTCCCTTCGGCTGGCTATCAAAGGTGGTCGGCATCGATCACTGCCTGGGCGAAAGCTTGGGGTGCCTCTTGCGGCAGGTTGTGGCCGACACCACCGCTGATCAGTCGATACTCATATTTGCCGGTAAAACGCTTGGCATACGACTCGGCCGGTGGATGCGGCGCGCCATTGGCGTCGCCTTCCATGGTGATGGTCGGCACGCTGATGCTCGGAAAAGCCGCGAGTTTTTTCTCCAGCGGATCGTATTTGGCCTCGCCCTTGATCAGGCCCAGACGCCAGCGGTAGTTGAAGATGGACACGGCGACGTGATCGGGGTTTTGCAACGCCGCGGCACTACGCTCGTAAGTCGCGTCGTCGAACTGCCATTGCGGCGAGGCTAGTTTCCAGATCAGCTTGGCGAAGTCCCGGGTGTTTTTTTCGTAGCCCAGACGACCGCGTTCCGTGGCGAAATAAAACTGATACCACCACTGCAACTCGGCAGGCGGCGGCAACGGGGTCTTGCCGGCGTCTTGGCTGCCGATCAGATAACCGCTCACCGCCACCAGGGCTTTCACCCGTTCAGGCCACAAGGCGGCGACGATGTCGGCCGTACGCGCGCCCCAGTCATAACCACCGAGCACCGCTTGTTTGATTTTCAGCGCATCCATGAAGTCGATCAGGTCCGCCGCCAGTGCAGCGGGCTGGCCATTGCGCACGGTTTTGGCCGACAGAAAACGGGTATCGCCATAACCACGCGCATACGGAATCAGCACGCGATAGCCCTTCTGCGCCAAGGCTGGGGCTACGTCGGTGTAGCTGTGAATGTCGTAAGGCCAACCGTGCAACAGGATGACCACTGGGCCGTCAGCCGGGCCGACCTCTGCGTAGGCGACATCCAGCAGCCCGGCCTTGACGTGCTTGAGTGGGCCGAACGAAACGTGAGTTCCGGGTGCCAGCGTGTCGATTTTCCCGGCGGGTACATCAGCGGCGCTGGCTTGCCCTGAGGCAATACTCAACACGCCAACCTGCATCACGGCCAGCGCCAGAATCGAGCGAGCGAGCAGGCGCCGATAGCTGATGGCGGCTTTGGGATTTAACGCAGTTATGTTCATGGTGATACTCCCTTGCGAATGTCAGGTGGGCGACGGTTTTTTTTGGTAGCTGCAAACCGGGTTCAGCGCGCGGCTTGATTGGCATTTGTCTGCGTCGCCTTGCGCAAAGGTTTGAAGGCAGCGCGCAACTCTTCGCTAAATAGCTGAGGCTGTTCCCAGGCGGCGAAATGCCCGCCCTTGGCCACTTCGCTGAAGTACGACAGCGATGGATAGGCGCGCGCGGCCCATACTTTCGGTGCACGGTAGATTTCATGAGGGAACACGGTGATCGCCACCGGGACCTTGATGTCCGTGGTCTTCTGCGCCGCCGCACTGAAATTATTGTTGTTGTTCTCCCAATAGAAACGTGAGGAGGACGCGCCGGTATTGGTCAGCCAGTACAGACTGATGTCGTCGAGCATTTCATCGCGACTGAGCACACGCTCGGGATGACCGTCACTGTCGGTCCACGCCGCAAACTTTTCGTACATCCAGGCTGCGGTGCCGGCGGGCGAATCCGCCAGCAGGTAACCGATGGTCTGCGGCCGTGTCACCATCATTGCGCCGTAGGCGGCACTGCGACCGAAGAAGCTGCTGAGCGAGTTGTAGGCGGTAAATTCCGGTTCGGTCAGGCCGGCCGGTGCCGGGTCGCCGCTGTTTATCGGCTTGACCAGTTCCGGCGGCACGGTCGCCGGCATGTTCAAATGAATCCCCAGCAAACCCGGCGGTGCCAAGCGGCCCAGTGCGTCAGAGATCACCGAGCCGTGATCACCGCCCTGCGAAACGTAATGGCTGTAACCGAGGCGTTTCATCAGCACATCCCACGCCTTGGCCACTCGGTCAGGCCCCCACCCCGGCTCCGTCGGTTTACCGGAAAAACCATGCCCCGGAATCGACGGAATCACCACATCGAAGGCATCTTCGGCGCGCCCGCCGAACGCGGTCGGATCGGTCAACGGGCCGATGGTTTTGAGGAATTCGAACTGCGAACCCGGCCAGCCATGGGTGAGGATCAATGGCATGGCATTGGGATTGCGTGAACGCACATGAATGAACTGGATGTCGACGCCATCAATCGTCGTGACGAATTCCGGCAAGGCGTTGAGCCTGGCCTCGGCTTTGCGCCAGTCATAGCCGCTGCCCCAGTACTTCACCAGCTCCTGCACCTGGGCCAGTTGCACACCCTGGGAAACATCGTTGACCGTTTCCTTGTCCGGCCAACGGGTGTCGGCAATGCGTTTGCGCAAGTCCGTCAGTTGCGCTTCATCGACATGGATTCGATACGGGCGAATGGCTTGCGACTGCGCCGACGCTGCGCTGGCTGACGACTGTTCAGCAGGCGGGCTGGCCGCCCACGCGCCATGGCTGCCCGCAAGCACAACGAGCCCGAGCAACCCGGCCCGGATAGAAAAGACCAGACGATGCGTCGTGAAACCGGACGAAACCGCAACCATGATGAATCTCCTTTGAGTAATTGTTGTGGGAGCTTGTCGCGCGCCGCAGCGTCTGTTCGAGCAGCAACAGCGGCGACATCCGGCTCACGCTGCGGATCAAATCACCCCGCAGACACCCGGGCGATTACACGATGGTGTCGGTCGATACTTAGGTATGAGGCGCCATGCGCACACTCACCCGCCTGCTCAGGACGTGGCGCCTGGAAAAAATCCCCAAAAAAAACTCGACGCTGGCAATCCGCACAGCCAGCATTGAGCACCCCTTCGAAAAACAACGCGGCGCAAGGACAGAAAATGCTTGGGGAAACAGTGCGCAAGGCGGGTAATGACGCAGCAGTGGCCGCTTCTCAGTGGGCGCTCATCAGCCTGTGCATGCTCTTCAACGTCATCGATGGTCTGGATGTCATGGCCATGGCGTTTACCGCCAGCCGCGTTGCAGCGGAATGGGGTTTGAACGGCGCCGAACTCGGCACGCTGCTGAGCGCAAGTCTGCTGGGCATGGCCGCTGGTTCCCTGCTGGCCGGGCCCCGGGCAGACCGGTATGGACGCCGGCCGGTATTGCTGACGGGCCTGGCATTGAGCAGCCTGAGCATGCTGCTGTGCTTCTTGAGCCCGAATCCTTACGTGCTGACGGGCCTGCGTTTGCTGACCGGCATTGGCACCGGGGCGATTTTGGTCGGCGCGAATGTGCTGACCTATGAGCATACCTCTCGGCACCGGCGCAACCTCGCCATCGCTCTGCAATCTGTCGCCTTCGCCCTCGGCGCGAGCCTGGGCGGCCTGTTGGCGCACGTACTCAATGAAAGCGCAGGCTGGCGTTATGTCTTTCTCACGGGTGGGTTGCTCACCCTGGCGGGTGCATTGGCCGGCGCGTGCTGGTTGCGCGAGTCACCCTCCTTCCTGGCGCTTGCCCCTCGGTCTCCAGGCACGCTGCCGGTGACGGTTACATTACGGAGTGCGCACTATCGAGAGCTGTTCGCGGCCGGCCAGTGGCAACAGACCGTGGCACTGGCGCTGGCCCTGTTGCTCATCATGTTCTGCTTCTACTTCGTCATGAGCTGGACACCGACGCTGATGATCCACGATGGCTTTTCCGAAAAACAAGGCGTGGCTGTCGGGATGCTGCTGTGTGCCGGCGGGGTTATCGGCGCGCTATCGCTAGGCCTCGCCGCCAATCGTTTCGGCTGTCGACGCCTCTTGCTGGGTGCCCTGCTGCTCAATGTCGCGTTGATGCTGTTGATCGTCCCGTCATCTCATGTGGCAGGCCTGATCGCACCGGTGGGTATTGCGACCGGGTTGTTGCTCAATGGCATGATCGCCGCGATGTTCATATTGACCCCGCAGGCTTTCGACACGCCTATCCGCACCCGTGGCGTGGGCCTGGTGCTCGCCACGGGACGTATCGGCGCGATTCTCTCGCCAGTCATTGCCGGTCTCCTGCTGGATGCCAACTGGAGCATGCAGGGCCTGTTTGCATTTTTTGCCGGCAGCCAGCTGTTGGCGGCCCTGCTGATCGGTTTCGGTTGCCGGCGCGCGGGCCGCCAGACGTCGAAGCCATGCTGATGTTTACCAGTTCATGAGGCTATCTCCTGTTTGAGTGGTTTTTGCGAACACCTGAGCGGTGTCGATGGAAGCCATTTAACGCCGCTCAGGTATCCCGGATGTGTCAGTCACGCCGCCAAGTGGATCAGTAAGTAACCGGCTGCGGCGCTGATACACAGTGATACCGTTGCCCGCGAACTACCGGGTCGGATCAAGCGAGCACGAATCGGCGTGAGGGCAAATGAGCAGTTTCCCCGTCGTCTGGCGAGACTCGATATCAAGATGCGCCTGTCGCGCCTGCGCCAATGAATAGCGCTTGCCGATGAAGGTCTTCAACTTGCCCGCGCGTACCCAGGCGAACAATTGCGCGGAATGCTCCAGCAGCGCCTCGCGAGTGGCGACGTAATGCATGACCGAGGGATAGGTCAGCTTGATGCTGCGCGGTACGGAAAAGATATCAATCGGCGCGATCGGGCTCATGAACGGGCCGTACAAGGCCAGGGTGCCGAAATAGTCGAGCAAGCTCAGCGAGTCGCTGAAGCCTTCGGCCCCTGTACCGTCGTAAACCACGTTCACCCGCTGTCCGTCGTTCAGGCGCAACACCTGACTGGCGATGCCGGCTGCGCGACCGATCACCACATAATCGGCGCCGGCCGCGAGCACTGCGTCAACTTTGTCGGCCTGCGAAACCCGGCCGATGACTTTGCCACCGTGCAGTTTGATCAATTGGGTCAGCATCAGCCCGACACCGCCCGCCGCGGCATGCACAAACGCGACATCGCCGGTACTGATGGCATGCACCTTGTGTATCAGATTGCGCGCCGTCAGGCCCTGCATCATCAGACTCGCCGCCGTATCGAAGTCGATATCGTCGGGCAGCGGCACCAACTGACTGACCTCGGCGATCACTTGCTCGGCATAACTGCCTGGCACGTAATGCCACGCCACTCGATCACCGGCACGCACCTCCTCCACGCCTGGCCCGGTGGCGAGGACGATGCCCGCCCCCTCGACGCCGAGTGTCACCGGTAACGGGCGCGCCGGACCGAGACCACGGCGCGCGCCAGTGTCCAGAAAGTTGACGCCCGCCGCCATCACTTGCACCAGCGCCTGCCCAGGCCCCGGCGCGGCCAGTGGAATATCTTCCACTGCCAACACCTCGGGACCGCCATAAGCCTTGATTACTGCCGCTCTCATAATGTTCAAGCCTGTCACATGGACGACCTGCCCTGCCCGGTACGTTAAGACGGGACATGAGCGGGTGCGTCGCGTTTTAATCCTTCCACCGTCGACTGACGATGGAACCCGCGGTCATGTTGTGCAGGGCTTGTATCTGCGCTGTTTCGCGAAGTGCGGCGTTTGCATGCTGATATGGCTGAAGTGCTTCTGGATACACTGGCTTACAAGGGCAGTCCGGTTTGCTCAAGTGCTCTGTGCGGCGCTTCGCAAATTCAGCTGCGAGTGGATATTGGCGGTATGCGACACCAAAGTATGATGGGCGAGTACCCGCGCAAGGCGCATCTTAGTCGGACGGTGACTGCACTATGAGAATCGGTATGGCCCATGAGCTCGAGCGCGTCATTGATGCGTTGCCAGGTGTGGTGTTTACCGCACGGCCCGATGGTGCCGTCGATTACGTCAATCAGCAGTGGCGCACCTACACCGGCTGCACCGCTGAAGATGCGTTTGGCATGAACTGGCAAATGCTCATTCATCCCGCTGATCGCCAGACGCTGATCGAGCGCTGGCAGCGCATTGTCAGCAGCGGCATACCCGAAGATATCGAGGCTCGTCTGCGGCAGTTCGACGGCACCTATCGCTGGTTCCTCTGGCGCGTCACGGCGCTGGATGATCGCCACGACCAACCGCGCAAATGGTGCGGCATCGGTACCGATATCGAGAACAGCCGGGCCAAAGACAATGGCGAAATGAACAACCCGTTCGATGTCCACTCGATCATCGACAGCATCCCGGCAATGGTTGCCTTCATGAACCCGGCCGGCGAGCTGGAACAGGTCAATCGGCAGATCGTCGACTACATCGGCGGTTCCTTCGAGGAAATGAAACACTGGGACGCCGGCGAAACCGTTCACCCGGACGATCTGCCAGCGGTCATTGTCGCCTGGACACACTCGGTCACCACGGGCGAGCCCTACGATGTCGAGATTCGCATTCGCCGGGTCGACGGTGTCTACCACTGGTTCCACGTGCGCGGGCTGCCGATCAGGGACAGCGAAGGCAACATCCGGCATTGGTGCGTGTTGCAGATCGATATCGATGAACGCCGACGCGACAAGGCGTTGATCGCCAAGGTACTGGCGGAAGTCAGCGCCTCGGAGGATCGCCTGCGCAACATCATCGATGCCGTGCCCGGTTTTGTCTGGAGTGCAGCCGCCGACGGCAATGTCGGTTTCGTCAATCAGCGTTGGTGCGATTACACCGGCATGACCCTCGACGAGGCCTGCGGCAGCGGCTGGACCACGTCAGTCCATCCAGACGATGCCGGTTCGCTTGCCAGTTATTGGTTTGGCCTTCTGCAATCAGGTACGGCCGGTGAGCACGAGGCCCGATTGCGCCGCTTCGACGGCACTTATCGCTGGTTCCTGATCCGCGCCGTGCCGCAACGTGACGATGCGGGGCAGGTCCTGCGCTGGTACGGCGAAAACACCGATATCGAAGATCGCAAACGTGCGGAGCTCCTGCTCGACGGCGAAAAACGCTTGCTTGGCCTGATGGCCGGAGGCTCGTCGTTGACGGCGATTTTGCAAACGCTTTGCCAATTGGTGGAAGTATTTCTCGACCGCTGCGTGTCCAGCGTGGTGCTGGTCGACCTCAAGCGTGCCGAGGGTTCACAGGAGATGTCGTTGCGCATGCAACAGGGCGCCGGCGCCAATATGCCTGCAGGATTGATCCCGGGCGCCGGAGACACACCGCTGTGTGCCGAGCGCTGCCCCATCGTCATGGCCGCCACGTTCAATACCCCCATCATTTGCCAAGACCTGTCGGCGCAACCCCGCTGGCAGGACTGGTGCAAGGCGGCCCTGAGCCACGGTTTCCGAGGGGCCCGGTCGATGCCGATCACCTCGAACAGCGGCCATATCACGGGTGTACTGACGGTGTTGCACCGCGAAACCACGCCGCTCTCGGCGGATCAGGAAAACCTCATTGCGCAATTCACCCACCTGGCGAGCATCGCCATTGATCGGGTGCGCGCAGAAGCCGCACTCAAGCAAAGCGAGGCCTTTCTGGCCAAGGCCCAACGGCTGAGTGCCACGGGTACGTTTTCCTGGCGCGTGAGCAGCGATGAAATCACCTGGTCGGATGAGATCTGCCGCATCCTCGAGCTGGCCCCTGACACCACTCCGGGATTCGACGCGATTTACACACGCATCCATCCGGACGATATTTCCAGTCATCGGGAAATGATCAGGCGTCAGCGCCGCAAGGGCCGCGATTTCGAACATGAACACCGCCTGCTGATGCCGGATGGCAGCGTTAAATACGTGCGCCTGGTTGCCCATTCGATCAAGGACGCTGAAGACGGCATCGAATACATCGCCGCGTTGCAGGACATCACGCAAAGCCGCTTGGCTGAAGAAGTGTTGAACAAGGCCCGTTCGGAGCTGACCCATCTGGCCAGAGTGGCGAGTCTGGGCGCCGTCACCGCGTCAATTGCCCACGAGGTCAACCAGCCTCTGGCGGGCATCATTACCAATGCGAGCACCTGCCTGCGCATGCTCGGCGCCGATCCGCCGAACGTTGACGGTGCCCGGGAAACCGCACGCCGGACCATCCGCGATGGCAATCGTGCCGCCGACGTGATCAACCGATTGCGCGCGTTGTTTTCGAAAAAAGACATCACCCTGGAAGACGTCGATCTGAACGACGCCGCGCGGGAGGTGATCGCCTTGCTGCTGGGTGAATTGCAGCGCAACAGTGTGGTGCTTCACCCGCAATTTGCCGACGCATTGCCGATGGTCAGAGGCGACCGGGTACAACTTCAACAAGTGATTCTCAACCTGATCATGAATGCCGTCGAAGCCATGAACACCATCACTTGCCGATCCCGGCAAATGCGTGTCAGCACGCGACTGGACGAGAATCAGCGCGTTTGTCTTGAAGTCTCGGACAGCGGCAACGGTGTAGACCCGCAAGACATGGAACGCATTTTCAACGCGTTCTATACCACCAAGAGCGCGGGCATGGGGGTCGGCCTGTCCATCAGCCGCTCCATCATCGAGCGCCACGATGGAGCGCTGTGGGCCACCGCCAACGAGGGGCCGGGGACAACGTTTCGGTTTTCAATCCCCGCTCTGGCCGAGCACTGCGCAACCGAGCGAGAGACCCATGACATTTCCAGCCACGCCAGGGAGGAACACTGAATGGTCATGCCTTTACTGGTATCGATTGTCGACGACGACGAGTCGGTTCGTGAATCGCTACCTGACCTGATCAAGGAGTTCGGTTTCGCCGTGCTGGCCTTCGCGTCGGCGCAGGAATTCCTGACCTCGTCCTCTCTGCCGCGAACCCACTGCCTGATTCTGGATGTCGCCATGCCGGGGATGTCAGGCCCGGAGCTGCAAAAAGAATTGATACGTCGCGGCTATCGCATTCCGATCATTTTCATAACCGCTCACGGCGATGCCAGAGAACAGGCGCACCTCTTGAGCGGTGGGGCCGTGGAGTGCCTGCTCAAACCGTTCAGCGAAGCTCAGTTGCTCAAGGCCCTGAGCGCGGCGCTGCCGCTCGATCAAGCGTGAAACCAGGACCAGAGGACGTGACATCTTGAACGCTAAAAATGGCTTGGCCGTTAAGTCCGGAGCATGCTCGATGAGCGATGTCACGCCAGTGGTATTCGTAGTCGACGATGACATTTCCGTGCGCGAATCACTGGAACTGATGATCCGCTTCGCGGGATGGCAGCCTCGGCTTTTCGAGTCGGCGCAAGCGTTTTTGAATGAACCCCGGCCCTTGGTGCCCTGCTGTCTGGTACTGGATATCAATCTGCCTGACCTGAGCGGTCTGGATCTGCAAGCCTCCATTGCGCAAGACCGGCGCAACATGCCGATTATTTTTATCACCGGCTACGGGGATATCCCGCGCACCGTGCGGGCCTTGAAGGCTGGGGCAGTGGAGTTTCTGACCAAACCGTTCGACGACGAGGTGATTCTCAACGCCATGGCCGACGCCCTGGAGACCAGCCGCGCGGCCCTCGACGGCGAAAAAAACCTGCACGCCCTACGTCAGGCCTACCAGACCCTGACACCCCGCGAGCAGGAAATCATGGCGATGGTGGTCAGCGGACGGCTGAACAAGGTGATTGCCTCCGACCTCCGCATCAGCGAGATCACGGTCAAGGCTCACCGAGGCAAGGTCATGCGCAAAATGAAAGCCCGCTCACTGGCGCAACTGGTGAAAATGTCCGCGCTGATAATGCCCGAGCACTGATTAGCGTGGCGAAACCAACGTGCTGCGCGATCAAGACTGTGGCGACGTGATCGCATCCTGAACTGTCCGCCAAAGCGTTTCCAGTCGACGTAGATCAAGGGTATCGAGGCCTTCCGAAACCCTCTCGCGGCAGGCATGCAGCAGCGCCTCTGCCTGCGCTGGGCGCCCCTGTTCCAGCCATGCTCTGGCGAGGTCCATCGATGCCCGCAATTCCCATGCCCATGCGCCCTGCTGGCGGCTCAAGGCTAGCGACTCTTCGAGAATCTCGTACGCTGCCTGAACCTGTGCACCGTCGGTAACCTTGAGAATGCCCGCTTTGATCCGCAGCAGCTCTGGCAGCGCAAAGGCATCACCACTGGCTCGACAGTGGGCGATGCTGCCCTCCACTACCGCCATGGCCTTTTCAGGTTGGTGATTGAGCATCAAGCCTTCGGCCAGCGAGATTTCGAATGACGTCGTCAGCAATTCGTAACGCATGCCATGCAGCCGCGTCAGGCTCTCCTGGAGCATAGCGACCGCATCGCCGGGCTGTTCCGCACGAATGGCAATCGCCGCGCGAAATCCATGGGCCGCGGCAATGTAAGGGCCGAGCGCGTTGGACTCGGCAATGTCGGCAAAACGCTGAAGGCTGGCGGTCGCCTTTTCCAGATCCCCAGTCCAGATATAGATGCAAAGGATCCAGACCATCGCGATGCAATAGGTCACCGCGTGCTGGAGCGCCGAGGCCTCAGCCTCGATTTGCTCGGCCCAGCGTCGCGCCTGATCGGGAAAGCCTTGCAGCCAAAGGGTACGTGCAAGGGCCAGACCGGTGCGGTTGCGATGATCAAAGCCGTAATAAATCGTACTGCTGCGATGTGATGGCAAGCTGTGGCGCAACGAACTTTCCAGCTGCTGCCGAGCCCGCGGCTGGTCGCCCAGCAAATGATGGGAAATTCCGGCAAGCGACGAGGCTATGGCTATCGCCTCAGGCTCGTTGAGGATACGGCCGACTTGCGTTGCCTGCTCGGCCCACGCCAGCGAGGAAGCGAAATCACCGATGCGCTCATAGAATATCTGCAGGAGCCCGAGCAGCCTTAACTGCGACCCGTAATCGGCCAGGGCTACGGCGATGTCCATCGCCCGCAACAATGCCTTTTGCGCCGCTTCGTTATTGCCGCGGGTGAACATCAAGACCAGACCCAGCGCCGCTTGCAACTCCATTTCGGTGGGTGTGCCGTAGTAACCCAGCTCCAGTAACTCAACCGCCCGTGAACTCCACGTCCGGCACTCGACCAGCAACGAAAAATGCAGGAACAACGGCGCGCCGGCGGCTGCCAGCGGCAGCGCCAGCCCCGGATCACCGTGCGGGCCGAAGCTCCATTCCAAGGCACTTCGGACATTGCCCAACTGGCTGGCCAAAAGCGCCGAGTTGCGGAAAATCTCATCCGGCGTGGTGCCGAGATGCCCCAGCAGATCCATATAGAACGCCGCATGCCTGAACGCCAGGGCATTGGCCTCGACAGCGCCCCGTGCGACCAGTTTCTCGCGGGTATAGGTGCGGGTCATTTCCAGCAGTCGATAGCTCCACGTGGCGTCGCTCTGCTCGACAGTGACCAGCCCCTTGCACACCAACTCGTCGAGAATTGCCGCCGCGGCGGCAGTGTCGATGTGGTTGTCGGCAATGACCTGGGATATCGCCTCTTGCGAGAACGGACCGACGAACACCGACAACCGCTCGAGTGCCAGACGCTCCAGGGGCGACAGCAGGTCGTAGCTCCAGTCGAGCATCGCGCGCAAGGTCTGATGCCGCGGCATGGCCGTTCTGCGCCCCGACCAACCGAGAGAGAATCGTTCGCCCAACGAGGCGTGCGTCGAACTCAAACCATGGCTGGCGACGCGCATCGCCGCCAGTTCGATCGGCAGCGCCATGCCCTCCAGCCGCTGGCACATGTCGGCAATCAACAACGCATCGCCAGCGCCCAGTACCAGCGCGGTATTTCCAGACGAAGCGCGCTCGACAAACAGCCTGATCGCTGCGAACTCCAGCAACTCATCCCGTGAGCAGTTTTGCGGTTCGCGGGGGAATTCGAGTGGATTGAGCCAATGAACGTACTCACCTCGCGCACGCAGGGGTTCACGACTGGTCGCCAGTATCCCGACATTGGGCGCGGCATGGCTGATTTGCTCGACCATTGCCGAAACGGCATCGATCAAATGTTCACAGTTGTCGATGACCAGCATCAACCTCTGCATGCGCAGGTGTGCAAGCAGGACGAACATCGAGTCCTCAGCCTGAACCGGGATCTCCAGCGACCTGGCCAGTGCCGACGGCACCAGCGCCGGGTCCTCGACTTGTGCCAGGTCGACAAAGCGCACCATCTGATAACGCTGAGCGGCAATCAGGTGCGCCACCTCGATCGCCAGGCTCGTCTTGCCGACCCCGCCGGGGCCGACGATGGTGAAAAGTTTGGGTTGCAGCAGGTGGTCGACGACCAGTTGAAGATCGGCCTCGCGTCCGATCAATCTGGCCCGCGCTGGCAGGGGGCACACGGGGTCGACGCGCTGGTGGTCGGCAGAATGTGCAGCGATAAGCGTGGGTTGCCCACTGGCCTGTTGTTTTTCCAAGGGTGCAACGAACGCATAGCCCACACCGACCTGAGTAGCGATATATCGCGCGCCCTCCTCACCATCGCCGAGAATCCGTCGCAGCCCTGTCATGTGGAAACGCAGGCTGCCCTCTTCGACAATGATGCCGGGCCATACCTGCTTGATCAGGTCGCTTTTGGACAGCACTCGACCGGGTCGCTCCAGCAAGGCAATCAGCAAATCCAGCGCGCGCCCGCCGATCTCGATGGGCACTCCGTTTTTCTCAAGCAACCTTTTCGCGGGAACGACGCGAAACGGCCCGAAAACGAATTCAGTGGTGAGTGATTCGTGCAACTCGCCTGGAAAAGACTCCACGAGTATCGATCTCTGAAAAGTACCCAGTGATGTTATTGCCGGATGCAAATCCTGCGCCCAAGCCTAGCATCATAGGGGGTTTGCACGATCGATCAAGCATGCCGCAGGTTGCCGGCCCGGCGACAAGACCACAGCGTAAACAACAAAAGCCTGCTTTTCAGGGCAGGCTTTCGTTTTGAGTGCTATTGCTTACTTCTGCTGAGCGGTCAGCGCCGAGTAGCTGTTCATCAGGTTGCGGTAGTTAGGAATCCGCTGCGACAGCAAGTTACCCAAGCCTTCAATATCGTTGCGCCAGTCGCGGTGCAGCTCACACGCCACCGAGAACCAGTTCATCATCTGTGCGCCGGCCTGAGTCATGCGGCTCCATGCGGCTTGTTGCACGGTGGTGTTG
>Ga0157369_10002231_pt1 | contig 23333 bp, 17 predicted proteins | sample C25metaG_FD_113461 | JGI IMG/M metagenome (GOLD analysis project Ga0157369, IMG submission 113461) | Corn rhizosphere microbial communities from Kellogg Biological Station, Michigan, USA - C2-5 metaG | ecosystem: Host-associated > Plants > Roots > Rhizosphere > Soil | place: USA: Michigan... | reverse complement strand
GCGGATCAGTGCAACAATATCAGTTTTAACAAAGGTGAGTGAAAACCCGTTGCTTTCTGTTTTGCTAAAATCAAGCAGCTGGTTAGTTAGTGAAAGCAGGCGCTGGGTGTTCCTCTCCATTATGGAAAGATTTTTCTTGATGTCCGGAACCTGCTCTGCTTTGTTCATCACCTTTTCCATGGGCCCTGCAATGAGGGTAAGCGGCGTGCGGATCTCATGGGCCACATGGGTAAAAAAGGCAATTTTAGCATGGTAAATTTCGCGCTGCTTCTCGTTTTCAAGTAACTCGATCTTATGCCTGTTCTTTCGTTCTGTTGCCCGGTGATAATTCAGCACAATGAGATAGATGATCAGGACGAGTAAAACACAGTAAGTAATGTAAGCATAAGTGCTCTCCCAGAACGGCGGATTGATAATAATAAGCAGTCTGCACGGATAGCTGCTCCACACACTATTGTTCACAGATGCCTTTACCTTAAAAGAATAGGTTCCAGGTTGCAGGCGGGTAAAGTAAACCTTGCGGTTACTATGCAGGTACACCCAATCCTTATCAAGACCAGTCATTTGGTAAGCGTAGCTGGTTGTTTGGGGCGAAGTATAGCTCAGCGCAGCAAAATCAATACTAAACGACGACTGATTGTAACGCAACTCAACACTTTGCGTAAACGAAATGGATTTCTTCAGCGGCGACGATTTGTCATTAATCCTCACGTCGCGGTTATTCACCTGGAAGCCCGTAAAGTAAACGGGGGGCTGGTAATTGTTGGTTTGAAAACCATCGGGGTTAAACTTGATAATGCCTTTTACACAGCCGAGGTAAATATTGCCTTGATTATCCTTATAGCAGGAATTGTAGTTAAACTGATCGCTAAGCAAACCGTTGGCTTTGGTATAAACCGTAACACCTAACGTTTTAAGGTTAAGGCAAACAAGCCCTTTTGAAGTAGTTATCCACAGGTTTTTCCGGGAGTCTTCCAGCATGGCATAGATCACGCTGCTGGGGAAGCCGTCCTCTACGCCAAATCGTTGAAATGTTCGGGTAGTCTTGTTGAACCGACAAAGGCCGTTTTCAGTCGCTATCCACAAATTGCCATTGCTGTCCTTAAATATCCGGTTGATCTTGTTGTTGGAGATAGAATTGGGCTCTTTAGGGTTGTAGGCGAAAGAACCTCTCGTGTCAGTTTTAGGGTTAAAATAATAGAGGCCGTCACGATAGGTGCCTGCCCAGATGGTGCCGTCAGTGTCTTCAAAAACTGCGGTGTAGAAAATGTCGGTCGGTACTTGTCTGATGTGGATAAAATGTTTGCCGCTAAAGCTAAAATAGTAAAGGCCGCGTGAGGTGCCGGCAATAATATTATTGTTGGATGTTTTGTAAAGCGTATAAAAGAAGTTGCTTTTTAAGGTGGTGTCGTTATAAAAAGCATAGTGCTGAATCACCTTGCCGGTTTGGGTATTCATGATATCCAGACCGTGCTCAAAAGTTCCGATGAGGAGGAAATTTTTATAGGTAACCAGGCCATGGATGTTGCTCGTTGAGATTTCCCACGGTTTGCCCAGAGGACGATAATTGACAAAAGTCCCCGTTTTAGGGTTAAATTTATTTAAACCAGCATCCTCGGTGCCAATCCAAAGGTCGCCCGACTGGTCGGGGCATATCTCCCTTACGGCGTTTCCGCTTAAAGAGTTCTCGCCAACTTTAGGGAAGTACTTTTCAAAGAAGGTGTACTGCCTGTCGAAGTAGTTGAGGCCGCCAAAGTAAGTGCCAGCCCAGATGCCACCTTCTTTGTCTTTGCAGAAGGTATAGACGGCATTATCAGACAGGGCATAGGGATCGTTGTATTGCTTATGCAGCAGTGTAGTTTTGCCTGTTGATAAACTGTAAATGTAAATGCCCGATTCTGTGGCTATCCAGGTTTTGTCGGAGGTTTCGGCTATAAAGTCGCGCACAAAAAGATCGGTGTTATCGGCATTTCGGGTTAAGACATCCTTATAATCGTTGCTTAGCGTATTGAATAACTTAAAGCCCTGGTTGGCGGTACCGATAAGGAGGCGGTGGTCTCCCGCATAATATAGTTTTTGAACCCAGTAGGATGTTGCCCGCGGCGAATGTTTGAAAACCTCAAACGCAATAAAGGTATTAGTGCGCGAATCGTATTTCTCAATAACTTTTGAGGCGGTTGCTACCCATAGCGTTCCCTCAGCAAAGGCGATGGCTGTTGCCGTGAGGCCGCAACAATTGAAATGGTCTATCTTTCGCGATTTGAGGTTGTACCGGCTCAGCTCATTGCCTGCTATAAACCATAGATTTCCCTTATTATCCTCTTTAATGTCCCTGATCTCGTTTTCCGAGCTTTCCTTCAAAAAGGTAAAACTCTCGGAGATCTCATCGTAACGGTATATGCCCCGGTCTGTGCCCACCCACAGGTTCCCCGAATGATCAAGGCAGAGGCAGTAAACAATATTATTGCCTATGCTGGCAGCATTGGCTGGATTGTTCCGGAAAACCTTAAATGTATAGCCATCAAAGCGGTTTAGGCCATCTTTGGTACCGAACCACATAAAACCGTGCTTATCCTGTATACTGCATAGCACCGCATTGTTTGACAGGCCGTTCTCCACCTGGTAATGCGTAAATGAGTATGACCCGGCACGGGCGTATAAACCCAGTGCGCACAAAATCAGCAACGCTGGTAATTGAATTAGCCATGTCCGGATTTTATCAGTGGTCTTCAAAATAAGGTTTACAATGTTTATAACGGTTTAGTTAAAAGAGTGCTTTTAACCGAAGTTAAATGTAAGTACAAAAGGAGTAACAAAGTTAAGATTGAGACAAATTGGTGAAATATTGATACAAACGGGCAGTCATTCCGGCGGCTTAATGATCCATCTTTGAAATGTTAATCAATTATTCAAGGCCTACCTATGGCTTGTCTCAAAACCAATTACAATTATGAAAAAATTTCTACTACAATTTGGCAGAAGGATGCAATGCAATCCGCCTCGTACGGAAACCAGTTTGCCCTTAAAGCTACTGCTCATGACGATATTGCTGCTGTTTAATTTGAGTGTATTTGCGCAAAACATCCAGGTGAGTGGCCGGGTTACTGACGCTTCGGGGCAGGCGCTGCCGGGGGCTACTGTTAGGGTAAAAGGCAGCACCATATCTACAGTAACCAACACAGCCGGACATTATGCTATTTCCGTTAGTCCGACTGCAATCCTCCAATTCTCGTTTGTGGGTTTAACCATGCAGGAGATTAGCGTAAATGGGCAGCATGTAATTGATGTGAACATGCGCGATGACTCCCGCGCCTTGAGCGAAGTGGTGGTGATCGGTTACCAAACCATTAAAAAGAAAGATCTTACCGGCGCCGTGGCTACCGTTAATACAGTAGATGCCAGTAAAGTTACCGGCAATTCAGTGGCTGAGCAGTTGCAGGGCTTGTCACCCGGTGTAACCGTTAGAAATGGTGGTGCTCCCGGCCAGCAGTCAACTATTGAGATCCGCGGTGTGGCGAGCTTTATCAACTCCGCACCTTTATATGTAATTGACGGAATGATCGCCGATGCGAACCCTACCATCAATACCGATGATATTGAAACCATACAGATATTGAAAGATGCTTCTGCCGCAGCGATCTACGGTTCGCGCGCGGCCAATGGCGTGGTGATCATCACGACCAAGAAGGGTAAAAAGGGCGAGCCTAAACTAAGCTTCAATGTTAAGTACGGTTCTCAGCATATTCCTAAAAAATGGGATGTGATGAACAGCACCCAATATGCAACCTTAAAAAGGCAGGAATTCACCAACTCTGGTTTGCCGATCCCCGCCAGCATTGGTTCTGCATTTAACCCGGGTATTAATACCAATTGGCAAAGCCTGGATGAAAGGGCTGGCAATGATCAGGACTATAACCTGTCACTTTCGGGCGGATCAGATAATACCACATACCTTATCTCCGGTAGTTTTTACCGCGATGAAGGTGTTCTTAAAGCCTATTCTTTTAACCGCGAGAGCTTCAGGGTAAATACGGAGACCAAGAAAGGCCGACTTACCTTTGGTGAAAACATGTTGTTTACCAACACTAATAATTATCACCCTAACCGTGGCAATGCTTTTTATGACCTCCCACAACTTTTGCCGACAGTGCCGGTTCAGGGGTCGCAGTTTATTGACAATTCAACCGCGTTTGGCACCATGGGTTTCCGTAACCCACAGGGATGGAGCACCGGTACCATTGACAACGGCGGCGACGTAACTTATGCTTACAATTCACTCGCTGTAAATAACCTGAGCCAGGGTTATAACAATTACGCAAAGCTGGTAGGCAACGCCTTCGCGCAACTGAGAATATTTAATTGGTTGGATTACAAATTCAATGTCGGCCTTGAAGCCAGCTTCGACTACAATCAGGATTTCCGCAAGGACGGTATATTTTCTTATGCCGCCCAGCAGGAACTAAGCTATATTGACCAGGACAGGGAGCGTTTTCGTAACTTGTTGATGGAGCACACCCTTAATTTTAACAAGACTTTGGGCGTTCATAGCATCAACGGCGTGGTAGGTTTTACCCAGCAGTCTTACTATCGTGACGCTACTGATGCCCGTAAAACGAACCTTCCGATCTATAACGGTCAGTACTTATCTCAGATTAATGCGGCTACCGGTACATCATCTGCATCAGGCTCAGTTATCCAGGACGATAAGCTGCAAAGTTTTCTGGGCCGGGTTAACTACTCCTACAATGACAAGTATTTGTTGACTGCATCCGGCCGTATTGATGAGGATTCACGGTTCGGTCCAAATTACCGCAACGGATTCTTCCCTTCAGTTGCCGGTGCATGGCGCATCAGCAAAGAATCGTTCTTTAAAGTGCCGTGGGTTGACGACTTAAAGATCAATGCATCTTACGGCGTGTTGGGTATTAATACCATTAGCTCTTTCCAAAACGTAGGTTTGATCAACAATGCTCCAAGAGCAGTTTTCAATGGCGATGCTATTTATACCGGCGCTTACCAGGCACAGTTGTATAATTCAAATCTGCATTGGGAAAAACGGCAGGAAACCAATATTGGCATCAATGCCGATCTTTTGAATAACAGGCTGTCAATTACCGCATCAGTTTATAAAAACATAGCTAAAGACGTATTGGTTAATCAGGTATTACCAGATTATTTGGGCAACTCAGGCGGTAACCCTCCGGTAAATGCCGCTTCTATCAGCAATAAAGGTATTGAGGTTGAGGCCACCTACCGTGATAATGGCCATGATTTTAGATGGAGCGTTACCGGTAACATAACCACTATCAAAAACAAGGTGCTTGCCTTAGGTAACCAGGGTGTAGGCATTAATTACATTCAGCAGGGCAGCACCCGTTCAGAGATTGGGCATCCGCTGGGCCAATGGTTTGTGCTTAAGGAGCTGGGAATTTTCCAGAGCCAGGCAGAAATAGACAATTACAAACGTAACGACGGAACTGTAATCGAACCCTTTGCCAAACCGGGTGATATTAAATTTTACGCCAATCCAAACGGTGCCGGTACGTTAAACAACAATGACCGCGTTTATAACGGTTCGCCCTGGCCAACCCTGCAGAGCGGCTTACAGTTTAATGGATCGTACAAACAGTTCAGTGTAAACCTGCAATTGGTAGGCATCTTCGGTTTAACAATTTATGATGATATACGCCGGGTATTGGATGGTTACCAAAACTCAAACTTCCGCACGGCAATTAATCCATGGTCGCCAACCAATACAAGCGGTACTGATCCGCGCTTAGGTATTGCTAACGGAGATGCCGGTATCGCCAACAACAACACACCTGAAAGTTCACGCTGGTTGGAAAACGGTTCTTACGGCCGCATCCGCAACCTGGAGTTTGGTTACCAATTGCCTAAGAGCCTTGCCCATCAGTTACATATTGACAACGCCCGCATATTTATCAGTGGCCAGAACCTGCTCACCGTTACCAAATACAAAGGTCAGGACCCAGACGTAACCGGAAACGGTATACTGCAAAGAGGTGTTGACGCCGGTAACTGGCCATCAAGCAGAATATATTCAATAGGTATCAATTGCGGATTTTAATTTCTAAAACGAACTTAAAAATGAAAAAGTTTATCATGCTGGCCATTGCTGCCATCACCATAACAGTATCGGGGTGCAAGAAATATCTCGATGTCACAGATCCGAATGCACCGACCACCACTATATACTGGAAAACATCAGACGATGCACAAAAGGGCGTAAATGCCATTTACAGTACCTTTCACCGCGCGGGCATATGCCGTTGGTATTTCTTCGCGACAATGATCCGGGCCGACGAAGGCTGGAGCACGAGTCCCGACGCCAACATTCAGAACAATTTTGACCAGTTTATTAACAACAATTACAACTACGGCAATTTCACCGGTATCTGGAACGATCTGTATGTTGGCGTTAATCGCGCTAACCAGGTTTTAGACAATGTACCCGCCATCAATATGGACGCCACTTTAAAGAACCGTTTATTAGGCGAAGCCAAGTTTTTGCGGGCGTTGTTCTACTATCATCTGGCTACGCTCTGGGGCAACGTGCCTTTGCAGTTAAAAAGTTCAACCCCTACTGATCTGCCGCCAACATCAAGCCAGGCGCAGGTATACGCGCAAGTTGAAAAAGATTTGACTGATGCAGCAGCGGCGCTGCCCGCAAGCTATACCGGCGCCGATATAGGCAGGGCAACCAAAGGCGCTGCCAATGCACTGCTGGCTAAGGCTTATATGCAGCAGCATAATTACCAGGCGGCCCTGCAACCTTTACAGTCCGTCATTCAAAGTAATGTGTACAGCCTGGTAAGTAATTATCAGAACAATTTCCTCTCAACTACAGAGTTTAATTCAGAGTCGGTTTTTGAGTATGGAAACGCACTTAATCCGAATGATAACCATGATGATGATACCCAGCTTGCGGGTGAGGATAACCTCAACTACGGTTCCTCAATTCCGCCGTTTTTTGCACCCCGCCCGATAGGCTTTACTGACGGACAGGCACGCAGATGGCCCATTGCAGAGTTTGAAAAGGAAAAGACCACTGCAGGTGGCCGTGACCCGCGTTTGGCTGCAACATATCTGTTTGACTCAACGGATGTAAGAGGTCCAAATTATACTATTATTTACGGCCAAACGTTTGCTTCAAGATATGGCACCAATGATCCTGATGTTTGGTTCAGGAAGTTTTTGAATGATAATAATGGCGCCGCTACCGGAGATAGCTTTCACTCGCCAAATAACTATCGTTTTATTCGCTATGCCGACGTATTGTTAATGTATGCTGAATGCTTGAATGAAACCAGCGCTACCGCACAAGCCTATCAATATGTTGACCAGGTGAGGCAGCGCGCAGGTTTGGCAACACTTTCATCAGTGGCACCAGGCATGAATCATGATCAGTTCCTGGCACAAATTAAACACGAGCGCATCACGGAGCTTACCGGCGAGGGCCATCGTTGGGAGGACCTTGCACGCTGGGGTGATCTGGGCCCTCAACTGCAAACCCGCGACGCAGGCTTTAAGAACTTTGTAAAAGGTAAGCACGAGTTGTTACCTATTCCGCAGCAGGATCTTGACATCAACCCTCACCTTAAACAAAATCCGGGTTATTAATAAGCTTAAAAGGGGCAGGACGGTTTTGTTGCCTGTCCCTTTATTTAAATGCACAATCGCTTTCTTATGAAAATTTCTAACCGTCTATCCATACTTGTACTTTCTGTTGTACTGGCTTTTGCTGCCTGTAAAAAGGACAGCAACAACACCCAAAGCAACGGAGGCAACAATGGCGGAAATCAGCCCACATACCATGCCGACGATCTGCCGCCGCAAGACAATACCTCGTCTAAGGTCAATATCACCTGGGACAATACCTCGGCCCGGAAAATATCGCACGACGTTTATTTTGCCGAGTATGGCCGCATCCACCGTATTAACAGCACTACTTTATTGCTTACCTATCATTGCGGCGGTACTACCGATACCTGGAACAACATTGCACTGCGAAGAAGTACCGATAACGGCGTTACCTGGTCCGACGCGCAGATTGTGATGGCCGACAACGTACCGGGTTACTATGGTTTTTCCGATCCGGATATACTGGTCATGCAGAACGGATGGTTGATGCTTGCCTTTGTAGGACGCGGTAATCCTGATGACAACGCGCATGATAATGTGGAGATACGCATTAGCAAAGACAACGGCGCAAGCTGGGGCGCTTCGGAAATTATAGCCACGGGCCGGTCATGGGAGCCGGGGATGGTGCAGCTGCCGGATGGCGATATAGAGATGTTTTATTCGAGCGAAGTCAAATGGTGGCCGGGCAGTAATCCGCAACAGGATATACTCCTTATTCACTCTAAAGACAATGGCGCAACATGGTCTTCGCCAACAGAAGTTGCCTATGCAACCGGTGATCGCGATGGTATGCCTGTGCCGCTTTTGCTAAATAACAATAAAGGCATAGTGTTCTCTATAGAATCTGTCAATAACTCTAAATCGCCCTGGCTGGTATGGTCGTCCTTAGACGCAAGATGGAATTATGCAGGCAATGGCACCTTCCAAAATGGCCGGCGCTGGCTCGGTACCAATGACAATGTTTTTGGTGGGGCACCTTTTGTTACCCAGCTATCAACCGGCGAAACGCTGTTGTCTTTTCAGGATGCAGGTGGCCGAAACATAGGCAGCGACTGGAAAAAGAGCACCATGCTGGTTTATACCGGTAATAGCATAGCCCAAAACTTTAGCCGCATCAATGATCCGTGGCCCAATTTGCCTCCCTCAGAAGGAGCCTATTATAGTTCGCTGTTTTTAAAAGATGCCAATACCGTTGTACTCGTTACTACCCGCAATTTCGGCGATGGTCATAGCGAAGTATGGTGGAAGGAAGGGCAGATCACTCATTAAAACATGCAAATTTTTTATGATAATGGATTGTTTTTATAATAATCCTTATTAAAAATAGTTTTTATCTATAGTTGTTAATTGCGGTTGAGAAGTGTGTGCGTATTGTTGTAAATCGTCATTAAACGGTGTTTCAAATGGGCAGTTAAACTCATGCCCCTGTCCAAATAAAACGGGTGTTCACCACTATTCCGCCCAGCGCGGATCTAACAATCAAATGATCCTGTTAAGAAGATTTTTATATCTGATCCTTTTTCTTTTTGTGCTCAGCCCCGCTGTAGCACAAAAGAAGGTTAAAATGTTTACCAATCCGATCCTGCCTTCGGGAGCCGATCCCTGGATAACCTATAAGGACGGATTTTACTATTATACTAATACCCTGGGCAACCGGTTAACCATCTGGAAAACCAAAGATATTGCCGACCTGCGCGATGCCCCACAAAAGACCATCTGGATACCGCCCCGCGGCCAACGTTACTCAAGGGACTTGTGGGCGCCCGAGATGCACTTCCTGGATAACAAGTGGTACATGTATTTTGCTGCCGATGATGGCAAGAACATTAACCACCGCATCTATGTACTGGAGAACAACAATCCCGATCCTTTGCAGGGAGACTGGATCTTTAAGGGACAACTGCTGGATGAATCGAACAAATGGGCCATTGATGCCTCGGTATTCGAAAACAAAGGGCAGTTGTATCTGATATGGTCTGGCTGGGAGGGCGATGAGAATGGACAGCAGAATATTTACATCGCCAAAATGAAGAATCCTTACACCGTAGAAGGCAAACGGGTTAAAATATCGAGCCCGGAATTTGACTGGGAAAAGCACGGCGATCTGCATGATGCCAACAATCCGCCCCATGTTAATGTTAACGAGGGACCAGAAGTAATTATGCACAATCACCGGATATTTTTAATTTACTCGGCAAGTGGCTGCTGGACAGATGACTATGCACTCGGTATGCTCTCTGCCGCTGATACCAGTAACCTGATGAACGTAAAATCATGGAAAAAAGCAATTAAACCGGTTTTTATGCAGTGCAAAGAAAACAGCGTATATGCCCCCGGCCACAACTCATTCTTCAAATCGCCGGATGGGAAGGAAGACTGGATCTTATACCACGCTAATCCAACCCCCGGTTGCGGTTGCGGCGGACAGCGCTCGCCACGTATGCAAATGTTCACCTGGAACAAAGATGGTACGCCCAATTTTGGTCTGCCTGTTAAAGCCGGCGTGCAATTGCCCGCACCGTCAGAGATACCCGATACGGTGATAGCCAAGCCCAAAAAGGCTCCGGGAAATAAAAAGATGCCAACAAATGGTAAACATAATCAGGTAATTATCATTAATCGTAAAAACAAATAACCAAACGCTATGAAATCAATAAGCAGACGCCTGTTCCTGGCCTTCCTTTTGATGTTTGCTATTGGCTCTGCAGAAGCGCAGGCGCCAAAGGTAAAACCGGTCCAGGCTGGTAAAATATGGTCGGTTCAGAAAGCTAACCAGTGGTATAACCAGCACAAATGGATTGTAGGAGCTAATTTTATTCCGAGCAATGCCGTTAACCAGTTAGAGATGTGGCAGGCCGGAACTTTTGACCCCAAGACCATTGACCGCGAACTTGGTTATGCTGAAGGGATAGGATTCAACACCGTGCGCGTTTTTTTGCATAGTGTAGTGTATGGCGAAGATCCGAAGGGCTTTAAATCGAGAATAGACCGGTATCTCACTATAGCGAATAAACATCATATCCAAACCATCTTTGTGTTTTTTGATGATTGCTGGAACCCTAATCCGAAGCCGGGTAAACAACCATTGCCAAAAACAGGCATCCATAATTCCGGCTGGATGCAGGACCCAGGCGTAAGGGAGGTAAAGGACCCGAAACAGTTTAATGTGCTGAAGGGCTATATGCAGGATGTAATGGGAACCTTTAAGCATGATAAGCGGATTCTGCTGTGGGACCTGTACAACGAACCGGGCAACAGCACCAAGCGCGATACTTCACTTGCCCTTTTAACCAAGGTGTTTACCTGGGCCAGAGAAGTTAATCCTGATCAGCCTGTATCTGCAGGTTTGTGGGCCTGGGATTTTGAAAAGCTGAACGCTTTCCAGGCGCTTAACTCGGACATTATTACCTATCACGATTATGATGATGAGAAGGCTCATGAACGCGTTATCCAGTTGCTCAAAACCCATGGCAAACCACTCATCTGTACAGAGTACATGGCGCGGCCAAGAAATAGTATCTTTTCGTCGATCCTGCCATTGCTAAAGAAGGAAAATGTTGGTGGTCTTAACTGGGGCTTGGTTGCAGGTAAAACTAATACCATCTATGCCTGGGATAACCCTATGCCGCAAGGAGGTGAACCCAAAGTATGGTTCCATGATATTTTCCATAAGGACGGTACGCCTTATATTCCCGCAGAAACAGAGTTTATCAAAAAGATAATTAAAGAGCCGAAGACCGAAACGCTCAAATAAAATAACGTTCAGCCTAAAACTTCCAAGTGCAACTGATAAGAGCCTGCCGCTTAAATGAAAGCGGCAGGCTCTTTTTGTTTTATAGCTGTTTAAGTAAAGATATTATAGCTTATAAAGAAGAAGATGTTTGTTTCAAAAATTACCATTAAATATATACTTTCGGGCACCGTGATTGCTTCCCTGGGTGAAGATGTAAAGGCTGATGGGGTTAATGAACCACTATTAACCTGCGTTGTAAGAGTATAATTTATCAGGTTGCCTGTCGGGAGTAATCAGGGCCTTGTACTCATCAGCTGATGTAAAAGGCTGAAACAAAAGACCAATTATTGATGAAGGAACTACTACTTACCAGCGCGCTGCTTTGTGCGGCAACAGTGATGCTCAAAGCGCAGAATTCAAAACAAACCACTAATTATGTTTCCAAGGTTTGGGTTGCCGATCAGGACAATGGCACTTACAAAAATCCGGTACTGTATGCGGATTACTCCGATCCGGATGCCATCCGTGTGGGCGACGATTTTTACCTGGTTTCTTCGAGCTTCGAAGATATACCGGGCCTGCCCATTCTACACTCTAAGGACCTGGTGAACTGGGAGATTATCGGTCATGCCCTTTTACGGCAGCCGCCTTACGACCACTTTGATGTACCGCGCCATGGCGACGGGGTTTGGGCACCGTCGATCCGGTATTATAAAGGTGAGTTCTGTATTTACTATCCCGACCCCGACTATGGTATCTACCTCGTTAAAGCTAAAAACCCGGCCGGCCCCTGGAGTAAGCCAGAGTTAGTAATGGCCGGAAAGGGAATTATAGACCCATGCCCTTTGGTTGATGACGATGGGCGGCTATACCTGGTGCATGGCTTCGCGGGAAGTCGCGGCGGCATAAAGAGTGTGATTGCTGTAAATAAATTAAATGCTGACGGAACAAAGGTGACCGATGAAGGCGTTATTGTTTACGATGGACATGAGAAAGATGTAACGATAGAGGGACCTAAGTTTTATAAACGAAACGGCTACTATTATATCCTAGCCCCTGCCGGCGGCGTTCCGACTGGCTGGCAACTGGCTCTACGTTCAAAAAATATCTATGGCCCTTATGAGCGCAAGGTGGTGATGGATCAGGGTAAGAGTACAACCAATGGCCCGCACCAGGGAGCCTGGATAACCACGCAGACGGGCGAGGATTGGTTTCTGCACTTTCAGGATAAAGAGGCCTATGGGCGCGTAGTGCACTTGCAGCCCATGCGCTGGAAAGATAATTGGCCCGTAATTGGTGTTGATATTGACGGCGACGGAAAAGGAGAGCCGGTATCAACCTATAAAAAACCGAATGTTGGGAAAACATATTCCATTGTTACCCCACAGGAAAGCGACGAGTTTAACGGTACTAAATTGGGCCTCCAATGGCAGTGGATGGCTAACCCTAAGGCCGAGTGGGCATTTATAAATACCGAAAAAGGTGCGCTTAGATTGTACTCTGCTAAAGAACCGGACGGTGCAAGAAACCTGTGGGAAGTGCCCAATGTGTTGCTGCAAAAGTTTCCGGCTGATGAGTTTACTGCCACAACCAGGTTAACTTTTACCCCCAATCCAAAATTGGAAAATGAGCGGACCGGCATCACTGTAATGGGTATGAGTTACGCCAGTTTAAGCCTGAAAAGCAAAAAGGATGGCTTGTATCTCGTATTTGCCCAATGCAAGGATGCCGATAAAGGTGCGAAGGAGGACGAGGAATTGCTCACTAAAGTTGATCGCAGTACCGTATATCTCCGTGTAAAGGTGAGTAAAGGGGCTAATTGTGAGTTTAGTTATAGCACAGATGGCGAACACTTTGCCAATGCGGGTAAATTTACAGCAGTGCCAGGAAGATGGATCGGCGCTAAAGTTGGCATCTTCTGTACGCGCGATACACAAACCAACGACTCCGGCTTTGCTGACTTCGATTGGTTCAGGATGACTAAATAAGTCCTCCATTTTTAACCATAACAATTAGAGAGCCTGTGAATTCCATTTGCAGGCTCTTTTACTTTATTCACATCGCAACTTCTTATCCTTAAAAATCATCCTGCAGATAATAGCTTTACGTTCGCTGATGAGTTTATTAAAATCTCCGTCCGAAAGCTGAAATAGTTGCCGGTATAGCGGAGCCATAATCATCGGGTACGATAGGAGCGCAAATAAGTTCATCAGGAAATGCGCCGGATTCATCTGCTCAATCGTTCCCTTCTCCATTTCCCCTTCAGCTTCTCTTAAAAAAGCTTTCGTTGAGCTGACATTGATATTGGAGAGCAATTGCTGGCCCGAGGTATTGATTTCGGTGATCAAAAACGTCTCCTGGTAGGGGTAGGCAATCATATCTGTGAAGAACACATCAATTAGTTCCTCTACTTTCTCCCTAAAAGGCTTGGCCGATTCCATTACGCCGCCTAAATTGAGGCTCAACGCCTGCATAGCTTCCTGGAAAACGGTAGCGACCAACTGGTCCCGTGATCGGAAATAGTAATGTACTGCAGCCCGGTTTACCCCCGCGGCATCGGCTATATCCTGTGTAGTGGCATGCAGCTTGCCTTCCGTAAAAAATATACGTTTGGCAGTTTCTTTCAGTAATTGCTCTGTTCCTGTATCCTTAAGTGGCATGCGCTTGATTTTTAGCTTGGTTGATCTGTTTTTTGTAATTTGATATGGGTGTCTATCCTAATATCGTTAATAAAATATTGATCGTGAGATACAACGAGTAAAGTGCCTTTGAAATCCTTAACCGCCGCCGAAAGCACCTCTAAGCTTTGAACATCGAGGTTGTTTGTCGGTTCGTCTAATATGAGCATATCGGGCGTATAGTTGCTTACGGACAGGCAGCATAGCGATAACTTCATCTTTTCGCCACCGCTTAACCCGCCGCATTTCCGGTCGAACATTTCCCTTGGGAACTGCGAATAGATCAACAATGATTTAATCTCATGCTCCTGCAAACCCCTGCTGTTATAGTGCTGAATCTGCTCATAAACACTGAGCTCAGAATTGATGAGCGTATAATCCTGATCGAGGTATAAATGGGTAAAGGGCAAGCGTTGCAGGCTTCCCTGCGTGGGTTCCAGGCTGCCAGTGATAATTTTTAATAACGTGGTTTTGCCGGAACCGTTGTCGCCCTCAATCCTGATGCGGTTACCGGAGCGGATTTGGAAGGTCAAGGGCTCCCACAATGCTTTGCCGGAATAGGAATAACTAATTTCTTCAGCATCAATAAGTGTTTTACCGGTATGGAGTGCCGATGCGCCGATGTCTATTTTCAGTACCTGATATTGCTGGATCTGGGATTTGAGGCTATGGATGTTTTCGGTAATACCCGCTACCTTTTCCTGATGGGTATCCATCACTTTGGCGGTACTTTGCTGGGCCTTGCTTTTCAATCCGCCAGCTATAATTCTCGGCATGGAATTAGTTTGTCCTGCCGCTCTTCCGCGCGACTCTCTTTTTTGCAGTTGCTCTGCCATTTCACGCGCTTTTTGCTGGCTCTGCTTCAGCGTTTTAGCGCGATCATCCAACTGCTGCTGTAGTGAATTAACCTTTTTTGCTTTATGCTGCCGATAAAAATCGAAATTGCCGCCATATACTTCAATCCCGTTTTTGCTCAGCTCAAAGGTTTCCGGCATCAGATTTAATAACGTACGGTCATGGCTTACTATCAGGATGGTCGCTTTACTATTAGTTACCAAGTCATAAAGTTGTTGTCGACTGACTGTGTCCAGATGATTAGACGGCTCATCCATCAAAATTATTTCCGGCCGGTGAATGTCAATACCGGCGAGGAAAAGCTTGGTCTTTTGGCCGCCGCTTAACTGGCTTAATAGTGTATTGTAAGTAACCTGTTCAAGTCCCCAGTTCTGTAAAGCGTTGTTGACCTTTTCTTCTATCTCCCAGTCATCTTCCAGATTGTTAAAGTATTGCGGATCCGTCTCGCCGTTTAAAATAGCTTGAAAGGAATGCAATTTTTTATCCACCTTCAGCGCCTGGGGAATCGTTAAATGATCATATTGTCCCAGGTGCTGCGGAATATACCAGGGTTTTTCAGAACAGCTTACTGAACCCGAAGCAGGAGAAAGCTTACCGGCAATAATTTGCAACAGGGTGGACTTTCCCGCTCCATTATTACCCAACAGTGCAGCCTTTTGACCCTTCGTCACCGTGAGGCCCAAATTCTCGAAAAGCAGTTCTTTATCGGGATGTAAATAGGTTAATGATTTTATAATTAAGCCCATTCGCTTTGTTAACAATTTTATTCAACAAAAATGTTAAATAAAATCTGGATTTCCTAGTTAATGCCGGGTATAGCATCCAATGGCAAATTTGAATGAATCAGCCTTAGAGAAATGACCGGTTTTGAGTTTTTGAATGCGTTGCGCAATACGCCGTTGATTAGTCATATTCCATTGATCTTCCTTACCGCAAGGGCCGACCCCGAGACAGAGTTAGCCGCTTATGAACAGGGTGCCGATGCCTTTATTACCAAGCCTTTTGGTATAAAGCTATTGCAGTCACAAATAAGGGCCATTATGGCACAGCGTAATGGCCGCTATGCTGAACCTTTGCAGCAGACCACAACGCCAGTTAATATAGCAAAACCACAGCCCAAGCGGTCGACGGACCTGAATGACCGCTTTTTAAGCAAAATAAGACAGGAAATCGAAAAGAACATCAGCAACCCCGATTTTTCTGTGGACCACCTGATAGCCATTATGCCGATGAGCCGCACTGTATTTGTAAAAAAGCTGAAAAGCCTTACGCAGCAAAGCCCGGTAGAATACATTCGCACCATAAAAATTAAATATGCCGCTAATTTGATAGATACGACCGATTACTCCATCAAGGAAATTTCATATATGGTAGGCATACATGATACTAAATACTTTTCGCAGCGTTTTAAAGAGATTATGGGTATGCTGCCTAAAGACTACAAAAAACAGCACCACGATGATGGCGTTGCTAACGGTTTGATAGGCTGATCCCAACAATTAAAACTAAACCAATCCAATGAGAAATGTAATCTTCGCTATAAATCTCACTGCTGATGGCTGTTGCGATCATACTAAATTAACCGGTTTTGACGATGTACATGAGTATTTTACGCAGCTTATGCAGGATACTGACCTGCTCGTTTACGGACGCACTACCTATGAGTTGATGGTTCCTTTCTGGCCACACATTGCAGAAAACCAATCAGCGCCAAGCAAAGCAATAAACGAATTTGCTCAAACATTTACTGCGATTGATAAAGTGGTCTTCTCCCGATCATTAGAAAGCGTTGAAGACAGACGTACGAGAATTGTACACGGTACACCCGGCGAGGAAATACAAAGGTTGAAAGAACAGGAAGGGAAAAACATCCTCCTCGGTGGCGTAAACTTGCCATCACAACTAATTGCGCTTAACCTGGTTGATGAGTTTCGTTTTGTCATTCAGCCCATTGTTGCAGGAGAAGGGAGGCGGCTGTGGGAAGGTACTGAGCTTACAGCGTGGTTGGGATTGAAATTGGTTAGGTCTGAAGTGCTTAAATCCGGATGTGTTGCGCTTCAATATCTCAGACAAGATTAAATTCAGAACTGAAGGCCATTAAAAACTGAATTTGGAATATTTAGTTATAGTTACGTCAAATGCCTATTCCCACGTATTTATGAATCAACTGCCAGATGCCATACTATACTCGTTATTTCAAAGATCAGGAGTGAGTTTACTACTGAAAAAAGAAAATGGTTCGGATTTCACTGCGGTTTGTGCAACGGATCGCTTTCTATATTTAACGCAAACAGAAGACCAGATATTAAATAATAAGCCGCTGTTAGACCTTTTTCCTCCAGAAAGCCCAATAAACCATCTTCTTGGGCTTAATAAAGTCGAGCTAAAGGATGCTTTTTTTCATCAAGCTAAATTCACGTTAGAACCCTATTATCTCAAAGCAGGCAATGATCAAATTGGTAGATTTCCTGAATCGTGGTGGTCAGTAAGTTATGAGGGCATAGGGCACAATCAGCAGGTTGATGATTATGTTTTGGTTACGCTGACGGATATTACCGCCGAGGTCAATAATGCCGCCAGCCAGGTTTCCGGATTAGTGATTACAGAGAATGATATAGCAAGGGACTTAGCAGCTAATGAATTGATAAAGTTGCATGAAGCACAACTTGAATTGATTTATAATACCATAGCTGATGTTGTTTTCATGCTGGACGTGGAGGCCGGGCCTAATTTTAAATTTGCATCTGTAAATCAATCATTCTTAAAATCAACGGGATTGACAGAACAGCAAGTGGTTGGCAAGTATGTGGAAGAAGTTATACCACAAGAATCAATTGCCCTGGTGCTGAGTAAATATGCTGAGGCAATTAAGGAAAAGTCGACAATAACCTGGGAGGAAGAATCGGAATATCCGGCAGGAATTAAAATAGGGCAGGTTACAGTAACGCCTTTATTTGATGAAGGTGGAGAATGTGTGCGTATGATCGGCTCTGTTCATGACATCACGAATCAAAAAAATCAGGAATCAGAAATTAGAAAAAGCCATCAGGATAAAGAGAGGGTAATTAAAGACCTGCTTCACAGAAATAAAGACCTGGAGCAGTTCAATTATATTGTGTCTCACAATCTGCGAGCACCCTTAGCTAATATTATCGGATTAACAGGTTTGTTTGAATCTTTAGAACCCGACCCGGATTTATACAAGCAGATCATCAGTGGAATAGCACGGTCTGGCAGGGCGATGGATGACGTGATTAAGGATCTTAATTATATACTGCAACAAAAAGAGCTAAATACAGAGATCAAACAGCAAATTTCTATTCAGGAACTTATTGAGAGTATAAGCGCAAGCATAGGTGATATAATTTCAAGAGAAAAAGCTGAAATATCGCTGATATGTAATAACATAGATACAATTTACAGTACGCCAAGCTACTTGTATAGCATCTTCTATAATCTTATTATAAATAGTATAAAATACCGTAAGGCACAATCGTCTCCTTTGATGCATATAGAGTGTCATAACCTCGGTGATAATATTGAGATTGTATTTGCCGACAATGGTAAAGGGATGGATATGAAAAGGAACGGCGCAGATCTATTCGGCCTTTATAAAAGATTTGACACAACCGTTAAAGGAAAAGGGTTGGGGTTGTATTTGGTGAAAATGCAAGTTGAAAGTTTAGGTGGTAAAATTACTGCTCAGGGCGAAGTTGATAAAGGCATGCAGTTTACTATTCTACTACCCAAAAACTGATTTTTTCTGTCCCCACTGTTATCTATATCTGAAAAGTACAAAGAGTAATAGGTGAAAAAACTTTGTAACCCTTTTTATCCGCGATTCTCTAATGGGTGTCTATTGCTAAAATTGACGTTTACGACATCCAATAAAGTTAGAAAGCATTAGACTCAACATTAAACGCGATAAGCTCATTATAGAAGAATAAGTAATGCCGGTTACACTTTGCAGAAAATTTTATTTCAATGCCGCACATCGGCTGAACAATGACCATTGGACAGCACAAAAAAACCACGAAGTTTTTGGCAAATGCAATAACCCCAATTTTCACGGGCATAATTACGAGTTGATAGTAAAGGTTACAGGTGAAATTGATCCTGAGACCGGTTATGTAATGAATATGGAGGATTTGAAAAGCATTGTCGGTTTGCTGGTAACAGACAGGTTTGATCACAAGAATCTCAATCTTGATGTTCCGGAGTTCAGCCATTTGAATCCTACTGCCGAAAACATTGCCGTAGTTATACACAGGCTATTGCGCCCGCACATATTAAAAGATAAAAAATTACAGGTAGTACTTTATGAAACAGAAAGAAACTTTGTTGAATACAATGATTGATGATATAGGGGACGAGCATATCCTTACCTCGTGGGAAACCCCACTGCGGCCGGACGCTTTTGATATGGACGATGAGGAAAAGATAGCTGTAATAGCCTATCATTTTAAAGAAATTATGCAGGTACTGGGACTTGATCTGAACGATGATAGCCTGAAAGGAACGCCCCTGCGCGTGGGTAAGATGTATGTAAAAGAGATATTCCGCGGCCTTCATCCGGATAACAAACCGCAGGTGGCGCTTTTTGAAAATAAGTACGGCTACAGCCAAATGCTGGTGGAGAAAAATATAGTATTATACTCAAACTGTGAGCACCATTTTGTACCTATTATTGGCAAGGTGCACATTGGTTATGTGTCTAACGGTAAGGTGATCGGCCTCTCCAAGCTGAATCGTATTGTTCAATATTATGCGCTGCGTCCCCAGGTACAGGAACGCCTTACTCGCCAGATAGCCGAAGAACTGAAAAATATATTGGAAACAGATGATGTAGCGGTTGTTATTGATGCCACACACCTTTGCGTATCATCCAGAGGCGTGAAAGACATTGCCAGTAGTACGCTCACTGCCGAGTACTCAGGCATATTTGAAGAGCAGGCTAAGCGAGATGAATTTCTAAAATATACTGGGATAAGTTAAGCCAGGACCTTTTTTTGCAAAAATAAAAGGACCGTAAGTATTGAACTTATAGTCCTTTTTTGTTTTGTTGGCCGAGTTACTCCGGCCTTGCTGTTATATCTTAACCCCGAACCCAATATTGAATGTCCTGCCATCGGATGGTAAAATGCCGGGGCCTGGAAGGATGGTGATCCTCCGGGTGAAATACTTCGCGTTCAGCACATTGTTGACACTGGCAAAAATGTGATAGTTTTTGAGAAAGCTATAATTGAAAGACCAGTCAAATACATGATAAGCCGGTACAATGCCGCTTAATCCCGTTGCGTTGAACACTGTGTTATTCGCGTCTGTATAGTACTTACTTACATAACTAAGTTGTAAGGTGCTGCTTACATGGTTGTTTAAATAGGTTAGTCCGGTTCTATTGATATATTCCGGAGTGCCCTCCAGATAATTGCGCGTGAGGCTGATGTTAGTGTTGCCGCTGCTGAGGCTCCCGCTTGCATAACGGGCATGATCATAACTAAATGAATTAAATATGCGAATGTCCTGAGTTGCGGCAGGGTTAAAGGCCCGCCACAAAGATACCTGCGTGTACAGCTCTACTCCTTTAGCTACTGCGGTACCAATATTTGTGGTATAAATATAAGTTTGGTTGGAGGCTCTTGTCTCGGTTAAATTACCCACCCTGTCGCCGTAGTAAACATAGTAAACGTCAAAATCATAATTAAAAATGCTGCCAATATTGCCACGATACCCCAAATCAATATTATGTCCACGGCTGTCTTTCAGGTTAGGGTCTACTACGGCCAGGTCGTTTCCCGGAATGATATTCGCATAGGTGAATGGTTTATAGGCTTGCGAAATATTTCCGTAAAACTGGCTGCTATTGGTTAGCTGGTATTGCAGGCCTGCTCCGAATAAGGGGAAGTGGCGCTCATTTTGGTACGCAACATGGGACTTCGCGTTATTAATTACCCCATCAAGATAAGTGTTGATAATTTCATAACGGAACCCAGGGGTGAAGGAAAGCCTCGATGTGATCTGGAATAAATTCTCTGCAAAAGCGGCATAATTACGGGACCGCAACTGCAGATAAATGCCGTATGGAACCAGGACAGTAAGGTCGTAATCAGATCCGGTGGTGCCGGTAGCCTTTTGTTTGCGGTTGGTTCGTTCAGTAAAATAACGGAGGCCTGATGTAAAAGTACTTGTAAGGCCACCTAACTCGTAGCTGGTTAACAAGCTGGCTTCGGTAGTAAAGCCGTAATAATAATCACGGTCCACCTGCCGCGGATTAAAGGTATTGAGCTTTTTATTGACAGTATCGGCAACATTGGGGTTGTTCAGAAATTGAACACTGTTCCGTTGGCCAATAATGCCGTGCGATTCCACTTCCAGTCTGGTTCGATTTGCCAGTTGGTAATTAAAAAGCAAGGCCGGTATATTGATCTCGGGATCAAAATAGTTCCGCGTACGCGTAGCTTGTTGAGGATCGGCTTTAAACTGTGCATCAGTTAGTCCCCCCGCATCATGTTCAAAAAAGTTTACCCTTGAAAATTGCAGGGCAATACTGCCCTTGCTGTTGAACTGATATTTCAGGTTCGCATAGTACCATTGGCCACTAAAGTCTGCATCCCTGCGCCAGCCATTGCCGGTACGGCTGGCAAAATAAGCGTAATAGCTCCACTTTCCGCTCTTGCCGCTGATAGCATTAAAAGAGTTGAAATATTTATTTGACCCGGCGGATTGCTCACTTTGTACCCCGAGTACCTGGCTGGTATCGCCTTCTTTGATCTTATAGTTTACCATTCCACCCATCTGGCTGCCAAATTGCAGGGCGGCTGCTCCCCGTACCACCTGGATCTGTTCAACAGCATCGTATTGCGGGGTGTAATGATCTTCCGGGTAGCCAAAAATATCTGAATTGGTGATATAGCCATTCTGGCGGACATTGGTTTCGTTGGAGCGGTGCGTATCGGTGCCCCTGGTACCAATATTTATTTGAAATCCGTTTCCGCTCATCTCCCATACATTCACGCCCGGTATAGTAGCAAATATTTGCCGGATATTGCCGGTGGATAAATTGGCTTTTCCCGGGTCTGGTGTCAGCGCATAAGTTTTTTTACCGGCAAAAATATATGTGCCCTGTACATCGGGCAGGTGCTTCGATTTATTATCCCTGATGGTTACACTATCCAGCCGGATTGTTGTGTCCTTGCTCATTTTTTTTGATCTTATTTGCCTCGTTTGAGCATTTGCAGGTGGACTAAAAAAACACGAGACACTTAATATGACGATTAGAACAGTAGGTAAAAGGTCTTTCATTTATATAATTTCGTTATGTTTTTAAATATATAACGCTAAATTATAGAAATTCTAATACGTTTCAACTTTTAGAGTTAAAACTTGGACATTAATGTTGTCTTTTGATTAAAAAGGTGATTAATGCTCGTTTAAATGCGAAAGAAATTAATCCCTGCTTTGGATTTGCAAGAAAGAAGATTTAAATGGTGTTTTTTTTATAGGTTTTTGCCCAGCACGGGGCATTAAAGTTGAATTGGTGATATTTTTCAGAATAAATTTGGCGGATTTTTGCAGAAGTTGGAAAAAATTGAATCGGAAGTAAACTTTATCTTATAATGAGGATATATAATGTCTGTAGACATTGATCTATTTACAGATACGGGTGTTGTGGCTCTTCGGTTTACACTAATTTTCTGTTCCCTTTATTTGAGCCATACATCCCCTTTGTTTGAGCAATTCGGCCCCCTCAGCCCTTGACGTACTTATATATATTTGATCGGAGTTAATCAAAATATACCTATTTGATATTTAGCCAGTTTAAATTGGTTTGCATCAAGTAACAATAAAAATTGAACAATCAATATGTCGTCAGAAATAAAAAAAGCAACGCCTGTGGAAGTGTTTGCAGGGCCGTTATGGAAATCAACGATGGTTAAAGAAATGCTTATTGATAATGGGATCCTGGCATTTATATTAAATGAATTTGAAGGAACGATGGCTCCATTTCGCGTTCAAGCGGGCGGGGTGGATCCAATTAAGGTCGTTGTCAGTTCAGATGACTACAATGTGGCCCTGAGATTGATCAAAGAGTTTAATGAAAATGATTTTGAAGAAAGGTAAGAAGTACTGATGCATTGTAGGGCTGATTTGGCCTTTTGAAATGCTTGCCGTGCCCTTGGAGGTATTGTCCAGTAACAAGCCTTGAGCCGCTTTAATATAAAGGTAAACGCTGTATGACTAGTCCTGAAAAAAGTTGACTGATTAGTTTTATAAAAGTATTGAATAAAAGTCCTGTTAGATTATTCTTTCAGGATTTTTTTATTCCACAGTTTTCTTTTGATTTTTTGTTGATAATGTGTTGCTTCCGGCGTCATCATTTGGCAGCTTAAGTGCGGCCTTTCCTG
>Ga0157369_10002229_pt1 | contig 23341 bp, 20 predicted proteins | sample C25metaG_FD_113461 | JGI IMG/M metagenome (GOLD analysis project Ga0157369, IMG submission 113461) | Corn rhizosphere microbial communities from Kellogg Biological Station, Michigan, USA - C2-5 metaG | ecosystem: Host-associated > Plants > Roots > Rhizosphere > Soil | place: USA: Michigan... | reverse complement strand
TTCTCTGCGACATAAGCACGAAACCGTCGCTGCCATGTACTGCCTGGCCGACCCGCCGCGGCGCCCCAACCGAAGTCTCTACGTCTACATTCCAGCATTCTCGCTGCGCGCCGCGAAAATCAGCCCCGGAACCCTGCTGCTGGCCCACGCCGTGGAGCAGTCCGCGCATGAGGGCATCGAGATCATCGACCTGCTGCGCGGCCAGGAGCGCTACAAGCAGCTCTTCTGGCACATGCAGCCCGCGCCCACCTTCGGCTGCAATGTTCTCTGCCATGCTCGCAGCGGGGCAACCGTTCTTGAAGATGCCGCGTGAGCGAACTCTCTCCGAATAGCCGCCCACCGAACCACCCGTAAGCCCGCCTCGCGCCCGCCGGTCTTCTTTCCCGCATGACGAACGCCGGCACATTCTGCACTTGCCCTCGCGCTCCGACGCTGTCATCCTGAATGCAACACTTCCACCGTTGTCTGCACCTGCGTGGTGCGTCGGGGTTCCGGAGAGCCGTTCGTCGTGCTCCCGGAAAAGGGGCCCCGGCCCGTCTGGATCTTCCGGAAGCCGGCGGTTGGGGTGCTGGGGCTTAGATTTCCATGCCGTATATGGATCGGCGCAGCGTCCTGCGGACTATGGCGCTCGGAGCCGGGTGTGCTGTGGCGCCCCGACCTTGGCTTTCGCCGGCCAGGACCCGCGGTTCACCCGCACCGACGAAGCGTTTCTGGACGAGTTCATCCGCCAGGGCTGCCTTTATTTCTACGAGCAGGCAAGTGCCGACACCGGCCAGGTCCTCGACCGCGCCCGCAATGACCTGAAAGGCGCGCGCGATCCCCGGCGCGTTGCCAGCATCGCCGCTACCGGATTCGGATTGACAGCGCTCTGCATCGCCGACCAGCGCGGCTACATTCCTCATCACAAGATCGTCGAGCGCGTCCGCACCACCCTCGAGTGGCACTTGAATCGCATGCCCGAGGTGCAGGGGTTCTTCTTTCATTTCACCGACATTGAATCCGGCCGGCGCTGGCGTGACAGCGAGCTGTCGTCCATTGACACCGCGCTGCTTCTCTGCGGTGTGCTCACCACGCGGGCCTACTTCGCCGACGAGCGCATCCAATCGCTCGCGCAGCAGCTCTACGAACGAGTCGACTGGACCTGGATGCTCAACGGCGGCAGCACCTTCGCCATGGGCTGGAATCCCGGGTCCGGCTTCCTCAAGGCACGCTGGAACCACTACTGCGAGCTGATGATGATCTACCTGCTCGCCATGGGATCACCGACCCACCCCGTTCCGCCGGAGACATGGAAGAGCTTCTCCCGTCCCCAGGTGCACTATGACGGGCTCACCTACATCAGCGGGGACGACCCCATCTTCACCCACCAGTACTCGCAGGCGTGGTTCGACTTCCGCCATAAGCACGACGCCTATGCCGATTACTTCGCCAACTCCATCGTCGCCACCCGCGCGCACCGGGCCTTCTGCCTCTCGATGCCGCGCTGGTACAACAGCTATTTCTGGGGCATCACGGCTTCTGACTCCAGGCGCGGCTACATTGCCTGGGGTTCGCTCGACTCGCGCAGTCAGCTCGATGGCAGCGTGGTCCCCTCGGCGGCCGCCGGCTCGCTGCCGTTCCTTCCCGAGGAATGCATCGACGTCCTGCGATTTATGCGCGCGCGCTATCCCCAGGCCTGGGGGCGCTACGGCTTCGTCGATGCATTCGATCCCGCCGCCCGCTGGTACAACCCCGACGTCCTGGGCATCAACCTCGGCATAGGAGTAGTGATGGCTGAAAATCTCCGCTCCGAGCTCATCTGGCAAACTTTTATGCGAAATGCCGAGGCGGACCGTGCCATGCAACTTGCGGGTTTCCGGGCTAACGGATTAGCATAACGCCGCGAAGATGAGACCCGGTTGGCGCGTCTCGGACGGGGACGCCGGCGCTTGCTGAAGTTGGGTTCCTTCGACAGCTTTGAAACTGAACGGCGTCAGAGGCTGCCGAAAATCACCGGCCAGTTGCTGATGAGTGTTCGCTCCCATTCCAGCGCTAATTTTCCGGGCTCCCCGCACGAGTCAAAGCCGTGATTCGCATCGGGCATTGAACTTCCGGCTGGAATTGCCGATCAACCTGCTTAACGACGTCGTCGTCGACGGGGCAGGAGCGCAATGTCCAAGAAATTCGCCGCATTCGCATTCTCCCTCTGTGTCCTCGCTTCAGCTGTACTTCCGAGTGCCCTCCTTGCTGCAACCCCTACGGCATCCATCGGTGTCACTGCGACGGTTCAAGCGGGCTGCCTGATCTCCGCAAAATCCATTCCCCTGGCACGTCCCCTCGCCACCGTGGCGATGGCGAAATCGGGCGTCTCGGTTACCTGCACCTTGGCAACGCCATATGTTGTCGAGCTAACTGAACGAGAGCAACTCGCCGCCGCATTCGGAATGTTGACGGAGCCGGTGTCAACGGTGAGCGATTCGGGCGTTGCGAGCTATCCATCCGTCCTCAAAGTCGACCGATTGATAACTGAGGTTCCATTTACGGCACGCTTGGAATGCTGCTGGGCTCCATCAGTGCGATCCGTCGCGGCACGCGCGTCCGCGCATGCGATTACCGTAATGGTTACCTACTGATCCGCCTATCGCGCCGCCAAATCATCGAAAACAACGGGGTCCTTACTTACCGGGATAATTGTGGGCTATTGGGCCGTCCTCGGCTGGTAACTTCGCTTTGTTACCTAACATGTACTACCCAGATACATCTTCGCCACATTCGGCTACCTCAACGTAGTATTTATCCAATCCCCTGCAAATACTATCTTGGCACTGAAAGCAATTGCGGGTAACGCAATCGGGTGACGCAGATCACATGCTCCAGACGGTTTTGATGGCACGCTTGATCTACTTCCCATTGCGTTCTCTGCAGTGAACTCAGAGGCAGTTTCTCGGGCCCGGACGCGAGCGAATCCAGGACTTGCAACGAAGTGCAAACACCAGGAACCCGACTTGTCCGATGCAGGTAACGACCATCCAATCGGATGAATCTCACAATCCAGTCTCAGCATGTGCTGATCAAGGAGCCACCGTAATGAAGCTCTCTACCGCTATCAAGTCCACAGCCCCAGTCGCGGTTCTTGGACTTCTGGCGCTCGTTCTCGCCCCCACGCCCGCCGCGGCAACAACCGCCACCACAACCTTCGCGGTCAGCGCCACCGTTCAGGCCACCTGCTCGGTTACCGCCACCGCCATGGCATTCGGAACCTACTCGAGCACGGCGGCGTCCAACTCCAGTTCCACCGTGTCGGTGAGCTGCACCAACACCACGCCTTACACCATCGGTCTCGATGCAGGCTTGACTGCCGGCGCTACCGTCACCACGCGTCAGATGAAGAACGGTTCGGCATTGCTGAACTACGCGCTGTACTCCGACTCTGGCCGCACCACGAACTGGGGCAACAGCACGGGCAGCTGGGTATCCGGCACCGGCGACGGCACCGCTCAGGCGCTGACTGTCTATGGCCAGGTTGCCACGGGGCAGTATGTGACCCCTGGTTCCTATTCCGATACCATCACCGCCACCGTCACCTATTAATTCCATTTGGCGCAACAAATAGGGGACGCGATGATTCCGCAAAGACGTGTAGGAGCGGCTAACCTGCTCGCCGCCACGCTCGTGGTTCTTTTCACGAGTTTGGCGGCCGGGGCCCAGAACTTAGCCGTTCTCCCCGTAAACATCTTCATGCCGCCGGGTCAAATGGCCACCACCTTGGCGGTCACCAACCAGAGCAACAGCGATACCGCCATTCAGATTCGCGCTTATGCGTGGAATCAGCCGGATGGTGGCGACGACCAGCTCACTCCCTCTGACGCCGTCGTGGTAAGCCCTCCCATCGCCACCATTGCTGCTGGCGCAACCCAGGTAGTCCGGCTCATTCTGCGTCAGCCGCCCCAAGGCCGGGAAGCGACTTACCGCATCCTGGTCGACCAGCTTCCACCCGCGGCCCAGCCAGGGATGGTCCATGTGGTGCTTCGCCTCTCTATTCCTGTCTTTGCCCAGCCCCCGACTCGCGCAGTCGCACACGTTCAATATCACGTCGAGGTCAATGGTGGACAAAGCTATCTCGTGGCATCCAACGACGGGCTTTCTCATGACGTAATCCGCGACGTCGTGTTGACGACGAGCGATGGACGGAAGCTGAAGACAGAATCCCGCGCATTGCCCTATGTCCTCGCGGGCGCCACTCGTCGATGGCATATTGTTGCGCAGGATCCTCTGCCCCTGCCTGGCGCGACCCTCCGGTTGACCGCCCGAGCGGTCGGTGGGGCCATTGATGAGCAGGTACGCGTTGTTCCCGCCCCATGACCATTCAGACAAGGTGGCCCGTTGGCTCCGCAGTGCGGGGAGTCGCCTGCCTGTCCTGCTTGTCCTGATGGTGACGCCGCCATCGGCGGTAGCACTCGCGCTCGCTTCCACCGCCATCTCGACTCCCCCGTCTACTGCCTCGTCAGCTTCCCCGGCGAGCAGCGCCGACACCACAGCGAGCGGCGCCGCAAGCGCTGACGAGACACTCTTTCTTGAAGTCGACATAAACGGTCAACCCATTGGCAAGATCGGCGAGTTTATCGTGCATCGCGGCAAGTTGATGGCGCGCGTAGAAGAACTCCGCGATCTGGGTCTTCGCGTTCCCGAATCCCGCGGCCCGCATGATGTGATCCCGTTGTCTGACATACCGGGTTTGACTTACACCCTCGATGGGAAAAACCAGCAGGTGCACATCACCGTGAGCGAAAGCCGGCTCGTGCCCACGCAGTTGGAGCCTCTCGGAAGGGCGCGGAATGACGATCGTCGAACCATCGAGAGCGGCACCGGCGCAACGATGAACTACGATGTCGTCGATACCATCGCCGGCGGGCAGACCGGCGCCACCGGCGCCATCGATCTGCGAGGCTTCTCGCCGCTCGGTGTGGTGAGCTCGGGATGGCTTGCCTATGCGGGCGGAGATTCGAACGGCTCCAACAAAAATACCGCGATACGTCTCGATTCATCCTTCACGTATGCCGACATCAACACGCTGCGCCGTTACAGCCTTGGCGATTTCATTACCGGTGGCCTTGCCTGGACTCGTCCGGTTCGCCTCTCGGGCGCACAGATCCGTTCGGATTTCAGCATGCGTCCCGATCTGGTGACCTTTCCGCTGCCCTCGGTTAAAGGTTCGGCGGCCGTCCCCTCCACGGTGAACATTCTTGCCGATGGCAACGTCGTGGTCTCGAGCCAGACTGGTGCAGGCCCTTTCCAGACCCCGCAACTCCCCGTCATGTCAGGAGCGGGCACGATCACCGTAAGCGTGACCAATGCGCTGGGCCAACAGGTCACCATGACTCAGCCTTTTTACGCCAGCTCCGCGCTCCTCTCCCCGGGCCTGCAGACTTTCGCTGTGCAGGCCGGCCCGGCGCGCCTGAACTGGGGCATCGTCAGCAACGAATATGGAAAAATGGCGGGTACCGCCGTCTATCGCCGCGGTTTGACATCGAAGTTCACCGTCGAAGGCGCCGCCGAGGGCACTCCGGGCGCAACCATGGCTGGCGCCGGCGGTGTGTTTCAGGTCGGTAATCTCGGCGTGGTCAATTTCGCCGCGGCAGGCAGCACCGGTTCGGCCGGTCCCGGCGGGCAGCTTTCCGCCGGCGCTCAACGCATCGGTAGAGTCTTCAGCCTGGGCGCGTCAGCCATGTTCGCCAATCGTAACTATCGCGATGTCGCATCCATGAACGGCGACGGGGTTGCACGCAAGCAGCTCAGTGTCTTCACCAGCCTGTCCCTCAGGCGATTCGGTTCCGCGGGCGTTGCTTATGGCGGATTTGACCAGGATCCTTCACCCGTTCCCGTCCACCAGAATGCTGCCCCGGCGCAGCACAACCACGTCGTCTCCGCCAATTACTCCCTCCAGATCCGGCACGTCTCCATCTACGCTTCCGAATACAGAGACTTCACAAGCAGTGGCGGCAGCAGCGGGCTCCAGGTCGGCCTCACAATCCCATTCGGAAAGCGAAGCTCGGTCAGCGCCGCTGCGTCGTCTGACGGATACGGCCAGGTCCAGGTGGAGAAGCCGGTGACCGAGGTTGGAGAATGGGGTTATTACGCGTATCTATCTGCCGGCGCCATCGATCACGAATTCGCCGAAGTGCAGCACAAATCGAGCAAAGGCCTGTTCACCGCCGGAATTGACAACACCGCCGGTCAGATGACCGTGCGCATGGAATCCCAGGGTGCCTTCTCCTTCGTCGACAAGAGCCTTTTCGCTTCCAACGCCATCTACGACAGTTTCGCTATTGTGGACACCGGATCCATGGCGCATGTACATGTCCTTCAGGAGAACCGTGACGTCGGCCGCACCAACTCCTCCGGCCGCCTGTTGGTGCCCGACATGCGTTCGTTCGACGTGAATCACATCACCATTGAGCCGACCGATATTCCGCCCGACGCCACCATCAACGACCCCTCGCGTGTCACAAGGCCCCAGGATCGGTCCGGCGTAGTGGTTAAGTTCGCGGTAAAAATCAGCCACGGCGCACTCCTGCAGCTCGTCGATGAGGCAGGGGAGCCGCTCCTGGTCGGCAGCACAGCAACCTTGGCCTCTACCGGCGTCGCCGTCCCGGTGGGGTACGACGGCGAAGCGTACGTTGAAGATCTTGCTCCTCACAACCTGATTACGGTCGAGCGCACCGACGGTCAACACTGCACGGTCCTTTTCGACTACCGCTCCGTACCGGGCGAAATCCCCAAGATCGGACCACTGCGCTGCACGGGGAAAAAGCCATGAAATGCAGATTCGCCGTCGCGCCGCTGCTCCTCGCCGCCTGCTTTGCCCCGCTGGCGTCGGCAGCCACATGCACGGTGGCTGGCACCAATATCCAATTCGGCAGCTTCAGCGGCACCACCATCAACATGACCGGGACGTTGACGATCAAATGTCCTTCCGGCTCGGCATATCAGGTGGGCATCAACGCCGGAACCGGCAGCGGCGCTACCATAACCAACCGCCTCATGACGGGTCCGGGCGGCGCATTGCTGGGTTATGGTCTCTTCAGCGACGCCGGACACACCGGCAACTGGGGCGACACCAGCGGCACCGGCTGGGTTACCGGCACTGGCACCAACAAAAACCAGACACTCACAGTCTTCGCCCAGCTTCCTTCAAACGAGTATGCTCCCCCCGGCTCCTATACCGATGCCACGGTGACTGTCTCGGTGTCGGGCGCCGGACTGACAACAGCCACCAACCACTTCAACGTCAAAGCGACCCTTGTCGTCGCCTGTAATGTCGCGGCCAATCCTCTGAACTTTGGCGCTTATTCGGCGTCGCTGATTAACGCCACATCCACGATCTTTGTCACTTGCACCAACACCACCGCCTACAATGTCGGCCTCGATGCGGGCACGGCAACCGGCGCGACCGTAACAAACCGAAACATGGCGGGCCCCGGCGGGGCTTTGCTGGGCTATACGCTGTTTCGTGATTCCGCGCGTACCAGCAACTGGGGTAACACGGTCGGTACCGACACGATCTCCGGAACCGGAACCGGCGCCGCACAGTCTCTCACCGTCTATGGTCAGATTCCTGCGGGCCAATATGTCACACCCGGATCGTACGCGGACACCATTATCGCCACCGTAACCTACTGACGGTGAGCGGAAGGCCCTAAATTTCGCCGGTCTCTCAACCGACCTGCGAGAACCCGTCCCGCAACCGCTTCCAGGTCGTCTCCAGATCCTCCGGCACCACCCGCGTCTCACTCACCGTGGTCATGAAGTTGGTGTCGCCCACCCAGCGCGGCATGGCGTGCAGGTGCAGGTGCCCGGCTACTCCCGCTCCGGCCGCGGCCCCCAGGTTCAGTCCAAAATTGAACCCCTGCGGCTGGTAAACAGCCTCGAGCACGCGCTCCGTCTTCTGCGCCAGGTCCATCAATTCGTGCGCGGCATCCTGGGAAACCTGGGCCAGCCGGTCGACATGCGCATACGGCATCACCATCACATGCCCTGACGTGTAGGGAAAGGCGTTCAGGCTGACGAAACAATGTTCCCCGCGGCACACCAGCCCGGCTTCGGCTTCAGCCTGCTCCCGCCTCGTGCCGTGCTCCACGGCGTAATCCACCGCGGCGATCAGGTTGCAGAAAACACAGCCTGTATCGCCCGGCCAGGCCTCCAGAGCGCGGGGTACACCCTTGCGCCGTGCCTTGTCTGCCGAGGTAATATACGCGAACCGCCAGGGGGTAAAAAGATAATCCATTGCGCAGGCGCCGCCCGACCCAGTATAGGACCTCTCTACTGGAAGTCCCTTTCGTTGACCGGGGGTAGCAAGGTTGATACACTGGAAAGCGTAGCTTCCTGCGCGGATTCCAGCAGTGAGCTGCGGCCGCCCTCCAGCCTGCAGTTGCCTGCCGGGTGTTTCCCAAAGGTGACGAATAACGATCGGGCCCGGTTTCAAATCGGGCGCATCGTCGTCCCTGAGAGAACTCCGTTTGCACTAGCAGCGTCGAAGGGAGTCGGGCCGATGGACCCCTTCGCACCCGCTGCGCAGGAGTCGCGGCGAACCTCAGAGTCGCCGGTCCATGGAGTCCTGGAGCAGCAGTGATGGCAGACGTCCTCAATCCCGAAACCGAGAGCACAACCCTGAACACCGAATTGGAAATGCCCACCCTTGAACCTGCGACGGAGCAAGAGCAGCCGTTGCATGAATCCACGTCCAACCCCGAGACCGCTGAAGTCAACCCTCCCGCGCTGGACGCCGATGCCACCAATCAGCCTGTTGCCGCTACTGAGCAACAAGCTGCTGCGGAACAGGTAACTGCAACCGGCGATACTCAAGCTGCGGAGCAGGGATCTGCCGAACCGGCAGACACGCCTGAAATTCAGCAGTCAGCCGCGCCGGAAACTGCCGCGACCACTGACTCAAGCCCGGTAGCCGAAGCTCCCGCCCCCGCCTCCAGCCACGCCCACGAAGGCGAGCACACGGAGTCGATGGAAGACTTCTCCGCTGCCCTCGAAGCTTTCGAGCGCGAGCAGGCCGCCGAAGCGGCAGCCGTTGCCGAATATGGCGACAAGGTCGTCTCCGGCACGGTCATCAAGCAGACTGACAAGCACCTCGTTGTCGACGTGGGCCTCAAGTCCGAAGGCCTCGTGCCCCTCGAGCAGGTGGTCGACCACACCGGCGCCGCCAGGTTCCAGCCCGGCGACGTCATCGAAGTGGTTATCGAGCGCGAGGAGCCGGAAGGCGGATACCTCGTCAGCTACGAGAAGGCGCAGCGCCTGCGGGTGTGGGACACGATCGAAAAAGCGGCCAACGACAAGACGCCGGTCATCGGCACCATTGTCAGCCGCGTCAAGGGCGGCCTCACCGTCGACATCGGCATGAAGGCGTTCCTCCCCGGTTCTCAGCTCGAGATCCGGCCGGTGCGCAATCTCGACGGCTATCTCGGCCAGCAGATTGAAGTTCGCGTCATCAAGCTCAACAAAAAGCGCGGCAACGTGGTCGTCTCCCGCAAGGAGATCCTCGAAGAAGAGCAGAACGCCAAGCGCGGCCACACCCTCGAGCAGCTCGGCGAGGACGCGGTGCTCACCGGCACGGTCAAGAATCTCACCGACTACGGCGCGTTCGTTGACCTCGGCGGCATCGACGGCCTGCTTCACATCACCGACATGAGCTGGGGACGCCTCACCCACCCCCGCGACCTGGTCAACGTCGGCGACGAGATCCAGGTGAAGGTCCTCAAGTTCGACAAGGATAAGCAGCGCGTTTCGCTCGGCTTCAAGCAGCTCACGCCTGACCCGTGGCTCGACGCCTCGGAGCGGTACCCGGTAGGCGCGCACGTCAAGGGACGCGTTCTCTCGGTCACCGACTACGGCGCGTTCGTCGAGCTGGAGCAGGGCATCGAAGGCCTGGTTCACCTCTCTGAGATGACCTGGTCCAAGCGCCTCAAGCATCCCTCCAAGCTGGTCAAGCCCGGCGATGAAGTGGAGACGGTGGTTCTCAGCGTGAATCCCGCCGACCGCCGCATCTCGCTCGGCATGAAGCAGCTCCTCGAGAACCCCTGGGAGCACCTCACCGAGCGCTACCCGGCCGGAACTGTGGTCGAAGGCCGCGTGCGCAACCTGACCGACTTCGGCGCCTTCATCGAAATCGAAGATGGCATCGACGGCCTGGTCCACGTCTCCAACCTGAGCTGGACCAAGCGCGTCAAGCATCCTTCTGAAATCGTCAAGAAGGGCGAAAAGGTCAAGGCAGTCGTTCTCGGCGTCGAGCCGCAGAACCGCCGCCTCTCGCTCGGTATCAAGCAGCTCCAGCCCGATGTCTGGGAGAGCTTCTTCGCCACCCACCGCGTGGGCGATGTGGTGCACGGCAAGGTGCTGCGCACGGCTCAGTTCGGCGCGTTCGTCGAGATCGCCGAGGGTGTGGAAGGTCTCTGCCACATCTCCGAAGCGGTGAGCGACGACGGCGTCGCCGCCAAGATGGATCAGGGCGACGAGCACGATTTCAAGATCATCAAGATCAACGTGGAAGAGAAGAAGGTAGGCCTCAGCCTGCGCTCGACGGCTCACGAAGCCAGCCGCGCGACGGTGGAGAGCTACAAGGCAGAAAACCAGGGCAGAAGCCAGGGTCACAAGCCGGTCTCCAGCTCCACCACGACTCTCGGCGATCTCATCAACTGGCGCAAGAACGAGCGGTAATCATCTCCACTCGTCCTTGACGGACACGGCAAAACGGCCACCCTTCGGGGTGGCCGTTCTGTTTCTAAAGCTGCCATGCACCAATGCCCCACCTGTCCGCACCCCGAGACCGTGTCATCCCGAGAGTCCGCGCGTCTTCTTCAGCGGACCGAGGGATCCGGAGTTGCTCTTGGGCCAGAGCTTGCGAAAATCCGAATAGCCATTCCTCCGATAAATCTCGCAGCCCATTTCAACTACAATTCTATTCAGCATTTCAACTCGATCACGATGAGGCAGCTTCTGCAGATAGTCTTTGGCGCGGTTCTTTGCGTCACAATCGCGGCAGTGATCATTTATTCACCTCTTCCGCTGTTTTGGGAGCATCAAGGTCAACCTCACGTCTACTGGCTTACGTGGCACTCGGCGGTCCTTTTAGGGCTTCTACTTTTTCTTACGCAGTGGTTCTCGCATTTGGCCTTCGGCTGGATCGGACGGCACCGAAAACGCAACTCGGGCAACAGCGATTCATAGCTGCAGTCGCATTACCGCCAGCTCTTCCTATAGCGGAATTCGTCGCCCAACCCTTCCTTCCGCATCCTGAACCGCCCCAACACCCCTCAGCATCGAACCACCTGAGCCGCTGCATCCGCCAACGCGGAGCGGCAGGCGGAAAGGCAACATGCGCTGGTTTCTCCGTTCCAAGCTCCACAACGCCACCGTCACCGACGCCAACATAAATTACGTAGGCAGCATCACCATCGACATCGCCCTCATGGAGCGCGTCGGCCTCGAGATCGGTGAAAAGGTCCTCGTGGTCAGCAACACTTCCGGAGCACGCCTCGAGACCTACACCATCGCCGGGCAGCGCGATTCGGGGACCATCCAGATCAATGGCGCCGCCGCCCACCTCATTAAGAAGGGCGAGCAGGTCATCATCATGGGCTTCGAGCTCTCTGACCGGCCAATCCATCCGCAGGTGATCCTCACCGGCCCTGACAACCGCTCCCCGCAGGATTTGACCGAGGCGAACTGAAGTTTCCGTTGACTCCGCCACTGCGGCGTGTCTAATGATCTCAGGCTCCCCCCAGGCCATCCAGGAGGTCAAACCATGACCAACGGCGTAGTTCAAAGCGCGGCGCCTCAGCGCCAGCTCGGGCGAAGCGTCCTTGCACTGCTCGCCGGTTTTGCGGTAGCCATCGTGCTCTCGCTGGTCACTGACCTCATCCTCCACCGGTTCGGCTTCTATCCCCCGATGGGGCAACCCCCCACGACTCCGGAACTCATCGTCGCCACCATTTATCGCTCGATCTTCGGCATTCTGAGCGCCTGGGTGACGGCGCGTCTTGCGCCCTACCGGCCGCTGGCCCACGCAATGATTGGCGCAGCGATCGGAATGGCAATCGCCCTGGCCGGCGCCGTCGCTACGTGGAACAAGAACCTCGGCCCGCACTGGTACCCCATCGCGCTCGTCGTCCTCGCCCTGCCCACAGCCTGGGTCGGCGGCAAGCTCCGCGTAATGCAACTCCGATAGCTGGGTGGCTCCTGGTCCCTCGCATTTGGGGACCGGGGATTCAGGCTGACATCGTTTCAGATCTCTACAAGGTGCACGGCATTCCGGCAACCGTCCTCATCAATCGCGACGGAACCATTCACGATTACTGGGAGGGCTCCGTAACTCTCGCCGACCTCGAAGGCGCACTCCACCAGCTTTGAACCCAGACGCGGACCGCGCCGCAAAACCGTGATCGAATCCAGAACCGATCGAATTCCGAACCTCTCCGGCCAAGTTCAATTCACTTCAAGGATGCGCACCCCATGACCGACTGGTTTTCCCGCCCCATCCTGAGCGTGACCGATGTCGAGGCCTCGCTCCGCTTCTACGTGGACCAGCTTGGCTTCACCAGTCCCTGGCGTTACGACGAAGAGGGCAAACTGTTCGTGGCACAGGTCGAGAGGCAGGGCTGCGCCATCATCCTTGCCGGCAACTGGCCGGACAAGGTTGGCAAAGGCCTCTTGTTCATTTCACTGAACGTCGAGCCAGCCACCCAGACCGCCGCGCTCGACGCGCTGCGCGCCGAGCTGACGGCCCGTGGTGTTCCGGTCAGGGACGGTTCGTGGGGATACAGGCTCCTGGTCGTCGACGATCCTGACGGCAACCAGCTCCTCTTCAACTATCCCAGCGAGAACGCGTCCGGCAAAGAGACAGCGTAATCACCCGTGACCGCTGTCACATTCAGCCTTGCGGAATTGTGCCACCATATCTTTGCTCCCGGAGAAATCCGGGAGTTTGGCGTTAAGAGGGCAGGAAATTATTTTTGTTTACCCCCTCCCCCCTATGTGGCGGACAAATTGCCACCATATCGGGTAAGCGCGGCAAGTTCAGTAGGTTACAAGAACTTGGCACCAAACGGCATCCGGTCCGGATTTCCAGAATGCCGCATTCCTCGCCCTCCGCCAGGAACCCAGGACTCTTTTACCCAGAAGCGGCTGCGCTCACCCCGCCTGCCCCACCGCATCCTCTATCGGGTTCCGCCGGTGTAACAACGCCGTAATCCCCAGCGCCACCAACACGCAGATCAGCGCGAACAGAAACGCGCTCGAGTAACCCCACGCCCCGATCACCGCGCCCGCAGCCGGTCCCACCAGAAAAAACGACACATCCGAGAATCCCGTGTAGAGTCCCAGCGCCGTCCCGCGGTTCTTCTCCGGAACCCTTCGCACCGCCTCCACACCGATCGCCGGGAACACCAGCGAGAACCCGAATCCCGTAATCGCAGCCGCCGTCAGCGCCGTCCACGGCGAGTGCGCGCGCCACAGCAGGAACACGCCCGCAGACTCAACCACCATACATGCGATCGCCACCGGGAAACCGCCAAACCGATCGATCATATGGATGAACATCATGCGGGCCGCGATGAATGCCACTCCGAACGCCGTCAGGCACAGCGCCGCGCCATTCCAATGCCGGCTCACGTAGAACAGAGTTACAAATGTAGCCAGTACGCTGTAGCCCAGCCCGCTCAGCGCCAGCGCCATGCCATGCGGAGCCACGCGCCCCAGCACCCCGCGGAACGGCAGCCGCTCTCCGTGCACCACCGGCACCGCGTGCTTGCCCAGCGCAATCAACAGGCTCACCCCGCACACTGCCAGGGTCAGCAGTCCAATGCCGCCAAACCCGAAATGGCTCTCCAGCACCACGCCCAGTGGAGCGCCCACCGCCATCGCCCCGTACGTGCAGATGCCGTTGTACGCAATCACCTTGGCTGTATGTTCCTGACCCGCCGCTGAAATGCCCCATAGCGTGGCTCCAGTCGAACCGAGGCTCTCGCCTACTCCCAGCGCAAGCCGGCTCAGGATGAGCACCGCCATGCTGGTCCAGTGCAGCCCGTGCAGCAACGCCGCCAGCATCAGCAATGCGCCGGATGCCGTACACATTGCCATGCCCCAGATCACCGAGATCTTCGCGCCCGAGTGGTCCGAGATGTGTCCCGCCCAGGGACGGCTCAGAAACGTCGCAATATATTGAACGCTGATCACCAGCCCGGCGATCGCCGCGCTGAACCCCAGCCGAAAATGCACATAGGTTGGCAGTATCGCCAACGGCAGCCCAATCGCCAGATACACCACGAACGTGAAGTAAACGTACCCGACAATGCGGCGCGTGCTCGCGCGGTGCGACGCCCGGCGCACGTCCGCCGTCACCGCAGCACTGTTGAATTGAGGATTGGAAGGGCTCAAGACTCAGTATATCGAAGCCCATTTTCGCGAAAGCTCCCGAGCCTCGTCGTCCACTCCGCCCATTCGCCGCGCCCGTAGAATAGAACCGTGGGCCTCGCCTTCCATATCGAGAACTTTGGCTGCCGCGCTGCGCGCGCCGATGGCGAAGCCGTCGCCGAGCGCCTGCGTTTCGCCGGCCACTCCGACACCCAGCCGGCCACAGCCGACGTCGTCGTCGTAAATACCTGCAGCGTGACGGCCGAGGCCGACCGCGAAGCCCGCGCCTACATCCGCCGCACAAATCGCAACAATCCCGCCGCCCGCATCGTCGTCACCGGCTGCTATGCCCAGCGTGCGCCCGAGGAACTCGCAGGCCTTCCCGGGGTCGCCGCGGTGGTCGGCAACAGCCACAAGGCCCTGGCGCCTGAAATCGCGGAGCGGGTGGCGAGCAGCGGAACCCTTCAAATCAACCAACCGACCGGCTCCGCATTTGTCGCTCTGCAAGAATTAACCGCGTCCGCAGGCGCAGGCCCGGCGCCCATCTTCGCCGACGATCTCTTCGCGCATTCGTTCCTTGAAGAAGCCCAGGTTCTCCCCGGCGCCCAGACCCGCCCTAACCTCAAGATTCAGGAAGGTTGCGGGAACCGGTGCACCTTCTGCGTCATCCCTCAGACGCGCGGGGGCTCGCGCAGCCTTGCGGCGGAAAAGGTGCTCTCCCAGGTCCGCGGTTTCGTCGCCGCCGGGGGCAGGGAACTGGTCCTCTCCGGCATCAACCTGGGCCGATGGGGCCGTGATCTCCTGCCTGAAGACGGCGTCCGACCCACGCTAGCCCGGCTAGTCCGCCAACTCTTCGCTGAAACCGATCTTCCCCGCCTGCGCCTCAGTTCCATCGAGCCCATGGACTGGGACGCAGACCTGATCAGCCTTCTGCGCGAATTTGGCGGCAGCCGCCTCGCCCGTCACGCTCATCTGCCGCTCCAGTCCGGTTCCGATTCCATTCTGCGCCGCATGCACCGCAGATACCGCCCCTGGCATTACGCGCAGAAGATCCAGTCCCTGCTCGAAGCCGCCGGCCCGGAGCTCACCCTCGGAGCCGACGTCATGGTGGGCTTTCCCGGCGAGACTGCCCGCGAATTCGGCGAGACCGTCGATCTCCTCCAGAAACTCCCGTTTGGCTATCTCCACCTGTTCCCGTTCTCGCCTCGTCCCGGAACTCCGGGCTGGGAACTGCATCGCGAGCAGCCGGTCCCGGCCGCGGTCGTTGAGGAGCGTATGCTCATCCTCCGTGCCATGGCTCGCGAGAAGACCCGCTGCCACCGTGCGGCCTCCATTGGCCGGATCCTTGAGTGCATCACGCTGAACACTCCAGAGCGGCTCCGGCTGCAGGGCCGCACCGCCGCCCTCAGCGATACCTTCCTCCCCGTTGAGATTGCAGGCTCATTCCCTGCGAACCTGCTCATGCGCGCCCGGCTCACGGGAATCAATAACTCGGACACCCTTACCGCACATATCCAGGCGTGACCAGAGTCACATACGCGACATAGCCCGGTGCGCGAACCTCAAGATACAGGAAGATACAGGGCCCTCCGGCGAAACCTCGGTGTTCATGCGGGTTTTGCATTACCTGGGAATTTCCCCGGGGTAAATCGATTGAGTTTTCTGCTGCTTGACACGACACGGAAACTGGAGCAGCATGTAAACAATCTGGTGTAGGGAATGCGGTGCTGCAAGGGACCCGAAACAAACAGTCAGGTCGCCATCATCCCGCCTCCCGGCTCGACTTTGTCCCCCAACTGACCTCAAACTTTTTGCTCAGAGGTGAGTGTATGGTCGTCAGGACTTATAGCGACGGAACCAGTGTCCCTGGACTTCGTGTAGGCGCCTACAACGCGCGCCGCTATTTCCCAAAAGCCATTGGAACAGTTGAGTTGCGGCTGGGCGATTTGCAGATCCAGTGCACGCTTCCCCAGAGTTTCTGGGCAGATAAGCCGGAGATACACGATCCCCGACTCGGTGAATGGTTAAAATTCAAAGTGCTTCAAGACCGTCGAAACCCTGACCCGATCGCGCTGCACATGGTGCAGTGCGGCGCAAATACCTTTACGCTACAACCGCCGTCTTCGCCTGCGAGGCGAAACGCGCGGCTCGCATCCGCTGCCTGAGTCGCTCTTCCAGGCGTGCGCAATGGCGCAGCACAGCTAAAACGCAAGACCCAACACACCAGACGCAACATCGGGGCGCAGCCTCCCCCAAAATCAGCCAGGCTAGCCCGGAAAGTACTTACTCCAAGGAGATGGCCATGAAGTCAACCCGTATACCCAACGAAATGGAATCCAGGGCGGCTGAAGCCCTTGGGTCTTTGCTGCACTCGGTTTCCTCTATCAAGACGCGCGACATCAAGTTCCAGCCCGTCCATCGCAAGACCGATATCCTGGCGAATATTGACGTGTTCGGCCGCAATCACAAGCTGGTCTGCAGCGTGGCCGATGGCGAGTTGGACGTGAAAAAAGCGCTGGAAAAGCTGCGCACCAGCGCGGACAGCAAAAAGGGCGACGCCACTCCCGTCCTGATTACAGCGCACATGTCGGCCCAGACCCGCGCCCTCTGCGAGCAGAATCGCGTCGGTTTCCTTGATCTCGAAGGCAATGCCCGCCTGGTCGTCGATGAGGTATTCATTGGCAAACGCTCCGTGCGCAGCGATTCCGTACCGCAAAGCATGAGCACCCGGCTGAGCGCCTGAAGAAAACCGCGGCTTCCAGCAAGCTGCGCCGGCCTCCAGACCGGCTGTCGTGGGGATCTTCAGATCCCCACATCACCACTCCGGCGCACATCGCCGGATCGGATTCACCAACCATCGTTTTCTCTTCAACCGGCCGCCCCACGCGGTCGCGGCTCCAGAGCGCAAACGCAACCGGAGCAATGTTATACTCAGGGTGCGATCCGCAAGGCCGCGGTTGCCCGGGATATCCCGCTCAACCGCCCCGCGGACATTCCGGGAGGAGTTACCATCGCTTTCGATAAACGAGCAGCCAAGTCCTTCATCCGCATCAACGACCGTATTCGCGCGCGGGAAGTCCGCGTCATCGACGAGAACGGCGAACAGCTTGGCATCATGGCCCCCTTCGAAGCCATGCGAGTTGCCCGCGAGCGCGGCCTCGACCTTGTAGAGGTTTCACCCACTGCGGTTCCCCCCGTCTGCCGCATCCAGGATTACGGCCGCTTTCTCTACGAGAAGGAAAAGAGCGAGCGCGCCGCCCGCAAAAAGCAGAAGGTCATCACCATCAAGGAAGTCAAGTTCTCCGTCACCGTCGACGAGCACGACTACCAGACCAAGAAGAACCAGGCCGTGCGCTTCCTCACGGAAGGCGACAAGGTAAAAGCCAGCCTGCGCTTCCGCGGCCGCCAGATGGCTCACCGCGACCTCGGCTACAACATCATTAACCGCCTCATCCAGGACATCGGCGACGCCGGCATCGTCGAGTTCATGCCCCGCATGGAAGGTACTACCCTCCACGCCATCCTCGCGCCCAGCAAAAAGCAGGAGCAGCCCAAGCCCAAGCCGCCCGCTCCTCCGCAACAGCAGTCCGTGCCTGCCGCGCAGTAGATTCCGTTTCGTTCCGCTCAACAGCCGCCCAACGGGCGGCTGTTATGTTTTCAGCCGCGCCTTCGTAACCTAAACTGCAGTCGCCGCCATCGGGATCGAAAATCCTCTCAGCCCCGTCAAAGAACCGCCGTGAAAATACCTGAGAACCATTCGCCCTTGCCTTTGTCTTTCTTTCTGTCATCCTTGGCGCAGCCGAGGATCTGCTGTTCGTGGCCGATACATCGACCTGTGTAGCAGGCTCACTCCCCATTTTCATCATCTCGGGTAGCACAAGGTTCCATGTACGATCGCTTTAGCAAAGCCCAGGAGGACACCCATTGAAATACATCGCCCTGCTGCGCGGAATCAATGTCGGTGGCGCCGGCCTTCTTCCCATGAAAGATCTCGCCGACCTCTGCGAAGGACTCGGCTTCAAATCCGTTCGCACATACATCCAGAGCGGCAATGTGATCTTTGACAGCAAGCTCGACGAAAGCAAGGTGAAGAAGCTCCTCGAAGATACGCTCGAAAAACGCATGGGCAAGCGGATCCACGTCATCGTGCGCACTCACGCCGAGCTGCTCCGGATCCTCGATCGCAACCCATTTCCCGGCGAGGAGCCGGCCAAGGTGGGCATCTCATTTCTCGATGCTGCTCCACCGTCCGGCTTGCTGCAGAAGGTCATCGCTCCGGCCGGCGAGCAGGTGCAACTCGGCGAGCGCGAAATCTACGTTTACTACCCCATCGGCATGGGCCAAACCAAGCTGAAGATGCCGCTCGATACATCGACCACGGTCCGCAACGTCAACACAGTGACAAAGCTCGCCGCCTTGAGCGGAAATTCGAGCGTGTGACGCATAGTATGCTGGGGAACGCCATGCCTACCCGCACCTTCCTTCTTCCCCGCACTTTCCTTCTTCTTGGATCGGCACTTCTTCTCACGACTTCCGTTCTAAGCCAGAAGTCCGCTCACGGTTCGGCGCAAGCCGCATCCTCAACTGCCATCGTGCCGGGAACCCCGTGGCACGCAGGTTCCCAAAGCCTGCAGGCACACAGCGGCGGAATGATCAAGGTTGGCAACACCTGGTACTGGATCGGCGAAAACAAATCCCACGGCAGTTCCTTTTACGCCAATTCCTGTTACAGCTCCGCCGACCTCGTCCACTGGACCCATATCAATGACACTCTGACCCTGCAGAAGACCGGCGATCTCGGCACCAACCGCATTGTCGAGCGGCCCAAGATCCTCTACAACGCGCACACCAGGACCTACGTCATGTACATGCACATTGACGACCCGAAATACGCTGAGGCCAAAGTCGGCGTGGCCACCAGCCCCACGGTGTGCGGCAATTACACCTATCGCGGAAGCTTCCGCCCTCTCGGCTTCGAAAGCCGCGACATCGGCCTGTTTCAAGACACAGACGGTTCGGCCTATCTCCTCACTGAAGACCGCAAGAACGGCCTGCGCATCGACGCACTCTCCGCCGATTACCTCTCTGTCACCAAAACCGTGGCCATGTTGCCCGACATGGAAGCTCCGGCCATGGTCAAAATCCACGGCGTCTACTTCCTTTTCTGCTCACACCTCACGGGCTGGGACACCAACGACAACCAGTACGCCACCGCTCCCGCTCCCGGCGGGCCGTGGTCCCCGCTGGCAAACTTTGCGCCTGCCGGTACCCACACCTTCAACTCGCAGACCACCTTCGTGATTCCCGTAAAAGGCAGCAAGGGAACCAGCTACATCTACATGGGCGATCGCTGGGTCCCCAAGGACCTCGAATCCTCCACCTACATCTGGCTGCCGCTCACCATCTCCGGCACGTCGGCCTCGATGGCTTGGCATGATCGGTGGGCGCTCGCCGCAAGAGCGGGGACGTGGAATCCGGCACCGTAGCAGAAGCTTCGATTCAAATTGCGTGACATACTTGTATTGCAGGAGAAGAGTTATGGCCACGGCGGTGTCGCTACGATTGCCGGAAGATGTGAAGAAGCGTCTCGAGAAGCTGGCCAGGCGAACCGGCAGGAGCAAGACTTTTTACATGGTCGAGGCGATCACGGAGAAGATCGAGGAGTTGGAAGATTTCTATCTTGCCGAGCAGATCGCGCGGCGCGTGCGCGCGGGTAAAGAAAAGACCTGGTCCCTGAACCACGTGAAGAGCGATTGTCGCTTGCATGATTGACTTCACTCGACTGGCATGGGGGCGAAGTAATCGATTCGAGTTTCAGGTGATACCTCGATGGCCTCGAATGCTGGCGATCTGAGTATTGAGTCAGCCAATCGGGACGGACCGGCGACAAGCGTAAAGCTCATGTCATAGTCAGAACATATGCACCAGTCGTGCGTGCTCGACCACCAGTATTCAGGTGCTTTCCACTTGCCCGGAACGGGAATTGAGAGAATCTCGCTTATCGATCCGTGGTAATGGAGCGGAACCTCAGTAGCAATGTATGGAATTTCATGGACTTTGTAATAGCAATTGAAATCCGAAGATAACCTGGAAAGGAGTGATGCGAGTTCCAGGTATTCCTCGTCTTCGAGATAGCCTTCTCCTGGACCATATACGAAGCGCGGCCAGCACCCCGGCTGCAAGCGCTTTCTGAACCACTCATCGCTGATCCCGCCGACGTACGGGATACCGAGGGCGGACGCGACATCCCTCCAGAACAATCGGGAGTCACTGCTTCTATAACGCGATACCAATGAAACTAGCTGATCGCACGCCGGGATTTGAAGCACTTTGATCTCTTCACGATCAAGCGGGTGATCGATGTCTTCGAATTTTGGTTCGAGACGGTGCAAGACTTTGACGTAGTTCTCGAAACCGTGGGGAAGCAGATTGCTTACGAAACATCCGTCCCACGAACCATCTTCACGGCGCGGATTCGAGGGCTCCCGCCCCTCCTGAATCCAGTCGAAAGCCGAATTATCAGTGCACACCTGCATCGCGGGAATGATATCGCGCAGGGAGCAACGTGTATGCTTTTGCCATGCTTTTCAGCCGGAGCTTCCCCGTCTGCCTGAGTCTATTTGCGCTTTTCGCCGCCGCGCCATTCGCGCGCGCCAACGACGCCAAGCCCGCCGAGCCGCATTTCCCCACCAGCGAAGACCTGCGCCACCTCAAAGGCATTGGCGGCCCGCAGCTCTCGCCCGACGGCAAGCAGGTGCTCTTCGTCGTGACCGACTCCACCGCCGACGGCGCGAAGTCGCACATCTGGATCGTGAGCACCAGCGGCGAGAAGGACACGCTGCGCCAGCTCACGGTGTCGCCCCCCGCCGACAAGCGCGGCGAGCGCGCGCCGCAATGGGCGCCCGATGGCTCCGCCATCTTCTTTCTCGCCCATCGCGCGGAACACATGCAGCTCTTCCGCCTCGACCTGCGCGGCGGCGAAGCCATGCCCTACGACCTGAAAGTCATGCCCGCCGTCGATGAATCGAAAGAGAAGAACGCGATTCCTCCCCCCGGCGCCGAAAAGAAGGCCGACGATAAAAAGTCTGACGATAACAAGGCCGCGGACAAAACGCCCGACGCCAAGAAGCCCGACGACAAGAAAACCGAGCCGCTGCCCATCGACGTCAGCGGTTATGCAATCTCTGAAGACGGCAAATACCTCGCCGTCTGGGCGCGCGACCCTGAGACGCCCGGCGAGAAGAAGCAGAAGGACGAAAAAGCCGACGCCGAATGGGTCAATCACGACCAGCACGGCAGCCGACTCTATCTCGTCGCGCTCAAGCCCGGCGGCGCGCTCGACGGCGATCTCAAGTCCACCTCCATCGACCCCGACGTCCGCGAGGCCGCTTGGTCCCCCACCAACGACAGCCTCCTCGTCGTCACCAGCCCGCCCAACGATCTCGACGATCTCGGCCCCGCCAACCAGGCATTCGTCCTCGATGCTGCCTCGCCACAGAGCCCGCAAAAGCTCAGCGTCATTCCTCCCACCGTCGGCCGCGCCGCGTGGAGCGCCGATGGCGAAACTATCCTTTTCGCAGCTCAAACCCCCGAAGACGCGCCCCCGGGCTACGACGAGCTGTTCGCCCTTCCGAAGAAAAATTCCGGCTCGCCCACCGTTCGCCTCTCCGCGGATTTTGCCGGCCAGCTCAGTGCGCAGGCTCTCTACGTCACGGCCGACGGCTCGCTCATTGCCCAGGCCGGCATCGGCACCCGCACCACTCCCGTCCGCCTGACACTCGACGGCAGCAAGCCGCCGCAGCCCATCGACGTTGGTTCCCCCGTCACCACCGGCCTCAACACCAACCGCAAGCAGACCGCCTGGGTCTGGCTCGCCGAAAGCGGCGGCGAGCCGGAGAAGCTCTGCACCGCCGCACACCTCGGCGATCCATGCACGGCACTCCCGATCCCCGATCTCGCCCCCGCCAATCTCCAATCCGTGAAGCCAGAGCTGGTCCATTGGCAGAACGGCCTGATGAGGATCGAAGGCCTTCTCTACCTCCCGCCTCAGGCCAAATCCGCAAAAGTCCCGCTCATCGTCGACGTGCATGGCGGCCCCTTCGGCGCATTCGAAAACCGCCACGACGAGTTCGCTGACTTCCTTCTCGGCCACGGCTGGGCCATCCTCCGCCCCAATCCCCGCGGCTCCTCCAACTACGGCGTCAAGTTTGCCGCCGCCAACAAAAACGACCTCGGCGGCGGCGACTACCAGGACATCATGGCCGGCGTCGACTACGTGCTCGCGCAATACCCACTCGACCCCGACAAGATTGCCCTCATGGGCTACAGCTACGGCGGCGAAATGGCTGGCTTTGTCGAAGGCAAGACCGACCGCTTCAAGGCAATCATCTCGGGCGCCCCGGTCATCGACCAGTTCAGCGAATACGGCACCGAGGGCGGCTCCTGGTACGACCGCTGGTACTTCGGCAAGCCATGGGAGCATGTGGAAGACGCATGGAAGCAGAGCCCGCTCTCCGGAGCTGCCCGCGCCAAAACCCCCTTCCTGCTGCTCCAGGGCCAATCCGACACCACTGACCCCATCGGCCAGGCGCAGGAAATGTATCGCGCGCTCCGTCAGGAAGGCGTCCCCGTCGAACTCGTCACCTATCCCCGCGACAACCACGGCCCCCTCGCCGGGGCCATCTTCGGCCGGCCCGTCCCCGAGCCCTGGCATGGATACGACGGCCGCCAGCGCATCATCGAGTTTCTCGACAAGGCATTCGGCACGGCTCCCGCGCGCCCCTGAGCCGGCTCGCCGCTTCATGCAAGGCTCATAACTGGTGTGCTAGGGTGTATCGACATATAGGGGTGGGCAGCGACGGGAGCCATTTTTTCTCAGATCTAGAAGTGAGGAGTGACGCATACCGGGTGTCTGCTAGCGACGAGCGACGACGAGATGGGGAAAAAT
>Ga0157369_10002228_pt1 | contig 23342 bp, 26 predicted proteins | sample C25metaG_FD_113461 | JGI IMG/M metagenome (GOLD analysis project Ga0157369, IMG submission 113461) | Corn rhizosphere microbial communities from Kellogg Biological Station, Michigan, USA - C2-5 metaG | ecosystem: Host-associated > Plants > Roots > Rhizosphere > Soil | place: USA: Michigan... | reverse complement strand
TCGAGGCGATCGTCTCCGAGCTCGGCAAGATCCAGCACGCCGAGGTGCGCGTCAACGTCATCCACCAGGGCGTCGGCGGCATCACCGACAACGACGTGATGCTTGCCTCCGCGTCGGGCGGCATGGTCATCGGCTTCAACGTGCGCCCGAACGCCGAGACGCGCGCGGTCGCCGAGCGCGAGGGCGTCGAGATCCGGACGTACAACGTCATCTACAAGCTGACCGAGGACATCGAGCAGGCGCTCGTCGGCCTCCTCGCGGCCGTCAAGACCGAGGAGACGATCGGCGAAGCCGAAGTGCGCAACACCTTCCGCGCGTCCAAGACGGGCACGATCGCCGGCTGCATGGTCACGAACGGCGTCATCCGCCGTGGTGCGCAGGTGCGCGTCATCCGCGACGGGACGGTCATCTACACGACGACGGTCGACTCCCTCAAGCGCTTCCAGGACGACGCACGTGAGGTCGCGGAAGGCTTCGAGTGCGGTCTCCACCTCGCGAACTTCGACGATGTCAAGGTCGGCGACGTCCTCGAGGTCTTCGAGACGAAGGAAATCGAGCGCACGTCGCTCGACGAAGCGCCGGCCGCGTCTTAACCGGCGGCGAGGAGCTCGAGCACGCGCGTGGCCTTACCGGCTTCCGCGTGCGTGCGCAGTGGGATGCCGTGCGGGCCGATCGGCTCCTGTGGGTAGAGCGGGAGCATCGCGCGCACGATCTCGACCTCGTCGAGCATGGCGGCGACGAAGACGTCCATCCGCGCTCCGTACGCGAGGAGGAGCTCGGCGATGTCACGTCGACCCATGTGTCCCGCTGCGCCGATCGCGCTCTCCCAATCGCCGTCGCCCCAGTCCCAGGCGCAGTTCGCGAGCGTCGGATCGGCGTCGAGCCCCGCGCGCACGGCGTCGATGTCGCCGTGGGAGGCGCCGACGAAGTCCTGGATCTCGCTCACTCCTCCTCCACCAACGACGGGTCGGCGCCGCGCTCGAGCAGTAGCTGCTCGACGCGTTCGGCGTTGGCGAATCGGCACGTGCCGAGCGGAGTGACCCTCGCGAAGCTCGCCGTCGCGTAGACGTTGGGATCGGCGCCGGCGTCGAGCAGCTTTCGTGCCGCCTCGACGTTGTCGGCGAACGCCGCCATGTGCAGTGCGGTGAAGCCGTCGGGTGTCCAGTCGTGTGGGCCGGCGATGTCGTCGCTCTCGCCGGCCACGATGCGATCGAAGGGGCCGAGCGGGGGAGCGGCGTCGCGCAGGACGTCGAAAACCTCGCCCCCGCGATACGAAGCGCGCATGAATGCGCTGAGTCCCTGATCGTCGCGCGCCGCGGCGGCCTCGGGATCGTGCGCGAGCAGCTCGCGGAGACCTGCCGCGTCACGAGCGTCGATGAGCTCGAAGATGGTTGTCATGCCCGAGATTGTTAGCTAGCCTAACCAACAATGTCAAGCATCCATTCCGCCGCGATCCATCTGCTGCGCCGGGTCCGCGTCGTCGACGAGGAGATGGCGCTCACACCGGCACGAGCGTCAGCGCTATCGGTGCTCGTGTTCGGCGGGGCGCGGACGTTGACGGAGCTCGCGCAGGCCGAACAGGTGACGACGGCGACGATGAGCCGGCTCGTGACGGCGATGGAGCGCGAAGGCTTCGTGCGACGCGAGCCCCACGAGGCCGACGCGCGCGCAGTCCGGCTGCACGCGACGCCGAAGGCGCGGCGCGTCCTCGAGCGCGGACGGGCCCGGCGGGAGGCGGTCCTCGAAGAGCTGTTCGCGGCATTGCCGGCGCGCGACCGGGTGACGGTCGACCGCGCGGCTGCGATCATCGAGGAATGCCTAGCGGCTTCGTCGGCGTCCTGACCTGCGAGCTGCACTTCCCGGATGCGCACTCGCTGAAGGAGAAACGGCACTACGTGCGTTCGGCGAAGGCGCAGCTCCAGAACCGCGTGGGCGCCTCGGTCGCCGAGGTCGACCACCACGACGTGTGGCAGCGCGCGAGGCTGACGGTGGCGTGCGTCGCGCGAGAGCACCGCGAGCTCGAGCGGCTGCTCGACGACGCCGAGCGCTGGCTGCGGGGGCAGGAGTGGGAGGTGGCGCTGGTCGACCGGTTCGTGGTCGATCCGGACGATTAGCCTGCAGGCGTGAGCGAGCGGATGCGACGCGTCAACGAGTCGGTGCGGCAGGTGCTGGCGGAGACGCTGCCCGAGCTGAAGGATCCGCGGATCGGCCTCGTCACCGTCACCGGCGTCGTGACCGCGCCCGACCTGCGCCACGCGACCGTCTACGTCAGCGTGCTCGGCAACGAGAAGAAGCGGACGGCGACGCTCCGCGGGCTCGAGGCCGCGCACGGCCTCCTGCAGTCGCGGCTCGCCCGGCAGCTCCGAATGAAACGGACCCCTCAGCTGACGTTCGAATACGATCCCTCGGTCGAGCGCGGCGTGCGGATGAGTCAGCTGATCGACGACCTCGCCCCCGAAGATGAGTGACCTCAACGCGATAGCCGGCGCTCTCCGCGACCACGACAAGTTCCTCGTCATCACCCACGAGAACCCCGACGGCGACGCGCTCGGCTCGCTCCTCGCGACGACGCTGGCGCTGCGGCAGATCGGCAAGGACGCGGAGATGCTCCTGCTCGGGGAGGCGCCGATCCCCGCCGAGTACCACTTCCTCCAGCTCGACGGGCTACGGCGCGAGCTGCCGGACGACGCCCGTCAGCGAGTGCTCGTCGCCGTCGACTGTGCGAAGGCGGACCGGATCGGTCCCGACCAGAGCGTGCTCGTGCAGGCGCCGCTCGTCCTCGACATCGACCACCACCACGACAACACGCGCTTCGGCGCCGTCAACCTGATCGTCGCGGACGCGTCGTCGACCGGCGAGGTGCTGCGCGACGTCTTCGCCGAGCTCGGCGTGGAGTTGACGCCGGACATCGCGGAGCCCTTGTACGTCGCGCTCGTCACCGACACGGGCCGCTTCCAGTACTCGAACACGACGCCGAAGGCGCTTCGACTCGCGGCTGAGCTCGTCGATGCGGGCGCCGACGTGCACGCGGTGTTCCAGTCCGTCTACGAGTCGGTGCAGTTCGCGAAGCTGAAGCTGCTCGCCCGCGCGCTCGAACGCGCACGAGTCCTCGAAGGCGGGTGCATCGTCGTGTCGTACCTCGTCCGCACCGACTTCGCGGAGGTCGGCGCGGCCGAGCCGTACTCCGAGGGGATCATCGACTACCTGCGTGCGGTGGAGGGCGCAGAGCTCGCGGTGCTGATTCGGGAGCCGCCGCGCGACAGCGGCCCGACGCGCCGTGTCTCGCTGCGCGCCAGCGTCGACGAGCTCGACGTGTCGGTGATCGCGCGCCTGTTCGACGGCGGCGGCCATCGCCAGGCGGCCGGGTTCTCGAGCGAGAAGTCGATCGACGAGATCACCGAGCTGATCCGTCAGGGATTCGTCGCGCAGCGTGCCCCCGCGAGCGCTTGAGCCCGCCGGCGTCGCGCTCGTCGACAAGCCCGCCGGCCCGTCGTCGTTCGCGATCGTCGCGCAGATCCGCCGCGTGACCGGCGCGAAGACCGGCCATGCCGGAACGCTCGACCCGTTTGCGACGGGCCTGCTGCTCATCCTCTCCGGCCGCTCGACGAAGCTCGCGCCGACGCTCGTCGGCCTCGACAAGCGCTACCTCACCGAGATCGATCTGAGCGCGACGACGACGACCGGCGATCCCGAAGGCGAGATCGTCGAGCGCCATCCCGTTCCCCACGAGCTCGATCTCGACAGCCTGCGCGGCGAGATCGAGCTGCCCGTGCCCGCTGCCTCGGCCGTCAAGATCGGCGGCGAGCGCGCCTACAAGCTGCACCGGCGCGGCGTCGCGGTGGAGATGCCGATGCGCCGCTCGCTCGTGCACGCACTCGAGGCGGTCGGTCGCGAGGGCGACTGCGTGACGCTCGACCTGCGCGTGTCGAGCGGGACGTACGTCCGCTCCATCGCGCAGGCGTTGGGCGGCCACTGCCGGACGCTGCGGCGGCTGGAGGTCGGGCCGTTCAGCGTCGACGAGGCCGCCTCGCCGGACGACTTCAAGCTTCTGAGCGAAGCCGACGCCCTGGCCAGGTTATGAGCGTCGCCAGAGAACCGCAGGAGCTCGAGCCGGCGCGCCGCGCCGCAGCGATCGGCACGTTCGACGGCGTGCACTCCGGCCATCGCCGCGTCATCGAAGCCGCACGCGCGGCACGCCTCCGCACCGTCGTCGTGACGTTCGATCCGCACCCTCGGACGGCTTTCGGCACCGACGTCGAGCTGCTCGTGCCGTTGCAGCGGCGGATCGAGCTTCTGCAGGAGCTCGGCGTCGACGACGTGCTCGTTCTCCGCTTCGACGACCGCCTCGCGTCGTTGACGCCGGAGCAGTTCGCCGACGACGTGCTGCGCGCGGCCGGGATCGAGGTCGTCACCGCCGGCGACGGCTTCCGGTTCGGCCGGGGCCGCAGCGGCGACCTCGATCTGCTCGGCCGCCTCGGCTTCGACGCGCGGCACGTCCCGCTCGTCGACAGCGTCTCGTCGAGCCACATCCGCTCGCTGCTACGTGCGGGCGAGGTCGGGAGCGCCGCGAAGCTGCTCGGCCGTCCGGCAGAAGTCGAAGGGATCGTCGTGCACGGCGACCACCGCGGCCGGCTGCTCGGCTTCCCGACCGCCAACCTGCAGACGCCGCCCGGCGTCCTCGTGCCCCAGCTGGGCATCTACGCCGGCGCGACGCTCGACTACCGCGCAGCGATCTCGATCGGCACGAACCCGACCTACGGCGGCACGGAGCGCCGAGCCGAGGCGCACCTCCTCGACTTCGACGGCGATCTCTACGGCCGGCGCCTCGTGGTGGAGCTCTGGGAGCGGCTGCGTGACGAGGCCCGGTTCTCGTCGGAGGAAGCGCTCGTCGAGGCGATCCGGGCCGACTGCGCGCAGGCCCGCGGCGTCGTAAGGCCTGCGTAAAAGTTCGCTACTTGCGCAAGTTTTGTGTCCAACCGGCGTCCTTCTCTGTGCATGGAAGCCGCGCACGCCGCCTCGAAGCCGTTCGCCCTCCTCGAGAGCGTGCGCTGCCTCGAGTGCAGCGAGATCTACTCGAAGCCGCTCGCCGGCGGGACCGTCGAGAAGAATCCCGGCTGCCCGAACTGCGGCTATGTCGGCTGGATCCCGCTCAGGCTCCCAGAGGAACCGCCGAGCCGCTTCGCCGCGGGTCCGCGGCAGCGCCGCCTCGCCCGAGCGCGCTGACGCCGCCGAAGTAGTGATGGAGCTCCGGCCAGCGCCGCACGAGTCGGCCGCGGGACTCGAGCGCTGCGAGGACGGCCTCGTCCGCGCCGGGCTCGGCGTTCACGACGTCGCCGGCGGGATGCACGCGCGGCCGTTCGACGGCCGACTGCGGCGTCAGTCCGTCGTCGACGATGCCGGCGAGGACGGTCAGCAACGCCGTCCGGAGGCGGGTCCCGCCGGCAGCGCCGATCGCCAGCGCCGGCCCCTGGTCGTCGAGCACGAGCGTCGGCGCCATCATCGAATGCATCCGCGCGCCGGGCGCGAGCGTGCCGTGGAGCAGGTCCGTCTCGCCGAGCATCGAGTTGAGATGAAGGTCGAGCCCCGGCAGCCAGTCGCCCGAGCCGAGCCCGAGGGATGTCGTGATCACACACGCGTTCCCCTCGACGTCGACGGCAACGAGGTTCGTCGTGTGTGTCTCCGGCGCATGGGGGACGCCGAGCGCATCGATCAGCGCGAGCAGTCCGGGCGTGTCGAACCGCTGCAACGCGTCGCGCATGCCGGAGAGGCCGCCGCGCGTCAGGACGCGCCGTCCGCGCCACGGGATCTCGAGCGCCTCGCTCCAGTGCGCGCGGTACGAGCGGAGGTCGTCCGCCGTCAGCAGGCCGTCGCGGTCGTCGGAGAGCATGAGCAGCGCCTCGCCGATCGTCCCCGTGTAGGCGCCGACCGCGCCTTCGGCCGCGAGCGACTCGAGGGCCGTCACGAGGCCGGGCTGTTGCAGCTCGTCGCCCGGTTCGAGCAGGCGTCCCTCGGGCGCGTACATGCGGGCTCCCTCGCGCAGGGTCATCACGGGCTCGAGCATCACGAGGCACGCGACGTGCGCAGGCGGCATGACGACGCCCGTGCGGGCGAGCCGCACGGCGGGGTCGCAGACGCGGGGCCAGGGCAGCCGACCGTGTCGTGCGTGGAGCTCGCCGAGCAGTGCCGGCACGCCGGGGACCGCGCAGGACGCCGGACCGACGGCGTAGTGCACGAGCTCCGCCCCGAAGGGCACCTCGAGATGCACGAGCTCCGCACCGCTGCCGCTCGGCGCCGCGCAGAAACCGTCGATGTTCTGCGCCGCGCCGGTTGCGGCGTCGTAATGGATCGCGTGGCCGCCGCCGAGCAGCCCCGTCATGACCGTTTCCGCGACGCACGACGCCAGCGATGCCGCAACCGCAGCATCCGCGGCGCTGCCGCCGTCGCGCAGGATCTCGATGCCTGCGTCCGCAGTCGCCGGATGGCCGGCTGCGACTCCGGCGATCACGAGACCCGCGGGAGGGCGGTCCAGCCGATGCGCGCGACGCCGTCACGCGGGAAGTCGCTGCGCCATGACATCAACGGCGCGTCTGCGCTGAACGGGTAGCGCCGCTCGATCGTCTCGCCGGCGAGGGGATCCGTCTCCCGCTCGACGATGCGCCCGCCTGCGACGACCGCCTCCAGCGAGTCGAGCCGATACACCCCGGAGACCGGCACGACCGGTGCCTGCTCCGAAGGAGGCACCAGTCGCAAGTCCTCGACGACGCGGCGGATCACCGTGCTGCCGCGCCACGAGCTCGTCAAGACGGCAAGCACGAGCTCGCGTGCCGGCACGACGAGCAGCAGCGACTGGTAGCCGCCGACCGAGCCTTCGTGGTCGAGCACCCCGTCGCGCACCCACCAGCCGCAGGCGTACTGCGCGCCCAGCGCGTCGGCGACCGGGTCGTGAAGCTCCTCCCACGAGTGGCAATGCGCGAGCCCGTAGGTGACGAGGTCGCCGACCGTCGACCAGAGGCCGCCGCTCGGGCGCCGGCTTTCGGGGTAGGACGGGTCGGCGACGACGTCCCCCGGCAGCGTCCCGAGCACGGCGTCCGCCGGCGTCTCGAATCCGGTCGACGTGAGACCGAGCGGCTCCAACACATACGCGCGCACCGCTTCCGAGTAGTCGTCGAAGACGGATGCCGCCTCCCAGTAACCCGCGTTCGAGTATGACCAGAGGCCGGCGCACTCCGGCGGCAAGGGCAAGGCGGCTTCGGGCCGGTAGCCCGCGGTGTGCGAGAGCAGCGAGCGGGCGCGCTCGTCGAGGAGCCCCGCCGCCCAGAGCGCCGTCGCGGTGAACGATTTCGTGATCGAGGCGATCCGGAAGGGGCGGTCGGACGCGCCGGCGAGCTCGGTACGCCCGTCCACGTGCAGCGCCGCGGCCACCTCGAACTCCGCGCCGGCCAGCGATTTCCGCAGGGAAAACACGGGTTCGCTACCCTACCGACGACCCAGTCTCGGCTCGACGTGTTCTTCCTTCACGCGGGCGGGGACTCGGGAGACGACAATCACGGGAGGCACACATGGCCCTCACCAAGGAAGCCAAGCAGGACCTGATCGGCAAGCACGGCCGCAGCGAGACCGACACGGGCTCGCCGGAGGTGCAGATCGCGATGCTCACGGAGCGGATCAACCAGCTCACGGAGCACCTGCGGACGCACAAGCACGACCATTACTCCCGGCGCGGGCTGCTGAAGCTCGTCGGCCGGCGCCGCCGCTTCCTGAACTACCTGCAGAAGCACAACCTCGAGGGCTATCGCGCCCTCATCAAGGAGCTCGGCCTACGCCGCTAGCTCCACACGGACACCGGAGGGCGGAGGTTTGAGCGAGCTCCCACCACGAGGAGCTGTCTCAAACTCCCGCCCTCCACAACGAAGCAGAGTGGAGGACAATCGAATGAGTATCGCGACCGAGCACCGGGCTCAGGTCTCCGTCCAGGTTGGAAACGAGGAGATCACCTTCGAGACCGGCAAGCTCGCGAAGCAGGCGGACGGCGCAGTCGTCGTCCGCGGTGGCGACACGATGGTGCTCGCCACGGCAGTCGGCCGCGCGGAGGCGCGCGAAGGCGCTGACTTCTTCCCGCTGACGATCGACGTCGAGGAGCGGATGTACGCCGCGGGCAAGATCCCCGGCGGCTTCTTCAAGCGTGAGGGACGCGCGAGCGAGCGCGCCACGCTGACCGCACGCATGATCGACCGCCCGATCCGGCCGCTGTGGCCGAAGGGCTTCCGCAACGAGGTGCAGGTCATCTGCACCGTCCTCAGCGCCGACATGGTGGTTCCGCACGACATCCTGTGCATCAACGGCGCGAGCGCCGCGCTGATGCTCTCGCCGCTCCCGTTCGCGGGCCCGGTGGGCGCAGTTCGCATCGGCCGCATCGACGGCGAGCTGGTCGTCAACCCGACGCTGCAGCAGAACTGGGACGAGACGTCGATGGACCTGATCGTCGTCGGCACGAAGGACGCGTTGACGATGATCGAGTGCGGCGCCGACGAGGTGCCGGAGGACGTCCTCCTGCAGGCGTTCGAGCTCGCACACGAGAACATCCGCCGCCTCTGCGAGGCGCAGGAGGATCTCGCCCGCCAGGCCGGCAAGCCGAAGTGGATCGATCTCGGCCTGCAGGCCGACATCGAGCGCGACCACGGCCACACGATCTGGGAGTCGATCCAGACGAACGGCCTCAAGGAGGCGTCGTCGGTCGTCGAGCAGCTCATGGGCACCCTCGCGCCCCCGCTGTCCATGGACTCGACCGACGAGGACATCACGAAGCAGATGCAGGTCCGGAACGCGCTGACCGCCTTGCTCGAGAAGCAGCGGCTCGTCGCAGTCGAGGGCCCGGTGCGGGAGCAGTTCGAGAGCGACCTGCGGGCACTGACCGACGCCGAGAGCGACTCGAAGCAGCTGAAGTCCGCGAAGCGGCATCTCCTCTTCGACCACATCGCCGAGAACGTGCAGCTGCCGTTCCCGAGCGGGCCTGTCGGCGAGGACGGGGCCTCGGCGTCGAAGGACTCGACGACGAAGTCGTACGTCAAGAAGGCATGCGAAGCGATCTACAAGGATCTCGTCCGCAAGAAGATCGCCGTCGAGAAGCGGCGCCCGGACGGCCGCGGCACGGAAGACATCCGGCCGATCGAGGTCGAGGTCGGCGTCAACCCGCGCGCACACGGCTCGGGCCTGTTCACGCGCGGCCAGACGCAGATCCTGACGACCCTCACGCTCGGGACCGCGAAGGAAGGCCAGCGGATCGACGACCTGTCGCTCGAGACCGACCGCCGCTACATGCACCACTACAACTTCCCGCCGTACTCGGTGGGGGAGACCGGCTTCATGCGCGGCCCGAAGCGCCGCGACATCGGCCACGGCGCACTCGCACAGCGTGCGCTCGAGGCGGTGATCCCGCCGGCCGACGAGTTCCCGTACACGATCCGCCTCGTCTCCGAGACGCTCGAGTCGAACGGCTCGTCGTCGATGGGCTCGGTCTGCGGCTCGACCTTGTCGCTCATGGATGCCGGTGTGCCGATCAAGGCGCCGGTGAGCGGCATCGCGATGGGTCTCGTCAAGGAAGGCGACGACTACGTGATCCTGACGGACATCCAGGGTGCGGAGGACCATCTGGGCGACATGGACTTCAAGGTCGCCGGGTCCCGCAACGGCATCACCGCGCTGCAGATGGACATCAAGATCACCGGCGTCACGCAGCAGATCATGAGCGACGCCCTCGAGCAGGCGAAGCGGGCGCGCGACTTCATCCTCGATCGCATGCTCGACGTGATTCCGGAGGCTCGTCCCGAGCTGTCGGAGAACGCGCCGCGCATCACGTCGGTCAAGATCGACCAGGAGAAGATCGGCATGGTCATCGGCAAGGGCGGCGAGACGATCCGCGGCCTCGAAGCCGATTACGAGGTGCAGATCGACATCGAAGAGGACGGCACGATCCTCATCTACGCGACCGACGGCACGAAGGCCGAGGCCGCGATCGCCGCGATCAAGGCCCTGACGAAGGAGCCGGAGGTGGGCGACACGTACACCGGCAAAGTCGTCAAGACGACGCAGTTCGGCGCGTTCGTCGAGCTGAAGAAGGGCACCGACGGCCTGCTCCACGTCTCGAACGTCGGGCCCGGCCGCGTCGCGCACATCGAGGACGTCATGTCCCGCGGCGATGTCGTCGACGTCGTCGTCCAGGAGGTCGACAAGGCTCGCGGCCGTGTCGGCCTCAAGCTGATCAACAAGCACGAGGAGGGCCGGATGGTCTCTCCCGAGGAGCTGATCGAGCGGGCGAAGGATGCACCGCCGCGGCCGCCGGAGGAGGAGCGCCCGCGCCGCGACGACCGCCGCGGTGGACGCGGCGGCGGCGGCGGCCGTCCGCGCCGCGAAGGCGCGCGCGACTAGCGCAACCGAGCACCGTGGAAGGGCGGCCTCCGGGCCGCCCTTCCTGTCCATCCCCCATAAGGGTTAACACCGGTTCCGGGGATTGCCGATGACGCGCGCAGGAGCACCTTCCCGTGGCGTCCCCGCCCCTGCATCCCATCTCGCCGCTGCGCGGACTGCTCGAGGTCACGCGGCTCGTTCGCGCGGTCGAGGAACTGCCCGAGCTCCTCGACGCGATCGCTCGCACGATCGCCGAGACGCTCGGCTTCCGCACCGTCGTGATCAATCTCTACCGGCCTGCGTGGGACGACTTCCTCGTCACCACGGTGCACGGGAACGAGGCTGCGCGCGAGACGCTCCTCGGCAGCGTCCGCTCGGTCGAGGAGTGGGAGGACCTGCTCACCGATCGCTTCCACCACCGCGGCGCGTACGTCATTCCAGCCGGCTCCTACGACTGGACGCACACCTCCACGAGCTATGTGCCCGACGGTGAGCCGTCGAACGACGACGGGGCGTGGAACCCCGAGGACGCACTCTTCCTGCCGATGCGCCATTCGAGCGGGCATCTGCTCGGTGTCGTCTCCGTCGACGAGCCGGTCAGCGGGCGGCGGGCGGGCGACGAGGAGCTCGACGTGCTGGTCGCGCTCGCCGATCACGCCGCGCTCGCGGTGCAATCGGCCCAGGAGCGCGCGGACGCCGGGCGTCACCGGGTCGCACTCGAGCAGTTGCTCGCGGTCTCGTCCTCGCTCATCTCGGAGGCGGGCGTCGACGAGATCCTGAGCGCCGTGTGCGACGCCGTGCGCGACGCGCTCGGCTTTCAGAACGTGATCGCATCGCTCCGCGAGCCCTCCGGACGCTTGTCCGTGCGGGCCGCGGTGGGGTGGAGCCTCGATCAGATCGATCTCGCGGGCACGGTCTTCTACGACGAGGTCGCGCAGCTCCTCGATCCGGAGTTCGAGATCGAAGGCTGCTACGTGCTGCCGCACCCCGAGGCGGAACGCCGTCTCGCGCGCCGCAGCGACCGGCCGGTCTACGTCTCCGAGCTGAACGGGAGCGGCCCGTGGGCGTGGAACCACCACTGGCTGCTCGTGCCGCTGCACGCGGAGAACGGCGAGGTGATCGGCATCCTCTGGGCCGACGAGCCGGTCGACCGGTTGCTGCCGTCACCGGAGCGCCTGCAGGCGCTGCGCGTGTTCGCGAATCAGGCGGCCGCCGCCGTCCTCGGCTCGCAGTACGTGAACGAGTTGCGGTTCCTCGCCGACCACGACCCGCTGACGCGGCTGCTCAACCGCCGTGCGTTCGTCGACCGCCTCGACGGCGAAGTCGGTCGCGCCGTGCGCTACGGGCGCGTGTTCGGTCTCGTGCTGTGCGACCTCGACGACTTCAAGGAGCTGAACGACCGCGACGGGCATCCCGCGGGCGACGCCGCGCTGCAGACCTTCTCGCGGACGCTCCAGGCTGCGCTGCGCAAGGGCGACGATGCCTTCCGGATCGGCGGCGACGAGTTCGCACTGCTCATCGCCGAGGCGAGCGAGGACGATGCCCGCGAGGTCGTCGCGCGGATCACGGGCCAGCTCGACGGGCTGAAGGCGAGCTTCGGCGTCGCCTCGTGCCCGGGACACGCACAGGATGCGCAGACCCTCTTCCGCCTGGCCGACGACGCGCTCTACGAGGCGAAGCGAAACGGCAGCGGGCTCCAGTTCGTCGCCTAGAACCTCACGTCAACGTCAAAAAGGGGATACCCCCCGTTTTGGAAGTCGTGACGGTTCGTCGACAACCATAAAGCGCTGCACGTCGCCGCCTTCGCGCCTCGGTCGTCCTGGCGGCCGTGGACAGGCGGGGGTTATCCCCTTTGTACGATCACGCCGTGCAGAAGTACGTCATGTCCGAACTGGACTCCGGCGAACGGGTGATCTCGGAGAAGGTTCCGAGCGTCCGCTCTGTCTCGATCGGCTTCTGGATCGGCGCCGGCGCGCGCGACGAGCGCGACGACCGCGCCGGCGTCTCGCACTTCATCGAGCACCTGCTGTTCAAGGGCTCGAGCTCCTACGACGCGCAGCAGATCGCGGAGACGTTCGACGCGATGGGCGCCGAGCTGAACGCCGCGACCTCGCGCGAGCACACGGTCGTCTACTCGCGCGTGCCGGACCGGCACGTCGAGGAGGCGCTCGCGGTCATGACCGACATGGTCTTCGCGCCGCTGTTCTCGGAGCTCGACCAAGAGCGCGAGGTCGTGCTCGAGGAGATCGCAATGTACGAGGATGCGCCGCAGGATCTCGTGCACGACCTCTTCTCGCAGGCCGTGTTCGGCACGCATGCGCTCGGCCGGCCGGTGATCGGCACGGCGGACGTGATCTCCACCATTTCGCGCCGCTCGATCGCCGGTTATCACCGCTCGATGTACACCGGCGCGAACATCGTCGTCGCTGCGGCGGGAAACATCACGCACGATCGCTTCGTCTCGCTCCTCCAGCGCTTCGAGCACGGAAGCACCGCAGGCGGGCGCGTGCCGATCCGTCGGCCGCTCGTCCGCATGCCTGCGCCGGGGATCCGCTTCCAGCGCAAGGACACCGAGCAGTACCACCTCTGCCTCGGGGCACCCGGAATCTCGCGCTCCGACCGCCGCCGCTTCGCTGCGTCGCTGCTCGACGGCATCCTGGGCGGCTCGGCGTCGTCGCGGCTCTTCCAGGAGATCCGCGAGAAGCGCGGGATGGCGTACTCCGTCTATTCGTTCGCGTCCCAGTACACCGACACCGGGCTGATCGGCTTCTACGTCGGCACGCGCGAAGAGAACCTCGCCCAGTGCGTCGAGATCGCCGTCGAACAGGTGGGGGAGATCGCCGCGGGCAAGCTGCGCGCCGGTGAGCTCGAGCGCGCGAAGGAGTCGTTGAAGGGTCGGATCATGCTCTCGATGGAGTCGACGTCGAATCGCATGAGCAGGCTCGGCAAGTCCGTGATCACCGACACCGAGCTGATGACGTTCGACCGGATCTTCGCGGAGATCGACGCCGTCGAGCCGGACGACCTCGCCGAGCTCGCGGGCGTGCTGCTCGCCCCTGACGCTCTGTCGGCGGCCGGCGTCGGCCCGGACGAGGATCGCTTCCGCCGCGCCGTCGAGCAGGCCAATCCCGCGCTCGTGCCGGCGGCCGCGTGAAGCTCGCGTTCTTCGGCGCAGACGGCAAAGTCGGCCGGGCGCTCGTGCCGGTGCTCGAGCGCAACGGGCACAGCGTTCGCGGGATCGAGATCGGCGATCCGGTCGACGTTGCAGGGCTCGATGCGTGCGTCGACTTCACGACGCCGGACGGCGCGCCGGCGAACGTCCGTGCCGCGTTGGAGCAGGGCGTGTCGTGCATCGTCGGCACGACCGGCTGGGACCCGCAGCCGTTCGACGAGCTCGCGCGTGAGCGCGGCCTGCGGCTGTTCGTCGCACCGAACTTCTCGATCGGCGCCGTGTTGATGATGCGCTTCGCGGCGCAGGCGGCGCCGTATATGCCGCGCGCAGAGATCATCGAGCTGCACGGCGAGGCGAAGAAAGACGCGCCCTCCGGCACCGCCGCGGCCACGGCGAAGCTGATCGGCGGCGAACCCGTGATTCACTCGGTGCGACTCCCCGGCCTCGTGGCGCACCAGGAAGTGATCTTCGGCGCGGAGGGCCAGTTGCTGACGATCCGCCACGACACGACGGCGCGCGAGTCGTTCGCGGACGGGGTGCTGCTTGCGCTCGCGAAGCTGACCGAGCTGCCCGCGGGATTAACGGTCGGGCTCGACGCGTTGCTGTAGGCATGTCGCTCACAGTCGGCAAGGGGCCGTTCGCCGAGGAGCCGGCCGGCCGCTTCAACTTCGAGGTCGAGCCGCCGACGGGGTCGGTGCTGTTCTTCGACCCGGTGCCGCAGCGGATCCGTGCGCTGTTCGCCGGCGAGACCATCGTCGACTCGAACCGTGCGAAGCTGCTGCACGAGACCGGACACCTGCCCGTCTACTACTTCCCGCTCGAAGACGTGCGGACCGACCTGCTCGAGCGGACCGATACGCACACGCGCTGCCCACACAAGGGCGAGGCGAGCTACTGGTCGCTCGGTGTCGGTCGGCGCATCGCGCCCGACGCGGTCTGGGGCTACGAAGAGCCGATCGGGCCGGCGAGCTTCCTCCGCGATCACGTCGCAATCTACTGGCACGTCCCGGACGAGTGGTTCGCCGAGGACGAGCAGTTGTTCGGCCATCCCCGCGATCCATACAGCCGGATCGACGTCTACCGCACGTCGCGCCGCGTGCGCGTGATCGTCGGGGGCGAGACGGTCGCCGACAGCGTCCGCACACGGGCACTCTTCGAAACCGGTCTGCCGACGCGGTACTACTTCCCGCCGGCGGACGTGCGCCTGGAGCTGCTCGAGCCGAGCCCGAAGCGCACACGGTGCGCGTACAAAGGCTCGGCGTCGTACTGGCACGTACGGGCCGGCGGGGAGCTGCACGACGACCTGGCCTGGGCGTATCCCGATCCACAGCACGACGCGGAGCCGGTGCGCGACCTGATCGCGTTCTTCAACGAGCGCGTCGATCTCGACGTCGACGGCAAGACGCAGGACCGTCCGCGCACCCAGTGGTCACGCTGAGATAGTTCACGCATGCCGGGCCAGGCCGCCGAGCTCGTCTTCGACGAGGCGACGAAGCGTTACGGCGACGGCGACCCGGCGGTCGACCGTCTGTCCCTGACGGTTCCCGCAGGCGAGATCTGCGTGCTCGTGGGCCCCTCGGGCGGCGGGAAGACGACGGCGCTTCGACTCGTCAACCGCTTGATCCCGCTCACGAGCGGCGACATCCGCATCGACGGCAAGAGCATCGACGACCAGGACGTGACCGAGTTGCGCCGGGGCATCGGCTACGTCATCCAGCAGGTCGGCCTCTTCCCGCATCAGACGGTGGAGGCGAACATCGGCACGGTTCCGCGGCTCTACGGCCGCGACAAGAAGTGGATCCGCGGGCGCGCGCACGAGCTGCTCGAGCTGGTCGGCCTCGATCCCTCGTATGCGAAGCGCTATCCCAGCTCGCTCTCCGGCGGGCAGCGGCAGCGGGTCGGGCTCGCGCGCGCGCTCGCGGCCGATCCGCCGCTGCTGCTGATGGACGAGCCGTTCAGCGCGATCGACCCGATCGTCCGCGCGCGCCTGCAGGACGAGTTCCTGCGGTTGCAGAGCGAGGTTCAGAAGACGGTGGTCTTCGTCACGCACGACGTCGACGAGGCGATCAAGGTCGGCGACCGGATCGCGATCCTCCGCGAAGGCGGCAAGCTCGCGCAATACGACACGCCGGCAGCGATCCTGGCGCAACCGTCCGACGACTTCGTCGCGCGCTTCGTGGGCGCCGACCGGGCGCTGAAGGCGCTCGCCCTGCGCAGCCTGGACGAACTACAGCTACGCGGGAGCGTCGCCGGCGCGCCGCGCCTGCCGAAGACGACGACGTTGCGCGACGCGCTGGCGCTGCTGATCGCAGAGCACGCCGACACGCTCACCGTCACCGACGAGAACGGCGCGCCGGTCGGCAGCGTCACGCGGGACGACTTGCTCCGATGATCGTCGCCGCCGGCCCGGTCATCCCGAACTTCGGCAGCGGGTCCCGCTGCGAGACCGACAACGGGTGGTGGTGCACGGACTGGTTGCGGCAGCACTGGGGCGACACGCTGCAGCCGGCGCTCGTGCAACATGTCGAGCTCTCGCTGATCGCCGTCGGCATCGGCTTCGCGATCGCGTTCGCGCTCGCGTTGCTCGGCTACCGCTACCGGCTGCTCGACGCCCCCTTCGGCGTCTTCGCCGACTTCCTCTACACGATCCCGAGCCTCGCGCTCTTCCAGCTCCTCGTGCCGCTGACCGGATTGACCGTGACGACGGTCGAGGTCGCGCTCGTCAGCTACACGCTGCTGATCCTGTATCGCAACATGGTCGCGGGCCTGCGCGCGGTCCCGATCGACGTCCTCGACGCCGCGCGCGGGATGGGGCTGACGCGTACGCAGACGTTCGTGCGCGTCGAGCTGCCGCTCGCGCTCCCTGCGATCGTCGCGGGCCTGCGCATCGCCGCCGTCTCGACGATCTCGATCGCAACCGTCGCTGCGTTCGTCATCCCGGAAGGACTGGGCCGGCCGATCTTCATCGCTCTGAACCTGCCGGACATCTTCAAGACCGAGATCCTCGCGGCGGGCCTCCTCGCGATCGCTCTCGCACTCGTCGCGGACGGCGCGCTCGTGCTGGCGCAGCGCGCGCTGACCCCCTGGAGCAGGGCGGCATGATCCTCGCCGACGACCAGTTTCGCCCCGGCACGTTCATCGACGGCTTCCGCTTCATCGGCGACAACGCCGGGTTCCTGCTGCACCTGACGGCCTTGCATCTCGAGCTGTCCCTCACCGCGCTCGGGATCGCCATCGTCGTCGCGCTGCCGCTCGGCCTCTGGCTCGGCCACCGCCATCGGGGCCTCTTCCTCGCGCTGAGCGTGTCGAGCATCGGCCGCTCGCTGCCGAGCCTCGTCCTGATCGCATTCGGCGTGCTCGTGCTCGGGATCGGATTCTGGAACAACACCGCGGCGCTCACCGTGCTCGCGATCCCTTCGATCCTCACGAACGGGTACTTCGCGATCGCGGGCGTCGACCCCGACGTCGTCGACGCGGCGCGGGGGATGGGGATGAGTGAGCGGCAGATCCTCCTGCGGGTCGAGTTGCCGCTCGGCCTGCCCCTCGTGATGGCAGGGATCCGGATCGCCGCGATCTTCGTGATTGCGACCGCAACGATCGCTGCAGTCGCCGGCGGCAGCGATCTGGGCGAGGTGATCGTCAACCCCGCGAGTTACGGCCTCGCGGGCGTCGTCGGCGCCTCGTATTGCGTCTCGGCACTCACACTTCTGGCTGCGCTCATGCTCGGCGCGGTGACGAAATTCGCCTCGCCGAGACCTGAACCGGGGGCGTAATCTCAGCGAAGGTCAGGCAACCGAACCGGAGGAGGGAACGTGGTACGGAAGCACACCCGCCGTGCGGCGAAAGCCGCCTATGCGGTCTCACTGGCAGTCGCGATTGTCATCGGCCTTATGGCCGCCGGTGCCGGCGCAGCCGCAAGCAAGCCAACGGTGACGATCGGGACCAAGAACTTCACCGAGCAGTACGTCCTCGGCCAGCTCTACAAGCAGGCGCTCGAGGCGAAGGGGTACAAGGTCGTCTACAAGGAGAACATCGGGAGCTCCGAGCTGATCGACACCGCGCTCAAGAGCGGCAAGATCAACTTCTATCCCGAGTACGACGGCGTGATCGTCACCGATCTGGCGAAGAAGCCGTTCCCGAAGACCGCCGCAGCGACGGTCGCGGCAGCGAAGTCGTGGGAGAACAGCCGCGGGTTCACGATCCTCAAGCCGACACCGTTCTACGACAGCGACGGGTTCGTTGTGACGACCGCGACGGCGCACAAGCTCGGCGTGAAGACGATCGCCGACATGAAGAAGGTGAAATCGTTCACGTACGCCGGCTTCCCGGAGTGCAAGACGCGCATCACCTGCCTGCTCGGCCTGAAGAACATCTACGGGCTCAAGCAGGTGAAGTTCGTGCCGCTCGCGAGCATCAGCGTCTACACGCTGCTCGACGAGGGCAAGATCACCGGCGGCGACGGCTTCTCGACGGATCCGCCGCTCCAGGGCAACAAGTACACGGTGCTCAAGGACACGAAGCACATCTTCGGGTTCCAGAACGTGGTGCCGGTGCTGACGAAGTCGCTGGCCCGCGATGCGACACTCGTGAAGACGGTCAACGCGGTCTCGGCGAAGTTGACGATCCCCGCGATGATCGCGATGAACAAGGCGGTCGGCGTGGACAAGAAGTCGCCCGCCGCCGTCGCGAGCGCCTTCCTCAAGGCGAACCATCTCAAGTAGGAAGATCGTCGTCCTCGGCGGAGGCGTCGCCGGCGAACATTTCGTCGGCGCCCTCCGCCGTTTGGACAAGGACTCCGAGCTGACGCTCGTCGAGCAGCACCTCGTCGGCGGCGAGTGCTCGTACTACGCGTGCATGCCGACGAAGACGATGCTGCGCGCGGCGGAGCTCTCCTCGTCTCTCGACCGAGCACCCGGCCTTGCGCCCGAGCGGCCGGACGCGGCCGGCGTCTGGTCGTGGCGCGACTGGATGACGAGCAACTGGACGGACGACGGCCAGCTGCAGTTCCTGCAGGACAACGAGTGCGCGCTCGTGCGCGGCACGGCGCGCGTGACGCGGCCCGGCGTCGTCGAGGTCGACGGGGAAGAGATCGAATACGACGCGTTGATCCTCGCGACCGGGTCGGTGCCGGTGATCCCCGAAGAGGTGGCCGGCGTCGAGCACTGGACGAACCGCGAGGCGACGATGACGCACGAGATCCCCGAGTCGCTCGCCGTCATGGGCAGCGGCCCGGTCGGATCGGAGCTCGCGCAGTTCTTCGCGCGGATGGGCTCGCACGTGACGCTGCTCGAGCGCGGCGACCGCCTGCTCGGCCGTGTGCACGAGGACGCGGCGAAGGTGATCCTCGACGTCTTCCGCGAAGAGGGCATCGACGTGCGGCTCGGCGTCGCAGTCGTGGGGGCGGAGCCCGGCGTCCGCGTCGAGCTTTCCGACGGCTCGACGCTCGACACGGAACGGCTGCTCGTCGCGACCGGCCGCAAGCCGAACGTCCAGGGTCTCGACGGCGCAGGCGTGACGATCGAACGCCGCGGCGTCGTCGTCGACGAGCGCTGCCGCGCGGCCGAGAACGTGTGGGCGATCGGCGACGTCAACGGCGTCGCGCAGTTCACCCACGTCGGCAAGTACCAGGCACGCATCGCGGCAGCCGACCTGTGCGGACGCGAGGTCCGCGCCGACTACCGCGCGATCCCCGCAGGCATCTTCACCGACCCGGAGATCGGCACGGTCGGAAGGACGGAGGGCGTGAGCGCGCGCTACGAGCTGCAGTCCACGCCGCGCACCTCGACGTACGAGAAGCCCTCGCGCGAAGGCTTCGTGCGCGTCTTCGCGGATCCGAAGGAGCGCGTGCTGGTCGGCGCGGTCGCGGTCGGGCCGCAGGCGACGGAGTGGCTCGGCCAGCTGACGCTCGCGGTGCGCAGTGCGACGCCCGTCGACGTCCTCCTCGACACGATCCAGCCGTATCCGACGTTCTCCGAGGCGATCTTCTTCGCGGTGCAGGAGCTGGCGGCCTCGCTGTCGTAGACTTTCCGCGGATGCTCGGCGAGGTCATCACCGCGATCGTGACGCCGTTCGACGCCGACGGCGGCGTCGACCTCGGCAAGTTTCGCGAGCTCGCCCAGCACCTCGTCGACCACGGCTCGGACGGCCTCGTCGTGTGCGGGACGACGGGGGAGAGCCCGACTCTCTCCGACGACGAGAAGCTGGAGTTGTTCGCCGCCGCGAAGGACGCGGTGGGCGACCGGGCGACGATCATCGCCGGCACCGGCACGTACGACACGCATCACTCCGTCCGGATGACCGAGCGCGCGCACGAGCTCGGCGTCGACGCGATGCTCGTCGTGACGCCGTACTACAACAAGCCCCCTCAGCGCGCGATCGTGCGCCATTTCCAGGAGGTGGCCGCAGTCACCGACAAGCCGGTGATGGTCTACAACATCCCGGCACGCGTCGTCGTCAACATCGAGTCGAAGACGATCGCGCAGCTCGCCGAGATCGAAAACGTCGCAGCGGTCAAGCAGGCACACGACTCGATCGAGGATGCGCGGTTCATCGCCCAGGAGACGCGGCTCGACCTCTACTCGGGCGACGATCCGATCACCTTCGACTTCCTCGGCCTCGGCGGCGTCGGCGTCGTCTCGGTGACGGCGCACGTGTGGGGCGACCAGATCAAGCAGATGATTCGGCGCTATGCCGAGGGTGACGTGGACGGCGCGCGCGCGCTCCACGAGGAGCTGCGTCCGTCGTACGACCTGCTGAAGGTGACGACGAACCCGATCGCGATCAAGACGGCGCTCAACCTGCTCGGCCACGACCTCGGCGGCTTCCGCCTGCCGATGGTGGATGCGAGCGAGGACGAGGCCGCACAGATCCGCGCGTGCCTCGAACGCGCCGGCGTGCTCCAGACGGTCTAATCATCCGAGTCGGGTGGCACGGCCCGCCCATCCCGCTTCGCGAAACCGCGGATGACCCGCCCGCGCGTCTCGTCGTACGGCGCGCCGGACCACGGCGGCTCGCTCATGACGAAGACGCGCTCGCTCTCCGGATACTCGACGACCTCGGGCATCGCCATCGTCGAGACGAGCACGAAGCGCGTCGGCGTGCCCGACTCGTTCGACAGACGGTGTGCGCCTCGGCGTCCGCGGAGGAAGGCCGACGTCGCCCGGAGCGAGCTCGTACGCCGTCGCACCGAGCAACTCCGAGCCGGCCGCTTTCGCGACGCCGCGCATCGTCACACCGTCGTGCTCGAAGTCCGGCGGGCCGTCGAAGAGATTGGCGGTCACGGGTTGCACCCTATGCTGTCCGACTGAATGGGCATTTGTCGCATCATCCCGCTCGGCGGCCTCGGCGAGGTCGGGAAGAACATGACCGTCTACGAGTCGGAAGACTCGATCGTCGTCGTCGACGCCGGGCTTGCGTTCCCACGCGACGAGCATCTCGGCGTCGACCTGGTCCTCCCCGACTTCGCGTACCTGCGCGAGCGCGAGCACATGATCCGCGGCGTCATCCTGACCCACGGGCACGAGGATCACGTCGGCTCGCTGCCGTACCTGATGCGCGAGGTGAACGTCCCCGTCGTCTTCGCGACGAGGCTGACGCTCGGGCTCGTGAAGTCGAAGCTCGACGAGCACGGCCTCCTGCGCGACGCCGACCTGCGCGAGGTCTCACCGTACGACGAGCCGTTCCAGCTCGGCCCGTTCCGAATCGAGCTCGTACGCATGGCGCATTCGATCCCCGACGCGGTGGCGGTCGTCCTCGAGACACCGGGCGGCCGCGTCGTGCATACGGGGGACTACAAGCTCGACCACACACCGGTCGACGGCCAGCGCACGGACGTCGGGAAGCTCGCGGACATCGGCAACCGCGGCGTCTCGCTCCTGCTCGGCGACTCGACGAATGCGGAGCGCGCCGGCTTCACGCAGTCGGAGCGCGTCGTCGGCGAGGCATTCCGGCAGATCATCCCGCACCGCACCGGCCGCGTCATCGTCTCGTCGTTCGCGTCGAACGTGCACCGAATGCAGCAGGCTGCCGACGTCGGCATGGAATGCGGCCGCAAGATCGCATTCGTGGGCCGCTCGATGCGGAAGAACGGCAACATCGCGCGCAACCTCGGCTACATGGACGTGCCCGACGAGATGATCCTGCGCCCGCACGAGCTCGCAGAGCTGCCGCGCGATCAACAGCTGATCCTGTGCACCGGCTCGCAGGGGGAGCCGATGTCGGCGATGACGCGCATCGCGTACAACGACCATCCCGCGGTTTCCGTCGATCCGGGCGACACCGTGATCATCTCGGCGAAACCGATTCCCGGTAACGAGCTGCGCGTGCACGACGCGATCAACCGGCTCGCAAAGATGGGGGCGGAGGTGCTGCACGAGGACAACGCGCCCGTGCACGTCTCCGGCCACGGCAAGGCCGAGGAGCTGCGCACGATCATCGGGCTCGTGCGGCCGCGCGCGGTCATGCCGGTGCACGGAGAGTTCCGGATGCTCGCGGCGCACGCACAGCTCGCGCGCGAGGGCGGCATCTCGGAGGAGAACATCATCCTCGCCGAGAACGGCAGCGTCGTCGAGCTGACCGAGCACGGCGTGCGCATCGTCGACCAGGTCCCGGCGGGGATGACCTTCGTCGACGGGCTCGGTGTCGGTGACGTCCAGGACGTTGCGCTGCGCGACCGGCGCCGCTTGTCCGAGGACGGCGTCCTCATCGTCGTCGCGACGCTCGCAGGCTCGAACGGGCGCGGCGCGTTGACGGCACCGCCCGAGCTGATCGCGCGCGGCTTCGGCGAAGGAGCCGACGCCCTCCTCGATGAGCTGCGCGCCGAGGCGCAGCGCGTCCTCGAAGAGCTGCTCGCGGACGACGTGACCGAGATCAAGCTGCTGCAGGAGCACGTCCACGACGCGCTCGGCGGTGTCGTCTACGACCGGACGCGCCGGCGCCCGATGATCCTGCCCGTGCTGGTGGAAGTGTGAGCGCAGGCTGGGCGGAGCTGCTCGACGACTGCGCGGTCGAGCCGGCGACCGCCCGTCGCCTGATCGCGCAGCTGCGCGCGTGTGAGATCGCCGGCCTCGCGTTCTGCCGGCTGCTCGAGCGGTGGGCGCGCGGCGAGGCGCAGCCGGCGACGGCCGGCGGACGCGCAGCCGCGTTGCGCCGCGCAGCCGAGCGCGTCGAGACCGCATTGAGCGGCCTCGAGGAACCGCTGAAGCGCTACCTGCTCGAGCTCGAGGCCGACGCCCTCGAGGGGCGGTCGTGGTACGGCGGCCCGGGCGCCGCCGAGCTCGTCGACTGGGAGCCCGTGCTGTCCCGCGCCGGCGTGCAGGTTCGACCGGAGCGGGTCGCGCAGGCGTATCTCGAGCTGGCGATGCTCGTGCGCGCGCTCGAGGGCCTGACCGCGGCCGCGAGCATCGACGCGGCGCCGGACGTCGGCTCGCTCTGGGCGGGGCTCTTCGACCTGCGCGACAACCTGCTCGGCCGCGCGCTCGAAGACGTGCGCGCGCTGGCCGCGTAAGAACCTTCCGCCCACGTCAAAAAGGGGGGTTACCCCCGTTTTGAAAGGCGTGACGAAGCTGCGCGCGTTCCGTTACGACCGACCATCCACGCTTCGAGACGTGGCGAGACGGAATCGCGGCCCTGTCCCGGAAGGCGTGTATCACGTTTGGCGTCGCACCGCCGGCCCGACGCAGATGTACCGCGACGACACCGACCGAACGCTCTTCTGCCGGCGACTCGCCGGCAGCATCGCGAAGTACAACTGGACGTTGCTCGGATT
>Ga0157369_10002227_pt1 | contig 23348 bp, 20 predicted proteins | sample C25metaG_FD_113461 | JGI IMG/M metagenome (GOLD analysis project Ga0157369, IMG submission 113461) | Corn rhizosphere microbial communities from Kellogg Biological Station, Michigan, USA - C2-5 metaG | ecosystem: Host-associated > Plants > Roots > Rhizosphere > Soil | place: USA: Michigan... | reverse complement strand
CTGGTAAACTGATCGTCCCGGATCACGTACCGGAAATGCAGTTCGCTGCCCAGTGAGGAATTCGAAAATGCAAGACGTCGTAATTGTTGCCGCCACGCGTACCGCGATCGGCAGTTTCCAGGGTTCGCTGGCCAGCGTGTCCGCGGTGGATCTGGGCGCGGCGGTGATCCGTCAGTTGCTCGAACAAACCGGTCTGGACGGTGCGCAGGTCGATGAAGTGATCATGGGCCAGGTGTTGACCGCCGGCGCCGGCCAGAACCCGGCGCGTCAGTCGGCGATCAAGGCTGGCCTGCCTCACGCTGTGCCAGCGCTGACCCTGAACAAGGTCTGCGGTTCGGGCCTCAAAGCCCTGCACCTCGGTGCGCAGGCGATCCGTTGCGGCGACGCTGACGTGATCATCGCCGGTGGTCAGGAAAACATGAGCCTGTCCAACTACGTGATGCCGGGCGCACGCACCGGTCTGCGCATGGGCCACGCGCAAATCGTCGACACCATGATCAGTGACGGTCTGTGGGATGCGTTCAACGATTACCACATGGGCATCACTGCAGAGAATCTGGTCGACAAATATGAGATCAGCCGCGAGCAGCAGGACGCCTTCGCGGCAGCCTCGCAACAGAAAGCAGCCGCCGCGATTGAGGCCGGTCGCTTTGTCGATGAAATCACCCCGATCCTGATCCCCCAGCGCAAAGGCGATCCAGTGGCGTTCAAGGTTGACGAACAACCGCGTGGCGACACCACCGCCGAATCCCTGGCAAAACTGCGTCCGGCGTTCAAAAAGGACGGCAGCGTCACCGCCGGTAATGCTTCGTCGCTGAATGACGGCGCCGCTGCGGTCATCTTGATGAGCGCCGAGAAAGCCAAATCCCTCGGCCTGCCCGTGCTGGCAAAAATCGCCGCCTACGCCAACGCCGGTGTTGATCCGGCAATCATGGGCATCGGCCCGGTGTCGGCGACCCGCCGCTGCCTCGACAAGGCTGGCTGGAACATCGACCAGCTCGACCTGATCGAAGCCAACGAAGCGTTTGCCGCGCAATCGCTGGCGGTGGCTAAAGATCTGCAATGGGATCTGGACAAGGTCAACGTCAACGGCGGTGCCATCGCCTTGGGTCACCCGATCGGTGCATCGGGTTGCCGTGTGCTGGTGACCTTGCTGCATGAAATGATCAAGCGTGATGCGAAAAAGGGTCTGGCGACCCTGTGCATCGGCGGCGGCCAGGGTGTGGCGCTGGCGCTGGAACGCGCATAAGAGAGTTCAACAGTGAATGGCGGATCCACGACATCCGCCGCTTGCTGGCAACAAAAACCCGGTGCGACTTGCGTTGCACCGGGTGTTTTTTTGCCTGATCGAAATGTGCGTTGAATGTTCCGGCCCTATCGCGAGCAGGCTCACTCCTACATTGGAATTGTGAACCCATTCAATTGTAGGAGTGAGCCTGCTCGCGATAGGGCCAGTCGAAGCACCAACAATCTAGGGCTTACGCAGCAAGTACGTATCCATGATCCACCCATGCTCCGCCCGCGCCGCCTTGCGCACCCGCTCGATCTCATCCGCGACATCCGCCAGCCTGCCACTGATCAGAATCTCGTCCGGCGTGCCCAGGTACGCGCCCCAGTAAATCTCGGTCTGCTGATCGGCGACCCGCTGATACGAATCCTCAGCATCAAGCATCACCACCAGACTGTCCGTATCACTCACCTGCCCTGCCGCCAAACGCCGCCCGGTAGTGATTTCAATGGAATGGCCGATCGTGTTCAGCGGCACCTTGTGCTGCGCCGCCAACGCCTGAACACTGGTAATCCCGGGGATCACGTCAAACTCGAAGGCACACGTGCCCGAAGCAAGAATCGCCTGGAGGATACGCACAGTGCTGTCGTACAACGCCGGATCGCCCCACACCAGGAAACCGCCGCACTGGCCGTCAGACAATTCGTCATTGATCAGGCGTTCGAAGGTCTGCTGCTTGGCACGGTTCAGGTCATCGACACTGGCCGTGTAGTCAACATCGCCGCGTTCGCGCTCCGGGCTGTGGGCCTCGACGAAGCGATAGTCGGGGTCGTCGATGTAGCGTTCACAGATCTCGCGGCGCAGGTCGATCAGCTTGTCCTTGCTCGGGCCTTTGTCCAGCAAAAAAAACACGTCGACCCGATTCAGCGCCTTCACGGCCTGCATCGTGATGTAGTCGGGGTTACCGGCTCCGATGCCGATCACCAACAGTTGTTTCATCCAAGTGCTCCTTTAACGTCCAGGCTTGGCAGACGCAGACGCCAGCGCCCGGTGAAGCGTAGTTCGACCATCGACAACGGTTCGACATCAATGTCATGAAACGCCGCGCCACTCATCGCGTGGCTCAGCGCAGCGCGGATAACAAACGGATGCGTCACTGCCACTACCAGTCCAGGCGTGGCTTGCAGACTGCTCAGCCATAACGCCACGCGCTCGCATAACTGCGCCACCGACTCACCGCCGTGAGGTGTCGCGTGCGGATCTTCGAGCCAGGCCTGCAGCGCCGCGTCTTCGGAGTTTTGCAGGGATTTGATCGACTTCCCGTGCCAGCGCCCCCAGTCGCAATCGCGCAGCGCCTCATCGATCTGCACATCCGCACCAAACCACGCCGCCGTCTGCCGCGTGCGCAATTCCGGCGCGCAAATCAAGCGTCGCGCAGTGTCGAAACGCTCGGCCAGTGCACCTGACGCCAGCCCGCTATTTTCAACAGGCTCGTTCGTAGGAAAACACGCCAATTTCTGTGCGACGGTTCGAGCATGGCAAATCAATGTCAAACGAGTGCTCTGCACAGGCATCGCTCCGGTAGCCCTTGATGAAAATCAACGACGTAAAGCCGTTCTTTTGGCAATTGTGCCGTAAACCGAGGGTTGCGGGACTGCCGGATAGCCACCGGCAAAAACGACGACGCCAGGAATACGGCAATATCTGACAGCGTTGTGGGCGATGGACTACAAGATCGGTCGAAATCCTTGTAGCCCTTGTTACACGGGCACCGCGCCCCATTTTGGCGCCGTTTCAACACGCTGAAAAATTCACTAGACATGTAACGTCAGTTACATAAATACTGTTTTAACGGATTATGAAGCGAATTCAACACCCTCATCCAGCAGGAGCCCGGATGCCCCCTCTCAGAGACCTGATCACCGATCCCGGCCTGGATCTTACGCCGTCGGAGCGCAAAGTCGTTCGCGCCTTGCTGGATCAGTACCCACGCAACGGTCTGGGGCCGATGGCGCGGCTGGCCGAACATGCCGGCGTCAGCGATCCGACCATTGTGCGGCTGGTGAAAAAACTCGGCTTCGGCGGTTATGCCGAATTCCAGGATGCCCTGCTCAGCGACATGGACCACCGCCTGCGCTCGCCGCGCACGCTGTTGCTACCGCGCGCCCATCAGCACAAGGACGACGCCTGGAGCCACTATCTGGGCGACAGCCATCGCCTGCTGGTCGAAACCCAATCACTGACCCAACCCGAAGACGTGCGCATTCTCACCGACTGGCTGCTCGACGCGCGGCATCAGGTGTACTGCTTCGGCGGGCGCTTCAGTAGCCTGATGGCGACCTACCTGCTCAATCACCTGCGCCTGCTGCGCCCCGGTTGCTTTGCGCTGGAAGACAACGCGCAATTGCCCGATCGACTGTTCGATCTGCAACGCCAGGACGTGGTGCTGCTGTTCGACTACCGCCGCTACCAGACCCAGGCCCTGCGGGTCGCCAGTGCGGCGAAAAACAACAACGCACGCGTGGTGTTGTTCACCGACATCTACGCCTCGCCGCTGCGCGAACTGGCCGACCTGATCATTAGCGCCCCGGTGGAGTCGGCGTCGCCGTTCGACACCATGGTGCCGGCGCTGGCGCAAGTCGAAGCGCTGATCGCCTGCCTGACCCTGCGCACCGAAAACCTCGCCGATCGCCTGGAAGGCATCGATGCCCTGCGCAATGACTTCAACACCCACCTGCTGGAGGATAAATAAGGATGTTCAGCCTTCCCCACCGCTCGCCGCGGGATTTGCCGTATGTCACCGATCACACCGCGCTGTTGCTGGTGGACATGCAGCGTGCCTGGCTCGAACCGCAGTTCGACGCGCACCTCAACGGGCCTGACGCCGAGTACTTCCTGACTCGCGCGCACATGCAGGTGGTACCCAACCAACGTCGCCTGCTCAGCGCATTTCGCGAAGCGCGGCAGAACGTGCTGCACACCATTATCGAAAGCCTCACCGCCGATGGTCGCGACCGCTCGCTCGACCACAAGCTCTCGGACATGCACCTGCCCAAAGGTAGCGTGCAGGCGCGGATTATTGAAGACCTGAGCCCGGTGGAAAACGAGATCGTCCTGCCGAAGACTTCGTCCGGGGTGTTCAACTCAACCAACATCGACTACGTGCTGCGCAACCTGCAAACCCGTCACCTGATCATCGCCGGCATCGTCACCGACCAATGCGTGGACATGGCCGTGCGCGACGCCGCCGATCGCGGCTATCTGGTCACGCTGGTGGAAGATGCCTGCGCCACCTACAGCGCCGAACGCCATCACGCCTGCCTGAATGCGATCAAGGGTTACTGCTGGATCACCGACACCGACAGCGTGCTCGCCCGCTTGCAGGAGATGCGGCCATGAGCGCCCGTCTGACACCACTGCCGATGACCACGCTGGTCACCACTGACTTGATCGGCATCACCCGTGGCCGCTCGTTTCCCACTGATGAACTTGAGCATTATCAAGCCGCCGGGTGTGGCTGGGTGCCGGCCAACAGCGCGTTGACGCCGCAAGACATCATTGCTTCGGCCAATCCGTGGGGCGCGTATGGCGACCTGCGGCTGATTCCTGATCTGAGCAGCCGCGTCACCGTCAGCAATGGCCCGGACGACAACGCACCGGCGCTGGACTTCATCCACGGTGATATCCGCGAAATCGATGGCCGCCCGTGGGGCGCCTGCCCGCGCACGTTGTTGCGTGATGAAATCGAGCGTTATAGAGATGAACTGGGCTTGCAGGTCAACGCCGCGTTCGAGCACGAGTTCAACCTGCACGCCGGTTTCGCCGAGCATCTGGCGTTTTCCCTCGAAGCCCAGCGTCAGGGCGCCGAATTCGGCGGCTGGCTGCTTAGCGCCCTGCGCGCGGGCGGTGTCGAGCCTGAAATGTTTCTGCCCGAATACGGCAAGCACCAATACGAAATCACCTGCCGCCCGACGCTCGGTGTGGCGGCGGCCGATCGCGCCGTCAACGTGCGCGAGATCACCCGCGAGATCGCCCGGCAAATGGGCCTGGACCTGAGCTTCGCGCCGAAGACCGCCGCCGACGCGGTGTGCAACGGCGTGCATCTGCACGTCAGCCTGCTCGATCTGGGCGGTCAGCCGATGCTTTACGACGCGGGCACCAGCAACGGTCTGTCGAGTCTCGGCCAGCATTGGGCGGCGGGAATCCTGCATTACTTGCCGGCACTCTGTGCTTTCACCGCACCGACGCCGGTGTCGTACGAGCGCTTGCAGCCGCATCACTGGAGCGCCTCTTACGCTTGTCTGGGTCAACAGAACCGCGAGGCGGCGCTGCGCATCTGCCCGACGGTGACCCTCGGCGGCAAATCCGTGGCCCAGCAGTTCAACCTCGAATTCCGCGCCATGGACGCCACTGCTTCGCCGCATCTGGCTATGGCTGCCCTGTTGATCGCCGGGCGACTGGGTATCGAACAACGCCTGGCGCTGAACGCGATCACCAACGAAATTCCCGATTCACTCAACGACGAGCAACGCAAGGCGCGGGGCATCGTCGCCCTGCCCGCCTCGCTGGCCCAGGCGCTGGATTGCCTGCGCAACAGTGAGGCCTTCAATGTGTGGTTGCCCACTCCGTTGCTCGACACCTATTACGCCCTGAAAACCGAGGAACTGGCGCTGACGGAACAGCTCTCGCCCGCTGACTTGTGTGAGCACTATGCACGCCTGTACTGAATCCACCGAGTTGGGGTTGTACACCCGACCGGCCTACGACCTGAGCCGCACCGACTCGACGCACCCGGTGATTCTGGTGTGCGAACACGCCAGCCGCTACATCCCCGAAGCCCTGAACGATCTGGGCCTGGACGCTGCCGCCGCCGCTGAACACATCGCCTGGGACATTGGCGCGTTGCAACTGGCTGAACAGCTATCGGAGAGGCTCGGCGCCACCCTGTTGAGCGCCAATTATTCGCGCCTGCTGATCGATCTGAACCGGCCACGCCACGCCCCGGACAGCATTCCGGCGCAGAGCGAAATCTATCAGGTGCCGGGCAACCGCGAACTGGACGAAGCCACCCGCGAATACCGCCGCCAGACTTTGTTCAAACCGTTTCACACGCGCCTGCAAACCTTGATCGACGAGCGTGTTGCTCAGGGCCAAGCAGTGCGTGTGGTGGGGATTCACAGTTTCACCCCGGTGTATTACGGCCAGCCGCGACCGCTGGAAGCCGGCGTGCTGTTCGGTCAGGCCAAGGCCTACGCGCAACGCCTGCTCGACGGCCTCGGTGAACATCCGCTGAAAGTGGCCGGTAATCAGCCGTACAAGATCGATCCGCTGGGCGACATGACCGTGCCGGTGCACGGCGATGCCCGTGGCCTCGACTCGGTGCTGATCGAAGTGCGCAACGACTTGCTGCGCAGCCCCGAAGCCGTATCGCGCTGGGCCGGATACCTCGCGCCATTGCTGTAATGAATGAAAGACTGCTGACGCTGTAAACGATGGACCGATAACAACTAAAACGACCGACTGGCTGACAAGGAGTTGCGCTTCATGGAAATTGAAGAATTCGGCTACAAGCAAGAGTTGAAACGTAGCCTGACGCTGACCGACCTGGTGGTGTACGGGATGATCTTCATGATCCCCATCGCCCCGTTCGGGGTGTATGGCTACGTCAACGCCGAGGCCCCGGGGATGGTGCCGCTGGCGTACATCATCGGCATGGTGGCGATGCTGTTCACCGCGCTGAGTTACGGCAGCATGGCCAAGGCTTTTCCAATCGCAGGTTCGGTGTATTCCTACGCGCAACGCGGCCTCAATCAACACGTCGGCTTCATCGCCGGTTGGCTGATGCTGCTCGATTACCTGCTGATCCCACCGCTGCTTTACGTCTACGCAGCGATGGCGCTCAACCACTTGTACCCGGACATTCCGAAAGTCGGCTTCATTCTGGCCTTTCTGGTCAGCGCGACCTTCGTCAACCTGCGTGGCATCACTTTCACCGCACGGATGAACATCATCTTCCTGCTGGCGCAACTGGTGGTGCTGGGCATCTTCCTGTTCTACGCCTGGAATGCCCTGCATAACGGTGGCGGTAACGGCGAGCTGACACTGGCGCCGCTGTATCACGCGGAAACCTTCAACTTCGCCCTGCTGATGCAAGCGGTGTCGATTGCGGTGCTGTCGTTCCTCGGCTTCGATGCGATCTCCACCCTCGCTGAAGAAATCAAGGGCGATCCGGGCAAGAGCGTCGGCAAAGCGGCGCTGATCACGCTGGTAGTGATGGGCGTGATTTTCGTCGCGCAAACCTGGATCGCCACCGATCTGGCGGCAGGCATGGGCTTCAAATCAGCCGACACCGCGTTCTATGAAATCGCCGAAATCGCCGCCGGCAGTTGGCTGGCCACCCTGACCGCGGTCGCCACGGCATTGGCCTGGGGCGTGGCTGTGGCGATCACCTCGCAAGCGGCGGTGTCGCGCCTGCTGTTCGGCATGGCCCGCGACGGCAAACTGCCGAAAGTGCTGGCCAAGGTGCACCCGAAACACAACACGCCGTACCTGAGCATTTATCTGGTGGCGGTTCTGTCGCTGGTGATCTGCTACCTGTTCATCAACTCGGTCGACACCCTGACCTCGCTGGTCAACTTCGGCGCACTCAGCGGTTTCATGCTGCTGCACCTGACAGTGATCAACTACTACTGGCGTCGGCAGAAGTCCGGTCAGGTCGTGCGTCACCTGATCTGCCCGGTGGTCGGCTTCATCATCGTCGCGGCCATCATGTACAACATGGGCGTTGATGCGCAGAAGCTTGGCCTGATCTGGATTGCTCTGGGTCTGGTGTACCTGTTCTTCCTCAACAAGCTCGGTGCCAGTACCGCGCTGCCTGACCCGAGCAAAGGCTGACAAGAAAAAGAGCGGCGTCTGACAACAAATCAGGCGACCGCCGATTTATCGCGTGGAAACCGACAGTGATAGTCAGGTTCGGCGACTTTGCCGAACCTTTTGATACAGGAGTACATCCATGCTGGTCTTACGCCCAGTCGCACAGACTGATCTGCCCCAGCTCCAACAATTGGCCCGCGACAGTCTGGTGGGCGTGACCTCCCTGCCGGATGACAGCGAGCGCCTGCGCGAGAAAATCACCGGCTCCTGCACTTCGTTCGACAGCGAAGCGGTGTCCCCAGGCCCGGAGAATTACCTTTTTGTGCTGGAAGACCTCGACAGTCAAAGGCTGGTCGGCTGCTCGGAGATTCTTGCCAAGGCCGGTTTCGACGAGCCGTTCTACAGCCTGCGCAACCGCCATTTCACCAGCGCCTCACGCGAGCTGAACATTGAGCACGGCGTGCCAGCGCTGTCGCTGTGCCACGATCTCAACGACCACACGCTGCTGCGCGGTTTTCATATCGACGCCGCGCTGGTGCGCACGCCGTTCTCCGAATTGCTGTCACGGGCGCGCCTGTTGTTCATCGCCGCCCACGCGCCGCGCTTTGCCGAGGCGGTGATTACCGAAATCGTCGGTTACAGCGACGAGGCCGGCCATTCGCCGTTCTGGGATGCGCTGGGCAAACATTTCTTCGATCTGCCCTACGCGGAAGCCGAACGCCTGTGCGGGTTGCAGAGCCGCACCTTTCTCGCCGAACTGATGCCGCAATACCCGATTTACGTGCCGATGCTGCCGCAAGCGGCGCAGGACTGCATCGGTCGTATTCACCCGGACGGCCAGGAAGCGTTCGACATCCTTGAGCGTGAAGGCTTTGAAACCAACAGCTACATCGATCTGTTCGACGCTGGCCCGACCCTGTATGCGCGCACCTCGAATATCCGTTCGATTGCCCGCAGCCAGACTGCAACGGTGCAGCAACGGCCACAGATCGATGCCCGCGGCCGTTACCTGCTGAGCAACGATGCGCTGCACGGTTTCCGCGCAATCATTGCCGAACTCGATTACCAGACCGATCAACCGCTGGCCCTCACCCCCGCCATGTGTGCGGCGCTGAACGTGACCGATGGCAGCCCGATCCGGCTGATTGCCCTGTGAAACCCGCGCGGTTGCGCAGCCAACGACAGTGCCCGAACAGGCGCGAAGGAGTTACAGCATGATTGTCCGCCCGGTCAAAGTCAGCGACCTGCCAGCCTTGATGACGCTGGTGCAACAGGCCGGCCCGGGGTTCACCACCCTGCCGGCCAACGAGGATCGCCTGTCCCACCGGGTCCGTTGGGCGCAACGGGCGTTCGCCGAACAAGTGGAACGGGCGGACGCGGACTATCTGTTTGTGCTCGAAGACGACGACATGCGCGTGGTCGGCGTCAGCGCCCTGGCCGGGGCGGTCGGCCTGCGCGAACCTTGGTACAACTATCGGGTCGGGTTGACCGTGAGTTCGGCGCCGGATCTGGGCATTCAACGGCAGATTCCGACGCTGTTCCTCAACAACGAACTGACCGGCCAATCGGAGCTGTGCTCGCTGTTTCTTGGCCATGATCAGCGCCACGGTAGCAATGGCCGCTTGTTGTCACTGGGACGTTTGCTGTTCGTTGCCGAGTTCCCGCACCTGTTTGGCGAGAAGATGATTGCCGAACTGCGCGGCAGTGCCGATGAACACGGTTGTTCGCCGTTCTGGGACAGTCTGGGCCGGCATTTCTTTCAAATGGACTTCAGCCATGCCGATCACTTGTCGGGGCTTGGCAACAAATCGTTCATCGCCGAACTGATGCCGCGCCAGCCGCTGTACACCTGCATGCTCACCGAACAAGCCCAGGCGGCGATCGGCCAGGCGCACCCGAATACCGAGCCGGCGCTGAAAATCCTTCAAGCCGAAGGTTTTACCCACAAAGGCTACATCGACATCTTTGACGGCGGCCCGGTGATCGAGGCGCCGGTGCGCAATATCCGCACCGTGCGCGAAAGCGTCGAGTTGACCCTGATCCTCGGCAGCCCGGATGAACAGGCGCCGCTGTGGCTGATTCACAACCGGCGTCTGGAAAACTGCCGCATCACCGTCGCCCGCGCCCGCCGGGTCGGCAGCAGCCTGGTGATCGACCGCCTCACCGCCAAGCGCCTGCAACTGCAACCGGGCAATTCGGTACGCGCGGCGATGCTGCCCAATCAACAGCAACAAGCGGTGGCGGCCTGACGGTTATCACCGCAAAAAGGTAAATCCTTTCAGCAAAAGGGTCCGCGACAACCTGTCCCTTGCAAATTCGTCATGATCCTTGACCCATTCGCGTGATAGCCTTTTCATTCTTCGGCGTTGACACCTTTGTTCAAGCCTTTCCATTCCTTTGTATTGGTGGAACTCGTATGACCAGGCTTTCCCATCAAGATTTGCGCCGTAACTTCCGTCAACTGCTGGCTTCCGACACCTGTTATCACACAGCTTCGGTGTTCGATCCAATGTCCGCGCGCATTGCCGCGGACCTCGGTTTTGAAGTGGGGATCCTCGGCGGTTCCGTGGCCTCGTTGCAGGTGCTCGGTGCCCCGGACTTTGCCCTGATCACCCTCAGCGAGTTCGCCGAACAGGCCACCCGCATCGGCCGCGTCGCCCAACTGCCGGTGATCGCAGACGCCGACCACGGCTACGGCAACGCCCTCAACGTGATGCGCACCATCGTCGAACTGGAACGCGCCGGCGTCGCCGCCCTGACCATCGAAGACACCTTGCTGCCGGCCCAATTCGGCCGCAAATCCACCGACCTGATCACCGTTGCCGAAGGCGTCGGCAAGATCCGCGCGGCGCTGGAAGCCCGGGTTGATACGGAAATGGCGATCATCGCCCGTACCAACGCCGGCATCCTGCCAAACCAGGAAATCATCAGCCGCACTCGCCAGTATCAGGCGGCCGGGGCTGACGGCATTTGCATGGTCGGCATTCAGGATTTCGATCAGCTCGAGCAAATCGCCGAACACCTGACCGTACCGCTGATGCTGGTGACCTACGGCAACCCGGCACTGCGCGACGACAAACGTCTGGCCGAACTCGGTGTGCGCGTGACCATTGATGGCCATGGCGCTTACTTTGCGGCGATCAAAGCGACGTATGACAGCCTGCGCGAACAGCGGCAGATTTTTACCCAGGCGTCCGATTTGAGCGCGACTGAGTTGACGCACACCTATACCCAGCCGGAGGAATACATTCTCTGGGCCAAGGAATACATGAGCGTCAAGGAGTGATGGGTTGGCCGGGCTGACGCCATCGCGAGCAGGCTCACTCCTACAATTGATCAGTGTTGAACACAAATACTGTGTGCACTGAAGATCTACTGTAGGAGTGAGCCTGCTCGCGATAGCAACAGCCGCTACACCGCTAAACCGGCGTCTTGTAAGTCTGTTCCCGCTGCACCGCCCGCGCCTGAATCACATTCAGAATCGCACAGCCCTTGCGCATCAACAGATGCACCGCACTGGTCACCCGCGTCAGATCACAATCGGAAATACCCTTGAGGTTGAGACTGGCGAAGGTGTCGGCCAGATCGCGCACGACCACAAACCGGTGCATCGCACAGGCGGCCATGTCGCTGAGTTCTGAGTGAGTGTTGAGGAAGAGCACCGGGGATTCGGCGTCGTAGGTGTCGATGGGGAGGAAGCGGGGCATTACTTGGTCGGTCATAGAGTTCACTCCAAATAGGGGTCAGGTGCTGTATTCGACCGGCCAAGATCGTCGCAGATTTTTCTGCGAGCCGAGACTATAAGAGCCGCGCTCAACGGCCGCAATGAGCGTTTCTGTCGGACTTTTCGGTATTTTTTGTACGCCGTTCGCGCCTTCCACTTTTCCCACAAAAGCCCCTCACCCTAGCCCTCCCGAAACGTCGGACCGCCCAGAGGGAGAGGGGACTGATTGGGGGATGCTCTGGATCTACGCCGACGTGAGAGACCGCGTTGAATGCGAATTTGCATTCAACTTGATCTGCCGGTTGCCACATGGACCAGAAACAACACGGTCAGTCCCCTCTCCCTCTGGGAGAGGGTTAGGGTGAGGGGCCGATTTATCTGGCACCCCGCCGACCTCATCACACCGCAAACCACCTCACCGCGGCTTAATGATCGTTCCCACGCTCCGCGTGGGAATGCAGCCCAGTACGCTCTGCGTCCCACACAAAGCCGAACGCGGAGCGTCCGTTGAGGCATTCCCACGCAGAGCGTGGGAACGATCCCCCCCTTCACCGCGGCTCGGCCAACTCCATGATCATCCGCGACAACAGATAAATCCGTGGCGCCACACTCGCCACTTCGGCGTACTCCTCCGGCGTGTGAATATTGCCGCCAACAATCCCGAAACCATCCAGCGTCGGCGTGCCAACCCCGGCCGACAAACTCGCATCCGCCGCGCCGCCACTTCCCTCCTCCGTCAACTTGCGGCCAATCTCGCCATAAATCCCCTGGGCCATGGCCATCAGACGGTCCGACTCACGCGTCTGCGGCATCGGTGGCAAGCCGCGTTGCAGAGTGGTCTTCACTTCCGTCTCAGCAATCAGCTTGTCCTGCGACACCCGCGCCAGATCCTTCTCGATCCGGTCGAACTCCTCCGGCACCGCCGCGCGCACGTCAGCCTTGGCCGTGGCTTGATCGGGAATCACGTTGGTGCGGTCGCCGGCCTTGAGCACGGTGAAGTTGATGGTGGTTTTCTTCGCCTCATCGCCAAGTTTGCCCAGTTGCAGAATCTGATGCGCCGCCTCCATCGCGGCGTTGCGCCCCAGTTCCGGCGCGACACCGGCGTGCGCGGCTTTGCCCTTGACCTCCACCAGCGCCGTCGCGCTGCCCTTGCGCCACACCACCAGACCATCGGCCGGGCGCCCCGGCTCGAGATTGAGCGTCACGTCGTGCTGTTTGGCGGTTTTCTTGATCAGGTCGGTGGCGACGTCCGAGCCGGTTTCTTCACTGGCGTCGAGCAGGAAGGTGATTTGCGCGTAGTCCTTGAAGTCGAGATTTTTCAGGACTTTCAGCGCATAGATCCCGGCGACGATGCCACCCTTGTCATCCATCACCCCCGGCCCGTAAGCACGACCGTCCTTGATGTGGAACGGCCGCTCGGCCGCCGAACCTTCCTTGAACACCGTGTCCATGTGCGCCATCAGCAGGATTTTTGCCTTGCCGGTGCCTTTCAGCGTCGCCAGTACATGGTTGGATTTTTCCGGCGTATTGGGCACCAGTTCGATGGTCGCACCGAGTTTTTTCAGCTCATCGATGGCGATGTCGCTGACTTGCTTGAGGCCCGGTTCATAACCGGAGCCGGAGTCGATATTGACCAGCCGCTCGAGCAGTTTCAGCGCTTCTGGCTGGTATTGCTCGGCATCGGTGAGCACTTGTTTGTGCGGTTCGGCGAGGGCATGAGCAGCGGAGAAAGCGAGAGACAGGCCGAGGCTGGCGGCCAGCAGGGAGCGAGAAAATGAGAACGTCATGAAGCGATCCTTGTTTCGCGTCGAGGGGGATTTAACCGTACCCGACATCGGCGCGAGGCTCTACACCGAATGCGACCTCTCCCTGACCACCACCGAACACGTGTAGGAGCTGCCGAAGGCTGCGATCTTTTGATCTTGCTTTTGATTTAGAAAGACCAAAGTCAAAAGATCGCAGCCTTCGGCAGCTCCTACAGGGGATGTGGGGTATAGCGGTCAGACCGAATCCAGCAACGTCCGCCGGGGCTTGTCATCACAATTGCAGATCACCCGGTTACGCCCGCTCGCCTTGGCTTCATACAACGCCTGATCGGCATCATTGAGCCAGCGCGTCGCGTCGGCATGCGCCGGATCGTACGCTGCCAGGCCAATACTCAAGCTGACCTTCAACGCCGGATTCTGCTCATAACCCAGAATCGCGAAGCGCTCGCGCAACGCTTCCATGGCCTGCGCGGCGTTGAACAGCGGCAGATCCGGCAAAATCACACAGAACTCATCACCGCCATAGCGCCCGGCAACGTCCGTCGTTCGCAGGTTTTGTTTAAGCAACTTGCTCAACTGGCGCAACACGATGTCGCCCGCAACATGGCCGTAGGTATCGTTGATTGCCTTGAAGTGATCAATGTCGATCAACGCGATCGCCGCGCCCTGCTTCTGTCGCTTGCAGCGCTGAAAAGCGATCTCCAGTTGATCCTTCCAGGCGCCGTGGTTGAGCAGCCCGGTCAGGCTGTCGGTGCGGCTCAGAGCAAGCAATTCGCGTTTATGCCGACCGAGGGTGTAGGCCTGGCGAAAGCAGATCCAGCCCAGCGCCAACGGGTACAGCAGCAGTAACGGAAAACAGGCATACATCTGCGCAGGCGTGGTCTGCGGAACGAAGGCCGGAGCAAACACCACCAGCCCGACGCCGACCCCGAGCAACTGCGCCGCAGAACCTGCCAATAGAAAGCGTGAACCACCGATAGCGACGTTGTTCATCGCCATCATCGAAATGGTCGTGGCAGTGGGCAGCGGATTGAAATGCATGGCGGCAAGCCAAAAGCCGCCGAAAAAGGCGTCGATCAACAGATTGCGGTGTTCAGCGTGGTAAGGAACCCGGGCGCGGCGCGCCCATTGAAACGCCAGATGCGGCCAGACAAGGCCGTTGAAGAACATCAGTGCCCAGACCCACAGTGGCGGATCGAGCGAGTACATCGCCACGCTCACGCACACGAGCCCCAGAATCAACCCGAGGATGCGCGATGTATAAAGCCTCCTGGCTAATGAAAGTCCCTTTCCTCCGGTATTTCCCATAAGGACCTCGATCACGCACACCGCAGGACGGATGTGCTGGAAGTCTAACAGGGCGACGTTAAATAGCCATCACCGGCCAGCGGGCTGAATAGCGCGTCATCAGGGCCGCGCACAGGGCAAATATTTGGCTATACATGAAAGGAGCAAAATGGAAAAACAACTATAAGAAGGAGGCCCATGCACACCTATCACGTGTTGATCATCGGCAGCGGTTTTGGCGGTCAATGTGCTGCGGTCAACCTGCTCAAGGCCGGGATCGACGATTTTCGCCTGCTGGAGCGACGGGACTTCTTTGGCGGCACCTGGTGCCAGAACACCTACCCCGGCGCGGCGGTGGACGTGCCGTCGCCGCTGTATTCACTGTCGTTTGCGCCGTACCGCTGGTCGCAGATGTTCGCCGGGCAGGCCGAACTGCAGCGCTACACCGAGCATGTCATCGAGCAGTTCGGTTTGCGTGACCGCGTGGAGCTGGAGGCCAATGTCGAGCGCGTCGAATGGGACGACGCGGAAAAACGCTGGGCCGTGCACACCGCCAGCAAGGGCACCTTTTATGCGCAGTTCCTGATCAATGCCACCGGGCCGCTGAGCCAACCGGTCATCCCGCACTTTCCCGGCCGGGATCGCTTTCAAGGCAAGACTTTTCATACAAACAATTGGGATCACAGCTACGACTATCGCGGTAAACGCGTGGCCATCGTCGGCAGCGGCGCCAGTGCGGTGCAGGTGATTCCGGCGATTGCACCGCAAGTCGATCACCTACACGTGTTTCAGCGCACGCCACACTGGGTGCTGCCCCGCGCCGATCGTCAGTTCGGGCCGTTGCAACGCTGGCTGCTTGGCCGCAAACCCGCCTACAAACTGTTGCGCTGGCTGATTTACTGGCAATTCGAAACCCGGGTCATCGCGTTCAAATATTCGAAAGCAGCGATTCACATGGTCCAGCAGCACGCCCTGCGTTTTCTCAAACGCCAGGTGCCGGACCCGGTGCTACGAGAAAAACTCACCCCGGACTTCACCATCGGCTGCAAACGGGTGCTGGTGTCCAGCACGTATTACCCGGCGCTGAGTCGTCCCAACGTCGCTTTGCATACCCGCGAGCAGGGCATCGCTTCCATCGACGAAACCGGGATCAACACCGAGGACGGTCAGCACATCGATGTTGATCTGATCGTCTGGTCGACCGGTTACGACGCCACCGACGGGGTGATTTCCTACCCGGTCAGCGGAAAAAACGCCGTGCAACTCAGAGATGTCTGGGCGCAATACCCGCGCGCCTATCTGGGCACCAGCCTGCCGGACTTTCCCAACCTGTTTATCGTCACCGGCCCCAACACCGGTATAGGCCACACTTCGGCGCTGTTCATCATCGAATCGCAGATGAACTACATCCTCGACTGCATTCGCACCGTGCAGTCCAAAGGTCTGCGCAGCATCGAAGTGCGCCCCGAAGCGGAACGTACCTACACTGAGATGATTCATCGGGAAATGCAGCGCACGGTCTGGAAGTCCGGCGGCTGCCACAGTTGGTATCAAAGCAAGAGCGGTCATGTGATCGCGATGTTTCCCGGCTTCAGTTTCAGCTATCACCGCTTGACCCGGGCGCTGAAACCGGCCGACCACATTCTGTCCTGAACACGTAAAAGGAAGACGTCGATGCTTTTGCTGTTTGTCGCCCTCGCGGTTTTCGTAGCCTGGAGCTGGTTGAGTTATCCAGCGGTCGGCCATTGGCTATACGACTTGAACATGGCCATCGAGGCCAAGTTGTACAAATTGCACAAGATCGAAGTGCCGATCGCCGAGATGACCGTCTCGACCTGGCAGGGCGGGCCGTACGAAGCGGCCAGCGCGATTCTGATGCTGCATGGCTACAGCGGCGACAAGAACCTGTGGCTGCGCTTTTCCCGGCATTTCGTGCGCCAGTATCGGGTGATCATCCCGGACCTCGCCGGCCACGGTGAAACCGGCTTCAAGGCTGGCGGCGGCTACGACATTCCGCTGCAAGCCAAACGCATGATCCAGTTGCTCGACGTTTGCGGCGTGGAGAAAGTCCATGTGATCGGCAACTCGATGGGTGGCTACATCGCGGCGTGGCTGGCGGCGACTTATCCTGATCGCATTGCTTCGGTGGCGCTGATCGACCCGGCGGGCGTCACTGCACCGGAGGTCAGCGACATGGAGCGGCATCTGGCGCGCGGGCATAACCCGTTTCTGATCAACTCGCGGGAAGAGTTTCGCCAGTTTTATGCAATGACCATGGAATCGCCGCCGTGGGTACCGAATCTAGTGCTGGACGCCATCGCCCAGCGCTACGAGCAACAACGCGATGAACTGGAAGAGATCTTCCGCGATTTTCGCGCCAGCCCGCCGATGGAGCCGAAACTGGCCGACATCAAATGCCCGGCGCTGCTGCTCTGGGGGCGCAAGGACCGGCTGATCGACGTCAGCAGTGTGCCGGTGTGGAGCAAGGGCATCGCCGATTTGCGGGTGGATGTCTGGGATCATGTCGGGCACATGCCGATGGTTGAACAGCCGGGGAATACGGCAGAGCTTTATCGCGAGTTTTTGGGGAGCCAAAGATGACAACGCGCCCGGCCCCTGATCGTTCCCACGCTCTGCGTGGTAATGCCTCAAGGGACGCTCCGCGTCCAGTGACGCGGAGCGTCACGGGCTGCATTCCCACGCAGAACGTGGGAACGATCAGCAAGGGGTAAGCCTGAGATGAACATTCTTTATGACGAACGCCTCGACGGCCCGTTACCGCAGGTGAACAAGGCTGAATTGCTTAAGGCCCTGCAGCACGCGCTGCCTGACCTCGACATATTGTGGCGTGAAGAAGAACTCAAACCCTACGAATGCGACGGCCTCTCCGCCTACCGCACCACGCCGATGCTGGTTGCCCTGCCGCGTCGACTCGAACAGGTGCAAACCCTGCTCAAACTCTGCCATCAACAAAACGTTCCGGTGGTGGCCCGTGGTGCCGGCACCGGGTTGTCCGGCGGCGCCTTGCCGCTGGAACAGGGCCTGCTGCTGGTGATGGCGCGCTTCAACAATATTCTGCACATCGACCCTGCCGCCCGCACCGCGCGGGTGCAACCGGGGGTGCGCAATCTGGCGATCTCCCAGGCAGCCGCTCCTTTCGGTCTGTATTACGCGCCGGATCCATCGTCGCAGATCGCCTGTTCGATTGGCGGCAACGTCGCCGAAAACGCCGGCGGCGTGCATTGCCTCAAGTACGGTTTGACCGTGCACAACCTGCTGAAAATCGAAGTGCTGACCATCGAAGGCGAACGCCTGAGCCTCGGTTCGGATGCCCTCGACTCAGCGGGTTTCGATTTGCTCGCGTTGTTCACCGGCTCCGAAGGCTTGCTGGGGATCATCACCGAAGTCACGGTCAAACTGCTGCCCAAACCGCAAGTCGCGAAAGTCCTGCTGGCCAGCTTCGATTCAGTGGAAAAGGCCGGCCGCGCGGTCGCCGAAATCATCGCGGCGGGGATCATTCCCGGCGGCCTGGAGATGATGGACAACCTCGCCATTCGCGCCGCTGAAGACTTTATCCACGCCGGTTACCCGATCGATGCCGAGGCGATTCTGCTATGCGAACTCGATGGCGTCGAAGCCGACGTCCACGACGATTGCCAACGGGTGCGCGACGTCATGACCGCGGCCGGCGCCACCGAAGTACGTCAGGCCCGCGACGAAGCCGAGCGCGTGCGGTTCTGGGCCGGGCGCAAAAATGCCTTTCCGGCCATCGGCCGTCTATCACCTGACTATTACTGCATGGACGGCACCATCCCGCGCCGCGAATTGCCCGGCGTCCTGCAAGGCATCGCCCGCCTCGGCGAAGAATACGGTTTGCGCGTGGCCAACGTGTTCCATGCCGGCGACGGCAATATGCACCCGCTGATTCTCTTCGACGCCAATCAACCCGGCGAACTGCATCGCGCCGAAGCCTTGGGCGGCAAGATCCTCGAACTGTGCGTGCAGGTCGGCGGCAGCATCACCGGCGAACACGGCGTCGGCCGCGAGAAAATCAATCAGATGTGCGCGCAGTTCAACAGCGAAGAACTAAGCCTGTTCCATGCTGTAAAAGCTGCGTTCGACCCAAAAGGCCTGCTCAACCCCGGCAAGAACATTCCGACCCTGCACCGCTGCGCCGAATTCGGCGCGATGCACATTCACGCCGGGCAATTACCCTTCCCCGAACTGGAGCGTTTCTGATGGCCGATGTCGACGCCGCCAGCGCCCTGCTCGATCAAGTCAACGAGGCGCGAGCCAATGCCACGCCGCTGAAAATTCAGGGTGGCAACAGCAAAGCCTTCCTCGGCCGCGAGGTCGCCGGTGAAGTGCTCGACACCCGCGCCCACTGCGGCATCGTCCGTTACGAGCCGACCGAACTGGTGGTCACGGCGCGCGCGGGTACGCCGCTGTCCGAGCTGCTGGCGGCGCTGGATGCCGCCGGACAAATGCTGCCGTGCGAACCGCCGGCGTTCGGCGAGGGTGCGACGGTGGGCGGCATGATCGCCACGGGGTTGTCCGGTCCACGACGACCGTGGTCTGGCTCGGTGCGCGACTTCGTCTTGGGCACACGGGTCATCACCGGCCTCGGCCAGCACCTGCGTTTTGGCGGCGAAGTGATGAAAAACGTCGCCGGTTATGATCTGTCACGGCTGATGGCCGGCAGTTACGGCTGCCTCGGCGTGCTCACCGAAGTGTCGCTGAAGGTCCTGCCGAAACCCCGCCAGTGCCTGAGCATTCGCCTCGACATGGACAGCGCGCGGGCTCTGACCAAGCTTGCCGAGTGGGGCCAGCAGCCGCTGCCGATCAGTGCCGCCTGCCACGATGGCCAGAGTCTGTATCTGCGTCTCGAGGGCGGCGGAGGTTCGGTGACGGCGGCGCATCAACGCCTCGGTGGTGAGCCGCTGGATTCAGGGTTCTGGCGGGATCTGAATGAGCAGCGTCTAGGGTTTTTCAACGAGGGTCTGCCGCTGTGGCGCTTGTCGTTGCCGAACAATCTCGGGCCACTGGATCTGCCCGGCGAACAACTGATCGACTGGGCCGGGGCACAACGCTGGCTGAAATCCGACGCGGCGCACATTCATATCCTCGCTCAGGAACTCGGCGGCCATGCCACCTGCTTCACCCACGGCGCCAGCTCTTCGCCGTTCCAGCCGCTGGCCTGGACACTGTTGCGTTATCACCGGCAACTCAAGGCGCAACTCGACCCGCAAGGGCTGTTCAACCCCGGGCGCATGTACGCGGAGTTTTAGCCATGCAAACCACCCTCAGCGAACAATCGCGACAACTGCCCCGCGCCGCCGAGGCGGAGAAGATTCTGCGCACCTGCGTGCACTGTGGTTTTTGCAACGCGACCTGCCCGACCTATCAATTGCTCGGTGATGAACTCGATGGCCCGCGCGGGCGCATCTACCTGATCAAGCAAGTGCTCGAAGGCGCACCCGCGACGGCGCAGACACAACTGCATCTGGATCGCTGCCTGTCGTGCCGTAATTGCGAAACCACCTGCCCGTCCGGCGTCGACTATCACAACCTGCTCGACATCGGCCGCGCGGTGGTCGATCACGCGGTGCCACGTCCGGCGGCGCAACGTCTGTTGCGCGAGGGTTTGCGCGCATTGGCGCCGAATCCAGGGTTGTTCAAAGGCTTGCTGCGCGTGGGCACGACGTTTCGGCCGCTGTTGCCGCGTTTGCTTGAAAGCAAACTGCCGCAGCACTTGCCGGTTAACGGCTCGCGCCCTGCCCCTCGGCATGCCCGTCGCGTGTTGTTGCTGGAGGGCTGCGTGCAACCGGGGTTATCGCCAAACACCAATGACGCCACGGCGCGGGTGCTGGATCGCTTGGGCATCAGCGTCACCCCGGTGGCCGAGGCCGGGTGTTGCGGCGGGTTGGACTATCACCTCGACGCGCAAGCCAAAGGCCTCGACCGCGCCCGGCAGAACATCGATGCCTGGTGGCCGCATCTGCAAAACGGCGCTGAAGCGATTGTGCAGACCGCCAGCGGTTGCGGCGCATTCATCAAGGATTACGGGCATTTGCTGGAAAACGATCCGGTGTATGCGGCCAAGGCCCGGGAAATCAGCGAGCGGACGCTGGATCTGGTGCAGATACTCGGTCACGAACCGCTGGAAAAAGTCTGCGCGGCGAGCGAGCGACGGATTGCCGTGCATTGCCCGTGCACCTTGCAGCATGCGTTGAAACTGGGTGGCGCGGTGGAAGACGTGCTGACGCGCCTCGGTTTCAACCTTACCGCCGTGCCCGACGGCCATTTGTGCTGCGGCTCGGCAGGCACATATTCGCTGACGCAACCGGTGCTCGCCCGGCAATTGCGCGACAACCGTCTCAACGCGCTGGAGAGTGGCCGCCCTGAGCTGATCGTCACTTCCAACGTTGGCTGCCAGAGCCATCTGGCCAGCGCCGGACGCACGCGGGTGATGCACTGGATCGAGCTGGTGGATCAGTCGTTGGCAGAATGAAGTTCGTAGGATTCTTCGTTTGCCCGCGTGCGAGAAGGCTGCGATCTTTTCCCTCATCCATTCCGTGACCGTGGCAGGAATTTTTTTCATGACCGTGCAGCCGTTCGTCAGCCCCGACCTGATCCGTCAACGCTTCTCCAAAGCGATGTCCGACATGTACCGCGAAGAAGTGCCGCTGTACGGCGCGCTGATGCAGTTGGTGGAACAGACCAACCGCGAAGTGCTTGCACGTCAGCCGGACATCGCCCGGCAGCTAGATAGCACCGGCGAAATCCAACGGCTGGACATGGAGCGCCATGGCGCCATTCGCGTCGGCACCGCGACGGAACTGGCCACACTCGCCCGCCTGTTTGCGGTGATGGGCATGCAACCGGTGGGTTATTACGACCTGACCCCGGCGGGCGTGCCGGTGCATTCCACGGCTTTTCGCGCAGTGCATGAGGACGCGCTGCAAGTCAGCCCGTTTCGAGTGTTTACCTCGCTGTTGCGCCTGGAGTTGATTGAGGATGCGGAGCTGCGCGCCTTTGCCGAATCCGTGCTGGCCCAGCGTTCGATCTTTACCTCGGAGGCGTTGCGCCTGATCGCGCAAGCGGAAAACGCGGGTGGACTGAATGAAAGCGAGGCCGAGGCATTCGTCCTACAGGCACTGGAAACCTTTCGTTGGCATCACAGCGCTACGGTCACCGCCGCGCAGTATCAGACATTGAGCGCCCAACACCGTTTGATCGCCGACGTCGTGGCATTCAAAGGTCCGCACATCAATCACCTGACGCCGCGCACGCTGGACATCGACCGCGTCCAGGAGCAAATGCCAGCCCATGGCATCACCCCGAAAGCCGTGATCGAAGGGCCGCCGCGCCGGGAATGCCCGATCCTGTTGCGCCAGACCAGTTTCAAGGCGCTGGACGAGCCGATCGCCTTCACCGATCAGAACCAAACCCGTGGCAGCCACAGCGCGCGATTCGGCGAAATCGAACAGCGCGGCGCGGCGCTCACGCCCAAAGGTCGGGCGCTGTATGACCGCTTGCTGAATGCCGCACGCGATGAACTCGGCGACTTCCCCAACGAAGGCAATGCCGCACGATACAACGCGCTGATGGCTCAGCACTTTGGCGAGTTTCCTGACAGTGTCGAGGGTATGCGTGAACAAGGGTTGGCGTACTTTCGCTATTTCGCCACGGAAAAGGGGCTGGCGGCGAGAGGACTTGAGGCGTCGTCTCTGGAGGAATTGTTGCGCGATGGTTATGTGAAAGCGGAACCGTTGGTGTACGAAGATTTCCTGCCGGTGAGTGCGGCAGGGATTTTTCAGTCGAACCTTGGCGACGCGGCGCAGGCGCATTATGGCGAGCATTCCAATCGGCAGGCCTTCGAGCAGGCGCTGGGGCGCGCGACCATTGATGAGTTGGGGTTATATGCGGCGACGCAGCAGCGTTCGATCGATGAGTGTCTGTCCCAATTTGCGCATTGAAAAATCAAAAGATCGCAGCCTTCGGCAGCTCCTACAGGAAAAATACATTCCAAATGTAGGAGCTGCCGAAGGCTGCGATCTTTTGATCTAAAAGTTTTAAGCAGCCGCCTCGACCAAATGATGGCGCGTGGCCACTGTGCGCAAGAAGTTGCGCACTTGTTTTGCAAAAAAGCCTGATAAAACCGCTGAGAGCCACGTCGCACAAGGCCTGCAACCAAGTGCGCAAGAAGTTGCGCAGTACTGCGCAACTTCTTGCGCACTTTTGCCTTGAGCGAGCGCTTTTTTTTGCACAAGCGCCTGAAAAATCAGACAAACACCCCGGCCCGCATGGTCGCCACAATTGTTGGCACGCTCCTTGATAACAGTCAGGCACCCACCGGGCGATTTCGCCTCCCGGGCACCTTAAATTATTCCGCAAGGAGAGCACCCCATGGCAACACCAGCGTACATGTCGGTTACCGGCGAAAAACAAGGCCTGATCACTGCAGGCG
>Ga0157369_10002225_pt1 | contig 23352 bp, 21 predicted proteins | sample C25metaG_FD_113461 | JGI IMG/M metagenome (GOLD analysis project Ga0157369, IMG submission 113461) | Corn rhizosphere microbial communities from Kellogg Biological Station, Michigan, USA - C2-5 metaG | ecosystem: Host-associated > Plants > Roots > Rhizosphere > Soil | place: USA: Michigan... | reverse complement strand
GAGTCGGCCCCGAAATTCTTCTTCGACAACCGCAGCCATTGACGTCCTGGCGGGCAGTCATCATGCCAGTACAACTTGGGGAAGGCTGAGAGTACCTCTATGCCGGACCGGAAGAGCATCAACATCAAGGCAAGGTTCAGAAAATGGGTTATCACAACCCACGCGGGAAAAAATTCAGGCATACGTCCTCCTCAATACCGGGCGATGACGATTGGACGCCCCGCCGCTGGGATTCAATGTGTGGAAGGCCTGCCCTCGTGGACTCCACTGGCCGAAAAGAAGGACACGGAGCACACTGTTGGGTATGGCCAGTTACGGCACCGACATAGTCCAACAAGAACTTGCCCGCATGCGCGCCGTGCTACTGGATGGACGGGGCCCGGGCGCGACCGCCGGCGAAATTAGCCGCCACACCCGGGACCGCCTGTGGCTCGGGAAACTCCCAACCCCGGTAGCGTTGGAATCCGTGGCGGATCAGGCACACCAGGCACGAACCGAGATGGGGTTCAGTTCATCCCGGAGCCTGGAACACCTGGGCGGACTTTCCATCGCTATTGCTGCGGCTGGTGGTTTGGCTCTCCTAGCGAACTGGTTGCTCCGCAAGACGCGGAGTCGGAGGAGGCCCGGGCCCGGCGCGCCGTAGCTGTCCAGACCGAGACGCTGAATCAACACCCAGGGGTGACGTCCGCATCAGATGGTCCCCTCACCGGTGGCTTTGTTCGTCCCGGGCCAGTGAGTCGATCTTGTCCAGCTTGAGGTAGCGGAACTGCCGGATGAGGCGGAGCGTCGGCTTAAGGGCGAAACAGATGGACCCGATGAGGAAGCACCAGAGCGCCGGGGCCTTGGCTTCGGGAGAAAAGAACAGGATGCTGCCGATGATGAAAAGGCCGGCAGCGGTGAAATCGACCACGGTGTAGGTGAGCTCGATAGCGGCATACAACTGTTCGTGCGCCGAGGATCTCTGGCTTGCCCGAGGGTCAAACAAGTGGTGCATGCCGTCCTCTTTCTGCTGGTTATTTTGGCCTCGCTAGTTGGTAAGTCTCAGGGGCTTCCTTCAAAGGGACCAAAAGTCCCGGCTGGCGTCATTGGGGAGCAGGGTTAGTCCCGGGGGGAGTCCTTCGCCATCAGGTCGGACTGGATGTTTTCCAGGGACCGGTCCTTTGTCTCCGGAACCTTCTTCAGGAAAAACAGGAACGCCAGGACACCAAGGCCGGCATAGAGGTAGAACGTACCCTGGCGGGTGATCACCTGGCCGAGGCTCAGGAACGTGGCGGCAACCAGGAAGTTGGCGCCCCAGTTCACCAGGGTGGCCACGGACATGGCCTTGCTGCGGATGCCCGTGGGGTATATTTCGGAGATCATTAGCCAGAAGACCGGGCCCAGGCCAATGGCGAAAGAAGCGATGTAAAGCAGCAGACCCACCAGGGCGAGGTAGCCGGCGTGTTGCTGGAGGGCACCGGAGCTGAAGTAGACGGCCAACAGTACCAAGGACAACGTAAGCCCCACCGTCCCGGTGAGCAGCAGTTTGCGCCGGCCCAGTCGGTCGATCAGAAGCACTGCGATAAGAGTGAATATCAGGTTGGTCAGTCCGACGAACAGGGTCTGTGTGATGGAGGTGCTCTTTGTCAGTCCGGTGTCGGAGAGGATTGTCGGAGCATAGTAAATAACCGTGTTGATGCCGACGAACTGCTGGAAAACGGCTAAACCTAAACCGATCAACAGCAGCGGACGTATCTCGGGCCTCAGCAGGTCCAGAACCTTCGTTGCGGATTCAGCGTCGTTGGCCTCTTTTATGTCTTGGATTTCCTGTTCTACCTGCGCACCTTTAACACCCTCGCGCAAGCGCTCCAGTACCTTGTGCGCCTCATCTCCACGTCCCTGCTGCACAAGCCAGCGAGGGGTGTGGGGGACGGTCAGCATACCGATGGCCAGCACGGCGCCGGGGATGACACCGAAGCCGAGCATCCAGCGCCAATTGTTAGTGAAGCCCTGGAACACGAAGTTCACTATGTATGCCAGCAGGATTCCTGCGGTGACCGCGAGTTGGTTGAAGGACACAAGCCCACCCCGGACGCGTGGCGGACTTACCTCGGAAATGTATAACGGCGCCACAAAGGATGCCGTGCCCACTGATACCCCCAGCAGGAACCTGAAGCCGATCAGCATGGGAACGCTAATCGAAAGGGCGCATCCCAAAGCGCCGACGACATAGATGGAGCCGGAAATCACCTTGCTCCATTTCCGGCTGATCTTGTCCGCGAGATACCCGGAGATCAGGGCACCAAGCATGGCACCAAGCAACAGGGAGGACACAATCCATTCCTGGGCGACTGCACTGGCGTTCAGATCGCTTTTGATGAAGAGCAGCGCCCCCGAAATTACCCCCGTATCGTAACCGAACAGTAAGCCACCTACTGCCGCGATAACCGAGGCACGCAGCAGCAGGCCGTTGCCGCTCCGGCGCATCTCGCCTACAAACCCAGCCATCGCCAGTCCCTCCCTTTAATCCGGTCTTCGTTTGGCGTCGGATCAATGGAAAGTGAACCGTGCCGGGCTAGCCGCCGCGAGGAGTTGACGTGCGGCGGTTTCTTCCATTCCGGCTCTTCCAGTTCCTGGCGGGGCCAGAACTCCCACATCTAATTGCACATAACATATCATTGCGCCTGCGCAATTGAAAGGGGGAATTTTTCCACCTGTGGGTCTTGGGGCAGGAGAAGAACCCATGGGTGCAGCTGACGCATCCACCTTGCTATCAAGGCCTTGAAGGGAAAGCAGTGGACCTCGGTGAGCGGCTGGCCAATCTGCGGTTTTCTATTGCGCTTAGGCAACTATTACCTTTAGACTCGGTGGTATGTTCGAGGCCTTGGCAGACTTTCCCCCACATGTGTTGCGGGAGTATGCGATGGTTGCTGACGGTGCCCGGGCTGCTTTGATAGGTCCCCGGGGGGACGTGGTGTGGATGTGCGCGCCGCGCTGGCATGACGATGCCGTTTTCTCGGGTCTTCTGGGTGGTCCGGGAGCGTTCGCCGTAAGTCCGACTGATCCGCGTTATGTATGGGGCGGACAGTATGAGGACGGAACACTGATTTGGGTGAGCCGGTGGGTAACGGGGGCGGGCATCATCGAATGCCGGGAAGCGCTGGCATATCCAGGGGACCCAACCCGGGCGGTGCTGCTGCGCCGGATTTCTGCTGTTCTGGGTCCCGCGTCGGTGCGGATGATTCTGGACGCACGGGCGAACTTCGGCAAGCACAAGATGGCGCGGCTTTCCTGCCACGACGGTGTTTGGACAGCGAGCTCCGGGAATCTCAAAGTTCGTCTGGTCGGTGCCCCAGGGGCGAAGTCCGGAGAACATGGTCTTGAAGCGGTTTTTGAGCTGGCGGAAGGCGACTACCACGATCTGGTGTTGGAAATCTCCGATCACCAACTGCCCATAGAGCCGGTGGAGCCGGGGCCGGCCTGGAGTGCCACGGAAAACGCCTGGCATTCGGTGGTCCCCCGGTTCGATAACACGATATCTGCCGACGACTGCAGACAGTCATATGCGGTTCTGCGCGGAATGACGGGGGTGGGCGGAGCGATGGTGGCCGCGTCCACCATGGGTTTGCCTGAGCGGGCCGAGCAAAAGAGGAATTACGACTACCGGTACGCGTGGATCCGGGACCAGTGTTACGTCGGCCAGGCAGTCGCGGCCTGCAAGATGTTTCCACTGCTGGATGATGCGGTGGGTTTTGTTGCCTCCAGATTGCTCACTGACGGACCGGGAATGCGCCCGGCTTACACCACCGAGGGCGGGCAGGTCCCGGATGAATGGGACGTTGGGCTGCCCGGGTACCCGGGCGGGGCCGGACGGGCCGGAAACTGGGTCAATGACCAGTTCCAGTTAGACGCATTCGGGGAATCCCTGCTGCTGTTCGCCGCTGCTGCCGAGAATAACCGGCTGGACCTTGAGCACTGGAAGGCGGCAGAAATCTGCGCGGATGCGATCATGGCGCGGTGGCAGGAACCCGATGCGGGCATGTGGGAACTCGACAACCGCAAGTGGGCCCACTCCCGCCTCATCTGTGCTGCAGGCCTGCGGGCCATTGGGCGTAATGCACCGCCGCAGCAGGGAGCGAAGTGGACCTCCCAGGCTGACACCCTGATTACTGACGTGGCCAACGACTGCCTGCACCCCAGCGGGCGGTGGCAACGCGCACCGGATGATGACCGCGTTGACGCGTCCCTGCTTCTTCCGGTGATCCGGGGTGCTCTTCCGCCCGATGACCCCCGGTCGGTAGCCACACTTAAGACGGTGCAAGACAATCTCGCCCGGGATAGATACCTGTATCGCTTCCGCCAGGACGGACGGGCTCTGGCCAAGTCGGAGGGAGCCTTCCTGCTGTGCGGCTTCGATATGGCCATGGCCCTCCACCAAAGCGGAGAGACGACCGAAGCGGCCCGCTGGTTCGAAAGGAACCGGGCTGCCTGTGGCTCTCCCGGCCTCTTTACGGAGGAGTATGACGTCGAGCAACGCCAGCTCCGGGGGAATTTTCCACAGGCCTTTGTGCACGCAGCCATGCTCGAAACCTCGCGCCGGTTGGCGGATCCTCCGCCCCCGTGGCGGGGCCTGAATTCCTAGCAGCGGGCACTCCCAATCAGCTGTTTGGCGAAGTAACCGAGGCACGACGAGGAGCACGCATGAACACCTTCAAAGACAGGACAGTCGTCGTCACAGGGGCCAGCGGTGGTATCGGCCGGGCCACGGCTATCGGCTTCGGCCAACAAGGAGCCTCAGTCGCACTGCTTGCCCGGGGAGAAGCAGGGCTGGCCGGAGCGGCAAGGGAAGTGGAAGCGGCCGGGGGACGGGCACTGACGATCGCGGTGGACACCTCCGACCATGATGCCCTCGACAAGGCCGCCACGCGGGTCGAGCGGGAACTGGGCCCAATCGACATCTGGGTCAACGTAGCTTTCACCTCAGTCTTCGCCCCCTTTGACCAGATTGAACCCGAGGAATACAAGCGGGTTACAGAGGTCAGCTATCTTGGCTACGTCTACGGAACAATGATCGCTCTGGACCGGATGAAGAAGCAGGGGCAGGGCACCATTGTCCAGGTAGGCTCGGCTCTTGCCTATCGGGGAATCCCGCTCCAGTCCGCCTACTGCGGTGCAAAGCACGCCATCCAGGGCTTCAACGAATCCCTTCGGTGCGAGCTGCTTCATGATCGAAGCCCAATTAGGACCACCATGGTGCAGATGCCGGCTGTCAACACCCCACAGTTCAGCTGGGTGCTTTCCCGCCTGCCGAACAAAGCCCAGCCGGTGCCGCCCATCTACCAGCCCGAAGTCGCGGCGCGTGGCGTCCTTTACGCCGCCGCCCACCCCCAGCGCCGGGAGTACTGGGTGGGCGGAAGCACCATGGGCACCCTGGTGGCCAATGCCGTCGCCCCCGGACTGCTCGACAGGTACCTGGCCCGGACAGGATTCAATTCCCAGCAAAGGCCGCAACGGCGCGACCCCGAACAGCCAGCCAACCTCTGGAAACCGGCCGACGAAGAGAGGGACTTCGGCACCCACGGCGCATTCGATGCCCGCTCAGCAGACCGAAGCGTCCAATTGTGGGCATCCCAGCACCACGGCGCCCTTCTCGCCGTAAGCGGAGCAGCGGCCGCATTGTTGACGTTGTTCCCTATGCTGCTGGGAAAGAGGCGGCAGTGATGAGGGCCCTGGAGATCACCCGGGGAGCTTACGCCCTATGCCAGGTGGCGTTCCCGGCGCCGGTTTACTGTGTTGCGGTAGGCCAACAACCGGATGCACGTGTCCGGGCCGTAATGCGGATTCTGGGTGCCAGACACCTCATTCAAGCCATAGCCGTCGGGGCAGCCCCAGCCTCAGGTACGGTCCGCGTGGGTGCCGGCGTGGTGGACGCACTGCATTCCGTCAGCATGATTGCCCTGGCCATCGCCGACCGTCGGCGCCGCAGGCCAGCCGCCATGGACGCCGTGATCGCCGGCTTGTTCGCAGGCATGGAATTCGCGGCCGCCGGACGGCGCAAAAGGGGCTCTCCCGCTCCGGCGCCACGCTGGCGCGGATGACGCCACGTTGGCGCGGATGATGCAGTGCCGATTGGGCCACAAGGGATCAGCGCCAGGTTTGTAGTACAGGAACAATTTGCCGAATAAAAGAAGCAGCGTGAGAACGGGGAGCGGAATGAAAACACCAGTTCCAACCAAGGCAACCATTCACGGGATAGACCGCATGATCCGGAATGTGGAAACCGGCCGATTTGAGCGATCACTTTCCGGCCTTACTGCGGCCGGCGCCCTGGTTACGGCTGCCGAAATCTATTTTGAACACGACAAGGCAAGCTTCGGCAACAAACTCATGTGGCTCCCGGTCGCCCTCGGCCCGGTCGGAGCGGCTGCCGGGATCGCCGGAATCTTTAGCAAGAGGATGGCCAAGACAGCGCTTCCCGTGGCGTCCGCGGCCATCATCGCCAACGGCTTGCAGGGAACGTATCTGCACGCGCGGGGCATCGCCCAAAAACCCGGAGGATTCTCCAACCTGACCTACAACATGGAGATGGGACCACCGTTACTGGCACCGCTCCTGGTGACGCTGGTCGGCGGGATGGGTTTGCTTGCCGCAGTACTGAGGAGGGAAAAGTGACAGCACTCCCGCTTGACCCCAAAGACGGCGGCGGCCGCTTTCCCGGCTTCGACGCGCCAGGACAGTCCCCGCATTGGGACCGGGTGACCCAAGGCGTGGTGCTGGGCCGCCTCGGACGGCCCACAGACCTGCGGTTTTTTACCGTAGCGGAGGAGGCGGCCGCGAGGGCCCTGTTTGATCAGTTGCTTGACCAGCGCCAAGAGCCCCGGGTTCCAGTGGTGAACATGGTCGATGCTCGCCTCGCTGAGGACCAGACCGACGGCTGGCACTACGACGACATGGAGCCGGACCCGGCTGCCTGGCGCAGCACCCTGGCTGAGCTGGACGCAGAGGCCCGTGAACGCCACGAAAGGCCATTCGCCGAGCTTGCCTGGGAACAACAAACACTGCTCCTGACCGACATTCAGGCAGCGGAAATGTGGCGGGGCCGACAGACGTCGAGGGTCTGGAGCTTGTGGACGCGGTACGCATGCACGGCCTTCTACTCGCACCCCCTGGCCTGGGATGAGATAGGTTTCGCCGGGCCCGCCTATCCCCGGGGATACAAAAATCTCGGTCTCAACGCCCGCGAACCTTTCGAGGTGGCAGACGCGCGCCCGGCGCAGGATCCTGCAGCAGATACGGCCAAGTCCCAAACAGGAAGGCAACGCTGATGGCTTCGGTAAAAGACCGCAACGCCTCCGCCTGGTTGCTGCCTCCGGTGCCCGGAACAAATCATGCCATGCGTACCGACATGGCCCAGTTTCGCGACGAAGATGAGGTCGACATAGCGATCGTCGGATGTGGTGCCGGCGGCTCAACCCTGCTGCAGCGCCTGGCCCGCGCAGGCTGGAAGGCTGTGGCGTTGGACGCGGGCCCGTTTTGGGACCCCGAACGTGACTGGGTGAGCGACGAAGCAGGCTCGCATCATCTGTACTGGACCGAACCCCGGATCATTTCCGGGGATGACCCGGTACCGCTCGGTTCGAATAACTCCGGGAGGGGAGTGGGCGGCTCCATGGTGCACTACGCCGGCTACACGCCCAGGTTCCACCCCAGTGACTTTCATACCTACAGCGCCGATGGCGTGGGCGCGGACTGGCCGCTGGAGTATGGGGACCTCAAGTCCTACTACGAGGACATCGAGGGGGAACTGCCCGTAGCCGGCGAGCACTGGCCGTGGGGCGATCCCCACTCATATCCCCACAGCCCGCACCCCGTTTCGGGCAACGGTGAATTGTTCCTGCGGGGTGCGCTGGCGTCCGGCATAACGGCCAAGGTCGGCCCGGTCGCGATCTCCAATGGCCGCTTCGGCAACCGGCCGCACTGCATTTACCGTGGGTTCTGCCTTCAGGGTTGCAAGGTCAACGCCAAAGCATCACCCCTGATCACCCATATCCCCGACGCCCTGCACCATGGGGCGGAAGTTCGGGCCGACTCGATGGTCACCAGGATCGAAATAGACGACAAAACAGGCAAGGCCACCGGGGTGCACTACATCCGGCACGGACGGGCCTGTTTCCAACGCGCCCGGCTTGTCGCCGTTGCCGGTTATTCAATCGAGACCCCACGCCTGCTGCTCAACTCCGCCTGCAAACGATTCCCCGAGGGGCTATGCAATGACTTCGACCTGGTGGGGCGGTACCTAATGGTCCAGGGGGCACCCCAGACGGCCGGCAGATTCGAATCAGAGGTACGCATGTGGAAGGCCCCACCGCCGGAAGTCAGCTCTGAGGACTTCTACGAAACCGATCCGTCCAAGCCGTACAAGCGCGGGTTCTCCATACAGACGGTGTCGCCGCTGCCCATCACCTGGGCAGAGCACGTCGCTGCCCAGGGTCATTGGGGGGGAAAGCTGCGTGAGTACATGACGGACTACGTGCACTGGGCCTGTCTGGGAGCGCTCTGCGAGTTCTTGCCCCAAGCCGAAAACCGCGTAACTCTTGCTTCGGAAAAGGACAGATATTCAATGCCAGTAGCCCACTTCCACTACTCCCAATGCGACAATGACCGCCAGCTGATGCAGGCGGCCCAGGGAGCCATGGAGAAGATCCTGCACGGGGCGGGCGCCGAGGAAGTCATCACCATTAGACGTTTTGCCCACCTTGTGGGCGGAGCGCGGATGGCCGCGGACGAACAGCACGGCGTTGTCGACGCGGATTGCCGCAGCTTCGCCGTACCCAACCTCTACATCACAGACGGAAGCGTATTGCCGACCCAGGGAAGTGCCAACCCGGCACTAACCATCATGGCCGTCGCAGCCCGCGCCGCAAATCGTCTGATCGCGGGCGGTGCCAGCAAAGCCACCTGACCCGCACAGCCCGCACACGTCCAGCCACCCGCTTTACATAATGAACAAACAACGGCAAAAGAGACCCGAACGTCGGCTACTTCCTTTGCAGAGGTCGCAAAGGAGCCGCGGGGAAGCCTCCGCCTCCAGTAGTTAGTGCTAACGACGGCATGGGGGAGCCAAAGCAGAACTGCAGGAAACCCTCTCAAACAAGAAAGGCTGACCATGCCCGCCACGCGAACTACATCAGATCCGGTCCTCACCGGTCTGGACGTCGGCACGTACACGGTTCCCACCGATAGCCCGGAGGCAGACGGCACTTTCGCCTGGGATTCCACCACGGTTGTGGTGGTCCGTGCCCGGGCGGCCGACTGCGAAGGGATCGGCTGGACGTATGCACCTGCCTCCTGCTCAAAGCTGATCACAGAACTGCTCGAACCGGCCATTTCCGGTCGGTGTGCCTGGGACACCACAGGCGCAGCCCTTTCGATGCTGAGGGCCGTTCGCAACACCGGTCGGAGCGGGCTTGCCGGCTACGCCATCTCCGCGGTGGACTGTGCCTTATGGGATCTGAAGGCACGCTTGCTTGGCCTTCCCCTGTACCGCCTCCTGGGAGCGGCGCGCGAGAAGGTCAACATTTACGGCAGCGGCGGGTTCACCACCTACTCCCGTCAACAGCTGGAGGACCAGCTTGCCGGCTGGGTCCACGGCCAGCAGATCCCTCGGGTGAAAATAAAGATCGGTCAGGACAACGGAAATGACATCTCACGGGATCTACAGCGCATCAATGAGGCACGCACCATCATTGGGGATGGCGCAGAACTTTTCGTCGACGCCAACGGCGCCTACACGGCAAAACAAGCCATAAGGGTTTTCGAAGCGGCTCGGGAATCCCGGCTTGCGTGGTTTGAAGAGCCCGTGTCCTCCGACCACCTGCTCGGACTGCGGACCGTCAAGGAGGCAATAACTGCCGACGTTGCCGCGGGGGAATACGGTACTGACTTGTTCTACTTCCAGCGGTTATGCCAAGCCGAAGCTGTGGACTGCGTCCAGCTGGACGTCTCACGCTGCGGTGGCATCACCCAGTGGCTGCGGATAGCAGCTGCGGTGGCCGCATATGGACTTCAGGTGTCCGGCCACTGCGCACCGAACCTGAGCGCTCCCGTCGCCGCCGCGACAGAAAACTTTCGCCATCTGGAGTGGTTCCACGACCACGTCCGGATCGAACGGACATTCTTTGAAGGGACCCTGGATCCCAGCGGCGGCACGATCGCACCCAATTCAGACTCCCCAGGCAACGGGCTGTCCCTTCGCAGCGCGGCCGTCGAAAAGTACCGGGTGGCTTAGACAAACCCGGCAGACACGTGCCGACCGCAGGTGCTTACTCAGCGGTGCCCACGGTGACCGGTTAGACGGATAACTCCATGCCTCTCGAAGGGCCCGTGACGAAGGGCCCGTGCGGATTTGTCGGTGGTATCAGTCAGCGTGTCAGCAGCTGTCAGGGCGGCTCCCCTCGGAGGCGGGCCTGGCCGTGCTTCACGGTGTGTGGTCGATCAAATCCAGGCGTCCGTCATCGGAGAGGTAACGACAAATTGCCGTCTTCCCCCGCTGTGGTTTGACCGGAACGCCCAGGCAGCCCCTGGGAAGCTCCTCCTCCCGAACGGGCGTTAGTCGCTCTCAGATCACCGGCCAAACGACGGCCGGTGATCTGAGTGCCCCAGGAGGTCGAATAACATTGCACCTCCGCTCAGGTGTGTGAGCGAGGGCGCCTATTCTCAGGGTTCTTCTTCATAGGCTTCTGGGCGTCCTGCCTGCGGGAATGATCCTTGGGAAGCCGGCCATGCACCGGCCTGTCACCGCCACGCCGGAGAGTCAGCATCACCAGGCCGGCAGCCAGCAAACATGCCGCAAGGAATATGGAGGTGGCGAGGAAGCTGCCGTGCGTCACGTCCTGCAGGTAACCACCCACGTAGGGTCCGACGAATCCGCCGAGGTTGCCTACCGCGTTGATCAGCCCCATCGCGGTGCCGGCGACGGCCACGGGCATTGCGCGGGACGCTGAGGCCCAGAAGGGGCCGTCGTAGGCCAGGGCCCCGGCGACGGCGATGCTGATGAGGGTGACAGCAAGGAACGGAAGGTTATCCCCGGTTGCCACCGAGATGACCAGGGCAACAGCACCGATGGCCATGGACAGCAGCACATGGGTGGAGTAACGGCCGGAACGGTCGGCTGCCTTGGCGTTGTACCAAAGGCCGAACATCGCCAACACGTACGGGATCGCGGTGACAAAGCCGACCTCGAGGGAAGATCCGGAGGTGATGGTCTTGATCACATGGGGCAGCCAGATGTTGATGCCGTAGAAGCCGATCTGGATAAGGAAGTACACCAGGGTCAGCCGCCACACCACTGCGTTGGACAGGACATGGCGCAGACCGAGCTTTTCCTGCTGGGGATGGGCCGCGGCATCAGCAGCAAGGCCCTTTTCGATGTATTCACGTTCCTGGACGGAGCACCACTTGGCCTCCCGGGGGTGGTCGGCGATCAGGGCCCACCACAGGGGCGCGGCGATGACGAACGGGAAGATGCCTTCGATGATGAACAGCCACCGCCAGTCCGAGAAGGAGAGGATCCAGCCGGAGAGGGGCGCGGTGATGATCGACGCGATGGCAATGTTCATCATCCAGAACGCGTATGCCCGGGCGCGTTCGGCCGCGGGGAACCAGTGGCTGATCAGGACAAGGATGGCAGGCCAGATTCCGGCTTCGGCGACGCCGAGGAAGAAGCGCACCACGAGCAGTTGGGTGAAGTCCTGGATGAATCCGGAGAGGACGGCCAACACGCCCCAAATGAGTACCATGATGCCGACGAACTTCTTCGCGCTCCAGTGCTCGGCGAGATGGCCGCCCGGGATCTGCAGGACGAGATAGCCGATGAAGAAGATGCCGGCCGCCAGTCCCTGCTGGGCGGCGTCGATGCCCAGGTCTTGGTGGAGTCCGTTGAGGGCGAACCCGATATTGGTTCTGTCCATGAAGGAGATGATGTAGACGATGATTGCGACGGGAATCAGCCGCTTCCACCGCGCATTTCCCACCGCCGGTGATGCCGTTACGTTCTGTGCCATCAGAATTGCTCCTTCGCAATCTTGCCGATGAGACCGCGCCCCAGCACGCTTGTGTGCTCTCCCGCGGACCCCGGTGGTCCGCCTTTCCACTACTGTGCGGAACGAGCAGGACTTATTACATATGGAGGCCGCCAAAAAATGGAACGCACCCCTCAGTTGAGTGACGGGTGGGCTTCACCCCGCGAACCCTGCTCTTATTTTCACGCAAGTATTGCTTCTACGCAAGAGCAGTTCCTCGCTGTTTCGGGGGAATCAACTGATACGGCCTTGTTGACGCTTCGGCACCCATGCATAATGGTCCGGCCACATCGGTTCTCCAAGTGCCGGCTTCCGTTCGGTGCCCTCGTTAGTGTTCGTTCTCGTCGTGGTCCTGGCCGATGTGAAGTTTTCCTTTAACGCGTTCAATTCCTTCGGTTAGGAGTGCTTTGGCTGAGTCGCGCACCACGTCGACCCCGTCAGGGTCTTTCTTGAGTAGCGCCTCCGCAGTGTGCTTCGCGAACTCGAGGGTGATGTGCGGGGGCAGGGGCGGTACGTTCTTGCTTGTATAGGCGTCGATGACGGTGATCCCCTGGTGGGCGAATGCGGTGTCCCAGGCGCCCGCGACCTCATCGTCGGTCCTGACACGGATTCCGCTGAAGCCGAGCAATTCAGCCCACCCGGCGTAATCAACTGACTGAACATCCTGGGAGGTGGACCACACAGGGTTCGCGTCCTCGGTGCGCATCTCCCAGGACACTTGTGTGAGGTCGTTATTGTGCAGAACCATGATGATCAGCTGCGGGTTCTCCCATTCCTGGAGATACTTTTTGATGGTTATCAGTTCGTTCATGCCGAGCATCTGGAAGGCGCCGTCGCCGATGGTGCAGATGACTGATCGGTCGGAGTAGGCGAACTTGGCCGCTGTGGCGTACGGCATGGCGGCGAGCATGCTGGCAAGCCGTCCGGAAAGATCACCGAGCATGCCGCGGCGGAGCCTGATGTGGTGGCCGTACCAGTCTGCCGTTGAACCGGCGTCCGCGGTGACTATGGCGCGTGGGGGCAGGCGCTTGTTTAGTTCGTGATAGACGCGCCGGGGGTTGACGCCGTCTACGTAGGACAGCATCGCCTGCGCTTCCATCTCCCTTTCCCATTCCAGCATCTCCTCGGCGACCATATTCTGCCAGGAGAGGTCGGTTTTCGAGTCCAGATGCGGAATAAGAGCGGCGAGGGTGGCTTTCACGTCTCCCCACAGGTTGAGTTCGGTGGGGTAGCGCAGCCCCATCTGCTCGGGTTTGAGATCGATTTGGATCGCCCGCGCCTGCCCGCTTTTGGGCAGGAATTGGCTGTATGGGTAGTTGGTTCCGAGAAATAGCAGAGTGTCGCAATTGCTCATTTGGTGCGCGCTGGGCAGGGAACCCAGGAGTCCGAGCTGCTGGGAATGGTGCGGCACGTCGGAGGGAATCACCTGTTTCGCGCGTAAGGCCGTAATCAGGCCCGCTCCGCAGAGTTCTGCGGCCCTCAGAACCTCATCCGTGGCCCCGTTCGCCCCATGGCCGACGATGAACGTGACTTTACTGCCCGCGTTGATGATTGCTGCTGCCTTCTCGATCTCACTTTGTGGGGGGACGATTGAGATGGACGGGGCGACGGCGCTGGAGCGTGATACCCAGTTCTGGGGCGAAAGCTCGGGCATCTTCATTCCCTGCACGTCGTGGGGAAAGATGATCACGGCGGGTCCCAGCCGAACTTTGGCCGTACGGAAAGCGGTGTCAACCACGGCCTGGGCCTGTTCAGGTGAGACTATCGTCTGGACATAGACGGCGACATCGGCAAGGGTGCGTTCGAGGTTGCTCTCCTGCTGCGTGAAGGTGCCCAGCGCGTTAAGCCCCTGCTGGCCGACGATTGCTACGACTGGCTGGTTGTCCATCTGGGCGTCATAGAGTCCGTTGAGCATGTGGAAAGCACCCGGGCTGGAGGTCGCAACGCAGACGCCGACTTCACCGGTAAACTTGGCGTGCGCCGTGGCCATCAGCGAGCAGATCTCCTCATGTGTGGGGCGCACATACTTCAGGCCCGCTTCAGCGCGTTGGGCTTTCTCCAAAGCACCGTCGAATTCGCCGATCCCGTCGCCGGGAAATGCGAAGATGCGGCTGACCCCCCAATCCCTCACGCGTTGGACCACAAAGTCGCTGACAGTTGCCATGGTTCTTCCTCCTGGTATTGGTGTTGGCTGAACGGGAATCGTGTCCACTCGGGGCCTCGCTGAGGACCACCGGTGCGCGCACCGGGCGTTGTTCAGCTGCCGCTCCGGACAGCGGCTGCTGCGAGGATAAAGCCGGTGAGAACAGAAGCGGCGCACAGGATCCAGAGCACGCCTATCTGTCCGCTTTTCTGCCGAACGACCCCAGCGGTGGAAGCCACACCGGCCCGAACCAGTGCGGCGACAGCGCTGATGACCGCAACTATCCAGCACAACCACTGGATTAAGGCTGTTGGACCTTGATTCATGATCTTCCCTTTCCTGAAAGGCGGCATGTTGCCGGCATGTTGCAGGGTTTGGGGTTCCTTGCCACTACGCTACCATTGCGGGAACGCAAAGGAAATGTTTTGTGCTGTCCCCTTACCGCCGGCAGCCGAGCGCTCTGCTGTTCCCTCTTCCAGGTTCAGGGAGCGCAGAAGGCCAAGAACCGCAGCTGGCAATCACGAGGACAAGCGTCCGGGCGATGAACTGCCGCCGCTGGTGCGCATCCAGGTCTTTAACACGCCAACTTGCCCGGTACCAGTGCCTGCTTACCCGGCGGCTACGTCCGGTACGTCAGTTCCGGTGAGGACAGTCCAAATTCTCGTTTTAGGGCGGACTGGGCGGCGTACCACCCGCACAGGCCATGGACCGAGGGTCCCGGTGGCGTTGAGGATGAACACAGGTAGACACCTTTTGCCGGTGTCCGCCAAGGGTCGGATGAGATAACCGGCCGTTTGAGCAGTTGGCGGGCCGACAGCGCACCTGCGGAGAAGTCGCCTCCAACGTAGTTCGGGTTGTACTCGCTGTATTGGTGGGCTGTGATCGAGTGCGTGGCCAGGATGACGTCCCGGAAGCCCGGCGCGAATTGTTCGACCCGTCGGATGATCGTTTCTGTCGAGTCCACGCTTGACCCCGCAGGGACGTGGGCGTAGGTCCACAGGATGTGGTTTCCGGAGGGGGCACGGCCGCTGTCCAGGGTTGATGGTTGGCAGGCAAGGACAAAGGGTTGTCGGGGATACCCTCCGGACGCTACCTCGGCCTCTGCCCGGGACATCTCTGCCCTGGTTCCGCCTAAGTGCACGGTGGGGGCCGCGCCAAGGGCAGGGTTTGCCCACGGTACGGGCCCTGAGAGGGCGAAGTCGACCTTGCTGACCGCGTTCCCATACCGGAACGAGGCGAGTTTGCGCAAGTAGCTTGTGGGGAGTTCGGCTGCGGCGACTTGGGCAAGCCCGGCTGCGGAGAGGTCCAAAAGGATGGCCGCTGGCCGGGAACCGTCGCGGACTTCAGCCAAGTCGGTGATCGGTGAGCCGATGACTATCTCACCGCCATGGTTCAGCAGGTCCTCGGCCATGGCGTTGGCGATTGATTGGGATCCGCCGACGGGGAGCGGCCAGCCGCCGGCATGGGCCAGCGCGCCCAACAACATCGCCGTGCCGCTGGTCGCCAGCCCGGGCAGTGACCCGATGCAGTGGGCGCTGACGCCAGTGACCATGGCGGGCGCGATGTCTCCTTTGAACCGTGCGTTCCACCAGGGCCCGCCCTGTTCAAGGGTCCTGGCCGCGTAGAGGAGCGATCCGAGGCGGTCCCGGGGGATACGCAGCAGTTGGTGCATGGTGAGATCAGTAATCCCGTCGACCCGTTCAACGAGGGGTTGGAACAGCCGGAGGTACTGTTCCCCGTCGGGGCCCAGGTCCTCAGCGGTTCGGGCGAGGCTGCGGTATGCGATCCCGGCTGTGGCTGCGTCCACTGCATGGGCGTAGGAGATTTCGGGCACGCGCAGCTCAATGCGCTTTTCAAGTTCAAATGCGCGGAAGAAAGGGCTGGCCAGGGCCATGGGGTGGACAGCTGAACAAACGTCATGGCGGAACCCGGGCAACGTGAGCTCTGTCGTCCGGGCTCCACCCCCGACCGTCTGTGCTCCCTCAACCACCCTTACCTTTAGCCCGGCCCGCGCCAAGGTTACGGCAGCAGCGAGCCCGTTGGGTCCGGCCCCCACCACTACGGCGTCAGCCTTCACGTTGCCCTTCCACTGAGGGATTCTTCGTGCCCGTAGGGCCGGCCGTGGTTGCCGTTTGTGGGGCTCGGCAGCGGCGTGTCGCTCTGCCTGGCACGCCCCTGGTCTAGTTGCAGGGCGCAGTGGATGAGGGGGAAGTGGCTGAATGCCTGTGGGGTGTTGCCCAGTTGACGCTGGTTCTTGGGGTCCCATTCTTCGCTGAGCAGGCCGACGTCGTTGCGGAGGCTAAGGAGGCGCTCGAAAAGTTCCTCGGCCCCGCGGCGCCGTTTGATGCCCAGTAGGGCGTCGACCAGCCAGAAGGAGCAGGCGAGGAAGACGCCTTCGGTTCCCGGCACGCCGTCGTTGCTGGCTTGTGGGTGGTAGCGGAGGACGAAGCCGTCTTCGGTGAGGTGCTGCTGGATGGCGTCCACGGTGCCAATGACGCGGGGATGGTCGTGGGGCAGGAACCCTACGCGGGGGATTAGCAGGAGGCTTGCGTCCAGTTCCTTGGTTCCGTAGGACTGGACGAAGGTGTTGCGGTCGGTGTCGAAGCCGTGGGTCATGACGTCCTTGTGGATGGTATCCCGCAAGGCGGCCCAGCGGTCTTCGGGGCCGGGAAGCCCGGATTGCCGGATGCCTTTGACCATGCGGTCTGCGGCGACCCAGGCCATGACTTTTGAGTGGGTGTTCTGGCGGCGGGGGCCGCGCATCTCCCAGAGCCCGTTGTCGGGTTTGTCCCATGCCCCTTCGAGGTATTCCATGAGTGCTACCTGGATGTCCCAGGAATCATCAACAGTATTCGGAAAGGCCGCACGGGTCAGGGAGAGCCCGTCCAGGACCTCGCCCCATACATCCAGTTGCAGCTGGGGAGCGGCAGCGTTTCCTATCCGGACAGGTTTGGAGTCTTCGAATCCTGACAGCCAGGGCAGTTCCGTCTCGGGGAGGCGGCGGGTGCCGTCGATTCCGTACATGATTTGCAGGTCGGCGGGGTCGCCGGCAACGGCGCGGAGCAGCCATTCCCGCCAGGCGGCAGCTTCGTCGGTGTAGCCTCCGGCGAGCAGTGACTGCAACGTCAGGGTCGCATCGCGAAGCCAGCAGAACCGGTAGTCCCAGTTCCTGGATCCACCCGGGTCCTCCGGCAGGGAAGTGGTGGGAGCTGCGACGATGCCACCCGTTGGAGCGTAAATGAGCCCTTTGAGGGTGATCAAGGAACGTTCTACAGCGTCCTTGTACTTTCCCCCCATCTTGCTCCGGCTAATCCAGTCCTGCCAGAAGTCCTCCGTTACCCTGAGCGCCTTGCCGGGGTCTGTTTGGCGCGGGGCTGGTTTGCTGCTGGGGACCCAGGTCAGCACGAAGGGCACCTTTTCGCCGGCCCGCACCGTGAATTCACTGATCGTGCGCATGTCCCGGCCTTCGAGTGGGGCTTCGGTGGTGAGGTAAGCGGCGTCGGGGCCCGCGACAGCGCTGAGGCCGCGGTCTTTGCGCCGCACCCACGGCACGATGTGGCCGTAATCGAAGCGCAGGCAGAGTTCCCCGTACATCTGTACGGTGCCGCTGAGCCCTTCGACGATCCGTACCAGGTCCGCAGCGTCGTCGCGGACCGGCATGAAATCCGTGACCCGGACGCTTCCGTCGGGAGTCTCCCATTCGGTTTCGAGGATGAGTGTGCCGGGGCGGTACCGCCGGCGGGTGCACTTTCCTTCCCCGGCAGGTGCCAGGAGCCAGCGCCCCGCGGCAGGGGTATCCAGCAAGGCAGCGAAGCAGGCGGGGGAGTCGAAGTTGGGCAAGCACATCCAGTCGATTGACCCGCTGGTGCTGATCAACGCGGCCGTGTGCAGGTCACCGACAATCGCGTAATCACTGATTTCAGGCATTGTTATCCTTCCAACCCGCACCGTCGAGTGCTTGGAGCGGCAGCGCTGGGGCGTGTTTGGCCTCCCGAACAGCCCGGATGGCCACAAGCACCGCCATTACCGCCCCGACAGCCGCCAGGACCATACGGGTCCCTCTTGCTGTCCGGGAGATGGTAATCGGGTGGACGTGCCCGGACCTGCGGTAGTGGGTGATCTCGTTGGCCGGTACATCCCAGGAGGTTGGGGAGGGGAAGGTCCCCGCCGGTAGCTTCTCCTGCCGCAGCTGGCGTCGGATGGCAAGCCTGCGACGCACATCTGTGCTTGGGGCGGGCAGGGTATTGTCGGCCGCCACAGCCGCGGGGAGGTCGATAATGTAGGGCTCACCGTAGAACGCCGAGGAAGCCACGGACTCAAGCCAGGTGCCCGGCGGTGTCTGAACGCCGTGGTCTGCGAAGGCAGACCGCAGCCTTTGCAGGATCTCTTGCAGGCTTTTGCCCTGAGCGTCCCTGGTGACGTCGAAGATGGCCAGCTGGAGTCGCAGTTTGGCATCCGCGGCTGGGTCTGTGGCGCTGGGGTCCTGGCCAGTGGGGTCAGGATTCAGCGGCTCAGGGTTGGCGCGGGCGGCCTTGTCTGGATTGGAGCTCATGGGTTTTCTTTCAGTCATGGTTCAGCCGCCGACCTGGTCAACGGTGAATGCGGCCAGGAATCCGACGGCGGCGATCAGGCCCGTGAGCAGGTGGTGTTCTTCGAAGGCTTCCGGGATCATCGTGTCGGCGAGCATGGCAAGGATCGCTCCGGCGGCCACGGCCGTGATGAAGGCGACAACTTCCGCGGGTGCGTCCTGCAGGACCAGGAAGCCAACCAAGGCTGCGAGGCCCGAAATGACAGCAATTCCCACCCACACCCCAAACACATATTTGGCACTCCGGCCGGCCTTTTTCATGCCCGCAGTGCTGGAGAGGCCCTCGGGGACGTTGGAGATGAACACGGCCGCCAGCATGGCCGGGCTGACTGCGCCCGCAGTCACCAAACCCACGCCCAGGACGACCGATTCCGGGATACCGTCCAGGAGGGCCCCGATCGCGATGGCGGTCCCGCTGCCTGGCTTTTGCTGCTCGGATGGCTGTTTCCCGCCTGACCGCTTCCGGTGCTTGGCCCCTTTGGTGGCCAGCAGGGCGTTGGCGGCCACGTAGACCACAGCGCCGGTGGCGAAGCCTCCGACCGTCGGCCACAGGCCCCCGCCGTTGACAGCTTGTTCCACGAGTTCAAAGGCGAGGGCCGAGATCAAGACGCCGGCGCCAAAAGACATCACCGATGACACGACCTTGGACGGGATTTTCCACTTCCACGCCAAGCCGCACCCCACGACTAGTGCGCCGCCGGCGATGGTGCCCCACATCCATGCCAGCAACCATGCGGGCATTACACTACCCCCGCCAGGAGGCAAGGTTCCGGTTCGGTAAGCAGGTTTTTCACAGGATGAGTCCTTTCCATTGATGTCAGCATGTAGCGAGCCCGATATTTGTCGACCTCCACAGGAAGCACTGTTCTTGGCCGTGCGGAGGCAGGGCTTCCGCCACCGCCGCGCACTTCTCCGATAGGGCCGGGGGCCACCAGTGGCCGCCCCCCTCATTGCCTTGTGATGACCAAATAAAATCCCCACGGTCAGTGCCGAAAGGGACCGCTCAAACTCGCCGGTTTGAATCTTCCTGATGAGCGGGTCGATCCCATCGACGGTTTCCGCCAAGGCTCCTTTTGCCTGGTGTGTTCCCACAATTTCTCCTTATCCGGCGGGGATGTCCCGTACTGCTGCTCTGGAATCTTCAAACTTTGCGGGAAAGCAACTATCGGAGGAAACTGGTACTCATGGATACAGCTGGTGGATCTGAATTAGTCCCGGAACCTTCGAGCCGGGAAGTTGAAGCGGTAATGCGTGCCGCGGATACCCTTTTGCGCGTCGTGTCCCGCTCCGTTGCCGAGGTGGAGGACGTGGTGAACACTCCGCAACTGCGGGTCCTGGTCCTCATCCACACCCGGGGACCGCAAAATTTGGGCGGCGTGGCCGCGGAACTGGGTGTGCATGCCTCCAACGCCACGCGCATCTGCGACCGGCTGGTCGCTGCTGACCTGCTCGAGCGGCGGGAAGACCCGGCAGACCGGCGATACATCCGGCTCGAACTGACCACAAAAGGGAAAGCTCTGGTGAACTCCGTGCTCGAGCACCGGCGGCAAGCCATCGCGGAGGTCATTCTGAGGATGCCATTGGGTCGACGCCCGGCCCTGGCTGCGGCGCTTGAGGCTTTTGCGGCCGCCGCCGGTGTCCAAGGCACCACTGACGGCCGCTTTACCCTGGGAGCCAACACGTGAAGTGACGAAGTCCTGGTGCCGCAAGCCATATCTTCATTCAACCTCAATGCTTGCGTTTACGCAATAGTTGGCGATCGGCTGGCGCCAATTCTCTCTACGCTGCGCGGACACAGCAGTCCGGTCAGAGCGGCGTGATCCCCCACTCGCCGCTGTGGGATTGCCCGGGTTCAAGGGTTATCAAGCCCTCGCCGGAGTTAAAGGCGTCCGGGGCGCACGTCATTGGTTCAACCCCCAGCCCGCTCCGCTGCCGGTCCGGCTGGGGGAGTGTGTCACCGGTGAAGATTTCCAGGTACGGATAGGACCCGTCCACCCACAGCTCAACTCCTCCGGAATCATCCGGGCGCAGGAGTTTCACCCGAGCCCGCCCGTCAGCGTCACGGACCAGGTCGGTGTAGGCGACGTCGATGTGCCGCCCGCCAAGTTGTTGGAGTTCCCGCAGGTCGTACCCGGTGCCCTCAACCCCCTCATGCCCGGTGGGTATGCCACGCTCGTCCACGGGCAGGAAGGTGCGCCCTGGCCCCTGGACCAACGCGGCATTGATGGCCCCGGGAGTGTTGACTCCGGTGCTGAGGTACGGATGCGCCCCCGTCCCGTAGGGGCACCGTGACGCACTTCGGTTCATCGCCGTGGTCCGCACGGTCAGCCCTCCCGGGCCCAGATGGTAGTCAAGGCGGCAGTCGAGCACCCACGGCCAGCCCTGGCAAGAGTGGAGCGTGTAGGTGAAGGAAATGGAGTCCTCAGTGTGTTCCACAGCCGGGGCCCCCCAGTTCCGCCACCGCGTGAGCCCGTGGATGGCCCCGCCCTTGTCCGGCTCGCTCAGGTCAAGCTGCAGCCGCCGGCCCTCCCACTCATAACTGCCGGCTTTCACGCGGTTGGGCCAGGGAATCAGGGATTGGCCCCGGGCGCCCGTGCACATCTCCTCGGGCCCATAACCGTCCAGCAGGGGGCGGCCGTCCAGCAGGTAATCCCGCAAGGCGCCCCCGACTTCGGTCACCACGGCTGTGTGTCGTTCAAAAGAGATTTCATACTGACGTCCCGACGGGAGGCAATGGCCGGTCCCGCCGTCCCACGGGGTCCTCTCACTCATGGCTGGGGTTTCCGTCCACGCCACGGGTGACATCGAGGACGACTTTGACATCGTCGGTCTGGCGTTCGAAGGCCTTGGAGAAGGCTTCCAGGGGAAGCCGGCGGCTGATGAGGCGGCGAAGCCAGTCACGGTCCGCCTTGGCCAGCGCCTGTGCGCCGGCGTCGTAGTGGCGGCGGTTGGCGTTGACGCTGCCGAAAACCACACCGTTCATGAGCACCTCCTCGCGGTTCAGTGCGCCCACGTCCACCTTTGTCTGTTTTCCGGTTCCGGAAACCCCGGTCAGGCAGGTGATCGCATCCTGGGCCCGGCACTTGAGCGCATCCAGGATCACGGGGGTGACACCGGTGCATTCGACCAGGATGCTGGGCTTGATGCCTGACTCTGGCAGGGGCCCACTGTGGTAAGTCGCGCCCAGGTCATGGACAAGGTCCGGCTTGGGCCCGTCCGTGACGATGTCGAAGACGTGCACGTCCAGGCCTTGCTGGACTCCCAGCAGCGCCGCAAGCAGGCCAACGGGGCCAGCCCCGGTCACGACGGCCGTATGGGGGTCGAAAAACGCCCGTTGTCCGATCCGGTTGATCTGCTCCCATGCTTTGGCCACGATGGTGGTGGGCTCCAGCAGAACGCCCACATCCTCCAGGCCGGGGTCCAGTTTTACCATCGCACCCGCGTCGGCCCGCCAGCGTTCCCTGGCGAAGCCGTCGAGGCCCTTGATCCCGTGCTCGGTGTAGTTCCCGTTGAGGCACATGTCCCATTCCCCGGCGGCGCAGGCTTTGCATGGCTCAGGGTCGGGCCTGCGGACAATACCCACTACGAGGTCGCCGGCGGCCACGCCGGAGCCCGGGGGAGCATCCAGCACCCGGCCCAAGTTTTCGTGCCCCAGCACCAGATAATCCTGGCCCGGGGGTGCTTCACCGTACTCGGCGCCGATGATTTCGCTGTCGGTGCCACACAGGCCCACGGCCAGGGCCTCCACCAGCACCCCGCCCTCCCCGGTGGCCGGCTCCGGAACATCGCGCAGTTTAAGTGAATCTTTTTCCCCGGGAGTAACTGTCAACGCACGCATTACTTCTTCTCCTCAGATCAAAAACGGTTCCTTGCTAAGCTTCGCGCATTAGTTGCGTTTGTGCAACCGTATGGGATATGAAGGGGCCAGCTGATTTCCGGGATGTGGCATTGGGCTGTAAAGCCGCTGGCCTAGGTGACGGACCAAGTTGCGGCAGCCGGCTCTCTTTCCTGCACGTACAGCCCTAATGCCGGCTCATCCCCGTTGCGGCTTACGGCCGGGCCGGAGCCAGGCGGATAAGAATATGAAGAAGTCCTGCCGTAGGTGGGATTCTGCTCAACAAGGAGATACGGGCATGGCTTTAGATGACGCTTCCGAATCCCGTGCCGTTACGGTGCGGCATGCTCCGGCACCCGATGACGGCCGTAAACCGGAGAGGCCCGGGGATGTCACCAAGCCGTTCTGGAAATACATCGTGAGGAGGACTTTGCGGGAGTTCAGCTGGGATCAATGCCCCGACCTCGCTGCCGGACTGACCTACTACGCTGTGCTGTCTCTTTTCCCGGCGCTGCTTGCCATGGTTTCTCTGCTGGGCATCGTCGGTCAGGCAGATGAGACCACTGCGGCGCTTCTCAATATTCTGCGCGGCATTGCCCCCGGCTCCACAGTGAACGTGATTCGCGGGCCGATTGAGGAACTGACAACATCACAGACCGCAGGCTTCACCCTCGCGATCGGCATTGTAGGGGCCTTCTGGACCGCTTCGGGCTACGTGCGCGCTTTC
>Ga0157369_10002224_pt1 | contig 23356 bp, 19 predicted proteins | sample C25metaG_FD_113461 | JGI IMG/M metagenome (GOLD analysis project Ga0157369, IMG submission 113461) | Corn rhizosphere microbial communities from Kellogg Biological Station, Michigan, USA - C2-5 metaG | ecosystem: Host-associated > Plants > Roots > Rhizosphere > Soil | place: USA: Michigan... | reverse complement strand
TGCATAGAACCTCTCTTGGCGGTTTCATACAGCACGTCACGGACCGTTGATGTCCTGCATCGCTGACACCGATGCCGGCTGTCCCTTGAGTGAGTTGGCCCGGCTTCTGGCCGTATCGAGACGCGCGGACGATCAAGATCCGAAGGAAAGACTCGCGCAGTGTGCGTTCGGAATTGGACACGGGGTTGCAAAACCGGACAGAGGCAAGTTGCCTCATGGCGAGAGCGTCCTCGTCTCCCGTCCTCGCGAAGCTGGCGTCAGGACAGGTCTCGTATCCCGCCGAAGCTGTATCGCGCCCCGCCCCGCTCGCCCCGCCTCGGCTGGCCGTTTGCCCGCGCTATGCAGCATCGCTTCATCCGACTCGCATGCGCACATGAGCGACATCTTCGCGCAGTTATGACACTCCAGAAAGTGTCCGAGAGGCGAACCACCGCAGGGCCATCTCCTCGTCTCATGAACGAGACTCCTGGAGGACCCGCGCATGTCTCAGCGAATCGCCCGTCGAATTCTCACCTTCTCAGCCGTGGCCGTCGTCGCCGCATCGATGGCCGGGGCCCAATCTCAGGCACTGCCCGAAGCGGTCAAAGTTGCAGACGCCCACACTTGGCTGGACGCGCAATCGGCCGCATCTTCCGGGCATAAGCTGTTCCTCGTTACCCTCGACAAGCCTGACCGCCACAAAGCGTGTCGCGTGCAGTCGTTCTCTTCCGAGAAAGTGGTCTGCTCGCGCGCGATCGGCGGCCCTCGCACCTATCTCCGGCAACAACTCCTCGCCATCATACTTCCTGGCGACGATGGGCTAAAACTGAAATTGCTCCTTTGGTTCAATGGCGGCCTGGGCGCGGCGATCGCGGGAACAATTGTGCTGGTCGCGACGTGCCCCGCATGCGCCGCCGCCACTGCGCTGGCAGCTCTGGTGCTCTTCAGTGCTGCCGGAGCCATCGCTTACGGAGACGATGTGCCCGCCCGCCTTCTCTATCTTGCTCCCGGCGAAAAGCTCAGTCGCAAATTCGGCCGGGTTCAGCGTTGATGGTCTCAGTGCGATTCCCGTCCCCACTGCAACCGCACGCCGCTGCGGAAACTGAACGGCAGCGTGGGATAGCCGATCGGCCCCATGTGTTGATTGCTTGTCAGGTTTTCAGTGATCCCGTAGAAACCAATCGACGGCCGCCACTGGTAGCTGAATCCCCAGTCGATTTTGGCGTAGCCGTAGTTGAGATTGCGGTTGGGCAGCAGCAGGCTGTTGCCGCCCGTCGCGTCGGCGAATTCGAGATACGTCGAGTCGTCGCTGCGGCTGGCAAACGCCATGTTGAGAATGGCCGTGATTTGCTTATGCGTGTAGGTGCCGGATACGAAGCCCGTATGCGGCGGACGCCGGAACGGCCGCGCGCCCACCAGCGGCGAAATCGCGCCGATGGGGATGCCATTGTAGGTCGGCTCAAATCCGTCCGCGAGGGCCTCGTTGTCGCTGTTGAACGAGTGCTGCACCACTGCGTCGAGGTAGGTGTAGCCGCCGCGCAGGAAGATGCTGGCGCCGATGCCGCCCTCGAGCGTTGCCTCGATGCCCTGCGCGCGGAACGCCTGGGAGTTCACCGCGAGGCTGTAATCGTTCGTGTAGTAGAACCCGAGCGACTGGATGAGTTCCTGCTTCTGCTCGGGGGTGAGGCCTGGCAGCAGATCGGGCAGCAGGCGTCCGCCCACGTATTCGATCTGCTTGCTGAACTCGTTGTGAAAATAGCGCGCGCGGAAAAGAATCCGGTCACTCCAGAATGCCTGCTCCACGCCGCCGTCATACATGCGCGCGAATGGCGCAGCGAGCGGTGTGATGTGCAACTGCTGCGTCGTCCCCGCGGGCGTGTTATTCACAAGTGCGGTGTAAAGCGAGCCGAACTCGTCAGTCAGCGCGGGCTCGCGCACTGCATCGCCGTAGTTGAAGAGCACCCGCGTGCCGCTGAATGTGCCGGTGCGCGGGCGCAGCACATACCAGGTGAAGCCCGCGCGCGGCGTCGTGTCTACGCCAAAGGTTGAGTAGTGTTCCAGGCTGCCGCCCAGCGTGTAATAGAAGCGGTTCTTGAAGTCGCCGTGGACGGCGGCAATGTAGTCGTAGTTGCTGCGCTCGGTGACCTCATCGGTGAAATAAGTCGGCACATATTCCCGCCCGCGCTCGTCTTCATACTGGAATCCGATCAGCCCCGAGAGATGCGGAGTGAAGCGGTAATCGCCCTGGTAGACAAGCTGGTCGCGGTTGGAGACGAGTTGATATCGGAAGGGATACTGCGAATACGTGCACTGCGTCACGCCGTTGACTGGGGAGCAGTTGCCGACGTATTCCAGCATGGCGCGGCCGGTTCCAGATGCGCCGTTAGCTCCGGTGATGGTTACTGTGTTGCCGAAGGTGCCGATGTCTCCGAATCCGTCGTAGTTATTGATCAGGTCGCCGGAGACCTGCCACAGCGCCGATTGCTCGCGCTTGCGCGTCAGGCCGTAGCGCACCACGTTGTGGAATTTCGCCGTGGTCTGGTTGTCGATGGATGCGCTGAGGTAAATGTCCTGGTCCTTTTGCGTGCCTTCATCGGCCACATGGTAGAAATCCCACGCATTTGGGATGCCGGTCGAGGCCACGTTGTAATGGACCGTGCCGCGAAGCTGCGTGTTGGCATTCAAATGCCAGCCCAGGTTTGCCGCCGCCGCCGCAAGATGATGCTCGTCTTTGGGTAGAGCATTCGAGGTCTGCAGCCAACTGAAGGCGCCCAGGTAGTCGAGCTTGTTGTGCGCTCCGGCCACCATCGCCTCCTCATGCTGCGTGTTGAAATTGCCGCCATCGGCGCGCAGAAAAAAAGATGGAAAACTGGTGGTGCCGCGCGGCGTGGTCAGGCTCACCACCCCGCTCTCAGCGTCGGCGCCGTACAGGCTGGAATTGGTGCCGCGGTACACCTCGGCGCTTTCGATGGCGGTTGCCGGCAGGTTGCCGAAATCGAACCGCCCGCCCAGGTCGCCGGCGCTTACGCCGTCGATGAGCACCTTGCCGTCGTCGGAGTTGCCGCCGCGGATGAACAGCGATGCCTGCGAACCGCGCTGGCCGATCTGCTGCACCGCCGTGCCCGGCATCAGGCGCAGGTCGCTCACCAGGGTCGTCCGCAGATCGAGATCCACGGGGCCGATCACGGAGGTGGCAGAGCTGGTTTGCGGCTGCGGCGTGGGAGTGCCCGTCGCCGTCACCACGATCGAGTCGCGCACCCACTCGGGTTCCAGGACGATGTTGCGTTCCACGCTCTCCATGCGGCCTGCGTAGAACACGGGTGTCTGAATCTGGCGAAAGCTCTTGGCCGATGTCAGCAGGAAGAATCGTCCGGTGGCGCCGGTCAGCAGCTCATAGCTGCCGTCCGCGGCGGAAATGGTGGTTGTGACCACGCTGCCATTCAGCACCAGGGCGACGGTAGCGCCCTTGACGCGGGCGCCGGACGCATCCGTGACGACGCCGCGAATGGATGCCGCGTAAGCAGAGACTGTGAATGCGAGGATGAAGGCAAGGACGGCGGCGCTGAAGCAGCGGCCGCGAAGACTGTCAAGGCGCATGATTGCTCCCGGCGTCCCCCTCGGGACGCAAAGCGAGTGAGTCGCCCGGACCGGTCTCCTGACTCGCGCTTGCCACCTTCCCGGAGCCGAACAGCTCAGCTCCAGTGGTCGATCTGGCAGGTTCACGCTACCCATGACCGAATGACGGCCGTGGACGGCGTGGCGCTTACAGTTGCGGGGCAGTCGCGGAATTTCACCGCGTTCCCGAGCATCCTGGCGGAAGTTGAATTGTGGTGACCCCGGGCTGATTCGAACAGCCGACCTGCGGTTTAGGAAACCGACGCTCTATCCAGCTGAGCTACGGGGCCGCCTTTAAAATGAGCAGTTTACAGGTACCGTGACCTCCATCACATCACTTTAACTCAATTCCTTTACGATTGGGTGCGCTTCTCACCACCGCTGCCAATCGTTTGGGGTGACGAAAGTGAAAGCGAACAGAGCACGGTATCAACAGGGTAGCATCTGCACGGTTTTCCGAGCTTTCGGCTCCACAATGGGATCCGAGTTAGCGAGTGCATGAACGGCAAGCACAGGAGAGGGCTCCGACGCTCGATGGAGACCCATATCGATGGACGCGAACTCGAAATGGTTGCGTCCGCCTCTCTTTGCCAGGTATGGCGTGCGATCGGCGGCTCCAATCATCACACGGAGACCAGGGTGACTCGACTCCGTGAGATGGTGCTGGACGATTTCCAGCGTCGGAGTAGCTGCCAGTATTTGGGCCCAATGGAAAGTCAAATGGGGACTCGCCTGGTACCGCAGGTCTGGTAATAAGCCCGGTCCGACGATCCAAATTTGACAACTCTGTGTTGTCCGACGAAGCACATTCTTGTTCGTCCTTCGGAGTCAATTGTGCGGGCACTGGTGATCGAAGACGACGCGAAGATTGCCTCCTTTGTGAAGCGAGGACTGATGCAGGAGCACCACGCCGTTGATTGCGCCGCGGATGGCGAAGAGGGCGCGTCGATGGCAGAGGATATGGCTTACGATGTGGTGATTCTGGACCTCAAATTACCCAAGTTGACGGGGATGCAGGTTCTCGAGCGTATTCGGCAGCACCGCCGGGACTTGCCAGTTCTGATTCTTACCGCAATGGATTCCGTTCCGGATATTGTGGCCGCACTGGATGCCGGCGCCGACGACTATCTGAAAAAGCCGTTCCAGTTTTCAGAACTGACCGCGCGCTTAAGAGCGCTTACACGTCGTGCCAACCGGAGCGTCACGACCTACAAGCTCGCGGATCTGACACTCGATCCGCAGCGCCGCACTGTTACCCGCGGCGGCCGCAAGATAGAACTGTCGGGGAAAGAGTTCGCACTTCTTGAGTACATGCTTCAGCATGCCGGGACGACGGTCACCCGCACCAGCATCGTCGAACATGTGTGGGACATGAACTTCGATAGCTTCACCAATGTCGTGGATGTGTATGTAAACTACCTCCGAAATAAGATAGACAAGCACTTTACTCCGCCGTTGATCCATACAGTTCGGGGAGTTGGCTATACGCTCACCGACGGAAAGCACGATGAAGATTAAACTGCGGACGAAACTCGCCGTCTCGTATGCGCTTCTGTTTATGGCACTCCTGGCGCTATCCGGAGTCGCGGTGTACCGGCTCATGGAAGTTCGACTAACTGCGGATGCCGATGACAATCTGCTGGATCACCTCGCCGGCGTGTGGGGTTACATTGAGTTTCGCGACGGCCGGCCGACGCTTGTATACGACAAGGACGATCTGAATCAAAAGTATTTCTTGCGGGAAGCCACGCGTTATTACCAGATTTACGACACGGCGAATGGAGCCCTGCTACTCGAGTCGGAATATTCCCGGGAATTACAGGAGGCGCTTGATCCAGATCAGGTGCGGGCCCTCGCGCTTCATCCAGGAATCAGTACCACCAAAAGCCAGAATGTGCCGGTGCGCTTCAGGAGCGCGGTCTTCCATGCCAATGGCCACGCCTACCTGCTTCGTGTCGGGGTTGTGGTAGAACACGAACTGTCTGATCTTGCTGATCTGCGGCGCGTCCTCCTTTCGCTCCTGCCGGCGGCAACTCTGATTGCGGTTCTCGCGGCATGGTGGATGGCAGGCCAGGGTTTGCGGCCGGTTCGCGACTTGGAACGGGAAGCCCGGGCCATCAGCATTTCCGAGCTGGGGCGCCGATTGTCCGATCGCGGCACAGGCGACGAGTTGGATTCGCTCGCTAACACCTTCAATCGCGTGCTTGCCCGCCTGGAATCAAGTGTGGGACAGATGAGAAATTTCGCGGACTTCATGGCGCACGAGCTTCGAACCCCCATGACCGTATTGCGCGGAGAGGCCGAAGTGCAGTTGATGCGCACCGATCTGTCTCCGGAATGGCGCTCTCACCTGGAAAGCCATATTGAAGAAGTTGACAAGCTGAACAGTTTGATCAATCGGTTCTTGCTCCTTGCGAAGGCGGAGACCGGCGCGCTCAAGCTCGAAAAACATTACGTTGATCTAACCCGGGCGGCCTCATCAGCCGCGAAGTCACTGGAACCGGTCGCACGCAGCATTGGCGTCGCTCTCACGGTCGATACGGCGGAGAGAGTAGAGGTATTCGCCGATCCACAATGGCTCGAAGAAGCCATTCTGAACCTGCTCGACAACGCACTAAAGTTCACACCGATTGGAGGACAGGTTCGCATCGTGACACGAAACGAGCCGGACCGCGCCGTGGTTGAAATTTCCGACACCGGTCGAGGCATCAGCGCGACAGACCTACCGCACATATTTGAGCACTCGTATCGTGCCAGGGATGCGGAGCCGCAACATCGCACCCCGGGCGGCTTGGGACTTGCGCTGACAAAGTGGATTGTCGATCAGCATCTCGGGACGATTCAAGTCACGAGCATTCCGGGGGAGGGCAGTCGGTTCTGCGTGATTCTTCCGCGGATGAGCAACCTTCAGCCGGATGTCCGGGCGAACAGTGCCAACAGCATCTAGGGGAACACTGTCCTCGCGAGCGGCGTCCTTGTTATCCGGGCTGGTTGCCCGCCAATTTACGTCTGATCTCCTCGGTACATTCAGCTAGGCGAACAGCGCTCTCGTGCAGACGGAGGAGTTCCTCCCGGCTGGGAAATGAGGAAGGCTTGTCGACGCAGAGTTCGCAGGCGATCACCTGAACCGTCAGCATGGACAGCGTCTCGAGCACAGCATCGATCAGGAGCAGGGAAGATTCTGGACTGGTCCTGTTGTCCCCAGCATTGTGTGGGCTCATAGTCAGGACAGCACCCCAATTCAAGTGGCGGATTGAGAAGGAATGTGAGTGGGGAGGACAGGTCCTCCCCACTCACGCTTTTTACTGCCCCGTGCCGGCCAGAGTCACCGTCTGGACCTTTGAGGCGGCGTCGTCGGTAACACTGAAATTCGCGCTCAATGGCCCCGTCTTTGTAGGAGCAAAGGTCACAGTGATGGTGCAGCTTTGACCTATGTTCACCGTGGTACCGCAGTTGTTGGACTGTTTGTACTGCACTGGATTTGTACCGCCAAGACTGATCCCGGAAATGGTAAGAGGAGCTGTTCCGGTGTTTGCCAGAATGAACCCGTACGAGCTCGTCTGTCCTACCGTGACATTCCCGAAGTTGTAAGTTCCTGGCGTGAGGCTGACGCGTGGCTGCACTCCGGCACCTGTCAACGACACCGTTTGGACTGTTGGTGCGGCGTTGTCGGTGACGTTGAGAGTCGCGCTCATTGTCGCAAAAACCGTTGTGGGAGCAAAGGTCACAGTGATGGTGCAGCTCTGACCAATGTTCACAGTGGTTCCGCAGTTGTTGGATTGTTTGAACTGCGCCGGATTTACTCCGCCGAGAGCGACCGACGTAATGGCAAGAGGAGCGGATCCGGTGTTCGTCAGAGTGAACCCGTACGCACTCGTCTGTCCTACCATGACATTCCCGAAGTTGTAGGTTGCTGGAGTCAGGCTGACGGCTGGTTGCAATCCCGTGCCTGTTAACAACACCGTTTGGACTCTTGAAGGAGCGTTGTCGGAAAGATTGAGAGTTGCGCTTAATGGTCCGCTCCTTGTGGGGGCGAACGTTACAGTAATGGTGCAGCTTAGACCAATGTTCACCGTGGTCCCGCAGTTATTGGTCTGTTTGAACTGTGTTGCATTCGTGCCCGTGAAACTGAGCCCGGAAATCGTAAGAGGAGCAGTTCCGGTGTTGGTCAGAGTGAACCCGTACTGGCTCGTCTGCCCTACCACAACATTCCCGAAGTCGTGGGTTGCCGGTGTGAGGCTGACTGTCGGCTGCACTCCAGCACCCTTCAACGACACCGTTTGGACTGTTGGTGAGGCGTTGTCGGTGATGTTGAGTGTCGCACTCATTGTCGCAAAAACCGTTGTGGGAGCAAAGGTCACAGTGATGGTGCAGCTTTGACCAATGTTCACAGTGGTTCCGCAGTTGTTGGACTGCCTGAACTGCGCTGGATTTACACCGCCGAGAGAGACCGACGAAATGGTAAGTGGAGCGTTTCCGGTGTTCGTCAGAATGAACCCGTACGGACTCGTCTGTCCTACCATGACACTCCCGAAGTCGTAGGTTGCGGGTGTGAGGCTAACGCCTGGCTGCACGCCCGTACCAACCAGAGACACCGTTTGTGGGCTGGTCTGATCAGAGTTGTTGATGAACAGCGTAGCGCCGCGAACGCCCGGCGCCGTCGGACTGAAGGTTACATCGTAGCGGCAACTCCGTCCTGCACCTACCGAAGTTCCGCAGGTGTTCGTCTGCTTGAAGTCGCCTGGGAAAGCGCCTCCAAAGGTGGGCGCGCTCATGGTCAGGGAGTTCGTCCCAAGGTTCACGAAAGTAACGGACTGAACCGACGACGTAGTGCCGACGATCTGGTTTCCGTACAGGAGAGACGTGGTGCTCAGGCTGACGCCGTTGACCATCTGGTTGATTGCCGGTGAGGTCGACCCGACAAAGTTCGGATCGCCGATATATGCAGCCGAGATCGTGCGCGGTCCCGACGCCAGGAAGGTGAGATTGCAGTTGCCCGCCGCCAGTGCTGCGGAGCAGGTTTCTCCAGTGCTGGCCGTTACAGTGACGCTTCCCGTCGGCGTCCCGGTGTACTGCGGAGCCACGGTGAAGTTCACGGTAATGATCTGGCCCCGAATGGACGGATTGGGTGTACTCGAGGTGATCGTTGTGGCGGTGCTGGCGCGCTGAACGGTGAGCGTTCCAGGCTGGTAGGTGATGCTGTAATTTGTGCTTGTCGCCCCAGAGCACGAGGTGACATAGGGGTTTCCGCTGACCGGGCTGAGTGTGGTTGCGTTTGTGGTGCAACTTACGGTCCCGGTTAAGTTGGCGGGGCCTTGTCCAAACATGAAGCCGCTGTAAGTCGGCGTGATGGTCGGCAGGGGCGCCCCGAAGGTCGTGGTGGCATTGCTGGCTGTGATCGTCAGCGCGGTACTGGTCACGACCAATGTCCCGGTTGCGGACGAGGCTGTGAAGCCGCCTTGCGCTGCAAAATCCGCAGCCAGAGTGTGCGTACCGGCGGTGGGTGCGGTCAGAACAAACGCCGTTGAGCCGTTCACCAGCGCTTGGGCAAGAGGCGCGCCTCCGTCGACGCTCAGCGTGACTGAGCCGGCGACAGGAGTAATCTGCGCGGATGACAGCGTGACGTTCACTACGCCATCCTCGCCAAAACTGATACCGGGCGCGTTGATAGCTGTTGAAGTATTGGCGATACCGGAACCTGTCAGAGTGACCTGAATTACCGGAACGGCCGGGTCGTTGGTGGTGAGAATGAGCAAGGCGGACCGAGCGCCCATCGCCGTAGGCGAGAACGTTACGTCAATCGAGCAACTCGCGCCTCCGTTCAGGGTAGCGCCGCAAGGACTTCCGGAAACCGGCAGGGCGAACTGCGAAGGATTCCTGCCTCCGAGGGCTATGCCGCTGATGGTCATCGGCGGAGCGCCGAGGTTCGACAGCGTGAGTGTGATGGGACCGGCTGTCGTCTTGAGCAGCACATTCCCAAAGTCAACCGTGGTCTGGCTGAGAACGGCGACCGGGTCCGTCGGAAGGTCGCTGGCGGTGTTCGAGAATCCCGAATTGACCGTCATCATCGGCATGGAGCCGCCGCCCGCAGACTGAGTGAAGCCGGAATCCTGGGTGCTGCCGACTGTGTTCGAAGCGAATACCCGGTAGTAATAGGCGGTACGCGCGGTCGTGCTCGAGTCGGTGTAGTTGTTCACGATGCCGACGGGCCAGGAAACTAGGTCCTCGGTGAAGCCGATGTTGGTTGCGCGCTGCACGGTGTAGCTCGTCGCGTTCGCAGCCGTATTGGTCCACGTCAACTGCACCGCGCCCCCATTCATGGTAGCGACTAGGTTGGTGGGCGGCGGAGGCGGGACAGCCAGCGAGACCGGCCGCATCATGTCCATCTCTTCATGGCTCAGGATGTGGCAGTGCCAGACGTATTCCCATCCGAAGTTGACGAGGTCATTGGTGATGGTGCTGGTGGTGGCTTGGCCATCGAGGCCGATGCTGCTGAAGCCCATGGTTGATCCCAGCGGCATCATCGGATTCAGCGGCCTGATGCTGTTCGGGATCTGGAACGGTAGAGTCGGAACAACCGGCCGGAGGGCGACATATGTGTCCTCAAGTGGGCTCGTCCGAATCGTGTCCTTCCAGCCCAACTCGTTGGGGTCGGGAGGAATGATGATGTTATCCCACGTCACTCGATTGATCAGCTGCACGTCATAGAGATGGAAGTGAATTGGATGCGTATCCACACCGTTGTGGGTGATCTTCCAGATCTGCGTGCCATCCGCAGCCGACGAAATCGGCGTGATTTGCATTCCTCCGGCACTTGGAAGGTTGGTTGCGTCAATCATTTCGGTGGCGGGGTTCACGTAGGGGTAAAGGATAATGTTTTGTGCCGCTGGGTTGGCTGGGACTGCTTCGACGCCGAGGTTGGCAGTCATTCGACCGTACTCGTCAAATGTGGCCGAATTCATTTCATCGTGCAGCGCCTTGGGTTGGAGCGGAATGGAAATCTTGTTGCCGCTCAGAGCGTCGAATGTGAACAGATCGCCGCCCTGCTGGCTGATCCGAGCGTACCCGTCGCACTTGTGCGTGGTGGTTGGAAGCGTGCAATCGCCGCTGGTCGTAAAGCTGGTGCCGTATGCACGGTTATAAGCCGCTTGGCCGACGATGATTGGGTGCTGACCTGATTCGAATACGCCGGTTCCATATGCGTTGTGCTGGAAGGCGGTAACAAGCTTGTTAAGGCTGAATGCGCTGGGTGAACTGGTGCCCGAGTTCACCTTGATTTGCATGATCGTTCTGGTGTTGGGGCCGAATCCCGGTATCGTGGACGGTGCTCCACCAATGTCGGTGTTATCGGGATCGCCGGTGTAGTAATCGTAGCTGGCCACGCGCGCTGGAAATGCCGCCGGCGCGTCGTTGTAAAGAATCAGGGTCTTGCCGGCAAACTTCGAGAAGTCTACGATCACATCCGCACGCTCGGCCGGAGCAATCAACATGGCGTGCTGGTCTACATTGCCGAAGTCGAACCGCGTCGGGTCGGTGATCCACGTGATCGGCTGGTTCGGAACAACAACCGGAGTGGGCAGGAAGCCGCCTTCGGTCCCTATCTGAATCCAGTTCGGTCCAGCGGGGCTGATGGTCGTGTCTGGAGTCGGGAAAACGTTGGGGTCGAGCTGTGCAGCCGCAACTTCCGAGGCGTTCAGCGCGACTTCAGTGCCGGTCGAATCCGCCACATACCACTGAAGATTGAAGAAGCGGTCGTTTGCCGCGTTCAACAAGCGGAACCTGTACGCCTTCGGGTCTAAGGTGAGTGTCGGATAAGCCGTGCCGTTCACCAGAGGCGTGTCGTTGAACTGCTCCATGCCAACCGAAATGTTCGGCGTGCCTGGAATCATCGGCGGCTCGCAGAACCCGTTGGGGTCTGTTGCGGGGTCACACGTGGCGTTGTAATAAGGGTTCGGTATCGGCTGATACGGCGTGGTGGCCTCGGTTGCCGGCGGCCAGAACCACGGCCCGTACATCCAGCGTCCGTACGGACTCGTACCGGTCGGGTCTGCTGGATTCTGTGCCGGCATGTAGACATGGTGATACCAGAGATCGCCCATTGATCCCCAGCGCGCCGAGTCCCAGGTGGGATCCTGCATTGCAAGCTGTTGGGTGGTGGGGACAAACGTCCTGTCCTGAATGACGAGGGGGATGCCTAATCCGAGCGCGGGATCGGATGCGTCCAGCGGGCCGCCCGGAGCTATCAATGCCTGTTCCGTATTGTCTGTGATCAGGTAACCGGCAGCCTCACCGGCATAGACATTCAGCCGCGTGATGCCCCAGGCATGATCGTGGTAGAAGAGCAGGCGTGCGCTCTGCTGATTGGTGTAATAGAAGGTGAGCGCGCCAGGGCCAGGATCGTTGGTTGCACCGGCGGTTGCACAGGTGGTCTGGCCGACGCACTCCGCGATCGTCTTGCCGGTCGAGTCAAACCACATGTCCGGCACGTTGGCTGCGCTTACGCCCTTCGGGTACATGGTCGATTCACCCGCGGGCGCCGTCCATTGGTGCGGCGTTCCGTCGCTGATCCACGGAGTGGTGCCGCCGTGCAGGTGCAGTGTTGCCCTGTTCTCGCTGTAGCAGCCTGTCGGCTTCAGACCCGGCATGCCGCACATCGGATTCCGGACGCCGTCGTAGACGCTTTCCTGGTTTGATTCCTGCATCCCACCCATATCAGGTCCCATGCCGGCGCCCATCATGGTGGTGTCAACGGGAAGAAAGAGGTTGCCGTCGACGCCCGTCGGCAGTTGGTTCTTGAACAGGATCCGGACCGGCCTATCCTTGCGTGCAATGATGGTGGATCCAAGAAACTGCGGTGGATCTGGCGCGATGGTGTTTTGACCGTTGCTGTCGGTGCCGTAGTTCAGCTGGACATAGCCGCGCAACCTGGTAGCGGGAAGATCGGAGTGCATCTTCTGCGAAAACTGTACCAGTGCGATTTCGTAGTAATCGGAGCCTGGATACTTTGTGGTGTCGGGATGCGCAACCGAAACATATTGTCCGAGCTTGTTTTTTCCACTCGGCCCCAGGCCCGCGAGCGCGTCGACAAATTTCCGCAGCCCCCCCGGCGTTCTGTAGCCGGTTCCCGCCGCGTCCACAACGATGCCAAGGCGCGCGTTGCTGATCACCGCCGTTGCGATTGCACCGCTACCGGTCCCGCCGTCGTCGGTGATCACCACGCTGACATTGCTATAGCCCACACCCGGGTTGGTCAGAACGATTCCTGTGATCGCTCCCGTGTATGGGTCGGTGGTCGCCTCCGCGGTTGCCCCCGTCCCGTTGCCGTTGATGGTCACTGTTGGGGAAAAATAGTCGGCGCCGCCGTTCACAAGGTTGATTGAACTCACAAATCCCGCACTCGGCGTAAACGTCGAGTGGGCGGCGGCACCGGTTCCGTGCGCGCTTGTGATTGTCACCAGCGGGGCGCAGACGTAACCGGCTCCCTGGCTCGTCATCGTGATCCCCGTGATGGCGCCGATGGAATTCACCGATGCTACGGCCGTTGCTCCGTTGCCTTGGCCGCCGCCGCAGTTATCGGTCAGCTGAACGTTCGCATCGACACTCGTCAGCGGGCTGTTGGCCCAGTTGGGATAAGGACCGAAATAGTGCGGAATCTTCGTCGGATCGGGAGTCTGGCTGAATGCGAGGGTTGCAAGGAATGCGAAGACGGTGAAAAGGAGAGACTTTTTCATTTCTGGCCTCCCGTCTTGTGTACCGGCCGCGCGGAATTGGCACGCATAACCTTGCGCAGATGGGCAGCGGCCTTGCGCTGTGAATCGGAGATACGGCGGGCAGGACGGATATGGGTCCGACCCGCTCCATCAATAGTGGATTTTTTTGCGGCTGGCCTTTTGGCCGCGTAACCGCATGGAATTGTTACCACGAGCGCAGAAAGGAGAACCAGGCGCAGTATGAACACGAGAGTTCGATCCAGCATGCTTGCCTCCAAGACATGTAACTGATTTGGCGAAATGAATTAAACAAGTGGACCGATTAGAGCTAGATTAGTGGGGCATTAGATTTCTCTAATGCGGCAGCAGAGTGAGACTCAGGCACTTACAGCCGCTACAAATGGTTGATTGCACGACCGGTCGTCTGCAATATCCAAAATGATCTGAAGAGTCTCCGCCGATCCACATACAACCACCCCGCGGCCTCGCTCACCGAAGCCACTATGGAGTGGTTGGCAGGGTGGGTCCAATGGGTACTTACGCGCTGGGGATACCTGGCGTTGGCCGCGTGCCTTCTGGGCGAAAATGCCGGTCTGCCCTTGCCCGGCGAAACCATCCTGATGTACTCGAGCTTTGTCGCCCGCAAGACACACGAGCTCAATATCGTGCTGATCGTCGTGGTGGCAACCGCAGCCGCCATGCTCGGCGACAACCTCGGTTACTGGGCCGGGAAACGGTTTGGCCCGCGACTTCTAGGCTGGCTTGAGCGGCGATTCAATCTGAAAGAGGACATTGCAACCGCGCGCGACCAGATTCGCTGCCACGGGCGCGCCACCATCTTCTGGGCCCGCTACATTGTCGGCCTGCGCACCGTGGCGGGTCCGGTGGCCGGGGCCCTCAATATGGAATGGAAGACATTCCTGATCTACAACGCACTGGGGGCCATTAGCTGGGTCACCACCGTAGCGCTCATCGCGTTTGCGTTCGGCACCAGGATCCACTCCCTGGCGGGGTACATCGAGAAGGTCTCATGGGTCGTCTCCGGAGGCATCTTCGTCGTCGGCTATTTCCTTTGGCGGCGAAAGAAGAAACTTCGCGAAAAATTCGGAGATGCATGCGCCGTTCCCGGCGAAAAAGGCCGCGCCGCCTGACGCACCCGGCAGCCCATGTATCCTGCACATGGAACGAAACCACGCGCAACCCGCTTCCGTTTCAAGGAGATGAAAGCCCATGTTGAAAGGAATCTCTCCGGTTTTCACCCCGGAACTGCTCGCCGTGCTCTACCGCATGGGCCATGGTGACGAGATCGTGCTGGCCGACGCCCACTTCCCCGGCAATTCTCTAGGTCCACAGGTGTTGCGCGCCGACGGCATCCCGATCAGTGCCCTCCTCGCCGGAATCGCGCCCCTGTTTGAGCTCGATTCCTACGCCCCGCCGCTGGTCATGATGGACGTGGTGCCCGGCGATGCGCTCGATCCCGCCGTTGAGCGCGATTACATGGAAGTCATCCGCCGCCATGCTCCCGCGGCGCCCGATCCGGTCCGCCTGGAGCGCCACGCCTTCTATGCTCGGGCCAGGACCGCCTACGCCATCGTGATGACCGGCGAGCTGCGCAAATATGGCAACCTGCTGCTTAAAAAAGGGGTTACGCCGGTGGCCTGAATCCAGATAAATCGCATCGCCCTCCATGCTGAAGACCCAAACTCCTGCATCCAAAGCACCTGAGGAGGAATTCTGCATGGGTCATGGAATTATCGCCTGGATCATCATCGGCGTGATCGCCGGCTGGATTACCGGAAAACTGATGAAGGGCTCCGGGTACGGGTTCATCATGGACATGGTCGTCGGCCTGATCGGCGCTCTTATCGGAGGCTGGATCTCCAGCGCCATCGGTTACGGCCCCACTGGCGCGCACGGCATGATCGGCAGCATCGTCATCTCCGTCATCGGCGCCGTCATCCTCACGGCCATTGTCCGCCTGTTTACGGGAAAACGAGCGTGAGGCGTTAAGGCCGCGGCTTGCGCGCCACGCGATAAGCTTCGCCCAGCCACTCAATGGCCGCATGTACGTCCGAATCGGCGCGCAGCAAAAAGAAGCGCCACTTGCGCCCTTCGCCCTGTGCCTTGTGCGTGGAAGCGAGCGTGCCGGGCACGAAATGCGGGTCCCCGGCCATCCGCTTCGTCATGGCTGCGGACTCCCGCTCAAACTTCAGCATGACAGCGTCTTCCGCGTGGAGGGCTCGCGTCGAGGGCAGCGCCGCAAAGACTACGTCTCCGCGATAGACCAGCATCATCCCAAAGCTGCGCTTGATCCGCACTCCCGGCCACTGCTCCAACTCGGCGCGCAGCGCCTCGGCCCATTGCCGGCCGGTTTCGGTGATGGGCGCCATTGTGTGCCGCCTGTGTTTCTCAACCATTTGCCTGTCTTTTCCCGTGAAACGAACAACTCAAAACGGTGAACTAAGAACTGTGAAATGCGAACTGAATCCGCACTCCTAGTAAACTGGAAGTGAGGGTTTCTATGCCAGAGATTCAGCGCAGGAAGACGCCGACGGTCCGCATCGGCAAGGTCAGGGTGGGCTGGGAGGTCCCGGTGGTGGTGCAGTCGATGACCAACACCGACACGGCGGACGTGCAGAGCACGATCGAGCAGGTGGCCGCGCTGGCCATGGCCGGTTCCGAGATTGTGCGCGTCACGGTGAATAACGAGGAGGCCGCCGCGGCTGTCCCGGCGATCGTGGAGGGGCTGGATAAGCGCGGAATCACGGTTCCCATCGTGGGCGACTTTCACTATAACGGGCACATCCTGCTGAAGAAGTATCCCGCGACGGCGCGGGCGCTCGCGAAGTACCGCATTAATCCCGGGAATGCATCGATCGGCAAAAAGGATAACGACAATTTTCAGGAGATGGTGGAGTGCGCGGTGGAGAACCAGAAGCCGGTGCGCATCGGCGTGAACTGGGGTTCGCTCGACCAGGCGTTGTTGACGCGCATGATGGACGAGAATTCGAAATCGGCACAGCCGCAGCCGGCCCGCGACGTGATGATGGAAGCCATGGTGGTCAGCGCGCTCGAATCCGCCAGAGCCGCTGAAAAATACGGCTTGCGAGATGACCAGATCATCCTATCGGCGAAGGTCTCAGGCGTCCGCGACCTGATTGACGTCTACACCAGCCTCGCCGCCCGCTGCCACTATGCCCTGCACCTCGGCCTCACCGAGGCCGGAATGGGCGCCAAGGGTTTGATTGCCTCCACCGCCGGGCTGGCGCCGCTGCTTCTCGCAGGCATCGGCGACACCATCCGCGTCTCGCTCACCCCCAAGCCAAACGGCGACCGGACCGAAGAAGTCTTGGCCGCACAGCAGATTCTGCAATCGCTGGGGATTCGAAGCTTTATGCCGCAGGTGACGAGCTGCCCCGGTTGCGGCCGCACCACCAGCACGTATTTCCAGGAGCTTGCCGAGCAGATTCAGACATACCTGCGCACCAGCATGCCGGAATGGCGCAAGACATACCCCGGGGTCGAAGAGCTCAAGGTGGCCGTCATGGGCTGCGTGGTCAATGGTCCCGGCGAGAGCAAGCACGCCAACCTGGGCATCAGCCTGCCGGGCACATTCGAAGAGCCGAAGGCCCCGGTTTACGTCGACGGCAAACTCCTGAAGACCCTTCACGGCGACACCATCGTTGCCGAGTTCAAGGAGATCCTCGACAAGTATGTCGTGAGCCACTACGGCAAGAAGCAGGAAGAGCTGGTGGGGGCTTAAACCGCCCGACAAAACGGGAAGGGCCGCGATTCAACGGAATCGCGGCCCTTCCCGTTGGCACCGTCTGATTTACTTTTGCACAAACGGATTCTCGATCCGCAACCCATCGATCACCTGCCCGTGCTGCAGGTCTTCGGTGTAAAGAACCCCGCAGCCCGCCTCCAGTGCCGAGGCAATCATTGTCCCGTCATAGACTGAGAATCCATATCGCCCGCAAAGGCGCATCCCTGCGCGATGGGTCTCCATTGTGAGTGGCAGTGGTCCCGGACAAACCTTCAGTGTCTTTTCGATAAACCGCACGATAAGGCTGAGCTCGACCTTGAATTTGCGCCGCATGACTGCAGCAAACTCATTCAAGATCTGGACGCTGACTACACCACCGTCCGCGAGCAAGTTCGCCGCAATTGGCGTCCGTGTACCCGATTCCGCAAACGCATATACAAGAATGTTCGTGTCAAGGAATGCGCGGCGATGGGTCAATCGGCTGCTTCCCCCGGATCCCGAGATGCGTCGCAGTCTTGCGCGTAGCGGGGTTCCCGGTCCCCGCGGTCGTACAGCTCTTCGCGATTGAATTTGTAATCCGGAAGCATGGGCACACGCAGCCTTCTTATCTCTTCAAGGAATTCTTGCCGTGATCGTTCACGAGACACGTCAAAGTCGCGATCACCTTTCATCGCGAGGTTAATGTCGTCGCCTTCCTTTAGCCCGAGGGTCTCCACGATTGCAGCAGGCAAACGGACCGCCAGGCTGTTTCCCCATTTAGCGACCTTCATGGCCACACCTCTGGATACACATCTTACCACTGTATATCCAACAAATCCGCCGCGACGTCTAGCGATCGGCGTTTTCCAGCACCGGTGCAAACCGCGCCCCGGCACCGAGAATAATGGCGGATGCGATCAGGGAGACGAGGGTCAGCCCCAGCGCCAGCCGCAGGTTCGAACGGTCAGACACCGCGCCGATAATCTGCGGCGAAAACGTATCGCCAAAGGCGTGAATTACGAACAAGTTCACCGATATCGCGGTTGCCCGCACCGGCGCGGAAACCGAGTTCACGATGGCGGTGTTGAGCGGGCCGGTGTTGAGGAAGAGGAAGAACTCGGCGGCAAACAGCGCGGGAACCGCCCATGTGTGGGGTCCGAAGAAGACCAGGGCGCCGCAGGGCAGGGTGAGGACAACGCTCCAGAACGAGACCAGGTAAAGCGCACGATGGTTGGTCCGCAGCCAGCGCTGGGCGATCCACCCGCCAATGGCCGTGCCGGCAATGCCGTCGATCACAGTAATCGCCCCCACCAGCGTTCCCGCCTTCGCCGTAGAGAGCCCCGCGAACCGCTCCAGGAACTGGGGAATCCACGCCGAGATTCCTCCCATGGCAAACGTCAGCATCGCCAGCCCGAAGGTGGCGGTCAGAAACGCCGGATTCGTGAACAGTCCGGCGAAGGTGCCCCTGTCGCGGGTAGCGCGCACATGGTCGGTGGCCCCGCGCTCGGGCTCACGGCCAAATGCCCCGTACAGGGCCGCCACCAGCAGGCCGGGAATGGCGCAGATCATGAACGGCGCTCGCCAGCCGAACATGCTGCCCAGGTTACCGCCGGCGATGTAGCCAATGGCCGCGCCCACGGGAATTGCCAGGTAAAAGATCGAGAGAATGCGGTTGCGATCGCGCTCGGGATAAAAATCGGCCAGAACCGCGGGAGCAAAAATGCCGAACGTCGCCTCTCCGACTCCGACGAGGGCGTGCCGAACATAAAGCGCCCAGTAGCTGTGCACCCACGCAGTGCCCAGGGTGGCCAGGCTCCAGAGCACCGCACCGCCGATGATAAGCGGCTTGCGGCGGAAGCGGTCGCCCATCCAGCCGGTGAGCGGAGCCACCAACATGTAGACCACAAACAACGCCGTCGTCAGCGCGCCGATGCGCTCATCGCTCCAGCCATATTCCTTCTGAATGAGCGACTGCGCGCCGGGCAGGATGTAGCGGTCGATGTAATTGAGCAGGTTGAGGCAGATCAGCAGCGTCAACGTGCCCAGCGCAGGGCTGAGACGCGGGCGGGCGGTTTGGACGGCGGTGGACACTTGCTTACAGGATACTGCGAAGCGGAAAAGTGTCATGACCTTGTGGCTACCAGCGTTCCGGCGAGCATCGAACTTCTCAGATCGCTGGGGCCGGGCCCAAGCTTCCAACAATTGAAGGTGGTCTATGCGGGGAAGCACTTGGCAGGGATGGCTTTGTCTGTTTCCTATTGCGGCAGGGGCAGTGGGTTGCGCATCGTACAGAACTCGGACGGGTACCGATCAGTCGACCAATGCCGTCGCCAATGTCTATGTTGAGACTTCGCCGAACGCGTGGGAAGCGGACCCGTCGATCAAGCCGTCGATCGTGGCGTTTAACGCAGGCCTCGATGGCAAGCTGACGCAGGTGCAGACTCTCAACCTGTCTGAGGCATTGATGATCGGTCAGGGCGGCATGGTCTTCACCTCCGACTACCGGTCACGCGCCATTCATCGGTACGCGATTGCACAGGATGGCTCGCTAAGGGGACCGGTTTCGACCCTCTACCCTGCCCAATACGACACCACCGGATGCGGGGCGCCTACTGGCCACGGAATGCTGGACCCCGGCGGAACTTATCTTTCCGTAGAACTCGAAGACTATGACAAGAACTGTGATGTCTGGCAGACCTATCGCCTTGACGACAACGGCCCCTATCGGTTCCTAGGCGAGGACAGCAGCAACCTGTGGTATTGGCGCGATGGGGGGGTCGGTATGGGGTTTCCGGGCGTCAGCCCAATGAGCAAGGATGGGAAGTTTGCCTACGCAAGTGGTGGAGATAGCGGTGGTTCGTTTCTAGTCGCGATGAAGCGCGACGCGTCGGGAGTTCTGAGAATCTGGAAAAGTTTTACCTGGCCTTACGATACGCAATATCAATGGCAACCGGGCGGCGCTCTTATCGGCGCCAATAACGAACTTGTCGTGCCAATGCACGGCATTACCAACGCGAATTGGAATGACGCGGCCTTGGCAAGTTTCACGGTCGATGCGCGCACCGGAGACCTGCAGGAGATCAGCACCTACGACAACATGCCGAAGGTCTCATTTGAAGCCACTGGCGTTGCGTTTTCTCCGCAGGGAGACATGATCGCTATCGCCGGCGATGGAGTTCTCCAGACGTTCACATTTCAAAACGACGGACCGGCCACACCTTCCGCGACCGCACAACTGCCGCCGGGCCAATGGCCAAACGGAATGCTCTGGGATTCAAGCCATCATCTCTATCTGCTCACCCAGACCTCCCTCAAGCAGCCGGCTATTGCGCAGTTCAGTTTGTTTGTGTTCACGGCGGCGGACGGACTGCTCACGCCCGCGCCGGGTTCGCCGTGGAACGTGCCGAACGCCAACGTGCTGCTGGTGGTGCCGAAGGGCTGACCGCGGCCTACCAGGCGAGGCTTGCGGGCAGAAACTCCGCAAAGAGATCGTCGTAATAGGGCTTTAAGGCCCTCACATCGGGCTTCGTGTGACCCTTCGAATACAGATCGTATTGATTGAACTTAAGCACCCAGGGCAGCATCGCGCGGTCCTGCTCGTTGGCGAGATAGTCATACGCTCCATGCTTGTGCCACGGATAAAACGAGTGATAGCGCAGCATGGAAAGCGCTTCAATGTTCAGGTAGGGCTTCATCACTTCGGCAATGTAGCCATCGTGGCTGAACGACATGTGCAGCTTGTCGAGGCCGCAGTTCGGCTCGTAGATGCCGTACTTGGTCTGGTATTCCGGCACATTGCGGTCGGGATTGTTGGCGAAGTATTCGTGGTACACGATATCCGGCGACCACGCGCAGCCCACCGGAAACGTATCGCCCACCACGGCCCATTGCGGCTCGCCATAGAGGCAGAGGCACTTGCCCAGGTCATGCAGAAAGCCGGCCAGCACCATCCAGCGCGGATGCCCGTCGCGGCGAATCGCTTCGGAGGTCTGCAGCAGGTGCTCAATCTGCGTCAGGTCCGTGTCAGGGTCGCTGTCATCGACCATGGTGTTGAGGAACTCGGCCGCTTCCCAGATGGACTTCATGCCCTTCTGCAGCGAGTAGTATTCCTTCTCCTTCTCGAGGACAAACGCAACCGTCTGGTTCTCATGATTAAGCCGATAGAACTCCGCCACGCCGGGCTGGGCCGCTTTATCATACTGGCGGAATTCTTCCTGGGATTTGCCTTCGCGATAGCGGCCTTCAACGAAGTCGTCCCATTGGTCGAGGCCGGTTAGAGGGTTTTGATCCGTTGCGTTGGGAATCGTTGTGCTCATTTGGTGGACCTCTTGGGGATTGGAAGCACCTGTCCTCCAGTGATGATGGGCGCGCGGAGGACACAGTTGCAAGTGAATTCCCCATGAAGGGCAGGTCAGCAACGATCAGGGCGCACCCCGCGGGCTGCTATTTGGCGGCGAGAAAGCGCAGGATCTCGTTCATCACGCGCTCGCCCTGGTCCGTCTCAAACAGGTGCTGGGCGTGGGCCGATCCGTTCAGCAATATCAGTTCCTTGGGCTGCGGGGCCAGGTCATACTGCTTCTGAATCCCGGGCAGACGAGGGCCATCGTCATTGGCGTCGTCCCGCGCCAGCATGAATAACACCGGCGACTTGAGTCCTGCGGCCGGCATGTTCGGAGCCGCGCCCAGCAAGACCATGCGGTGAATCTCGCCCGGTCTTGCCACAATGCAGGCATCGCCCGCGGCGCTTCCGCCCATGCTGCCACCTACCAGCGACACAGTCTTCGCACCATGGCGATGCAGATATCGTGCGGCTGCCAGCACGTCGAGATAGTGCGGCGCGGTGTATAGATCCTTGTCGCCGGGCCCATGCGAGGGGCCGAACCCGCGCAGGTCGATGGCCATCACCCGGTAGCCGGCATTGACCAGCACCCGCGCCTGCTTGCCCCAGCTCTCCTTCTTGAACTGTCCCCCATGGACCAGTACCACAGCGCGTTCGCCGGCGCCGTAGAGATCGGCATAGATCTCGGCTCCATCGTCGGTATGGAACGAGATGGTGGTCTGCGCGGCCAGGGTTCCGAAGGCCCAAAGCGTCATTAAAAAAAAGAGGAGAAGAGTGCGCACCGCGCCAATGTAGCATGGCGCCGGCTATTTCGGAATCAGCCCTGCGGGCGCGGCCAGCGTGCTTCCACCGTTGTCCCAATCCCGCCCCTTGGCCGGAACACTCCCTTCACCACAGCCCACACGGGATCCGTGGCCTTGACGATGTCTTCCAGCACTTGGTTCACGATGTTTTCCTGAAAGATGCCCAGGTTGCGATAGCAGAACAAGTATTCCTTGAGCGATTTGAGTTCAAGGCAGCGCTCGCGCGGCATATAGCGGATGGTCAACAAGCCGAAGTCGGGCAGCCCCGTCTTCGGGCAGACGGAGGTCAGCTCCGGATCGTCGATCTCGATCTCGTAGCCCGGGAACTGGTTCTTCCATGTTTCAATCGCGGGAAAGGCGAAATCGAGGCCGGCCTTGGCGTGATCGTCGGTGTAGCGGGGTTGCGTTGCTGCCATGTTCTTATTGTACGGATCGAAAACTCAGGTTTGCAGGCTTGCCATCGCCCCACAGTCGCCTCCGCGCGCCGGGCCATATCTCCCAAGTCGTGCTGTTGCTTGATTTTCCTGCGTCCCCGGCCGGGTTTCTGACTCTTATATACTGACCAAGGCTGCAGGAATGGCAAAAGAGAGCAAGCAGACGACTTGGCGCTGGGTGTGGTTCGGCGCCGCCGTAATCCTGATTCTGGTATTTTTCTCCGTCCGTTCCCTCACGCGGGAGCGCATCCAGGTGCGCGTGGTGCAGGCTGAGCGCGGTTCGCTCGCGAGCACCATCAGCACCAACGGCCGCGTCGAGCCAGTGATGAACTACCAGGTGTTCAGCCCACTCGCCACCACCGTCAAAGCCGTTTATGTTCACACCGGCGACCACGTGCAGGCGGGCAAGCTCCTTATGACGCTCGATGACATCCAGGCCCACGCCCACGTGGCGGCAGCCGAGAGCGGTTTGAAATCCGCCCAGGCTGCCCTTGAAGCAGCCACCCACAATGGCACCATTTCCGAGCGCCAGGCCGCGCAGGCCGATATTATCCACGCGCAGATCGAGCGCGACCAGGCCCAACGGGATCTGGACGCCCTCACCAAATTGCAGGCCACGGGAGCGGCTTCGGCCAGTGAAGTGGCGGCGGCGCGGCAGCGGCTGCAGTCGGCCAATGCGGCGCTCGAGGCAAACCAGAACACGGCAAAGAACCGCTATGCTCCATCCGACG
>Ga0157369_10002222_pt1 | contig 23372 bp, 23 predicted proteins | sample C25metaG_FD_113461 | JGI IMG/M metagenome (GOLD analysis project Ga0157369, IMG submission 113461) | Corn rhizosphere microbial communities from Kellogg Biological Station, Michigan, USA - C2-5 metaG | ecosystem: Host-associated > Plants > Roots > Rhizosphere > Soil | place: USA: Michigan... | reverse complement strand
TTGTTAGTGGCTTTTTTAACCCCTTGCATGGTGGCCACCTAGATATGATCGAAGCGGCGGCAAAATTGGGTGATCGACTGATCGTGATCGTTAATAACGACATTCAGCAGGTGATGAAGAAAGACAAAGTAATCTTAAGCGAGCAGAACCGTGCTCGTTTGATCGGTGCCTTGCGGACGGTTGATGAAGTGATTATCGCCCTCGACGACGATCCGACGGTAATTCGTACATTGCAACATATCGCCGAGAAATATTCGAATGATGAACTAACATTCTCTAATGGTGGCGATCGCGACTCTGAAAAAGCTATTCCAGAGGGTGAAGTTTGCCACAAATACAATATTGAACTATTGTTTGGTGTCGGTGGTACAGAAAAAGCCGACTCATCAACACGTATTAATCAGGCACAAGGCCATAAGAAATAATTACAGGAGAGACCCTATGATGAAGAAAATGATCGCATTTGATTTAGACGATACCTTATCAATTACTAAGTCGCCGATTGCACCGCGCATGAGCGAGCTATTAATGGGACTTCTCGAGAATTATGATGTTTGCGTTATATCAGGTGCTAACGTGCAGCAACTGCAAACCCAGGTGACCGCTCATCTACCTACCGAGCCGCATCACTTGGATCGACTACATCTGATGCCAACCTGTGGCACACGCTATTACCGATTTGACCACGATCTAAATGATTGGAAGATGCAGTACTCAAACGAGCCAACGGCTGAGCAAAAGCAAAAGGCATTTGAAGTACTCGAGACGGTTACTAAGGAACTGGGGCTATGGCCTGATACTCCGTATGGTGAAGTGATTGAAGATCGCGGCTCACAAGTGACATTAACGGCTATGGGTCAGGATGCACCAGCGGATGTGAAATACGCTTGGGATCCAACCGGTGAAAAGAAGCTAGCGATCCGTAATGCAGTCGCACCACTTCTGCCTGAACTTGAGGTGCGTGCAGCGGGTACGACTTCGATCGACGTAACGCTAAAGGGTATTGATAAGGCCTACGGTATGAGGCAATTAATTGAACACGCTGGTGTGACAAAAGAAGAAATCCTATTCATTGGTGACAAGCTGGATGAGGGTGGAAACGACTACCCGGTTAAATCGGTTGGGATTGATACAATTGCCGTTGAAAAGTGGGAAGACACTGCGCTGGTGATTGAGACTTTGAATAAAGTAGCCTAAATAATATAAAAATAGGACATGAAAAGAGCCTCTCGCAACGTATGTTACGAGAGGCTCTGTCACCTTCTGAATCTTATTTGCGGATACCAAGGCCGTAATCGGCAAGTGTTTTCTCGGGGCGAACAGGGCCACGACGACAAATTAGCCGAAATTCGATTTCTCCTCCAGTTTCCTGAATCAGGTAATCTCGAAGGGGAATGAGAGCAGCTTCGCTTTCTTGATTAAACACATCAATCACCCAGCGCTCTACCCTCGCCTCAAGCTCATCGTTATGGTACCAGATGTTGCAGGCGTGACGCCGTGTGATGCAAGGGACGTAGCCTAAGGGCGAGTAGATAACATTTTGATCACGTATCAGATACTGTAGTATACCAAAGCCACCCGCTTCGACAAGGAATCCTCTTCCCTCGACCGACTTACCAGTAGTGGTCGCGAGATAAAGATTTGATCCTGTCATGAACCCTAGGATGCGGCTACTGATCTGTAAGATAACCTGCGTACTGTTGGGGTCTATTGGTTCGCCGCTCACGGCGGACTCCTAACTGTAAAAGATCGGAAAGGGACAATATGGTGATTATACAACTATATTGCGTTAATGCAACTAATGTCGTACGTTATCACTGACGATTTTATTAATCTTGGTGTCAAACAGACTTGGGGCGAAGCGCTTAGATTTACGGTGCAGGGTGGCGGGCAAGAACGATAACGTTTCGAATCGTTGAATAGCACCGATCAGGCTATCTACTGTCTGGTTTGAGAATAGTACGCCTGTTTCACCGTCTTGGACGATATCAAGGGCACCACCTTTGGCGTAGGCGATAACTGGTGTGCCTGCGGCTAGGGCTTCGACCGCAGCAATGCCGAAATCTTCTTCGTTAGGGAATAAGAAGGCTTTGGCGTGCTGTGCCTGGTTAACAAGTTCTTCGTCACTGACGCGGCCCGTAAAAGTAATTGTTGGTCCAGCAAGTGATTTAAGCCGTTCGGTGTCTGGACCACTGCCAATGATAGTGAGTGGAAGACTTAGTTTGTTGCAGGCTTTGATGGCGAGGTCAAAACGTTTGTAGGGTACGTGACGCCCCCAGACAACATAGCCTTGGCGATCTGTCTGTGGTGGCGGGGTAAAGCGATCAATTTGTACGGGTGGGTGAATGACGGTGCTTGGTCGGTTGTAGTACTGTTTAATGCGAGATTGAGTCACAGTTGAGTTGGCAATAAATACATCAATCCCTGGGATTGATTCTAAATCTAATTTACGCATCCAGCGAACAAAAAGTGGAATGAATGGGCGAATCAGGAATGATAAATTACCAAAGTTGAATTCCCTCTTAAACTCTTCGTAGTGGCTCCAGTAGTAGCGAATAGGTGTATGAATATAGGCGATATGAATTTGATCAGGCCGAGTTTTTTTAACTGCCTTTGCTTCGGCACTGCTGGTGCTAATAATAATATCGAACTCAGATAGGTCTAGTTTACGGAAGGCGTAGGCGCGGAGGACTGGCCATAGTACATGTTTGTAACGAATAAAACGAGGCAGGCGTTTTTGAAGGTATGTCGTATGCACATCGCAGTCGTGAAAAGCGGGCATAGCATCTTTATCATAGACGGATGTATAGATAGGGGCGTCCGGGTAGAGTTTGTGGATTTCGAGCAGTAGTGGTTCTGCTCCACCCATCGTTGTGAGCCAGTCGGTAACGAGAGCAATCTTTGGTGGGCGAGCAGCCATGTTTATTTGGCTCCTTTTTTGCGTAGCACGACTCCAACTGTCTTGAACAAGATTTTAATGTCTAACCAGAAGCTCCAGTTTTGTGCGTAGAAAAGTTCAAGTTCGATGCGTTCCTCAAAGGATAGATTGCTACGGCCTGACACTTGCCATAGGCCTGTCATGCCTGATTTAACACTGTGTAGTAGGCCTGTGCGGCCTTTGGCGAGCTTGGCTTCTTGCGGCAAGATTGGGCGTGGTCCAACTAGGCTTAATTCACCACGTAGGACGTTGAACAGCTGCGGTAATTCGTCCAGTGAGGTTACGCGTAGGAACTGACCAAACTTTGTGACACGTGGGTCATTAGTGACCTTGCGGTGTTTTTCGTATTCATCAGCCAAATCTTCGCGGCCCATTTCGCGGAACTCAATCGCTGCATCTTTTTTGCCGTATTTTGCGCTCATGCTGCGGAATTTAATCAGACCAATTGGTTTTGAGAACTGACTGAGGCGCGGACTAATGTAAAAGAGAGGTCCAGGATTAAAGATTGTCTGCAACAGCATGAGTACGAGGTAAAGCGGTGATAGGACGATCAGTAAAATAAATCCGGCAATTATGTCAAAGATTTGTTTAGCAATTGCACCCCATCCAATCAGCGGCGTTGGCGATACAGAAATCATTGGGTAGCCCAAGAAGACATCAACGGTATGCTTGCCGGTATAGAATTCGGCTTCGCCAGGAATGAAACTGTAATTAATATGGTTGGTCTGTGCTGCACCAAGGATACGTTGATTGCGCTCGGCCGAATCGTAAAGATCGGTTTGGATAATAGTGGTGATGTGGAGGTCTTTTACCTTTTCTAGGGCTTCTTCGACTGAACTGAAATGCATGACGTCGAGACCAGACGGCACTATCTTCTTTGGGCCGGCAATAGCGACAATGGCATAACCACTTTTATGAGTTTCGGATAGATTGTCGGCAATGTCGCGGGTGGCAGCTGAATTACCAATAATCAAGACACGGCTGGTGCCGCGGCCAAAGTGGAATAACAAGCTGCGTGTGATCCGGAGTACTTCGCGGGTAATCAATATGAGGAAGAATGAAGATACGAGTGCATATACTGCTACAAGTCGGGCTGGGAATAGTAGGCTATCAGTGGCATATTGCCAGCCAATAACCAGCAGGATGCCAATAAATGAACCTATGGCAATCTTGCCCCATTCAACCAAGCGACGGTTATAGGTACTGGCGTGGTAAAGCCCTAACGAGGCAAAAATTAGGATCCAGAAAGGGGTGATCGTCAGGAAGCTAACGAAGTAATCGTAGGCATAGACGTCACTGATCAGCGGGCGGGGATCATACTGAACACGAAGAATATAGGCAGCCGCAAACGCAAGTAGCAGAACAACAAAGTCGGCAATGATCAGAACAAGACTATAAAACTTAGTATTTTTTGATGGCATTTGTCCTGTTATTATATCACGCTGTAATCAGGTAAATGATACACTAGAAGAAATGAAACGACCCCTTCTAGAAAGAATCTATTTAGCAATTATTGTCGTCATATTTGCAGGGATTGTTATCCATGCGCCCCTAAGTGTTGGGTTTGGAGTGTTATTTCCAGATGCAGCACTGTTGATTAAATCCTGGAAAGAGCTCTTGATGGTCGCGTTAATTCCGCTTGCGGTGATATTAGTAACGCGACGCCGGTTGTGGCGAGAGCTGTTATCAGACTGGGTATTCCGCATTATTGTCGGCTACACCCTACTGCATATCATTCTTGTGGCAGTGTTATATCAGGGGATTGTCGCGACGGTAGCGGGCCTAGCGATCGATCTTCGTTATGTGCTGTTTTTCGGATTAGTGTATATATTAGTAAGATCAGTTCCACAATACCGGGCGTTATTACTCAAAGTCGCTGCTGTGGGTGCGGCGGTTGTGGTTGGGTTTGCTAGCCTGCAGCTATTCTTGCCTGCGGACATCTTGTCATCGATTGGCTATGGTCGGGATACGATTGCACCGTATCTGACTGTCGACAAGAATCCTGATTACGTTCGGGTTAATAGTACGCTTCGTGGGCCTAACCCATTAGGGGCGTATGCGGGTATAGTGTTAGCCCTACTAGCTGCGGTTGTTATTACCAAAGGCCGTCAATTTACGCGTAAATATGCAATAGGACTGGGAATATTAGCATTATGTAGCGCGATTGCGTTATGGATCAGTTATTCGCGTAGCGCACTAGTGGCAGCGGTCGTTGCGGCTGGTATCGTCTGTGCGGCAACAATCATGCGACGCTTGTCTAGAAAAACCTGGATCATTCTGTCTGTTATCGTCTGCGCCCTTGCGGGTGGACTAATAGCTGGCCAAAATAGTAGCTTTGTATCGAACGTCTTGCTTCATGAAAATCCAGAGGGTGGTAGTGTCGTTAGTTCTAATGACGACCACATTGATTCGCTAGAAACAGGCGTTGAGCGATTACTACGACAACCAATCGGTGGGGGCGTCGGTAGTACAGGATCGGCATCATTGCATGGTGATTCACCAATCATTATTGAAAATCAGTATTTATTTATTGCACATGAGACAGGCTGGGTGGGGCTAGCACTGTTCCTCGTGTTATTCGGTCTCGTTATGGTTCGATTGTGGCAGCGACGAGCTGATTGGCTAGCGCTGGGGGTGTTTGCGAGCGGCATTGGCCTAGCCCTAATCGGTCTACTACTGCCTGTCTGGGTTGACGATACAGTAGCGATTATTTGGTGGGGACTCGCGGCAATAGCGATCAGTAAAAAGGATAACTTATGAACGATCAGCGTCCCAGTAAAAAACAGCGTGAACTACTTAGTTTTATAGACGGGTTTATTAAGGGTAATGGCTATGGACCAAGCTACCGTGAAATCATGCGCGGGCTTAGTTATAAATCAGTTTCAACAGTGGCAGTTCATGTTGATGGGTTGATTGCACGCGGCTGGCTGGTCAAACGAGATCATTCAGCGCGGTCGCTTGAAGTGATTCATCAAGAAGGCGCATCTACATCATCTCAGCCTGCGGACGTGAAGCCTGAATCATGGTTAGTTGAGCGAGTAAAGACTGCACTGGAAAAGTATGAAAAAGATGGTGATGAAACGACGAAGAATGATGTGGCATTGCTAATTGAATCACTTCGGATTCTGGGACTCAAGACCGATCATGCGACACTCCGCGAGCGCCTAGATAGCTATCAAAAAAAGCAGTAGCGGTATATACTAAACCCAAACATGAGGGACAAGTTGACGGGGTTTGCCAAGCAGCTGCGGCTGCACTGGAAACGTATTCTTGTATACGGCTTAAGTAGCGTGGCGCTTTTGACAATTGTTATCCAGCTACTTTATCCAACTGACCAAATGCTGCCATATGCACGGGTTGATGATGTAGTGGTTGGGGGTTGGCAAAAATCTGATGCCGCCTGGGAACTTGATCACAGGTATCTGACTAAACAGATGCGCATTTATTTCGGTACAAATAATACGCCGTACCGATCGCCAACGACGAGTGAAGTTGGGGTGATCGTGAAAAATAGCGACCGCCTCGATCAGATCGATTATCCGTGGTGGTTGCGGCTTGTACCGAGTTCGCTGCTATGGGCACAAGCGTTCACAAACGTCCCGGCGCCTAACTACACAGTGAATCAAAAGCTGATGGATGCGTATATTAAGAAAGAACTAGGTCAATCGTGTAATGTCACCCCAAAAGACGCCACGATAGTGTATGAAAAGGAAGCTCTGCGAGCGGTTAAGGCGGAGGTGGGCGGTACATGCCAAATGGCTGATGTGAAAACTGCACTGCAAGGATTAAAGCCAGTGCTTCGTTATGAACCGGTTGTACGCGTTCCTATGATCGAGACTCAGCCGGTAGTTGATACGGCGGCTGCTGAAACATTGGCCGGATCACTAATGAATCGCATTGGTTCGGGTGTGTCGATTGCGGTCAATAACGAAACCGTGATTATTCCAGCAGATCAGGTAATGAGCTGGCTTGATTTTAGTACGCAGGAGGGTAAGCTGACGGCTGGTTTGAATAGTCAGCGCGCTAACGATTATCTCGCTAAAAATCTCGCACCGAAAGTAGCGGTAGCGGCTGGTGTAACGAATGTATCGACGCTGAATTTTGTTGAAACATCTCGTCAGAACGGGCCAAGTGGCCAGGCGCTTGATGTTGATAAAACCCTCGGCATGGTGCTGTCATATTTGATGGTCCAGCGCGATACGCCGTCGGTAGTGACAAATGTAACCAATCCACGGGTTGAATATGTACGTAGCTATAGTGCGACTGACACTGGCTTTTCTGCGTTACTGGCTAACTTTGCTAAAGATCATCCAGGTACTTATGGGATATCCATGATCGAGTTATCAGGCAAACATCGCCGGGCGATGTATAACGAAAATAAGACATTTGTTACGGCCAGTACATACAAAATGTTTGTTGCCTACAGTACACTACGCCGAGTTGAGGCTGGAACGTGGAGCTGGGGTGATGCTAATATCGCAGGTGGTCGTAATCTTGCGACGTGCTTTGATGACATGATCGTTAAATCTGATAATGCCTGTGCCGAAGCATTGCTACGAATGATTGGATTTAAAGAAATTACTAATGAAGTCCGTGCAATCGGACTAGGTAACACGTCATTTACGACCGGCAATACTCCTCAGTCAACGGCTGGTGACGAGGCATTATTCTTGGCACAATTAGAATCAAGTCAATTACCATTATCGGCTGATAGTCGTAGTCGACTACTAGATGCGATGAAGCGTAATATTTATCGACGAGGTATTCCTGCTGGTGCTAACGGCCAGGTAGCTGATAAGGTCGGCTTTTTATGGGGATTACTTCATGATGCAGCAATTGTCTACAGTCCAAGTGGCACATATGTATTAGTGATTATGACTGACGGTAGTAGTTGGGGCGCAATCGCTGACCTGACGCGTCAAATCGAATCGTTACGAGCCTTATAAAACTGGGCTTGACCTCGGTTGATGTTTGCCGTTATAATATTGTTTGTATTCCGACGTAGCTCAATGGTGGAGCAAGAAGCTGTTAACTTCGAGGTTGCTGGTTCGAATCCAGCCGTCGGAGCCAAAATTATTACACAAAAAAGATCTTCGAATTGAAGATCTTTTTTGTTTGCTATTATTAAATCATGATTGAAAAATGGCACACATTATTGGGCATAAAAAAGCATGATTTAGCATGGTATGAAAGCGATCTAAAGGATGAGTTGAGTGAATATTATAACGAGCGGAAACTTATTGCTAAATGGAGCGAGTTAAGTGATGTGGTGTATGTATGCACCAGGGCCAAATGGTCAAGTCACTCGATCATCTTTCCGTATTCGCGAATATTATTTTGCCTAGGTGTGATGTATATGATTCCAAAATACACAGGACGATGGCTGTTCTTTCGCGTGGCGGGAGGAAAACTAAAAGCTCAAAGACCAATTCGGGAAGTTCGTAATCCTAAGAAAACTCACAAACTTCACTTGATCGCCAAAGAAAATGGAGTTAACGTACAAACGTTTCAAGAGATTTGTGAAAAACAGCTAAAATACTGGCCATTATTGCCATAGACTGGTGGCTGTAGCTGAATATCTAAGCTCACTGTTACAGCAGTAAAACCAACAATGTCCTTAAGTCGCATCCTTACAGGTAGTCGGGTCGCCACTATTATATCCAGTCGTAAACCACTTTACTCTACTCTCTGATGAGCCGTGGGTCCATGTTTCGGGTGAGACTTGGCCGTTTACTGATTGTTGTATGCGGTCATCTCCTACGGCTGCAGCCGCATCGATAGCCTCGTTAATTTCATTTGGCTCAAATACGCCTAGGTTAGATATAGAGTTAGCCCATGCACCGGCGTAGCAGTCGGCCTGGAGCTCGGTTGAGATTGCCGCGGCTTGCGATCCGTCTTGCTGCGCTCGTTCTAGGTCACCTTGTAGATTTTGCACATGATGGCCAACTTCATGTGCAATGACGTATGCCTCGGCGACGTCACCTCCCTGAGCTTTAAAACGTTGCTGCAGTTCAATAAAGAACGTCTCATCGATATAGATCGTCTGATCGGCAGGGCAATAGTGCGGCCCTACGTCGGATGATGCGTACCCACATGCTGATTGCGTTGCTGAACGAAATAACACCAAAGATGGCTCGGTGTATTGCTGTCCCGACTTTTCGAATTGAGTGCGCCAGTAATCGTTTGTCGAACCAAGTACAGTCGAAGCGAATACTTCGTATTGGTCAGCACCTTCAAAGTCGGTTGAGGTTAAGCTGCTTTGCGATTCGCTCGGTATAAGGCTTAGAAGATCATTAATATTGATTTGGCCACCACTGACGATATTAAAAATGAGCGTAGCGATTACGACGACTGCGCCCACGCCACCGAGGGCCAGACCGGAACTTCGACGATCTTGAACGTTGCCTCTGCTGAAAATCTTTCCCCAATCGGCCATGTATTTCTCCCTCTATCTGTATCTCTATTATACTAAATAGAGCCGAAGGTTCTCATTTGCTTTCAAAGATTAGCTTCCTAGTTGAAGATTCGAGCGTAGTTGTATATTAGGGGTGCCGTTTCTGGTGCGTGGGTTGTGGTGTGTCCACACTGGGTCCTTGTATCCTGAAGGTTTTGAACTTCACTAGCTGTTGGGCTATTGAGCGATGCATAGATAACAAACCCAGTTCCGCAGGTATAATACCTAAAGATGCGAGAGACGAAGTCGGCGTTAGAACTTTTTAGGTCATCCCGATAACCAGTTGACTGGTATTTAGGTATCATAAGACTGTCTACACCATTTGCGTTCCCCCAGTAGCCGACTGCTGCTGGTGTCACGCCGTCTACGCGCTCTAGTAGCAAAGATTTACCCACTGACGCTGCCATGTTTTTGATCTTTGTGTCCTGCGCCCTATTTTGGATGCCGTTGTATGCCACGATTGTAATCGCCGCCAAAATACCAATGACCACGATAACGATCAAAAGCTCCACAATGGTAAATCCGTTTTTGTTTTTAAACATAAGCTTATTGTAACAGGGTGAAATCTTGCTCGTCAAAAGACTTTACTCTGATAACATGCGACGCGCTGATTGTCTGGTATGATTACTATATGAAAAAAGCACTGCAGCAAGAGCCTAATATAGCATTACGTATTATCGCTACGATCGTGATAATAATCGATACAGTAATTCTCACTATCGTCGCTATGAATATTACGGGCCTAGGGTGGTGGGGGATTATTATTGCCCTGGGGGCGATTTCATCAATCGGCTTTGCGGTCATGGCGATAAAACGTAATGAGCCAGCCTGGCTGCTCCTTGATCTTATTTTGCCAAATTAAAATAATAACTAATCGACAAGCACTGACGTATAATCATGATATGAAAAGCTATCTTGTACAGCATCACGTATGGGTCGGCCTTGTCGGTTCGCTTGCTGCACTTATTGTGGCTATGATCTATTATTTTGTTGTACCCGAGGAGGCTTTGATAAGCCGTGGGCCTGAAAAAGTTATTCTTATGTATGGACATTCGGTTTGTTGGTTTTTGCTGAGTGTGGCGAGTCTCTCGTGGGTTTTTGAAAAGACTAAGAAATGGTCGAAGTTTTTCGCTTACGGTGCATCGGGAGTCTATATGATTTTTCTCTTTACACTCCTAGTGGATAAATTTATGTAATTTCGAACAGCGGATGAAGTCAAAAAGCGAACTTACGGTCTTTTTGTTATACTTGAGGTAATATGTGGGCAAAACATAAACAGCAGTCTGGTTTTACGATCGTCGAACTTTTAATTGTTATTGTAGTTATTGGCATTCTAGCAGCTATCACTATTGTTGCGTTTAACGGTGTGCAAGAGCGAGCACGAAATACAAAGACAATAACAGCCGTCAAAGAATACATAAAACTCTATTCGTCATATGCTGTTGATTACGACGTCTATCCGGGGAGTGGTAATTACTGTCTAGGAACTGGCTATACGGATGGCTTATGTTGGGATAATAGGGTGTATGCCGAAAATGCAGCCGCGAACACTGGGCTATTAAATTACGCCAAGAGTTTACCAAACCCCAGTACGACTCGAGTGTATCGTAATTCAGTCGACGGCTCGAGGGCGGGCATTCTATATGTGAGTCCAAATAATCTTCGTTACCAGTTAGAGGGTGTCGATACACAGTGCGGAATTCCTGGGGCGACGCGTACATTTACTGCCGGGCAGTCGCTTGGTCCAGAATGCAACGTAACCGTTCCTGACCCAGCCTTATAGCATTTTCAATACAACATAAATATTGTAAATAAGTCAATAATATGCTAATGTATATGTAATGAATATTGAGAAGCCGGACTATATAAACCGCACGTTTTATGGCCCTTTAGAACTATCAAAAGAGGTCGCCCAGAGAGGTGACAGGTATATCAGCTTGCATCCTGATGACCCTACGAAACTTGTTCGATCGAGTGGCAAAGGTGTCTTTTACAATCATCATGAAATGAATGAAATCGTTTTCGCAACGCAAAAAGTTATTGAAGGATTGATTGAACACGGTGTTAATCACGTTAATCCGCAGTATATTGATCAGACGACTGAGCGTGATGATCCGCACCTTATGATTGTTGTGGATAGACTTCAGAATATTACGCCATACGATGAACTGCGAAACCGCGGTGCACTGACAGACGAGCATTTTGTTGAGATCGACAGTGCATTAAGCGGGATGTTGGACTATACCCTAGAAGCAATCCAAGAAGAGGGGTATATTAGCTCAGAAATGATGCATCTGAAGCAGTTCGTATATGATGAATCGCAGCCATCGGGCAAGAAAATGGTACTTGTAGATGTAGAACCGCTTGATGGACAGAAAATTGATGTCAGTGTAGATAGTATGGAACATGGCTACCCTTCGCGGTTGGCAGATACGGCCATACAGCTAGTTATTGGTGCTATCGCGAACACCAATCGAGCAGGGTGGACATTTGCGAGTATTCAAAAAGCAACCGAAGTCGTTGCGAACCTACCAGGTGAGTCTATGAATACGATCAAGGCTAAGACATATTTGCTGCACGCTCTTTATAGCAAGACAATAACGAAAAATATTTTAGACCTTGTTCGGTTTGATGAAGACGAAGGCGACGAGTCGATTATTCATTAGGTAACAAAGGTACTGTACATTTAGCGTCTATAACAATATTCAGGCGGTTGTCAGTTGCATTGAAAGTACCATGCCTCTTATGGTAAGATGAGTTCAACAAGAATAGGTAAATGGAGAAATGGACATGATGGATGGAGGGTTACGCGTGCCACGACCGGTGGACAGAGGGGCGGTAGCACCAGAGCCAGTGCGTCGGCAGCCCGAAGCGCCGCAGCCGGTGCACGAGGCACCAAAAGCTGTGCAGCAGCCAGCTGTGTCACATCATGCGCCGCGTGCAAAGAAATCGACTAAAAAACGATTTACCTTACCTATCATCATTATCGCTGTGATCGTTCTAGCTGCATTAGGCTGGTTTGCCTGGTCTAAACTAGCAAGTGCTGGGCCGGCAATTGATACCGGCAAATACCAGGCAGTGTTCTTTACGAATGGCCAAGTGTACTTTGGTAAACTGCAGTCAGCCGGCAATGAGTACATGAAGCTGACAGACATCTACTATCTACAGACGCAGGCTGGTGAAGGTGCTGATTCGAGCAATCCTCAAGAAACAACGACTGATCAGAGTAACGTTCAGCTCATTAAATTAGGTGATGAAATTCATGGTCCAGAAGATCAAATGATTATTTCTAAAGACCAAGTATTGTTTTACGAAAATCTCAAGGCTGACGGCAAAGTTGCCCAGTCAATCGACAAATATAAAAGCACTCACTAGTTAAGGGCTTTAACGTATTCGGCCCACGCCGCGTCATCAATCTTTTTCTGAGATTTGATCAAAATAAGTAAGCCATTTTTAGTCAAAAGGGCTGATTGTGGGCCTTTGGCTGATGTGCCGACATACACCTTGGTGTGATCGGCCTCAATTTTAGTCGTGGCACTAAACTTTTTCGCAAGTTCGGCGACTTGCCCCTCGGCGTCTTCACGGAATGATGCCGGAAGAGGTTGCTGGCTGATGCTGATTGGAATATCACCGATCGTATCAGTGTAGGCAAAGACCGGATCTTTTTTTGGTGGACTGATACGCTGCCAACCGCCTAACTCGCTGATCGATTTGGTGCCCGGTAAAACGGTTTGAAATTCTGGTAGCTTGGCATTTTTATTAACCGTTGATTCGTGTTGCTGAATGAGTAGCCAGACAATTATAATGCCAATAACTACGGCACCAACTGTGATAATGACCGTCTTTTTTGAACGTGGCACACTACGGATAAATGATAGTGAGGCCGATTTAAGAGCCGCGCCGGGTGATTGAGATGGCTGGGGAGTGATGCGTGTTGAACTACCACGTTGTGGAACGTTTAGTTTTGGCCGGCCCTCGTCATAGCTGGTTGGTTTCTTGAAATCCACTATCGTTACACCCTATTTAATTGAAATTTCTTGTTAAGACATGTGATTGATTACTGCTGTTAGCTTAGCATAACAGGGATGACACGCCAAGGCAGCCTAGTTATTGTTGAACACGAAACTAAGGTTACTGACGTAGGCGTTGGCACTGTCTTTGGATGTCAGGTTGATTCTGAATAAGATGCTATCGCCTGCTGCAAATCCACAAGTCGATGGATCAGCACTGCCACTGGCCGCAGCTTGTTGCCAGGTTGACTGTGACCCGGATGATACCGATACACTTGAGCCACATGAGGTCAGGCCGGCACTATTGTTATCACGATATACTTGGTAGCTAACACTTGAGTCTGCACTGTTGGTGCGACCTTTGAGAGTGGTTAATCCAGCGGCAAAGTTTTTAAAGGTGCTTGGTAACTGGTAGGTAACATAGATGCTGCGAGTTTGTGTCGTTGTTTCAGCAGATGTCCATTTGTAGAAGTTGTACGTTTCGTTCGTACCGCAGATGGTTGGCTGAGAGCTGCTGCCATCATTGATATTAAGTGTGTCTGAACATAGGTCTGAGGTGATCGTACCAATGTCAGTACCATTCATGACAGCGTTGGTGTATTCTGGGCTGATTGTGACAAATATGTCAGGACTTGCGCCACATTGACCCCAGCCTTCAGCCTCGTAGCACTGTACTTTACCAAGCGTCGTATCGTAGTACATACTACCGAGGAGTGATTCGTTTTCATCGGCAACCGGTACCGAGGCAGCTTTGTCGAGGGTGAACAGGGTGATATCACCACCGCCAGTGCCGCTACCAACCTTAACGTTCGGCGTATTGTTCGAAGCCAGGGTGAATGACAATGTATCAATCAGGTAAGTGCGAGCGCTACCTGGTGCAGTTGGCTGGACGAGGTATAGGTAAGGATCTGTAACTGCAGTGGCCGACGTCGTAATTTCACAGGTGATCTGAGCCCAGCCGCTTGTTGTTACGGTTTGGGTGTTATAGCTGGCACAGTCGACAAAGCTAGCGCCATCATCTGGCGAGTAACGAACCTTGAAATCAGTAAAGGCAGATCCGGAGACGAGCTTGGCGTAAACAGAAACTTGGTATTTAGTGCTGAGTTGTGGATCGATTGATAATTTATTGCGGATACCATTGTCGGCTGTTGTACCTGCGGCGACTTGGGCGCTGTCGTTGCCTTCTTGGCCATCGGAAGTGATTCTACTAACAGTGGCACCGCCCACGGCAGGCCAGTTTGTTGAAAAGCTAGCCCCAGTATGAACGCCCCCGTCGGAAGCATGCTCGGTACCATCGGTGACTTTACTATTGACCGAGAATAGTTTGTCGCCGGTGGCGTTTTGGACATCGAGGAGTGATCCGCCGACAGGGTTAGTGCTGCTGTCACGGATTGTTAATCCACCTGTATTCCCGCCGTCGCTACTTACGACAATATCTGAGCCGGCGGCATTTTGTGGGGTGTTCGTATAGGCATCTTGAAGTGTCGCTGAGCTTGAGCCACCAGCAACAGTCCAGTCGCTACCATTCCAGAGGAGGGTTGCGGTGGTATTTTTGCGCATCGTGACGTTCTGCTCTGCATCTTCACCAGTGTTTGCTTTAAGGATGAACTCTTGTGAACCACTGGCGGCTGTGACATAGATGATACGTCCAGCTGTGGTGATTGTTGGATCAGGCAGGGTAGCTGTTTGGCCTGTCGCACTAAAACCGACGATGGCTGCAGAATTATTATTGACCGTCGAAGCAGTAATCGTACAACTACTTGCCACAACCGCACCGCCGGCATAGCAGTTAGCGTCGTTGTTGACGGTTGAGAATGTTGGTGTGGTCATAACCACAAGGCCATTAGCGCCAGTTCCATTGCCAACGCCGCCGCTAAGGAGAAGTGAGCCGCCATTACCGTTACTGACCGTCGCATTGCCGCCCTGGATGGTAACATTTCCCCCACTTGTTGCAGCAATGTTAATTTCAGTACCTTGTAACGACAGGGCTTCATTCGCTGGCCCTACGGTCATGGCACCACCCGAGGTTATTAAGAGGTCACCGCCGGAGCTTATGATATCGCTGCTACCTGATGCTTCAAAGTTAACATCTACCCAGTAGTTAGCTGCACCGAAAGTGTTTGTCGGAAATCCGGCGTTATTTGGATCGAAACTGCCATTTGTCGTTGTACTGTTTTTTAACGCATGGAGGGGTGCGTTGTGATAATCAGTTGAGAAATAGCCCGGTGAAGCCTTGTAACGGCCAGCTGTTGCATAGTATGTAGCCATATAGAAAGTACCCGGAGTGATGTGAACGGGCGAGCTGAAATTCGCCGACTGCCAGCCCTCAGACATGTCCATCGGGAAGGTAACAGATGCAAGTTCCGTACCCCCACTAGAAAGCGAACAGTCCGGACTAGTACATGCCCAGAGTTTACCAACATCATTACCAGTTCCATTTCCAAATTGTGGATTATAGAATTTAATGCCTTTTATGTAGCCATCAACATCACTCTTGAAGGTGACACCAAAGTTGATTGGCATGGCGTCGTTGTAGCTTGTCGACGTAACCGGCTCATTGCCCCACAGGCTAACAGGCTCACTTGATCCTGACGTGCCGGTAGTTAGACTGATTGTGCCGACAGAAACAATACTACTAACTGTATCGACGTTCAAAATAGAATCTCCGGCCGCATTTTGGACCTGGAAGGTGCCAGTAGCATCGCTGCCGTTGGCTTTTACAATGACATTGCCGCTGTCACCCGAGCCGTTACCAGCACCAGCCTGCAATACAACATCACCACCGATTTGATTGCTACCGGCGGCAGCCGTGCCTGCGCTAATAGTCAGTGATTTACCAGCACCACTGGCAGCTGTAGCGACTGAAAGTGATTGATTGGCGGATGAACCAAGAGTAATACTGCCGGCATTGTTGAGTGTAAAGGTGTCGGTACCGCCAGATTGAAGCTGCACGAGGTTACCGAGACCAGTTTTGTTGATAAAGATACTGCTATTGTTGCTAGCGTCAGTTTGTGCGCCTTGTCCTAGTTGGACAAGGTCATTGGCTGTTTTACCGCCAACAGCACCAGAGTTAAGTGAATATGGCGTCGCGGTAATGCGCTTCATCGGCAACATTTCACCATCAGCGGTACACGGAGCAGTGCCAAATGTCGAACAGGCTGCGGTGTTACCGGCAATATTCATGGAAAGCCAGAGCGTATCTTGGTCCCAGTCAACGTTAGTTCCGAATGGAGTGACCGACCCAAGTGCCACCGAGAAGAATCCATTTTTTACTTCAACACCATCTGTGCCCCCGTTGTTTGTATAGGTCTCGGTCCATTTCAGGGTGCCACCAGGGTTGCCTGCAGTGGTACCAGCACCGTCCTGATAGATTTTGAATTGAATATTGTAGTGACCATCAGCAACGACCGAGCCACTAGAGGTCAGCAGGCGGCCTTGAAAGTTCATAGTCCTTGTGACATTTGGAACAGCTAAAGAGACAGTTGAAAAGATTAACGTTGTGATTAACGCCACACATAGTGTAATAAACCCTGCAATTTGCAGTGCTCGTCGCCTATTTAAGATAGATGGAAGATAATACCACACGGTCGTTTGGATCGTTTTACACCGTAAATGTTTGTTTCACTTATGACGTGTGGTGGTTCATCAAAGCTTGCAGTTATTTTACCATAACCTTCATGGGGTCAACAAGAGTTCTGGCAGGGGTGCGCCAGTCGTAAATAACCACCCCTCAAATCACATATAGGTTATGGTATAATAACCCCAAGCGCGTCATTAAGGCGCATGGAGTATAACAAACAGTGAGAGTACCGCGAATTATCCTTGGTCTGGCGGCTATCGGAATCGTAGCCCTGACCATCGCATTGCCTGCTTTAGCGACAAGCTACGGCGGTGGAAGCGTGCAGAGCTACAGCGCTGATGCCCCAATTGACAGCGGCACAATTGTGCAGCTGACTGGCAAAGATAGTAACCGCGTCAAAATCGCCACACAGGCGCAGCAAGCAAATATGTTTGGCGTTACAGTTGATCGTAACCAGCTGGCGTTGACACTTTCAAACAGCGATCTAGAGAACGAAACATTTGTTGCCGCATCAGGAACATACAGCGTTCTTGTAAGCACCCAGGGTGGATCAATTGTAGCAGGCGACTACGTCACGTTGTCATCTGTTAATGGTGTGGCAATGAAGGCAGGCGACAAAGAGGGTACCGTGTTTGGTCGCGCCGGAGGATCGTTTGACGGCAAGGGTGTAACCCTTGGGACAACGGCACTTAAGGATACATCTGGGAAAACGACACAAACCGTCACCATCGGTTCGATTCCGGTGACGATTGATGTTAAGCGCAATCCGAATGTAAAAAGCACTAAAACAAAACTTCCCGAAGTGTTGGAGCGCGTCGGTCAAGCAATTGCCGAAAAAGAAGTGAGTCCAATTCGCATGTACTTGAGTCTAGGTATTACGGCCATCAGCTTGATTGCGGCGATTGCCGTACTGTACTCGGGTATTCGTAACGGCATGATCTCGATTGGACGCAACCCAATGTCCAAGAAATCGATTTTCCGTGCCTTATTTGAAGTGATTTTAACCAGTATCGTGATTTTAACTATTGGCCTATTTGCTGTATATTTACTATTAAAGCTGTAACGCACTATAGGGTGGGGTAAACATGGGACTGTTCCAAGGTAAACATCAAACAAAGAAACACTCGCCTGCCGACGAGGTGCGTGAGACTGTTCATGACATGTTCGATGACCACTATCGTGAAGAGTTGCGCAAGACAGGCCGCGAGTACTTTGAACGGGTAATTAGTGAAAGTTCCGTTCGGTTCAGACAAGATTTGGATGAAACGATCAGTAGCGTTAATACCGAACTTAAGGACTACATGACTAAGCGTTTGGATGAAACGATTGCCCATGTTGATGATGAGTTAACCAAGCGCCTGGATGAGCGCTTGGCTGAGTACGATAAAGTCATCAAGGACGCACAGGACCAGGCGGTACAGACGCTTAATCGTAATGCGCATGCTCTTCATGATACCTCACAGGAATTGGTAGCAACGTTACAAAAAACCCTCACTAGCCAAGAAGCAGTAATGATCGGGGTGTTTGAGGAAAATAGAGCTCGTATACTCAAGACTCAGGGTGCTCAGGAGATGGTACTGCAGTCACTACAAACAAGCGCTCAAATGTCACAAAAGCAATCGCAGCAGCTAAGTGCCACGTTAGAAAAGACAATCGCCGATCAGTCAGCGGTACTAGTAAAGGTGTTTAAAGATAACGAAGCCCGGATTGAGGCGACGAAGCAAGCGCAGGATGCTGCTCTTCAGGTACTTAACGCCAGTGCGCAGGCTCTCGGACAGCAGTATCAGCAGCTGAGTGCTACATTACAGCAGAGCGTGATCGATGAAAAAACTATGTTGGTTGGTGCATTTGAAAACAACATGGCTGTGGTTGTTGAGCATTATCTCCTTGGTGCCCTTGGTGAGCAATATGATATGAAGGCACAGCTCCCAATGATCATCAAACAAATGGAAGCGAACAAGAAGGCTATGATGGATGATATGAAATTATGACCAAGACAACCGCAAAAACAGCTGCTGATTTTATCTTGCCACCAAGCGTGGTAACCAAGGTTGACGTCTCACGCCTCGTTTCGGAGGTTGAGCGGCTTGATAGTGAGTTGACTACGGCTGCCGTGCGTGCCAAGACAGCCGCTCCGCAGGCTCCACAGCCAACGGTGTCCGAGCAACTAGCGAGCTTTTTAACACAAAACAAAATTGCCTTTGATACCCCACAAAACCGCACTGCTCTCGTGCAGCAGCTGCGCATCTTAAAAGACAAAGTACCAGTAATTCACATGACCTTTGCCGTTCAATCAGACCCCGAAAGTTTGCGTCAGATAGTGCAGTGGTTGCGTTCATCGGTTCATGGGCAAGCAGTGATTTCGGTGGGGTTGCAGCCGTCGTTAGTTGCCGGAGTGTATTTGCGGACACCAAATCACGTGCATGACTTGAGTTTGCGGACGCTACTAACGGGTCAGCATGATGTACTGGTCAAGGAATTGGAGGCGCTTCGTGGAGCTCGGTAAAACCTACGAAAAACTCGTTGCTGCCGGTAATCCAGTCGGTGAGATTATTGGAATTGATTCATTTATGGTCAGCATCCGGGGGCTGCAGCCGACTAACGTTCATGCCACTGTCCGTTTCCAAGATGACACTCGTGGCTATGTGCATCAGGTGCTTGAAGATCACGTCGTGGTGATGAAACTTGATCCATCACCACTTCATACAGGTATGGTCTGCGTGATTGAAGCGCGTGACATTATAGTTCCGGTGGGCAAGAATTTTGTTGGTCGTGTTGTGAATGTCTTCGGTGAACCACTTGATGGTAAAGGTCCGATTGTTGCCGATCAAGAATGGGACGTGTTCCATAACGCGCCGGCTTTGTTCGAGCGCGAACTGCTCGATACGCCAGTCGAAACGGGCGTGACGATTCTTGATCTAGAATACTCTTTGGCGCGCGGCCAGCGTATGGCGATGCTTGGCGATAGCAAGGTAGGTAAGACTGCACTTGCTGCCCAGGTGGCAATTAACCAAAAAAATACCGACATTACGGTAATCTATGTCCTTATCGCCAAACGTCAGCACGATGTCGCCGAATTGGTCAGTAGCCTTGAGAAAAATGACGCCCTTAAAAAGGCTATTGTGGTTGTGTCAAATTCATTCCAGTCACTTATCCTGACCTATCTAGCGCCATATGTCGGTGCGGCGCACGGTGAATATTTCTGGCACCAATGCAATATGGACACGCTGGTGATTTATGACGACTTAACCGCACACGCTCAGGCCTATCGTGAAATTTCCCTGATTGCCGGTGTTAGTCCTGGTCGTGATTCATACCCGGGTGACATGTTCTATGCCCACTCAAGCCTTCTCGAGCGTGGTGGTAAAACTGAAGCGAATCATGCCAGCCAAACATTGATTCCAATTATTTATGCACAAGGCGGTGACATTACTGCGTATCTACCGACTAACGTTATGTCCATCACTGATGGTCAGTGGATTCTCGACAGCGCTATCTTTAAAGACACCATGCGCCCAGCAGTCAGTACCGCCCTGTCGGTTACACGTGTTGGTGGTGTTGGTCAGAACAAACGCCAGAAGGGACTGGCCGACAAGCTCAACTTAACACTTGCTGGGTATCGAACCGCGGAAGAATATGCCCACTTTGGTACCGAACTGAGCCCTCAGGCCCAGGCTGATTATGACAAGGGTAAGGTATTGTTCAAATTGATGAATCAAGGAATTGGTGAAATCTATAGCTTTGCCGAGCAACAATTCCTGATGAATATTGTGCTTGAAAGCAGTCCGGAAGAAATTATTGATATCGAACAGCTAAAGCAAAAGGTCCGTGGCTATGCGTCAAAACTCAAAGAGGACAAAGATATGGCCGGTAACTTTGATGAGCTCGAGGCGGCACTTAAGGCTGAAGTGATGACTATCGATGAAGTTAAAAAAGCTGCGATTGAAAAGACCGCTAAATTAGAGGCCGAAAAGCAGCGTCAGACGGAAGCTGCGGAAAAAGAAGCAGCCGGTGAAACCCAGGTTGAGCCAGCTAAGGAAGAAAAGAAATAACATGCGCCGTCCTCTTGAAATCAAAGCCGAAGAAGCATCCGTCCGGTCAGTGGTTAGCCTGACATCGGCACTAGAAACGCTCAGTAGTATGCAGATTGCTAAGACAAAAAATAAGGTTCTGATTAGCAACCAATTCTTTGATGAAGTTTGGAGCATTTACAAACAGATCCGTGTTGATGCACTGTTTAACTTTGGTCGCCAGGTTGATGAAAAACCTATTGATAAAGAACTTCTCATCCTCATTACTGCAAAAGGTGGCTTGAGTGGGGATATCGATAACCGTCTAATCCGTAAGGTGGTTGAACATTACGACGAGACGAAAAACGACGTACTTGTTGTTGGTCATCACGGTGCGTTGAAATTAAAGCAGTCTCATATTGACCATACTTATTATTTTGATCTGCCAGAACACGACTATTTAAACGTTGATCCGCTTGTAGATATTACGAAAAAATACGCCAAAAGCCGGATTTTTTATCAGCACTACATCTCCTTGTCGCAACAGGAAATTAAAGACGTGGATCTTAGTGAGGTCGTTTCAAGTAAAGGTCGTGTGGCAGACTTGGCGACCGTTAGTAAGGATATGATTAGCGAAAAAACATATATCTTTGAACCAAGCTCGTATTCGGTAGCCGCTTATTTGGAAAATTCAATTTTGCGTCTGACAATCTCGCAGTTTATTTACGATAGTCGATTGGCACAGGTGGCGAGTCGTTTCAAGGCAATGTCGGCCGCTAAAGAGCGATCAATCGCTAACGCCGCTGAACTGCATATTGAATATAACCGTGCAAAACGTAGCCAGGTTGATACCCGCCTGAAAGAGTCGCTGGCTGGACTCAAGAAATTACGTGCTGGAGGAGCTGAATAATGAACGAACCGACACAGACAGTCTATAAAAAAGGTGTTGTCCGTACGCTAAAAGGCTTGGTGATCAAGATCCAATTCGATGAAGACCTGCCTGATCTGAACGAGATGATCTACGTTGATAATGAGAAAAAATCACCGTTACTAGTGAATGCTCTTGCAAACGGCGACATGGCGATTTGTCTCAATATTGGTGGTGATTATATTATTCAAAAAGGCGATACCGTAACGCGTAGCGGGCGTAGCTTAGAGATTCCAGTTGGTGAAGAAATGATTGGACGCGTTTGGGATGCTATGGGTCGGCCGATTGACGGTAAGCCACAGCTAGACCAGGCAGTCCTGGATAAGATGGTAAAACGTCCAATCTTTTTCCCATCTTTTGAAGAGACAAGCCTAGAGAACCGTGCGGATGATGTACTGGAAACTGGACTAAAGGTGCTCGATTTCTTTACCCCGTTTGTCAAAGGTCGCAAGATTGGCATTGTCGGTGGTGCCGGTGTGGGCAAGACGGTCCTGACAATGGAAATTATCAATAACGTTGCCGAAGGTTCCGGTGCGATCAGTATGTTCGCCGGTATTGGTGAGCGTATTCGTGAGGGTCACGAGCTGTATAAAACGTTGGGTGATAACGACCTGTTAAAAACGACTGCCATGTTTTTTGGTCAGATGAATGAAAACCCAGTGCAGCGTAGCTTGATTGGTCTGGCGGCAATTACCCTGGCAGAATATTTCCGCGATGATCTCAAAAAAGATGTGCTGTTGTTTGCCGACAACATGTATCGCTACATTCAGGCAAAGAACGAGGTCTCAACTATTATCGACCAGACCCCAGCTGAAGGTGGATATCAGCCAACTGTCTTTAGTGACGTCAAGACATTCCAGGACCGCCTAGCCAGTAACGTTAATGGTTCGATTACCGCCCTACAGACAATCTATGTGCCGGCAGATGACCTTTCTGACCCGGCTGTGCAGATGATCCAGCACGAGCTCGACAGTACCATCGTATTGTCTCGTGCAGTTGCCGCCCAGGGTATCCGTCCGGCAGTCGATATTCTGGCGTCAAAATCAAGCCTACTAACACCAGAAGTTGTTGGCGAGCGTCACTACGATCTCGCGAACCGGGCCACGGCGATTTTGCAGAAGTACGAATCACTCAAGGGTATTATTGCCATTATTGGTGAATCTGAACTGTCAGCTGAGGACCGCGATGATTACAACAAAGCCAAGGAACTAATTGAATTCTTTAAGCAGCGCTTTAACGTGATGGAAAAAGTGACTGGCGTACCAGGTGAGCACATGACCCGCGAACAAACACTCGATGGTGTTGAGGCAATTATTGGCAAAGCCGAAAAAGCCGAAGCAGGCGAGGTCAAGGCTGATCAGCAACCAGAGGTAAAGCCTGCTGAAACACCAGCACCACATGAAGATGATGCGAAGGTGGCTGAATCTAAGGAAAATAAAAAATAATGGCCGA
>Ga0157369_10002221_pt1 | contig 23375 bp, 21 predicted proteins | sample C25metaG_FD_113461 | JGI IMG/M metagenome (GOLD analysis project Ga0157369, IMG submission 113461) | Corn rhizosphere microbial communities from Kellogg Biological Station, Michigan, USA - C2-5 metaG | ecosystem: Host-associated > Plants > Roots > Rhizosphere > Soil | place: USA: Michigan... | reverse complement strand
GGTTGTATCGTCGCCGGGCATCAATGGAGGGTAATCGGTCAGGCACGATTTCGAGCGGGATTCTGACGGGGATCTCGACTGCTGCCGTCAGCGGCTCGGCTGCAGTCGCCGGCGTCATTCTCTCCCGGAAATTTGGGCACGGCGTTAAGACGGACGGATTCTTTGCGGCATATCCGCTCTATCTCGCCGTTGTCCTCGTGGCGAGCGTCGTGCGTGTCGTCGCGCTGCCGCGGTTCGTGCGCGCGGCGAACGACCGGCGGCTGGCCGGTGAGGTCGGTGTGTGGTTCGCGGCGCTTGCGGCGCCACTTGTCGGGATTGTCGTGGTCGGCGTGCTCGTCCCGCACGGCATCGCCGGCCTGCTGACGTCGGAGGCAGGCGCACGCCACTACGCCGCCGAGCTGCTGCCGTGGGTGCTCGCCTCGGCGGCTGCGCAGGTGCTGGGCGGAATCGTCGCGAGCGCGCTGGGTGCGACGGACGACTACGTGACGTCCGCGCTCGGATTTGCAGTCGGGTCGCTGGTGGGGCTCGTCGTGACCGTCGCGCTGATCGGCCACGGTCTGATCGCGTTCGGCTGGGGGCTCGGTGTCAACGGCGCGATCTCGCTGCTCTGGCCGCTGGCCGTCCTTGCGCGCCGCGGCGGTGTGGGGCGCCCGGACGCGATCCCTTGGCCGCGGCTCGTCGAGCTTGCCGAAGGCGTCACGCTGCCCGTTGCCCTGCAGGGCTTGTTCGTGATCGGCAACCGGTTCGCATCCGGGATCGAGTCGGGTGACACGACGACCTTCTCGTACGCGTACCTGATCGCCGCGTTCTTCGTCTCGATCACGGCGACGTCGCTCGCGCTCGTCACGACGGTCCCGTTCGCGCGCGAAGGCGAGTCGCCTGAGCGCAGCGGGCGTCATGTCGTGGCGGCGTCGTGGCTCTCGCTCGTACCGATCGGCGCCGCCTCCGGCGTGTTCGCCGTCGCAGGCGCGCTGCTGACGAGGCACGTCCTCGGCTCGAAGTACGGTGGAGCGACCGGCGCCGAGTTGAGCCGCCTCGTCGTGTATTTCGCGCCGTTCATGGTCGCGTCCGTCGCGTTCACGATCGCGTACCCGCTGATCTTCGTGCGCGGCCGCGCACGGTGGCTGCCGGTGGTCGCAGTCGCGGCGCTCGCCGTGCAGGTGCCGCTCGAGTGGGGGCTGCGGGCCGCGTTCGGTCTCGGCGGGCTCGCCGCCGGCATGGCCGTCACGACAGCCGCGACACTCGCGGCGCTGCTCGTCGCTCTGCGGGCGCTGAAGATGACGACGCGCGGGGTCGTCGTCGCAGCGGTCATCTGCGGCGCTCTTGCATCGCTCGTCTTCGGCGTGCCCGGCGCCGTGCTCGGCCCCATCGCCGCAGCGGTGCTCGGGCTCGCTCTGTACACCGTGGCGCTCGGCGTGTGGCGGCCGTCAGGGCTGCGCCATGCGTGGGCCTACGTGCGTACGCTCCAGTGATGATCAAGGAGATCGTCCGCCGCATCGGCCGCACGGCGCCCGGCAAGAACCTGATTCACGCCGCCGTGCTTCCGGATCCGTCGCAGATGCGATTTCGGAACGTCTCGACCTGGCCGGAGAACGTGCGCGGTTTCGAGGACCTGGCGTTCATGTTCTCGTCGAACCAGCTGAACCACGGCGTCGCGTCGTTGCAGTTCGACGAGGCGGCGCTGCTCTTTCGGCTCGCTCGAGACGTGAAAGCCGGCCCGGTCGTCGAGATCGGCCGTTTCAAGGGTGGCAGCACGATCGTGTTCGCTTCGGCTTTGCCGGAAAGTGTCCAGCTGTGGTCGTACGACTTTCACGTCGCGCTGCGTCCCGACATGCCGGGCGAGCAGCTCGATGCGGAGCTGCACGACGCACTCGTGCGGCTGGGCGTTGCCGGCCACGTGCATCTCGTCGTCGGCGACTCGCGCACCGTCGAGCCGCCGGCCGGGGAGCTCGAACTGCTCTTCATCGACGGCGACCACTCCTACGAAGGAGCGAAGGCCGACTTCGAGCGCTGGTCGCGGTTCGTGAAGCCGGGCGGTCACGTGCTGCTGCACGACGCGGTCGACACGGGCGGTTACGGCAACGTCTATCCCGGTGTCGCGCGCGCCGTGGCGGAGATCGGTGAGGGCTGGCAGCGGCAACCCGGCGCGGGGTCGATCGCGCACTTCACCAAGCTGTGAACCTCAAAGCGGTCGTCGTCAATTGGAATGGCGGCGACGACACGCCCGCCGCCCTGGCGTCGCTGCAGGGCATCGACGCGATTTGTGTCGACAACGGCTCGACGGACGGTTCGGCGGACGTCATTGCCGAGCGCTTTCCAGGTGTGGATCTGATCCGCGTCGGCATGAACCTCGGCTTCGCCGGCGGCAGCAACGTCGGCATCGGTCGCGCGCTCGACCGCGGCGCCGACTGGCTGCTGCTTTTGAACAGCGACGCGATCGCCGAGCCGGGTCTCGCGGACGCACTCGAGCGTGCTGCGGGCGCGCGACCGGACGCGGGACTGCTTGCGTGCCTGATCCTGTTTGAGGACGGCGAGACCGTGCAATACGCCGGCGCGCGCTTCAACGCACTGCTCGGGTATTCGGGCAGGCAGAGCGGGCACGGCGACAAGCGTGTCGAGGTCCGCATGCGGGACGTCGACCGCGTCGACGGCGCGGCGTTCGCGGTGTCGCGCGAGGCGATCGAGCGTGCGGGCCCGCTCGACGAGCGGCTGTTTGCCTACGTGGAGGACGTCGACTGGTCGCTGCGCATTCGCACCGCCGGCTTTGCTGCGGTGCTCGTGCCCGACGCGCGCGTGCGGCACAAAGGCTCCGCCTCGACCGGCGGCTCGCGCTCGACGGCGAATCTCTACTACGACACGCGCAACACGATCGCCGTCGCCGAGCGCTACCGACCGCTGCCTCGCGGCCTGCGCAGTCTGCGTCGCGGCGTCATCGTCGGCGCCCATCTCGTGCAGGCGGGGATGCGGGGCGTCGGTGCCCGTGCAGTCGTCGCTGGCTGGCGCGACGCTCGACGGGGACGACTCGGTCGGCGCGGCTAGGGGTACGGGGTCAGACCCGCGCCAGACCCCGGAAGTCCGATTTGCAGCGCATTCGGCGTGTGGAAGACTCGGCGCTGTTTCGTTGGGGGTCTGACCCCCGTCTGACCCCCGAACGGGTCAGAGAAGCTCGCGGTAGACCGCGTCGGTCGCGCGCGCCGTCGCGTCCCAGCTGAACCGCCCCGCGCGCGCGAGGCCGCGCTCTCGCCAGGCGTCGGGATGGTCGAGCACGTCGCGGATGCCGTCGGCGATCGACGAAGCGTCGTTCGCGTCGAACAGTCGCGCCGCGTCACCTGTGATCTCCGGCAGGCTTGCAGCGTCGCTGCACGCGACGGGACATCCGCTCGCCATCGCCTCCAGCGGCGGCATCCCGAAGCCTTCGTACAACGAGGGAAAGACCATGGCCGACGCGGTGCGGTACAGCAACGCGAGCTCGTCGCCGGAGACGATCCCGAGCGCCTCGACGCCGTCCGGGACCGAGGTGAAGCCGCCGCCGGTGAGCACGAGGCGAAGCTCAGGCCGTTCGCGCCGCACGAGCGCGAACGCTTCGAACAGGCGGGCGTGGTTCTTGTGCGGCCACGCCTTGGCGGGATAGAGCAGAAACGGCTTGCGCCGCTCGTCGCCGGGATGGAAACGCGCGTGGTCGACCCCCGAGTGCACGACGCGCACCCGGTCCTCGCGCAGCCCGAGCGTCGCGAGCGCACGCCGCTTTGCGAACTCGCTCAGCACGATCACCCGATCGGCGCGACGTGCCGCGACGTCGTAGGCGAGCGCGCGGTACGCACGCTCGGCGCGCGGCGTGAGCGCGGGCAGATCGCGGTGCTGCACGTCGTGCAGCGTCAGCACGGTCGGTGCGCCGACGCGCGGCACCGGCACCGTCAGCGGGTAGTGCACGAGGTCGGCGTCGCCGAGCAGCTCGCGTAGCGGGCCGGGACGAAGCGTCGCCTCGGCCAGCGAGGCGAGCCGGCGCGCGCGGCCTCCCGACACGCGGTAGCCCTTCGCGACTTCGGTCGGCAGGCCGCCGCCGGCGTCCGGCGCCAGCTCGTTCGCGAGCACGCGGTAATCGAGCTCGCCGACCCTCGCGAGACCCCGCAACAGCTCGCGGGCGTACCACTCGCTGCCCCCGACGTAGCCCGGGACGAGCGTCAACAGCGCGATTCCGACCATCCGCGCGACGGTACCGCTTACAGAGCCGTAACCATGGCTCTTTACACTTTCGCCCTGTGTCTGACCGGGAAACAGATGTTGCCGCGCTGTTCGCACGCCTGAAGGAAGAGGTGCGCGCCGCCGGGCCGCGCGCGGCCGACGTGCCTTCGGCGCATGTGCGCCTGTCGGTGCGCGACCAGGCGGAGCGCCTGTGGCCGATCTCGGCCGAGCGGCCGATCGTCGGCAAGGGCGGCCCCGTCAAGAACGTGCTGCGCCGGCTGATGCGCTGGTACGTCGAGCCGGCGTTCGCCGACCAGCGCGCGTTCAACGACGCCGTGCTGAAGCTGATCGACGATCTCGACGAGCGCATCAAGCGGCTCGAGAGCAAATGAGAATCGCGGTCTGCGCGCCGCAGGTGCCGTTCGTGCGCGGCGGCGCGGAGGTCATGGCCGACGACCTCGTTGCAGCGCTGCGTGCGCGCGGGCACGAGACCGAGCTCGTGACGATCCCGTTCAAGTGGTATCCCGGCACGCGCGTGCTCGACCAGGCGTTTCTCTGGCGGCTCGCCGACCTCACCGAGTCCGACGGGCGGCCGATCGACCGCGTCATCGCGACGAAGTTCCCTGCGTACTGCGTGCGCCATTCGAACAAGGTCGTCTGGGTGCTGCACCAGTTCCGCCAGGCCTACGACTACGACCGCACCGACCTCGGGCAGTTCGGCGAGTCGCCAGAGGATCGTGCGACCAGACGAGCGGTCGAGGAGCTCGACGCGGTCGCGCTCGGAGAAGCGCGCAAGGTGTTCGCGACGTCGCGCAACGTTGCCGACCGGCTGCGGCGGTTCAACGGCATCGAGGCACAGCTGCTGCCGCATCCGCCGCAGTCGCTGCCATACCGCACCTCAGCGTCGGAGGGCTACGTGCTCTCGGTCAACCGTCTCGACCGCGCAAAGCGGATCGACTTGCTGGTGGAAGCGGCGCAGCGCGATCGCAGCCTGAAGATCGTGATCGCAGGCGAAGGGCCCGACCGTTCGCGGCTCGAACAACTTGCTGCCGGTCTGAACGGGCAAGTCGAATTCACCGGCCGGATCGACGAAGAGCGCCTGGCCGATCTCTATGCGCGATGCCTCGCCGTCTACTACGCGCCGCTCGACGAGGACTTCGGGATGGTGCCGTTCGAGTCGTTCCTCTCGGGCAAGCCCGTCGTCACCACGCACGACGCGGGCGGCCCGCTCGAGGTCGTCCACGACCGCGAGACGGGCGTCGTCGTCGCTCCGGACGCGGCGGAGCTCGCGAGGGCCTGTGCATACCTGCGCGACCACGGCGACGACGCGTCGGCGTGGGGGCTCGCGGGCAAGGAGATCGCCGAGCGCGTCACCTGGGACGCGTGCGTCGACGCGCTGCTGTCGTGAAGGTCGCCTACTACTCGCCGCTGCAGCCGTCGCGGTCGGGCATCGCCGACTACTCGGCGCTGCTGCTCCCGGCGCTGCGTGAGCGCATCGACGTCGTCGTCGCCGAGCCGGGGAAGCGCGCGCCCGACGCGGACATCGCGCTGTACCACGTCGGCAACGACCCGGACGCGCACGGCTGGATCGTCGACGCCTTGTACAAGCGGCCGGGCATCGTCGTGCTGCACGAGTACGTGCTGCACCACCTGATCTCGGGCATCACGATCGGCCGCGGCGACGGCCGTGGCTACCTCGACGCGATGGAGCGCGAGCTCGGCGTGGCCGGCCGACTGCTCGGCCTCGGCGTGCTGGACAACCTGCTGCCGCTGCTGTGGGAGACGCAGCCGGAGCGATTCCCGCTTGCGGCGCCGGTGCTCGACCACGCACACGGCGTGATCGTCCACTCGAGCTTCGTCGCGGCCCGCGCGCGCGACGAGGGCTACCAGGGACGGATCTGGCGCATCCCGCATCCGGCGTGGCCGGTGCACGACGTCGCGCCGGCCGGCGACGTGAGCGGAGCTCCGCTCATCGGCTGCTTCGGCTTCCTCAACATGAACAAGCGGATCCCCGAGTTGCTGCAGGCGTTCGCATCGCTGCGCCGGCGGCTGCCGGGCGCGAAGCTGCTGCTCGCCGGCGCCGCGGGGGAGCGCTTCGACCTTTCGCGGCGGCTCGAGCGGCTCGGGCTGAGCGGCGACGGCGTCATTCGTCTCGACTACCTGCCGGAGGAGCGCATGTGGTCGCTGCTGGCTGCGTGCGACGTGCTCGTCAACCTGCGCTTCCCGACGATGGGCGAGACGTCGGGCTCGGCCATCCGCGCGATGTCGCTCGGGAAGGCGCTCGTCGTGTCGGACGTCGGCTGGTTCGCCGAGCTGCCGGATGACGTCGTGCTGAAGGTGCCTGTCGACGAGTACGAGGTGCCGCTGCTCGAACGCGCGCTCGAGCTCGCTGCGGAGCACTCGGCGACGCTCGGCCGCAACGCCCGTGAGTACGTCGACCGCGAGCATTCGTTGTCCCGCGTCGCCGACGACTATGTTGCGGCGCTCGAGGTCGCAGCAGGCGGCGATGCAGTCGACGATGCGGTGCTGATGCGCATCGCCGAAGCAGCCGCCGAGGTCGGCATCGACGACGCAACGGTGCTCGCACGCGCTGCGGCCGAGGCCGGGATCCTCTCGTGATCTCGCTGCGCCGGCTACCGTCGTGGGTGGTGCTCGCGGCGATCGTTGTCGCGTCCGCCGCCTTTCGCATCGTCCTCGGCCGCGAGGTCGTCGGGCCGTGGATCATGGTCGACGAGCTCATCTACTCCGAGCTCGCCAAGTCGTTCGCAGCCACCGGCCACTTCCAGGTACGCGGCGTCGCGTCCAACGGCTACGGCTTCGTCTATCCGGCGCTGATCGCTCCCGCGTGGAAGCTGTTCGGCGCGGTTCCGACGGCGTACGACGTCGCGAAGGCGATCAACGCGGTTGCGATGTCGCTGGCTGCGATTCCGGCGTACTTCCTCGCACGGCGCATCGTCTCCGCGCGCCTCGCGCTCGTCGCCGCGACGTTGTCGGTGCTCGTGCCAGGGATGCTCTACACGAGCGAGCTGATGACGGAGAACGTCTTCTATCCGTTGTTTCTCTGCGTCGTGCTTGCGCTCGTCGTGACGCTCGAGCGACCGACGTGGCGCCGCCAGGTTCTGGTGCTTGTTCTCTGCGGTGTCGCGTATGCGACCCGGCAGCAGGCGGTCGCGCTCGTGCCTGCCGTCGCCGTCGCGCCGATCCTGCTCGGGCTGATCGAGCGCGATCTCAAGGCGCGGCTGCGCGCCTGGCTGACAACCTACGCGATCCTCGCCGTCGGCGCCGTCGTCGTGCTCGCCGCAACGGTCGCGCGAGGCCGCTCCCCGCTTAGCCTGCTCGGCGCGTATCGCGCGGCGACGAGCGTGCCGTACTCGGTGAGCTCGGTGCTCCACTACTTGCTCTGGCACGTCGCCGAGCTGGATCTCTATGTCGGCTTCATCCCGTTTGCTGCGCTGCTTGCGATCTGGGTCGCGCCCCGCTCCGTGTCGCCTGCGACACGCGCCTTCGCGGCGGCCACGTTCCCCGTCACGCTGCTGCTCGCGATCGAAGTCGCGCTGTTCGCATCGACGCAGTCGGGACGAATCGAGGAGCGAAACCTCTTCTATGTCGCTCCCTTCTTCCTCATAGCCCTCGCGGGCTGGGCCGAAGAACACGTCGTGCCGCGCACGCGCAGGGCCTTGCTTGTCGCCGCGCTCGTGGCGGGCGTGCTGCCGGTCACGATCCCGCTCGGCCGCTTCGTGAACACAACCGCGATCTCCGACACGTTTGCGCTGCTGCCGTGGTGGTGGATCCAGGATCACGGCATCCACTTCGGGCTGCTGCGCCTCGTCATGCTCGTCGTTGCCCTCGCGGCGTGCGCTGTTTTCGTCTTCCTGCCGCGTCGCCATGCGCCGTGGCTCGCCGTGCTCGTGGCCGCGTATTTCGGCATCACCACTGCCGTCGTCCAGAGTGGCTCGCACGGCATCGTCAACGCAGCCAGGGGCAACCTCTGGGCCGGCATCCACGCGAAGCACCGCAACTGGGTCGACCGCGCCGTCGGCCGCGACGCGGATGTCACCGCCTTGAACGTGGGCGTGCTCGTCGAGCGCATCTGGAACAACGAGTTCTTCAGCCGCAGCGTCAAGCAGGTCGTCGACACCGGGAGCGCGTTCTCCGGCGGCCTGCCCGAGCAGACCGTGCGTATCCTGCCGAACGGAAAGGTTGTCGACGCGGCCGGGAAACCATTCCGTGCGGACTATGTGCTCACGCCGCAGAGCGCGTACATCGCGGGCAAGACCATCGCTTCCGACCCGGGCGCGGGGATGATCCTCGCGCGCGTCGACGGGCCGCTGTTCGTGCTCTCGAAGGTGACCGGGATCTACCCGAACGACACGTGGGCCGGGAAACGGGTCACGTATGTGCGGCGTCGCTGTGCAGGCGGCTACGTGTCGGTCACTCTGCAGAACGATCCGGCGCTCTTTCCGGACGGTCAGGTGGTGAGTGCGAGCTCCGGCGGCAAGGTCGTAGCGTCGACGTCACTCGCTGCCGACGCGGATCCGAAGCGTTTCGTCGTGCCCTTGACCTCGGTGAACGGCACCTGCTCGGCGGACTTCACGATGCGCACGACGCGCGCGCCTGCGAACGTCGAGCCGGGATCCACCGACATGCGTCCGCTCGGCGCGCACTTCCTCGCGTTCGAGTACCTGCCGTAACGATGCGTATCGCGTTCGACGTCAGCCCGCTCTCGCACGAGCCGACCGGCGTGAACAACTACATCCGTGGCTCGCTCACCGGCCTCGCAGAGGTGTGTGCGGAGCAGGGCCATTCGATCGTCGCGTTCGCGCCGACATCGCCGGCAGGCCGCCGCGCGATTCCCGAGCAGCTTGCCGGCCTCGACATCGAGTTGCGCCTCGTCACGCTGCCCGGCGCGCACGTTTGGCGCACCGCGTGGTCGCAGGTTGGCCGGCCGGCGGCGGAGCGCTGGCTCGGCGGGTTCGACGCCCTGCACTTCACGGACTGGATGTACCCGCCGCAACGTGCGGGTGTGCGGGCGACGACGATCCACGATGTCGTCCCGATGCATCACCCGCAGTGGACGACGGAACGCACGCAGGCGATGCACGGCCGCAAGTACCGCAACGCCGCGCGCACCTGCGACGTCGTCTTCGCGAACTCCGCGTTCACCGCGGACGACTTCGCGCAGACGATCGGCTTCCCGCGCGAGAGCATCGTCGTCGCGCGCCCGGGGATCGCGCCGCAGTACCGTCCCGACGGGACGGCAGCCGACCTCGGTGCGCCGTACATCCTCACGGTGGCGACGCTCGAGCCGCGCAAGAACCTCGGCACGCTCGTCGACGCATTTGCGCGGCTGGACGGCCTGCGGCTCGCCGTCGCCGGCGGCCAGGGCTGGGGCGAGCAGCCGAAGCTCGACCGGCTCGGGATCGTGCGTCTCGGGCGGGTCGACGACGAAGAGCTGGCGCGTCTCTACCGCGGTGCGGCGGTCGTGGCCTATCCGTCGCGCTTCGAGGGCTTCGGCATGCCGATTACGGAAGCGATGGCCTGCGGCGCACCGGTGGTCGCATCGTCGCACCCGTCGCTGGACGAAGCGTGCGGCGACGCCGCGGTGCGCGCCGACCCGGAGAGCGCGGAGTCGTTCGCCGCCGGGATCCGCGAAGCGCTCGCGAGGCGCGACGAGTTGCGCGCGAAGGGGTTTGAGCACGTGCAGCAGTTCTCGTGGCGGCGTGTCGGTGAACTCTTTCTCGAGGGGTATTCGGAGGCTGCATCACGGTGACACTTGTGTTGTCTGGCTGCGCTGTCACGGCGCGATGCTGTGTCCTCGGTCGCGCCCAGACTTTCAGTCTGACCGCTCCCTGCGTCCTTGCCTCGCGCCGCCCATCGACAGCCATACAACGAAGGACACCGTGACACAGCCTCCCACGATTCGCGTAGCGCTCGACACGACGCCGCTGCGGCAGACACGCGCGGGAACCGCGCGCTATGTGCGCGGGCTGCGCGACCACCTCGACGTGGATCTCGTCGAGGTCTCGTTCCCTGCGACGTCGCGGCTGCGTACGGCCGCCGCCGACGCGCTCTGGTATCCGCGCCTACGCAGCGATGCCGACGTGCTGCACTGCACGACGTTTCGCGGGCCGTTCAGCGCGAAGCAGCCGCTGGTCGTCACCGTGCACGACCTGGCGGTGCTGCGTCACCCGGAGTGGTTCAACCGCTGGACGGCCTCGTACTCGCGCATCGCAGTGCCACGCGTCATACGCGCTGCCTCGCGCGTGATCGCCGTCTCGGAGTTCACGAAGCGGGAGCTGCGGTCGCTGCTCGACGTGCCCGACGAGAAGGTCCGCGTCATCCCGAACGGGATCGAAGGCGTCTTCACGCCGCACGGGGAGCGAGCCGACGGCGACTACGTGCTTGCGGTCGGCACGCTCGAGCCGCGCAAGAACCTGGAACGGATCGCACAGGCTGTCGACGGTGAGCTGCGGATCGCAGGCGCGAAAGGCTGGCGCGACGTGCGGCCGCCCGCGAACGTGACTTGGCTTGGCGACGTGGGCGACGAGCAGCTTGCCGAGCTCTATCGAGGCGCTCGCTGCCTTGTCTACGCCTCGCTGTACGAAGGCTTCGGGATTCCCGTCGCGGAAGCGCTTGCCTGCGGCTGTCCTGTCGTCACGAGCCGCGACACGCCGATGGCCGAGCTCGCGCCCGACGTGACGCTCGTCGATCCGCACGATGTGGAGTCGATCCGCGACGGAATCGAGCGCGCGCATCGCGTCGAAGCTCGGCGCGGACCGTCGTGGATCGAGGTCGCAGCGCAGACGCGCGCCGTCTACGAGGAGCTCGCGTGATCGTCCTCGACGCGGACGTATTGGGGCGCCAACGAACGGGCGAAGAGACGTCGATGCTCAACCTGCTGCGCTGGCTGCCGCAAGTCGCGCCCGACCTTCATTTCGCTGCGGTGACACGCCGTCCGGATCTCGTTCCTGAGGGTGTAGAACCCGTCGAGCTCGCAACCGGAGCGCAGGAAGTGCGCATGGTGTGGACCCTGCCGCGCCTTCTGCGCAGGCTGCGGCCGGAGCTCGCCCATTTCCAGCACGTGATTCCACTCGGATGGCGCGGCCGCAGCGTGCTGACGCTGCACGACCTCCACTTCGAGCGCGACGCCTCCGTGATGGGTCTCGTCGACAGAACCGTCTTCCGCACGTTCGTGCCGCGCTCCGCGCGGCACGCAACTGCCATCGTCGTTCCCTCCGAGCGGACGAAAGCGGACGCGATCGAGCTGTACGACATCTCGCCCGAGAAGATCACCGTCGCCCTGCACGGGGTCGACCCGATCTTTGCGCCCGGCAACGAGCACGGCGGGTTTGTGCTCTTCGTCGGCGCGGTGCAGCAGAGAAAAAACCCGCTCCAGGCACTCGCGCAGGCGCAGGAAGTCGGACTGCCGCTGGTCGTCGTCGGTCCCGAGAAGGACCGCGCACTTACCCGGCAATTGCGTGAAGCCGGCGCTGATGTTCGCGGTTACCTGAGCCAGGCTGAGCTCGCATCGCTCTACCGCGGAGCGGTGGCGCTTGCGCTGCCGTCGCGCTACGAAGGTTTCGGCATCCCTGCGCTCGAGGCGATGGCGAGCGGTACGCCTGTCGTTGTCTCCGGCGACGCCGCCCTCCGCGAAGTGGTCGGCGACGCCGCGGCGCCGTCGGTGCGCGACGCGATCGAGCAGCGCGACCTGTATCGGCAGAAGGGGCTCGAGCGTTGCAAACTGTTCACGTGGGAAGCGAGCGCACGTCGTACGGTAGAGGCGTATCGGGAGGCGCTCTCGTGAAAGTCGCCGCCGTCGTCGTGTCGCATGGACATCCGCAGGAGCTGTCGAGGTCGCTGCCGCTGTTGCGCGCGCAGGTGGACGAGCTTGTCGTGATCGCAAACGTTCCCGGCTCCGTTCCCGACGGCATCGAGGCGGTGCACAACGAGCGGCCGCTCGGCTTCGGCGCGAACGTGAACCGCGGCGTGAAACTGACCACTGCCGAGCTCGTGCTCTCCGCCAACCCCGACGCCGAGCCGAAGCCGGGCGCAGTCGACGCGCTGCGGGCCTTCATGAGGCAGCATCCGCGGTGCGGCATTGCAGGGCCGCGTATGGAGTTTCCCGACGGCAGCTGGCAGCCGTCGCGCCGCCGCTTTCCGACGGTGACCGGGACGATCGTGCGGCGCACGCCGCTTCGGCTTGTCGTCCCGCAGCGGCATCACTTCCACCTCGACGAGCTGCCGCCCGCCGAGCCGGTCGAAGCGGACTGGATGCTCGGCGGCTTCCTGCTGCTGCGGCGCTCCATGCTCGACGAGCTCGGCGGTTTCGACGAAGGCTTCCGCCTCTACGGGGAGGACATCGACCTCGCATACCGCGCCGCGAAGGCCGGCTGGGAGCGCTGGTATGTACCGCAGGCGGTCGTCCGCCACGAGCACAAGGCGGAGACCGACAAGCGGTGGCTGACGCGGCGCACTCTCTGGCATTGGGCGGGCGTGCTCCGCTTCGTGCGCAAGCATCCCGGGCGGTTACGGGCGCTGTGAACGTGCGCTTTGGGGTTGCGCTCGGATGGCTTGGCGTCGTTCTTGCGACCGAGCATTGGCGGCCGTGGTCAGACGGCATCCGCCTCAAGTACGCGACAGACGTAGAGGAGTACGCCACGATCGCTCGCGCCGCGCCCGGGTTTCCCGCCGAGAAGATCCAGGCGCCGCACGCCGACCGGTTTCCGGCACCCTGGCTGGTCGGCGAGTTGCACAAGCTGACGGGCGTGGGCATCCACCCGATGTTTGCGATTCTGACCGCGCTCGTTCTGGTCGCGACATTCGCGACACTTCATCTCGCACTCGTCTCGTTACGGACGAGAGTCGCGACGTACGCGATCGTGTTCGGGCTGGTTGCGGCGACGCCATATCCGGTCCGCCTGCTGCTCGATGCGCCCGGAATGCTCACTGACGCGATCTTCGTTCTGGGGGTGGTCGTCACGCTGCTCGGCTTCATTCGCGGGAACGGATGGCTCGTCGCCGCGGGGCTCGGCTTCGCCGAGATCGGCCGCCAGGACGCGGTGCCGCTTGCGGTCGTTGCGGCGCTCGCCGTGTTCTTCACGTGGGAGCAGCGACGCCGCGTGCTGTTTGCGCTGCTCGCAGTCGCCGTCCCGGCGGCGGTCTACGTCGCCGCGCACGAGGGGTCGTCGTCATGGTCGGACCGAAGTGGGCGCGGCGTCGTCGGAATGACGGCCGGTGGCGACTGGAGCGTGCATGGAACCGCGTCGCACATCGGACGCATCGCAATTGCCCTCGTGCTTCCGGTCGCGGTGCTCGTCGTCGCGCGTCTTCGTAGTGGCAGGTTGCCGCTTTTCGTGCCGCTCGCTCTCGGCCTGACGATCGTCGCCGAAGCGTTTGTGCTTGCTCCCGACTGGTCGCACGCCGAGCCGCGCCTAGCCGGGGTGGCGATTCCCGCGCTTGCGCTTGCGGCGCCACCGATGCTCGATCGCGCGGGCCTGAGCGTGCGCCAAACGCTGCTCTGTTGCGTCGGCATCGCGCTCGCGTCGTTGCACCACATTTACTCGAACGTGGGCTTCACGCGGTCGAGTGAGTGGGCTGCTGCAGTCCTCGCCGGCTGCGTGTGCGTCGGCGTGCTCGCGCTACGCCGTCAGCGCGGCGTCCACGCGTAGCCGACCTGCGCGCCGAGCTGGCGCGCGTCGCTCGAGCCCCCGTACGAACTGGGCTGGATCGTCGGCGTGATGGTCACCGTCACCGCGACGGGCGGCCGAACCGCGAACGTGAGCTTCGTCGACCGGTTGCGCGGGTCCTTGCATGTCGGCACGACGATGCGGCGCGCGAACACCACGCGCTGGACGATCGGCTTCTGCTGGTCGTTCAGCACGACGGGGCCCACCCGCACGACCGCGTGCTGCACCGGTGCGTCCGTCGGGCAGAGCGTGCTCCCGATCTGCACCGACAACGTTCCCACGGTGCGTTCCGGCCCGTAGTAGGCGAACGTGCCCGCTGCGGGCTGACCGGCGCCGTTCCCGACGAGCCAGCCGTCGCCTGTGAGCCCGATCACCGACTGCTTCAGCTTCCACGGATGTGACGGCAGGCGATAGAGGATGAGGCTGCCGTGGCGCGCGAGCTGCGTCGCCTGGAAGGTGACGCCGCCGTCGGCGAGCGCGTACGGCAGGCCGGGATCGGGCGTGAGCGAGCCGTCCGGTTTCGCAAGCCCCGGCGTGACGCTGATGGCTGGGCCGGGCGAGCTCGAGTCGAGGGTGTCGATCGCTTGCAGCGACCGATTCCAGAACTGCTCCTGCCAGAGGCCGGTCGGGTCGCCGAGTGGCGGCGACAAGTCTTGCCCGAGGTAGGCGACGCCCTGCCCGTGGGTCGCTCGGTCGATCCAGTCGAGCGGCTCCGCGCCGATGGCCGTCAGTCCGTTGAGCTCCGCCCGCGCGGCGTGCTGCGCACCGCGCGCCGACGTCACTTGGCCGGCAACCATCCAGACGCCGACCGTCAGCACGGAAGCGGCGACTACCGCTCGCCGCACCGCCAGCGGGACGCGGCGCTCGTCCGCAACGAGGAGCACGCCGAGCGCGACCACGAACGCCACCAGGAGCGCCCAGCGAATGTCCGTCTGCGTCCAGTAGAACGCGCGGTTCGCCATCACCGTGATCCCGTAACCCGGCGCGTCCGAGTACGGGAACGACAGCTGGTAGCCGTAGTGGAGGACGATGAACGCGACGAACGCCGACGACGCGAAGAGCGGCCAAAACGCGCGGCGCGCCGAGGAGAGAACGATCGTGGTTCCGACGAGCAGCAACGGCGCGAGGTAGATGATGTTCCGTTCCTCGACGCGCGTGAAGAGGAACGTCGAGTTGTACGCCGCCTTCACTCCCGCGTACGTGCCGAACATGAAGATCGAAGCGGCGAGGTACGACGCGAACGCGCGCCACTGCGCATCCTCGCGCCGCTCCGGCACCCACAGCGACGCGAGCCCCCCGATCGCCGGAAGCACGCCGAGCCCGATCGCGAGCGCCGACCCCGATTCGAGGCCGAGTGTCCAGAGGCGCCCTTTGAAATTCTGCGTGACCAGTGACCAGGACAGGACGTGCGGGCTGGCAAACCGGTTCGCGACGACGTAGACGCCGATCGCGAGCAACGCTGCGCCGACGTGGTCGGCGACGCTCCAGCCGGCGCGCAGGCGCTTGCCGCGCGGCCCGACGAGCCACAGCCACGTCGCGGCGATCGCGAGCGCGCCGCCCGCCATCATCAGCTCGCTTCGCACGACGATCGCCGCCGCAGAGAGGACGATCGCGGCGATCGTCCACCACCGGCCTCGTCCTGCAAGCGCCTGCACCGACACATACGCCACGAGTGCGAATGTCGGGAATGCGAGGACTTCCGGGAGCAGAAGCGGCGCGTAGAAGTAGGCCGACGTGCACAGCGTTCCGAGTGCTGCGACTGCCGCCCAGCGCTGCGGCACGAGCCGGCGGGCCATCAGGTACACGGGCACGGCGGCAAGCGCCATCACGATCGTGTCGGCGTAGCGGATACCGGCGTACGCGGTGTACGTCGAATGGACGCGCCACCACGGCGCGATCAAGATCGCGAATGGCGAGAACCACGAGACGCCGCCGAGTGACGCGACGTGGCTGTCGTGTGCGATCCGGCGCGAGAGGAGAGCCCACTTGATCTCGTCGCCGAACACGAACGGTGCCTTGAGCGCCGACGCCTCCCAGAGCAGGATGGTCAGGAGGATCAGCGCAGCGACGATCACCGGTACGACGGCGAGGAAGCGGTCGAGGCGCGTGGGCTGTGCGGTGCTCACTCGGCCAGCGTATTCAGGGCGACGTGCGGATCGAGGTCGATCTCGCGGCGGACGAAGCGGCAGTTGACTCCCGCAGCTGCGCAGGCGGCGACGATTTCGTCGAGGCGCGGACGAGGCGCATCGGGGATCGTGACGAGCACGATATCCGGCTCGAGCCTCTGGAGGAGCCGGGGCAGCTCATGCGTCCCGCCGACGACCGTCACGCCTTGCACGCGGCGGCGGCGCAGGCGCGGGTTGTCGTCGACGAATCCGAGCACGCGCTCTCCCGCGGTCTCGCGCAGCTCGCGTTGCAGCGCGCGGCCGGTGCGTCCCGCGCCGACGATCAAGGCGCGCCGGCCGGTGCGGTCCCGGTACGAGTGCATGCCCGTCACGATTGCGCGCTCGGCGAAGCGCGACGCCCCGATCACGCCCATGCAGAGCACGGCATCCACGACGAAGAAGGAGCGCGAGAAGTTCCCGAGGTTCTGCGTGAGGTCGACGTACCCGAGTGAGACGACCTCCGACAACGCGACGGCGGCCACGATTGCGAGCAGGTCGCGCGAGCCGGCGTACCGCCAGATCGAGCGGTAGAGGCCGAGCGGGATGAAGGCGAGGTAGCGCGCCGCGATCACGATCGGCAGCGTCACGACAGCGACGTGCCGCTCCGTGGTGGTGCCCGGCCAGCCGAAGCGGAGTGCGTACGCGGCGGCGAATGCGCCGCTGATCAGCCAGAAGTCGATCGCAACCTCGACGAGGCGGCGCCAGTGCACGGAGAACGTGCGCAGGAAGCTGGGCGCGTCCTCGTCCGGTGAAGCGCGGCGCTCGACGTCTGCGAGAAAGCTTGCGAATTGCACCAGCAACACGAACGTCACGAGCACGCCGACGAGTGCGAGTCGCTGGTCGGCGAGCACGTTGTAGGCGAGGCTCGTCGTCCCGATGGCTGTCGAGATGAGCGCGAGCAGAAAGACCGCGTTCGTCTCCGACAGGCCGAAGCGCACGAGCCGGTGCGATGTGTGGTCGCGACCGCCCTGATACACCGGCCGCCCTTCGAGCAGCCGCGCAACCGTGACGAGCGTCGTGTCGAGGATCGGCACGGCGAGAACGAGAATCGGGAGTAGGAGGGTGGCCACCGTCGAGCCGGCGACCTTCCAGCTCGCCGAGAGCCCGAGCGCTGCGAGCAGGAAGCCGAGCAGCTGCGAGCCGGAGTCACCCATGAAGACCAGGGCCTTGCCGCGCGGCCGCAGGTTGAACGGCAGGAAGCCGAGGCAGGAGAGGGCGCCGGCGAGCGAGATCGCGAGCACGGTGTCGTTCGGGTGGATCGTGAGCGCATCGATGGCGAAGAACGTGAACGCGATCCCGGCGAGCGTCGCCGCGAGCCCGTCCATGTTGTCGAGCAGGTTGAACGCGTTCGTCATCCCGACCAGCCAGAAGAGCGCGAGCCCCCACGCGAGCACATGTGTGTGGATCAGCTGAACGTCGGTGCCGGTCGCCATCACGAGCACGGACGCCGCGATCTGGATCGCGAGCTTGCTGAGCGGTGGCAGCGCGCGGATGTCGTCGACGAGCCCGGCGACGAAGAGCAGCGCGACCCCGCCGTAGATGCCGCCGATCTCCTTCGTCAACGGGATCGCGTCGACTGCGACGGCGAGCCAGAGGCCGACCGTGAAGCCCGCGAAGATCCCGACGCCACCGAGCAGGGGCGTCGCCTTCTCATGCCATCTATCAGCAGAGGGAGCCGCGACGACTCGCTCCGCAAATGGGGAGCGAAGAAGGATCCAGACGGTGAGGAGGGCGGCGGGGAGGGCGGCTGCGGCCGCAGCGGTGCTCACGGATTGAGGGTAAAGCGGCGGTGTTAGGGCTGTGTGTGCCGGACTGAATCGTCCAAACCTGCGATCCCTAGACTAAATCGCTCTGATGACGGTCTACGCCGATCTCCTCCAGTACCGCGAGCTCTTCGGGAATCTCTTCCGGCGGGACTTCCAGGCCAAGTACAAGGGCTCGGCCCTCGGCATCTTCTGGTCCCTGCTCAACCCACTGATCCTGCTCGGCGTCTACTTCGTCGTCTTCGGGCTGCTGATCAAGAACGGGACGACGCATCACTACCCCATCTATCTGCTCGCAGGCTTGTCGTGCTGGATCTTCTTCTCGGTCTCGCTGCAGTCGTCCGCGCGCTCGATGATCGACAGCGCCGAGCTGATCACGAAGGTGCGCTTCCCGCGTCAGCTCGTGTCGTTCTCGATGGTCGCGGCGCAGGCTGTGACGTTCGCGGTGATGACGGCGATCCTGGTCGCGCTGTCGCTGATCTTCGTGCCGGAGGCACGGCCGACCGTCGTGCTGACGGTTCCGCTCGCCGTGCTCTTCGTCGGCTTCGTCGCCGGCGTGTCGCTGCTCGCAGCGTCGCTGAACGTGCTGTTCCGCGACATCGAGCACATCCTCAGCGCCGCGCTGCTGCCGTGGTTCTTCTTGACGCCGATCATCTGGAACGTCGGCAGCCTCGCCGCGGCCCAACGTCATCACATCCTGCTCGACGTGCTGCGCTGGGGCAACCCGGTGACCCCGTGTGTGTACGCGATCCGCGATGCGCTCTGGAGCGGTCACGTGCGCATCGCAGACGTGGTCTATCTCGCGTTCGCCTCGGTGCTCGCGCTCGTCCTCGGTGCGTTCGTCTTCAGCCGCGTGGACGACCGGATCGCGGTCGAACTGTAAGAACGATCCGCCCGTCGTAGACCCACGGCTCGTCGAGCGGCGCGGCGAACGCCGGCAGCCCTGCGACGTCTTCGAGCTGTTCGAGCTTCACGCCCGGCGCAACGGACGGGCAGAGCAGCGGCGCCGAGAATCCAGGCACGCGCCCGGGGCCGGGCTCGTACGGCGCGAGCTCGCGCGGCCGCCGGTCGAGCAGGCTGCCGTCCCATGCGATTGCTCCCGCGACGACCGAATAGCCGTCGGCGTGCGTGGCGCGCACGCGCTCGTCCCAGTCGGGCGCGCGCTCCACCCAGCCGGGCATGTCCGCGTTCGGCTCGACGACTCGTTCCGCGACGCTCTGATCCGTCGACAGCATGGGCGAGCCGAGCTCCGAGAACCAGGCGCGATGCTCCGCGACGACGTCGAACGCGAGCCGGTAGCGGCCGGGTGGGATCGGCGCGCGGACGGCCACCTCGACCGTTGCGCGCTCGCCGGGCGCGAGCGGCGGCGCGGGCGTCCTGATGCCGTCCCAGTGGATCGGGTTGTCGCGATCGTCGAGCCAGTGGTACGAGAGGAAGATCGTTCCACCCCACGGCAGCGTCCCGGTGTTCGCAAGCTCGACGCGCGCGGAGCCGGTCGTGCCGGCGTGCGGAGGCTCGAGCGAACAGTCGCCCCATTCGACCGCGAGGGGTCCCTTCGACATGGCGGACTAGTCTAGGTCGCATGGATCTGAGCGGAATAGATCCGCTGCTCGTTCGCGCGGCTAAGCGCGAGCCGCTGCCTCGCCCGCCGGTCTGGTTCATGCGGCAGGCGGGACGCTCCCTTCCCGAGTACCGGGCTCTCCGTGAGCAGCGCGGCTTCTGGGAGATCGCCGGCAGCGCCGAGCTCTGCGCCGAGGTGACCCTGCAGCCGGTGCGCCGTCACCGCGTCGACGCGGCCGTGATGTTCGCCGACATCATGACCCCGGTTGTCGCGATGGGTGTCGACGTCGAGCTCGTCGAAGGCGTCGGCCCGGTGATCGCGGATCCGATTCGCACGATCGACGACGTCGCGCGCATTCATGCGCCGACGGAGACGCCCGCGCTGCTCGATGCGATCAGGATCGTTCGCGGCGAGCTCGCGCCCGAGCAGGCCGTCGTCGGGTTTTGCGGCGGGCCGTTCACGGTCGCCGGCTATCTCGTCGAGGGCAAGCCGTCGCGCGAGTTCGCGACGGTAAAGACCCTCATGTATCGCGCACCCGACGTCTGGCGCGCCTTGATGGATCGTCTCGCCGACGGGTTCACCGACTACGTGCGCGCGCAGGCCGCCGCGGGTGCTGACGTGATTCAACTCTTCGACTCGTGGGTCGGGGTGCTCTCGCCCGCCGACTACGACGAGTTCGTCGCACCGTGGTCGGCGCGCATCCTTGCCGCGTCGCCGGTGCCGACGATTCACTTCGGCACGGGGACGTCGACGTTGTTGCCGGCGATGGCTGCGGCGGGCGGAGACGTGCTCGGACTCGACTGGCGGATCCCGCTCGACGTCGGCTGGGAACTGGTCGGCGACCGATGCGTGCAGGGCAACCTCGACCCGGCAGTGCTGCTCGGGCCGTGGGAGCGCATCGAGGCGGCGACCGAGGATGTGCTCGCGCGTGCCGCCGGCCGGCCGGGGCACATCTTCAACCTCGGCCACGGCGTGCTGCCGAGCACCGATCCCGGCGTCCTGACGCGTCTCGTTTCCTACATACGAGAGCGCTAGCGTGATGGCGTGAGCGAGGTCGCCGTCATTCTCATGGCCTACGGCTCCCCGGAGCGTCTCGACGACGTGCCCGCGTACTACGCGGACATCCGCGGCGGTCGCCCAATTGCGCCCGAGCATCTCGAGGATCTCGTCGCGCGCTACCGGCGACTTGGGATCGAGGACGCGAACCCGCTCAACGCGATCACCGAAGCGACGCGCGCGGCGCTCGAGCGCGAGCTCGACCTGCCCGTGCGCACCGGCATGAAGCACTGGACGCCGCGCATCGCCGACGCCGCGAACGCCGCCATCGCCGGCGGCGCGACGACACTCGTCGGACTCGTTCTCGCGCCGCACTACAGCCGCATGTCGATCGCCGGCTACCGCGCGCAGCTCGAGGACGCCGCCGGCGAGCGCGCCGACGTCGTCTTCGTCGAGAGCTGGCACGACGACAGTTCTTTTGTCGACGTGCTCGCCGAGAGGGTGCGCAACACGAATGCGCACGTCGTCTTCACCGCGCACTCGCTGCCGGCGCGCATCCTCGCGGACGGCGACCCGTACAAGGATCAGTTGCTCGAAACGTCGCGCCTCGTCGCCGACGTCGCCGGCATCGCCGATTGGTCGTTTTCGTTCCAGAGCGAGTCGCCGACCGGCGAGCCGTGGCTCGGCCCGGACATCCTCGACCACCTCGGCGATTTGCGGAGCCGCGGCATCGGCAACGTACTCGTGTGTCCTGTCGGCTTCGTCTCCGACCATCTCGAGATTCGCTGGGACATCGACACCGAGGCGCAGGAGCGCGCCCGCGAGCTCGGCATGCAACTTGCGCGCATCGAGATGCCAAACGATGACCCCGCATTCATTCGCGCGCTCGCCGGCATCGTGCGCCGGGCGCTGTCCGCGGTCGCGGCATGAGCGCCGTCCGTCCGATGACCGAAGCGGAGTTCCCCGGCTGGCGCGCCCGCCACGAGGTCGAGTACGCCGCGAACATGGTCGACTTCGGCGGCGTCGCGCCAGAGGCGGCAAAGGTCAAGGCGGCGCAGGATTTCGCGCAGCTCCTCACGAACGGCCTGGCGACGCACGGCCATTGGCTCTACACCGTGGAAGGCGATGACGGCGCGCCGGTGGGGTCGCTCTGGTTGTCGGAGCGGAGCGACGAGCAGGGCACGATGTTGTTCGTGTACGACGTCAACATCGACGCAGACCGCCGCGGCCAGGGGCTCGGCCGCGCTGCGATGGAGTTCGCGGCCGACGAGGCGCGCCGCCGCGACATCCCGCGCGTCGTGCTCAACGTGTTCGGCGGCAACGAGGTCGCGCGCAATCTCTACCGCTCGCTCGGCTACGACGAGATGGCCATGTGGATGGTGAAGCGCGTATGACGGCAACCGGCCGCGTCGTCGTCGACCGAGTTTCGCGCCGCTTCCGCGTCTACCCGAAGGCGCAGCGCACACTGAAGGATGCGTTCGTGTCCGCGGGACGTTCGCGCGCCCGCGACGTCTGGGCGCTGCGGGATGTCTCGCTCGAGATCGAGCCCGGTGCAGCCGTCGGTCTCGTCGGTCGCAACGGCTCCGGCAAGTCGACGCTCCTGCGCCTGATCTCGGAGATCATCAAGCCGACGTCCGGCCGAATCGAGGTGGGCGGAAGAGTCGCGTCGCTGCTCGAGCTCGGAGCAGGCTTTCATCCGGAGTTCACCGGCCGCGAGAACGTGTACTTGAACGGATCGATCCACGGCCTCTCTCGCGCGCGCGTGCGCGAGGTGATGGACGAGGTCGTCGCGTTCGCCGAGCTCGAGCGCTTCATCGATCTGCCGGTGCGCACCTATTCGTCGGGCATGTACATGAGGCTCGGTTTTGCGGTCGCCTCGCACATCCAGTCGGACGTGTTGTTGCTTGACGAGGTGTTCGCCGTCGGCGACGAGCAGTTTCAGCGCAAGTGCTTCGGCAAGGTCGCCGAGTTCAAGGGTCGCGGCGGCACGATCATCTTCGTCTCGCATGACGCGCAGGCCGTCGAGCGGCTGTGCGACCGTGCGGTGCTGCTGCGTGAGGGACGCGTCGCGTTCGACGGCGAGACGCGCGCCGCGATCGGCGAGTACCGCCGCCTGCTCGCAGCCGACGCAAACCCGGCTGAGCTCGAGGCGGGTTTGCGCGAGTGGGGCAGCGGCGAAGCGCGGATCGAAACGGCGGACCTGCTCGACGCCGCGGGCGAGGCGCGCACGCAGTTCGCAGCCGGCGAGGCGGTCACGGTTCGCCTCGTCGTGAGCGCGGAGTCGGGCATCACCGCTCCCCGCGTGTCGCTCGAGCTTCGCGACGACGGCGGCGTCGTTCTCGGCGGCGCCTCGTATGACACGGCCGAGCTCGGGTGGAACGGTAACGGCGGCACACGGGAGCTGCGCTTCGTGCTCGACCGCCTCCCGCTGGCCGACGGCCGCTTCCACCTCCGGCTCGCGCTGATGGACGCGAAACAGGGGCGGCTGCTGCACAGCCGCGACGACGCACTGCGGTTCTTCGTGTTCCCCGCGGGTGGTGAATCGGGAACCGTTCTGCTCGACGGGCGCTGGTCGATGCAGGAGATCGCGCCGCCCGCGCCAATCCCGCGGCCGTGAGCTCACGCACCTGTCCCGACTGGCCGACGCTGATGGAGATAGCGCCGCAGCTCCAGTTCCGCCACCACACCCTGCGCGAGATGCAGCTGCCGCCGGAGGCGTTCGTGAAGATCGAGGGCATCGGCATCGACGACGTCGCGGTCTGCTGCGACCTCGACGCGCATGTCTACAACCCCGACCACACGGACGGGCGAATCGTCGAGGCCCTGCGCGGGACGCACTGGATCGACATCCGCGAGCTCGCGTCACCTCCTCCTGCGGCCTGACGGCCGGGGGTATCGTCACGCGTCATGGCGAGCGTGGTCGTCCCCTTCCGGGGCGCGGATCCGAAGCAACGCCTCGATCCCGTGCCGCAGCACGAACGCATGCGCCTCGCGCTCGCGATGCTCGCGGACGTGCTCGACG
>Ga0157369_10002220_pt1 | contig 23379 bp, 28 predicted proteins | sample C25metaG_FD_113461 | JGI IMG/M metagenome (GOLD analysis project Ga0157369, IMG submission 113461) | Corn rhizosphere microbial communities from Kellogg Biological Station, Michigan, USA - C2-5 metaG | ecosystem: Host-associated > Plants > Roots > Rhizosphere > Soil | place: USA: Michigan... | reverse complement strand
GGCTGGGACGGCTACGTCTACCCGTGGACGTTCTCGATCCACGATTTCGAGCCGATCACCGGCCGCATCCACATGCCGCCGCCGTCGCACCAGACGTTCGAGGGCCCGAACTTCGTCATCTGCTCGTTCTGCCCGCGCAAGCTCGACTTCGACCCCGAGGCCGTGCCGATCCCGTACCACCACTCGAATCTGCAGAGCGAGGAGATGATCTATTACGTCGACGGCAACTTCTCGTCGCGCAAGGGGATCGAGCTCGGCTCCGTGACGTTGCATCCGTCCGGCCTGCCACACGGGCCGCAGCCGGGGCTCGCCGAGAAGTCGCTCGGGATGACCGAGACGCACGAGTACGCCGTGATGTGCGACACGTTCAATCCGCTGAAGCTGACCGCGCTCGCCGCCGGGCTCGACGACGGCAAGTACATGTTCTCGTGGGCGGAAGACCCGTCGCCGTCGGACACACCGGACGACGATCCCGCAGGTATCACCTCTCATTTCTAGACTCGTCCTCGACTGGGACGGGACCTGCACCGTGCAGGACTCGCTGGTCGCCGCCGTGCACGCGCTCGGCGACCCGGCCGTCTACGCGCAGGAGTTCGCGTCGTACGGCGACGCGCTCGCAGCCGAGGTGGGAACGCTCCGGGCCAGCGCAGTCGAGGCGGCCGAATGGGCGGTCGAGAACGTCGAGCTGCGCGCCGGCTTCCACGAGCTGGTCGAGCGGTATGACCCGCTGATCGTCTCGAGCGGGCTGCCGCAGCTGATCCTGCCGGTGCTCGGACGGGAAGGAGTCGAGCTGGAGGTGCGCTCGAACTTCGCCGACCCGTCACCGGACGGTTGGCGTGTGCGCTTTCGCCACGAGGGGCCGTGCCCGGTCTGCGGGGACAGGTGCAAGCGCCGATCGCTGCCCGACGCGCAGCCGGTCGTCTTCGTCGGCGACGGCTGGTCGGATCGCTGCGCGTCGCTCGCCTGCGAGCGCGTCTTCGCACGGACAGGGCTGGCGTCGTACCTCGACGAGCAGCGCGTGCCCTACGAGCCGTACGAAACACTCCTCGATGTCGCTGCTGCGCTTTCCTGACCCGTACGACTTCGAGCTCTCGCTGGGGCGCTTCCGCGCCTTCGGAATCGACCTGGCCAACCGGCTCGTCGACGGAACGCTCCACCGGGCCGTCGGCGGACGCGACGTACGCATGACCGCGCGCCCGGGCGGCGTCGATGTCGAGCCGCTCGACGACGTGACCAGGCCGGTCGTCGAGAAGCTGCTCGGCGCGCCGTTCGAGCTCACCGCGTTCTACGCCCATGCCGCCGGTGACCCGGTGCTCGCGCCGATCGTGGAACGGCTGCGCGGCTTCCGCCCGCCGCTGCAGCCCGACCCGTTCGAAGCCCTGATCACGTCGATCACCGCGCAGCAGGTGTCGCTGTTCGCCGCCGTCGCGATCCGCAACCGGTTCGTCGAACGCTTCGGCATGCAGGTCGGCGAGGTGTGGGCGTTCCCGGCCCGCGAGCGGATAGCCACCGCGCGCGAAGACGAGCTGGTCGCGGTGGGCTTCACCCGGCGCAAGGCGGAGTACGCCGTCGCGCTCGCTCGGAGCGACCTCGACCTGCACGGCCTGGCGATGCTCGACGACGACGAGGTGCGCGACCGGATCACCGCGCTCCGCGGGCTCGGGCCGTGGACCGCCGAGTGGTTCCTCGCCCGGCACCTCGCGCGGCCGCATGCGTGGCCCGCCGGCGACCTGGTGCTTCGCAAGGTGGCCGACGTTCTCTACCGTGTCGGTGTGACCGAGCTCGGCGTCCGCCTCGACCCGTTCCAGAACCTGGCGGCGCACTACCTGCTCGTGGGCTGGATGACGCGTCCGTGAAGATCCGCCGGGCGGCCGCCTCCGACGAAGCGGTGCTGCGCGAGCTCTGGGAGGAGTTCGAGGCCGAGGTGCCGTGGGATCTCGAAGAGCCCGAGACCTGGGCCGAGGAGTGGCCCGACACGCTGGACGACATCCGTGGCGGCGGCGTCTTCCTCGCCGAGGACGACGAAGGTCCGGTCGGCGTCGCGCGGATCGAAGGGCCCGTGCGCGGGCGCGCCCACGTCCAGCTGGTGCACGTGCGGCCGCGCGGGCGCCGGCAGGGTGTCGCGAAGGCGCTGCTGCGCGAGTGCGCGGCGGATGCGCGTCAACGGGGCGCGAAGTTCGTGAGCCTCGACGTCGTCACCTCCAACCCGACGGGCATCACCGTGTGGCGACGGCTCGGCTTCGTCGAGCACCAGTTGCTCATGGCCGTGCCGCTCGACGCGCTGGAGGGCAGGCTGCAGGACGCGCCCAGCGGCGAGTCGCGCGCCGTCACCCACGTGCAGAGCGACGACGGCGTCTCGGTCAACCGGGCGATCGGACAGTTCGTCCCGCGCCTGGAGGCGCCCGACGTGCGAACGGGCGATAGCTGGATCCGCATCGCCGACCCGGTGTTCGACCGGGACCGGGAGGCACACGGACGCTTCGCGAAGGAGCTGTCCGACCGACTCGGCGCGGTCACCGTCGCGCTGGCACTGGAGGGCGAGGTCGTCCGCTTTCGGCTCTTCGAGCGAGGGCGGATGGTCGACGAGTACCTGTCGGTGCCGACCCACTACGGGGAGCTGTCGAAGGGCGACGAGCTGGCGCTCGCGGCAAACCCCACGCTGGTGTCGCGCCTGACGGGTGCCGACGCCGACGAGGTGCGGCGCATCGCGCGCACCGCGGCCAGCCCGTCTCTCCTACCGCCGGCCCCCGATCTCTACCAGCAGCTCGCACAGCTGATGGGGCTCGAACCGTGAAGCTCTACGACGCGCCGCGATGCCCGTTCTGTGCCCGCGTCCGCATCGCGCTGGCGGAGAAGGGCCTCAGCTACGAGACGATCGAGGTCGACCTGAACGACCGGCCGGCATGGGTCTACGACCTGAACGCCACCGGGCGCGTTCCGGTTCTCGACGACGGCTTCCCGCTCCCCGAGTCGGTCGTGATCATGGAGTACCTCGAGGAGCGCCACCCCGAGCCGCCCCTGCTTCCGGACGGCCCGGTGGAGCGCGCACGCGCGCGCCTGTCGGTGCAGCGGTTCGGCGGCGTGCTCCACGACTACTACGCGCTGCGGCGGGGAGAGGACAACACGCTTGCCGAGAAGCTCGCAGTGCTCGAGGTCGGGCAGAGCCTCTACGCCGACATCGCGTACGTTCCCTGGGTGATCAGGGCGCGCGACCTGCTTGGACTCGAGCTGCCGGAGCGGATCGAAGCGTGGCTTGCGGAGCTCGCGCGCCGGCCGTCGGTGGCGGCCGAGCTCGAAGTGGTGAGCAGGCTGTGACTGACATCGAGCTCGACGAGCTGGCGAAGCGGCTCGGCGAGGTGACGGTGCTCGACGTGCGCACACCGGCCGAGTACGACGGCAGCGGTGGTCACGAGTGCGACCCCCGCCAGGGGCACGTCCCCGGCGCGCGCAACCTCGACGTGTACCGCCTGGTGGAGATGACCGAGGCTGAGATCGGCGCCGAGCTCGGGCTCGAGCCCGGAGCGGAGGTGGTCGCCTACTGCCACAGCGGCTCCCGCTCGAAGATGGCGGTGCAGATCCTGCGGGCCGCCGGATACGACGCACGCAACTTCGCCGGCTCGTGGCACGAGTGGTCGCGCCACGACGAGCTCCCGCTCGAGTAACCGCCGCGAAACCGGGGGGATGTCGTCTACGCCGGGTTCGCGACCCAGTGCGCGAAGGCGCGGCAGAGTCTCCGCCCGTGCTCCTGCCAGGCGGGCAGCTTCTCGTCGAGATCCTGTTCCAAGTCGGCGAGCGGCTTCGGCAGGCTTCGCCCCTCGGCGGCGAACCAGGCGAGCGCCTGGTCGTGACGCACCTCCGGATGGAACTGCACGCCCCAGGCGTTGCCGACGCGGAACGCCTGGTTGACCGGCCCATGCGCGAGCGCCGTCGCCCCGGGCGGGATGGCGAACGTGTAGCCGTTCGCGTTCAGCGCTTCGAAGCTTCGCGGCAGCACGCCGAGCAGCGGGTCGGCGGCTCCCGCTTCGGTGAGCTCCGTCTCGTAGAAGCCGGCCAGCGGCGTCTCGACGCGCGTGACCGGCGCGCCCAGCGCGTGTGCGAGCGTCTGCGCACCGAGGCAGACGCCAAGCAGCGGCGTCCCGTGGTCGGCCCAGCCTCTGAGCGCGGCGTACTCGTCGTTGAGCCATGGGTAGTCGCGCTCCTCGCCGACGTTCTGCTTGCCGCCGAAGACGAGCACCGCGTCGTAGTCGCCGCCCGGCAACGCATCGCCGGCGGAGATCTTCCACTCACGCAACCCGTGACCGTCCTCGGCAAGCACGTCCGCGAAGAGCTCGGGCCCGACGAGCGGGCCGTGGGTGACCGCGAGAACATTCATCAACCGGTAGGAACGTTGCCGGTCTCGAGAAGCTTCCGCAAGAGCTGTGCGCCGGCGGGCGCCTGGGCGGCCCCGTTCGTCTGGTTGTTGTTGTTGAAGAACGCGTACGCCTCGTCGGAGCGGTTCGAGAGCTCACGCAGCGGTGCTGTCCATTCGCGCAGCTCGTCTTCGCCGTAGAGGTAGTCGAAACGGTGCGCCGCCGAGCCGCCGCGGCTGTTCCAGGTGCCGGCGTTGCGACCGTGGAAGCGGACGTATGCGATCGGGGTGGTCGTCGCGACCAACGTCGCCGGCACGTTGCCGGCGTCGACCTTCGGTGCGTCGACGACGACCCACGACATTGCCCGCTCCTCCAGCCAGCGCAGCAGCTCCACGCGGATGGACTCGTCGAACCACGAACGGTGACGCGGCTCGAACAGGAACGCATCGCCGCCGACCTGCTCGCGCGCCCACTCCAGGTAGTCGAGTGACGAGGGCTTCCAGACGACGTACGGCGGCATCTGGAACAGGAGCCCGCCGAGCTTGCCCGTTTCGCGGAGCGGCGTGAGCGCGTCGAGGAACTCGTGGAAGACCGCACCACGGAGCTCGCGGGACGGCCGGTCGACCCGTCCTCGCGCGTCGACCGGCAGGCCGTCGCGGAGCTCGGGCGGCACCTGCTCGAGCTGCACGGGATGGCGCGTCATCAGTCCGAACACCTTCACGTGCATGACGAAGCTGTCCGGCGTCCGGTCGGCCCAGCCCTGCACCATCTGCCGGGTCGGGATCCGGTAGTAAGTCGAGTCGACCTCGACGGTCGAGAATCGCTCGGCGTAGTAGGCGAGCCGGTCCTTGGCCGCGGTGCCGGGCGGATACCAGTGCTTCGCGAGCGCCTCGTCGGCCCACGAGCACGTTCCGATCCTCACGGGCGCCGGCACGCTTGCAGGATACGACGCCCCTACAATCGTTCGGATGGCCGACGCGAGACCAATCGGTGTCTTCGACTCGGGCGTCGGCGGGCTGACCGTGCTGCACGAGTGTCTGGTGACGATGCCGAACGAGGACTTCGTCTACCTGGGCGACCACGCCCGGCTGCCGTACGGGCCGCGGGCCCGTGACGAGGTGCGGCGGTTCGCGCACGAGATCGGCGTCTACCTCGAGCGTCAGGGTGTGAAGATGGTTGTCGTGGCGTGCAACACGGCGACCTCGGCGGCGCTGCCCGACCTGCAGGAGCTGTTGCACGTGCCCGTCGTGTCGGTGATCGTCCCCGAGGCGCACGCGGCGGTTCAGGCGACCCGGAACCGCTCGATCGGCCTGCTCGCAACCGAGCTCACGGTCGAGAGCGGCCGCTACGAGTCGCTGGTGCGCACGCTCGACGCGGGTGCGCGCTTCCACGCGATCGCCTGCCCGAAGCTCGTGCCGCTGATCGAAGCGGGTGACGTGTCGAGCAACGAGATCGTCTCGGCTGTGCGCGAGTATGCCGGGCCGCTCAAGGAGGTCGGGTGCGACACCGTGATCCTCGGCTGCACCCACTATCCGCTGATCCGGCCCGTGTTCCAGCGCACGTTCGGGCGCGACGTGACCCTGATCTTCTCCGCGGTCGAGACCGCGCGCGAGGTCGCCGAGACGCTCGCGCGCAAAGGGTTCGAGAACGAGCGCGACCGTGAAGGTGCGTACCGGTTCCTGACGACCGGAAACCCGGCGGTGTTCCGGGTGCTCGGCGAACGGTTCCTGCAGTTGCCCCTCGGCGAGGTCGAGCGGGTCGAGGTCACCGAACTGGAGGTTGTATGACTCGCTTGGATGGGCGCAAGCCCGATCAGCTTCGCCCTGTTGTCGCAGATCCGGCCTTCCTGACTCAGCCGCACGGCGTTGTGCTCTGGTCGCAGGGCTCGACGCGTGTGCTCTGCACGGCGTCGGTGAAGGACGGCGTTCCGCGCTGGCTGTACCGCTCGGGCCGCGGCTGGATGACGGCCGAGTACTCGTTGCTGCCCGCGTCGACCGGCGATCGCACCGACCGCGAGGCGGCGCGTGGCAAGCAGGGCGGCCGGACGGTCGAGATCCAGCGGCTGATCGGCCGCGCGCTCCGCGGTGTCGTCGACTTCGAGGCCCTGGGCGAGCGAACCGTCTACCTCGACTGCGACGTGCTGCAGGCCGACGGCGGCACACGTTGCGCCGCCATCACCGGTGCCTATGTGGCGGCCCGCCGCGCGCTCGACCGCTTCGGTCTGTCGAAGGCGCTCACCGGGTCTGTCGCGGCGGTGTCCGTCGGTGTCGTCGAAGGAGCGTCGCTGCTCGACCTCGACTACTCCGAGGACTCGAACGCCGATGTCGACCTGAACGTCGTGATGACCGCCGACGGAAGGCTCGTCGAGGTGCAGGCGACCGCCGAGAAGGTCCCGTTCGACCGCGCTCGGCTCGACGAGCTGCTCGACCTTGCCGCCGCCGGCATCGAGGACCTGCAGCGCTTCCAGGAGGAGGCGATTGCAGCTCCTCGCGACTGAGATCCCAACGCTGGACAGCTGGGATGCGCTGCTTCGCCTGACCGTCGCGTGCGTGCTCGGGACGGCGATCGGGTTCGAACGCGAGCTGCGCGACCGGGAAGCGGGTGTGCGCACGCACCTGCTCGTCTCGCTCGGTGCGGCGCTGTTCATGATCCTCTCCGCCTACGGGTTCCACGACGTCCTCAGCGGCGGGAGCAGCTTCGTCCGGCTCGATCCATCGCGGATCGCCGCCCAGATCGTCACGGGGATCGGCTTCCTCGGCGCGGGCGCGATCATCCGCGAGGGCTTCTCGGTTCGTGGGCTGACGACCGCCGCGACGCTCTGGGTCGTCGCGGCGATCGGCATGGCCTCCGGGGCCGGGTACTACGGGCCCGCCGTTGCGGCGACGGCGCTGACGCTCTTTGCGCTCTGGCCGCTCCGGCTGGTCACCTACCGGCTGATCGAGCGGGTCCGCCCCGAAGAGCACCGCCTCACAGTGGAGCTGAAGGAGGGCGAACCGCTCGCGCCGCTGCTGGGGGAGCTCGGTGGGGTGCGGCACCTCGAGCTGACCGAGGAGACGGGCCGCCGTGTCGTGCGGCTCGAGCTGCCGAACGTCGACGAACAGCTGGTTGCGCGCCTCTCCGACCTGGAGTACGTGATCGGCGTGCGCTGGCGGCGGCATTGAAGGTCACCGTCTGTTCCGGCAATCCGCACAAGCTGGACGAGTTCAGCGAGCTCCTGCCCGGCTGGGAGCTCGAGTTGCTCGACGCCGACGGCTACCCGGACGAAGACGGCGTGACGTATCTCGACAACGCGCGGATCAAGGCCCGCTACGGACGCCTCACCGGCCCTGCCGCCCGCTGGATGCTCGCGGACGACTCCGGGATCGAGGTGACCGCACTCGGTGGAGCGCCGGGCATCCAGACCGCCCGTTGGGCCAACGGCCGCCACGTCGAGAAGCTGCTCGAGGCGCTCGCCGCCTCTGACGATCGCCGTGCCCGCTACGTCTGCGAGCTGGTGCTGCTTTCCCCCTCGGGAGACGAGGTGCGCGGCACCGGCGTGCTCGAGGGCAGGATCGCGCATGCGGGCGCTGGAGACCAGGGCTTCGGCTTCGACCCGGTCTTCGTTCCCGAGGGCGAGACGCAGACGGTCGCGGAGCTCGGCGACGGCTGGAAGGCGGAGCACTCGCACCGCGCGCTCGCGGCGCGTGCCCTCAGGTCTGCGTTGGCTCGTCGGTCGGCCGCGCCCGGTGGCCGCGCCACCAGTTGACCTCGGCGCCGAGCACGATCACGTTCGCCATCACGTAGAGCCACACCAGCAGCACGGCAGGCCCCGACAGCGTCTGCAGTACCGGGTTGTGCTTCGAGAGGTTGACGTACACGGGGAGCAGCTGGAACGTCGCCTCGAGGATGACGGCCGACGTGACCGCGCCCGGCAGTACCTCGCGCACCGTCAGGTCGACGTTCGTCAGCACGTAGTACGCCGAGGTGAGGAAGACGAACAGGCCGAGCATCGACACCCCGATCGCGATCGCCCGCGCAGACGTCGCATCGCCGGAGAAACCGGCATAGCGCTTCAGGATCTCCTGCCCGACCGACCCGATCACGAGCGACATGAACAGGGAGACGAGCGAGCCGACCATCATCATCGACGCGAGCGCCTTGCCGTGCAAGAAGCCGCGATTCGGCCGCCCGTAGACGATGTTGAAGGCGCTCTCGAGGACGCTGAAGAAGGACAGCGACGACCAGAGCAGGAAGGCGCCGCCGACGATGCCGAGCGCGGTGGCGTTCGACTGGATGCCGCGCACGGCGCGCAGGATCGAGTCGATCGAGGTGCTCGGGAACGTCTTCGACAGCTCCCGGACGAAGAACGAGCCCTCGTCGGCCTGGTGGACGAGCCCGAGCAGCGCCAGCGAGAGGAAGAGCAGGGGCACGAACGAGAGGAGCGCGAAGTACGCGATCATCGCCGCGAGGTGCGTGCCGCGGTCGGCGAAGAACTTGCTGATGACCCGCCTCACTTTGCGGCAGTATGCTCGGCCTCATGGACGCGACCCAGGCTCTTGCCGACTTGACCGAGATCTCACCCCAGGTGAGAACGGTCGCGGTGCTTGCCGCCGATGGGTCGATTGTGGGCTCCAACCTGCCCGATGACGCAGCCGCCGAGCAGCTGGCCGACGGCGCCAAGCGCCTGATCGAGACGGCCGAGCGGTTGCGGCCCGGCGTTGCCCAGCTGGAGGCGGCCACCGTGTCGGGCAGTGTCTTCGTCGTCCGCGAAGGCGAGCGGCTGATCGCGGCGACGACCACGCCCGAGCCGACGGTCGGGCTCGTCTTCTACGACCTGAAGACCTGCCTCCGCGCCGTCGACGAGCAAAAGCCCCCCGCCAAACGCAAGGCATCGACGAAGAAGGCGGACGATGGCGCGGCGTAAGGTCGTCACCGGGTTCCTGCTCGCCACCGGGTCGCTGGCCGGGTCGGTGCTCGTGCGCCGCCGTGCGGCACGCCGTCGCGAGCGGGTCGATCTGTACGCGGTCGACGGTTCGATGCACTCGTTCGCCGAGGATTCGGCCGAGGCGCTGAGCCTGCTGCCGATCGCCCACGAGCTTCTGCGGGGATGACCCGGGACGAGCTGGCCCGGGGGCTGCGGGAGATCGCCTACCTCGAGGGCGACTTCGTGCTCCGCTCGGGCAGGCGCTCGAAGTACTACCTCGACAAGTATCGGTTCGAGACGCGACCGGAGCTGCTTGGACCGCTCGGCGACCTGATCGCGGCGGCGGTGCGCAAGCACGAGCCCGGCGCCGACCGGATCGCGGGACCCGAGCTCGGCGCGGTGGCGCTGGCGGCGGCCGCGTCGCTGTCCGGCGGGCTGCCATTCCTGATCGTCCGCAAGCAGGCCAAGGACTACGGCACGTCGAACCGGCTGGAGGGAGTCTCGGCCCCCGGCGAGTGCGTCTGCCTCGTCGAGGACGTCGTCACCTCGGGCGGGGCTGCGATCGAGGCGATCGAGGCGCTCCGCGAGGCAGGGCTTCGCGTTTCGAACGCCGTGTGCGTCGTCGACCGTGAGGAGGGAGGCGCCGACGAGCTCGCCCGGCACGCGGTCCGCCTGCGGCCGCTCTTCACCGCCTCGGAACTCCTCGCGGTCTAGTCAAAATGCCCGCAGACCCGCTTGGTTGAGCGGATTCATCCGATTGCGTTGTTAGGCTGCCGGGCAAGGTCTGAACCCAAGCACCCTACGTAGGAGGATTGCGTTGACGAAGCAGGATTTCATCCAGAAGGTCAGCCAGAAGACCGGGCTCTCCGCCCGCGACGCAGGCAAGGCCGTGGATGCCTTCATGGAGACGGTCACCGAGACCCTCAAGGGCGGCGACACCGTCAATTTCACGGGCTTCGGCAAGTTCTCGCCGTCGGCGCGTGCCGCACGTCAGGGCGTAAACCCGCGCACGGGCGAGCGCGTGCAGATCGCGGCCACGACCGTGCCGAAGTTCTCGGCCGGCAGCCAGCTCAAGGCCGCTCTCAAGAGCTAAGGACGAAGCACGGCACGTCGCGGAGGGCGGCTCTCGGGCCGCCCTCCGCTGTTCTCGTTACCGTGTGCCGCGATGGCCGTCGCCACGACGCTCACGTTCGCCGACCGACTGGCCGCCGAGGTGCAGCGCAAGCAGTCGCAGCTCGTGGTCGGGCTCGATCCGAACCCGGATCTGATGCCGGTCGAGCTGCGCGGCGACATCGCCCGGTTCTGTTGCGGGATCGTCGACGCGGTGGCGCCGCATGCGGTTGCCGTCAAGCCGCAGCTCGCATTCTTCGAGGCGCTCGGCTCGGCCGGCATCGCCGCGTTCGAGCAGGTGTGCAGCTACGCGCGCCGCGCCGGCCTGCTCGTGATCGCCGACGGAAAGCGAGGCGACATCGGCTCGACCGCGCGCGCGTACGCCCAGGCGTACCTCGAGGGCGACCCGCCGCGCGCCGATGCGCTGACCGTCAACCCGTGGCTCGGGCGTGACGCGGTCGAGCCCTTCCTCGGCGCGGTGCGACGGGGCGGTGTCGGCATCTTCGTGCTCGTTCGCACCTCGAACGCCGGCGGTGACGTTCAAGATGCCGTGCTGAAGGACGGCAGGCCGCTGTGGCACCACGTCTCGTCGCTCGTCGACGAGTGGGGCGAGGACACCGTCGGCGACGTGGGTCTCTCGTCCGTCGGCGCGGTGGTCGGCGCCACGCATCCGCGAGCGGTCGCCGACGCCCGGCGCCTGATGCCGCGGACGATCTTCCTGCTGCCCGGGGTCGGCGCGCAGGGAGCTTCGATCAGCGATCTCGGCCGTGCCTTCCAGAGTGGTCCCGCGAGCGCGCTCGTCTCGGCGTCGCGCTCGGTGATCTACGCCTTCAAGGCGAGCGGTGCAGACTTCCGCGAGGCCGCGGGCGTCGAGGCGGCGCGACTGCGCCGGGAGGTCTGGGCGGCCTCCGGCTGGTAGAGGCTCTCACAGAATGACGTTCGTCGATCCGGGTGCGATCAGTGAGTGCGAGGCAAGGACGCAGGAAGGGTCAAGAGCGGTGCTCTTGGCTCTTCCGAGGACGCAGCATCGCGCCGCTGAGCGCGGCCGGGCGACACAACGCTTATTTTGTGAGGGCCTCTAAGTCATGAGCGAGGACTGGCGCCGGTACGTTGCCCCGGCGGCCTTCCTGCTCGCCGCCACGATCGCGATCGTGCTGATCCGCGCCGGCATCGATTCCGGCCGGGATCGTCGGTCGACCTCGACCGTCGTGCTGCCGGCGCCGGCGCACAAGCGGGTGAGCACCACAAGCTCGAAGCCGAAGCACACGTCGACTTCGACGACGACCGCGGGCAAGCAGTTCTGGACCGTGCAGGCGGGCGACACGTTCAGCGTGATCGCCTCGAAGTCCGGCGTGCCGGTCGCGACGATTCAGCAGCTCAACCCGACAGCGTCCTCGACAACGCTCCATATCGGCGAGAAGATCCGTATTCGATGAGGCGGGCCCTGCTTTGCGCGCTTGTCGTCACCTGTGCGCTGCCGCTCTCCGCCCACGCAGCGGCCGCGCCGTCGGTGCGCGCCTCCGCGTATCTCGTGGTGGACGCCCGCACCGGCGACGTGCTTGCGTCGTCCCATGCCCACGACCGGTTGCCGATCGCCTCGATCACCAAGTTGATGACGGTGCTCCTGACGCTCGAGCACCACAAGCTGGCCGATGTCGTGACCGTCGACCCGCGTGCCGCGGCGGTTGGCGAATCGTCGATCGAGCTGAGAGCAGGCGAGCGCCTGACCGTGAGCGACCTCCTGAAGGGCGCGCTGATCCAATCGGCGAACGACGCCGCCGACGCGCTCGCGCTCTCGATCGCGCCCAGCTTCCCGGCGTTTGCCTCCCTGATGAACGCCAAGGCTGCGCAGCTCGGGCTGCGAGACAGCCACTTCGTGCGGCCCGACGGTCTTGACGCTGCCGGGGAGTTCTCGAGCGCGGCTGATGTCACGAAGCTGGCGCGCATTGTGATGCGCACGCGGTTCGTGCGCGAGACGGTCGACGATCGGACCGCGACGATCGCAGGCGGCCGGGTGCTGCACACGTGGGACGACCTGCTCACGCTGTTTCCCCAGACGATCGGGGTCAAGACCGGTCACACGAACGAGGCCGGATGGTGCCAGGTGGCGGCGGTACGGGGACGCGGCGTGACCGTGTACGCAACGCTGCTCGGCAGCCCGACGCGCGCGGTTCGAAACGACGACCTGGAGTCGCTCCTGCAGTGGGGCCTCGCTCAGTTCCGGGTTGTGCCCGTCGTGCAGGACACCCGCGTCTACGCAACGGTGAAGGTGGGGTACGGACGCGCGCCGCTCGAGCTCGTGGCCGCCAAGCCGCTGCTCGCAGTCGCGCGCGTCGGCAAGCCGCTCACGGAGCGCGTGGTCGCAGCGCGCAGCGCCACGTTGCCGGTGCAACGGGGCGCGCGGCTGGGCATGGTCGAGGTGTGGTCGGGTTCCCGGCTGGTCGGAGCTCGTGAGCTTGTGGCTTCGCGCACGATTGACGAGCCCGGTGTCGCCGGACGTCTAGGCTGGTACGCCGGCAGGACGTTCCACCACCTGGTGCATCTGCTGTAACGATGATCATCACCGTCACCCTCAACGCCGCGATCGACCGTACGCTGACCGTGCCGAACTTCCAGCGCGGGCAGCGCCACCGGGCGAGCGCCGGGGTGACGCTCGCCGGCGGCAAGGGCATCAATGTCGCCCGCGCGCTCAAGGCGCTCGGGGTGCCCGTGGTCGCCACCGGGTTCGTCGGCGGCACCACGGGAACGCGCATCGTCGAAGAGCTGACCGCCGAGGCGATCCTCAACGACTTCGTGCGCATCGACGGCGAGTCGCGTACCTCCACTGCGGTCGTGGATCCCGCCGACGGCACGTACACGGAGATCAACGAGTGGGGGCCGGCGGTCGGCGAGGCCGAGCTCGAGATGCTGCTGGAGAAGCTTCGCTACCTGACCCAGGGCGCGGAGCTCGTCGTGTTCGCGGGCTCGCTGCCGCGCAACGTCTCCGACGACTTCTACGCCGAGGCGACGCGCGAGCTCGCGCGCCGGCACGTCATGTCGGTGCTCGACTCAGACGGCGAGCCGCTGCGGGCGGGCGTCGAAGCGGAGCCGTTCCTCGTCTCGCCCAACCAGGCCGAGGCGGAGGCGCTCGTCGGCCAGGAGTTCCACGACGAGGAGGACTTCCGGCTCGCGCTCGACCGCATCTCCGAGATGGGTCCGCGCAACGTGCTGATCACGACCGACACGGGCTGCTTCGCGCTCATCCGGGAAGAGCGCGAAACGACGCGCTACCGCGCAGTCGCGCCCCATGTCGAGCCGGTATCGACCGTCGGCTCGGGCGACGTGCTGCTCGGGGGCTATCTCGCGGCGCGTCATGCCGGGCGAACGCACGAGGAGTCGCTGCGCGCCGCCGTCGCGGCCGGCGCTGCCTCGGCGCTCGAGGTCGGCGCGGGCTGCTTCGACCCGCGGCAAGCAGGCCGCCTGCAAGCCGGGGTCGAGGTCGTCGAGGTCGAGGCTGCGACCGAGTCGCCGGTCTAAGATCGTATGACCGGCGCGGCCGGTACCCTCCCTCAATGGACGTCGGAAAGCTCGCCTTTGCAGCCTCCGGGACAGCCCTGCCGGAGAAGTTCGCAAAGGAGGGGCTGACCTTCGACGACGTCTTGCTCGTGCCGGCGGAGTCGTCTGTGCTGCCGAACAACGTCTCCACCGCGAGCAGGCTGACGCGCACGATCGTGCTCGAGGTGCCGGCGGTGTCGGCGGCGATGGACACCGTCACCGAGGCGCGAATGGCGATTGCACTCGCCCGCGAAGGGGGCATCGGGATCGTCCACCGCAACCTGCCGATCGAGGCTCAGGTCGGCGAGGTCGACCGCGTCAAGCGCTCCGAGGCTGGGATGATCGTCGAGCCGGTGACCCTGCCGCCCGGTGCGCTCGTCTCCGACGCCGTCGCGTTGATGGAGCGCTACCACATCTCGGGCGTGCCGATCACCGGCGAGGACGGGCGATTGGCTGGGATCCTCACCAACCGCGACCTGCGTTTCGAGCGCGACCTGACGCAGCCCGTGTCGGCGCTGATGACCTCGCGCGATCTCGTGACCGCGCCGGTCGGCACGACGCTCGCCGAGGCGGAGCAGCTGCTGCATCGCCACCGGATCGAGAAGCTGCCGATCGTCGATGCCGAAGGCAGGCTCGCCGGGCTGATCACGGTCAAGGACATCTCCAAGCGGGTCGAGTTTCCGCAGGCGACGAAGGATCCGCACGGCCGCCTGCGCGTCGGCGCCGCCGTCGGTGTGGGCCCCGACGCAGTCGAGCGCGCGCAGGCGCTGCTCGGTGCGGGCGCCGACGTGCTCGTCGTCGACACGGCGCACGGCCATTCACGTTCGGTCATCGAGATGGTGGCGCGCATCGCCGGCCTCTCGGGCGAGTTCGAGGTGATCGCCGGCAACATCTCCACGGGCGAGGCTGCCGAGGCATTGATCGAGGCGGGCGCCGACGCCGTGAAGACGGGACAGGGGCCTGGGGCAATCTGCACGACGCGCGTTGTGGCAGGAGTCGGTGTGCCGCAAGTCACCGCGGTCTACGAGGTGGCTGCGGTCGCGTCGCGGCACGGGGTGCCGGTGATCGCAGACGGCGGGATCACGTCGTCCGGAGACGTCGCGAAAGCGATCGCGGCCGGCGCCGACACGGTCATGCTCGGCTCGATGCTCGCCGGCACCGACGAGGCGCCCGGCGACGTGCTCGTCGTTCAGGGCGAGCGGTTCAAGGAGTACCGAGGCATGGGCTCGCTCGGTGCGATGAAGGCGCGCAGCTTCTCGAAGGACCGCTATTTCCAGGGCGACGTCGAGGATGTCGAGAAGCTCGTGCCCGAAGGCATCGAAGCACGCGTTCCCTACAAGGGGCCGGTTGGCGCCGTGCTGCACCAGATTGTCGGCGGGCTGCGGCAGGCTATGGGCTACTGCGGTGCGCCGACGATCGAGGCGCTGCAGGCAGCGCAGTTCGTGCGCATCACCGGCGCGGGCCTGCGCGAGTCGCATCCGCATGACGTGACGATCACCAAGGACGCACCCAATTACCGGCGCGGCTGAGCTGGTGCAGTTCCCGGTGCCGGAGCCGGAGGAGCGTCCGGTCCTGGTGGTCGACTTCGGAGGGCAGTACTCGCAGCTGATCGCCCGGCGCGTGCGCGAGGCGCGGGTCTACTCGGAGATCGTCTCGTATCGCTCGACCGCGGCCGAAATCCGGCGCAGGAATCCGGTTGCGCTGATCCTCTCCGGCGGGCCTGCGTCGGTGTATTCCGAGGGCGCGCCGAAGCTGGACCCAGAGGTCTTCGAGCTCGGCATCCCCACGCTCGGCATCTGTTACGGCGCTCAGCTCCTTGCGCTGGAGCTGGGCGGTCGCGTCGACAAGACCGGGGCGGGCGAGTACGGCAAGGTCGACGTGCACACCGGTGACGAGGGGGCGCTCTTTGCGTCCCAGCCTGCCGAGCAGACCGCGTGGATGTCGCACCGCGACACCGTGGTCGAGCCGCCGGCGGGCGCGCGGATCGTCGCCACGTCGGAGCACACGCCGGTTGCCGCGTTCGAGGACGGCGCGCGCAAGCTGTATGGCCTGCAGTTCCACCCCGAGGTCGCCCACACCCCGCACGGGCAGGAGATCCTGAAGAACTTCCTCTACGAGGTGGCCGGGGCCGCACCTGTGTGGACGCCGGCAGCCGTGATCGAGGAGCAGGTCGAGCGGATCCGGGCGCAGGTCGGGAACGAGCGCGTGCTTTGCGCGCTCTCGGGCGGCGTCGATTCCGCGGTCGCGGCGCTGCTCGTGCACAAGGCTGTCGGCGACCATCTGACCTGCGTGTTCGTCGACCACGGCCTGTTGCGGAAAGGCGAGGCGGAACAGGTCGTCGAGACGTTCGACGGCCTCTACCACGTACCGCTCGTGCACGTGCAGGCGCAGGAGCGCTTCATCTCGAAGCTCGCCGGCGTCACCGATCCCGAGCAGAAGCGGAAGATCATCGGCGAGGAGTTCATCCGGGTCTTCGAGGAGAAGGCGCGTTCGCTCGGCGACGTGAAGTGGCTCGTGCAGGGAACGCTCTACTCCGACGTGATCGAGTCGGGCGGCACCGACGGCGTTGCCGAGACGATCAAGTCGCACCACAACGTGGGCGGGCTGCCGGCGGACATGGAGATGAAGCTCGTCGAGCCGCTCCGCCTGCTCTTCAAGGACGAGGTGCGTCGCGTCGGCGAAGAGCTGGGCATGTCCGAGCGCATGGTGTGGCGGCAGCCGTTCCCCGGGCCAGGGCTTGCGATCCGGATCATCGGTGACGTCACCGAGGAGCGGCTCGAGACGCTGCGCGAGGCCGACTCGATCCTGCAGGAAGAAGTCCGGCGCGCGGGCCTGTACCGCGAGCTGTGGCAGTCGTTCTGCGTGCTGCCGGCGATCCGCTCGGTCGGCGTGCAGGGCGATTCGCGCACGTACGGCTACCCGATCGCAATCCGCGCCGTGACCTCGGAGGATGCGATGACCGCCGACTGGGCGCGCCTGCCGTACGACCTGATCGAGCTGGTCTCGTCGCGCATCATCAACGAGATCCCGGCCGTCAACCGTGTGGTGCTCGACGTGACGTCGAAGCCGCCGGCGACGATCGAATGGGAGTGACGCCCCCGTACCGGATCGAGAGCGAGCGGCTGGTGATCCGCTGCTGGGAGCCGGACGACGCACCGGCCGCGAAGGAGGCGATCGACTCGAGCCTCGACCACTTGCGCGCGTGGATGCCGTGGGCGCACGACGAACCGCAGTCGCTCGACGAGAAGGTTGCGCTGCTCCGGTACTTCCGCGGCGAATTCGACCTCGAGAAGAACTTCGTCTACGGGGTGTTCGATCGCGACGAGTCACGGGTCGTCGGTGGCAGCGGCCTGCATCCGCGTGGCGGCGACGGGTCGCTCGAGATCGGCTACTGGATCCGCGCCGACTCGGTCGGCCAGGGGCTCGCGACCGAGTTGACCGCCGTGCTGACGCGCGTGGGCTTCGAGCTGGTGGGCCTGGAGCGGGTGGACATCCAGGTCGATCCGGCGAACGAGGTGAGTCAGAAGATCCCGCGGAAGCTCGGGTTCACGCTGGAAGGCCGGCTGCGGCGTCGCCTGCCGCCGAAGGATGAGGGTGGCCAGAGGCGGGACGCGCTGCTCTTCACGATGGTGCGGGAGGAACTGGCCGGCTCGTCCTGCACGGCGTACGACTACGTGGCGTTCGACGCGTTGTCGCGCCAGCTGGGGTAAGGGCTGGGTGTCTGACACTTCGGGCAAGACCGTGTCAGACACCTTGTTGCCACGCCGCTTCGCGGCGTGCGTTTTCTAAGGGCCCCCGCGGACGTAGATGACCTGGCCCGAGACGTAGCTCGCCTCGTCGGAGCAGAGGTAGGCGATCGTGCCGGCGACATCCTCCGGCTGGCCGACCCGCCGCAGCGGCACCTGCTCCGAGACCGCCTCCACGAACTGCTCGAACGGCACGCCCATGCGGTCGGCGGTCTGCTGGGTCATCGCCGTCGCGATGAAGCCGGGCGCGACACAGTTGACGTTGACGTTGAACGGGCCGAGCTCGATCGCGAGCGTCTTGGCCATCCCTTGCAGGCCGGCCTTTGCGGTCGAATAGTTGGTCTGCCCGCGGTTGCCGAGCGCCGAGGTCGACGAGATCAGGACGATCTTGCCGCTCTTCTGCGCCACCATCTGCTTCTGCGCGGCGCGCACTGCGAAGAAGGTTCCCTTCAGGTGCGTGTCGATGACCGCGTCCCAGTCGTCGTCGGTCATCTTGAACAGCATGTTGTCGCGGATGATCCCCGCGCACGTGACGAGGATGTCGAGCGACCCGCCGTGCGTGACGGCCGCCTCGACGGCAGCCTCGACGTCCTCGCGGTTCGTGACGTCGCACCGGACGGCATGGCCGCCGATCGCCCTGGCGGTCTGCTCTGCGGTCGCCTCGTCGAAGTCCGCGACCACCACGGTCGCGCCTTCCGAGGCGAGGAGCGTCGCCGTCGCCGCGCCAATGCCCTTTGCGCCGCCGGTGACGAGCGCGGTCTTTCCCTGGAATCGAGTCATGCCGCGACGATATACGGTGCCCGACCGTGCTAGACGGCTGGCAGAGCCACCGGCCCGTACTTCGCCCGCACCTCGTCGATGTACGAGGCGAGCCGGTCGGCAATCGCCGCATCCTCGATCTCCAGCACGTTCTCGGCGTTCTTCTCGCCGCTGCGCGAGAGGTTGAAGGAGCCGAGGAAGACGGTGTCGTCGCAGACGGTCACCTTCGCGTGCATGAAGTCGTGCACCGTTCCGGCTCCGTAGGGCGTCGACTCCTTGCCGGTGAACGGGCCTGCCATCACGTGCTGGAGCAACGGCAGCTTCCACGACACGTTCTGATTCGTCCGCCACTGGTGGATCACGTCGCGGATCTGCGGCGCGTCGACGCAGCCTGCGATGTCGACGCTGTGGTCGGCGATCACCTGCGCGAGCGTGCCGAGCACGGGGCCTGTCGTGATCACCGGCGAGCAGATCCGCACCCGCCGGCGGGCGCGCCGGATCAGCTTCGCGATTCGCATCGACAGGTCCTCGCCGTGTCCTGGTGTGAACCAGGCCCGCACCCCGTCTTCCCAGCGCGGATCGACCAGGCCGGTCTGCTCGACGCCGCCGGTCGCCCAGAGCTGGTCGAAGTCGATGCGATATGCCTTGGCGATCGCCTCCGAGTGAACGATCGCGACGACGTTTTCTTGCCGCGACCACGAGTCGTCGGTCCAGTTCAGTGAGCCCGTCCAGACGTCGGCGCCGTCGCGGATCACGTACTTGTGGTGCATCAGATCGGGAATACCCGCAACCGGCCTCGCTTCGACCGGCAGCGTCGCGAGCAGCTCAGCGTCCACCTCCGGCGGAGGGGGAACCGGGATCGGGCACACGTGGTCGAGGTTGTAGGCGACCCGAATCTCGACGCCGCGCGCGGCCGCGCCCCGGATCGCGTCGCCGACGGTCTGGATGTTCTCTCCGGTGAGGTTGAAGTCGTACTGGGCCGTGTCGATCGAATGCTGCGCACCCTCGATGAAGCCTGCGACGGCGGCCGCTATCTCACCCGGCTGCTGGCCGCCATCCGTCAACGTACGGATCTCGATGCGTTCGCTCATGGGCCGATCGGCCACCAATTTCTACCGCGTCGCGTGATTTGCGGGCCGCTGCTACCATTCCGCCCCGGCGGATGCACGCTGTCTGCCCTTTCTCCGCATGAAGACCTACAACGCCAAACCGGGCGAGATTCAGCGCGACTGGGTCATCGTCGATGCCGAGGGCAAGACCCTGGGCCGTCTCGCGACGCAGATCGCCGACCGGCTGCGCGGCAAGGGCAAGGCGGTATTCACGCCGCATGTCGACACCGGTGACTTCGTGGTCGTCGTCAACGCGGAGAAGATTGCCGTCACCGGCAAGAAGCTCGACGAGAAGATGTACTACAAGCATTCCGGCTATCCGGGCGGGCTGCGCGAGCGGACGCTTCGCGAGCAGCTCAACCGGCAGCCCACCGAAGTGCTGCGCAAGGCCGTCAAGGGGATGCTCCCACGTAATCGCCTCGGCCGGGCTCAGCTGACCAAACTGAAGATCTACGCCGGGCCCGAGCATCCGCACGAGGCGCAGGCTCCAACCAATTTCGAGGTGTAAATGGCGACTCTCGCTCAGTATCTCGGCACCGGCAAGCGCAAGACCTCCGTCGCCCGCGTGATCCTGCGGCCCGGCGACGGCGCTACGTGGATCAACGGGAAGACCATCGAGGAGTACTTCCCCCGCATGGTCCACCGGATGATCGCCACCGCTCCGCTCAAGACGGCCGGGCTCGAGGGCCAGTACGACCTTCGCGTACGCCTGCACGGCGGCGGCCCCTCGGGGCAGGCCGGTGCGATGCGGCACGGGATCGCGCGCGCGCTGCTCGAGGTCAACCCGGACCTCCGCGCAGGACTGAGGCAGGCCGGTTTCCTCACGCGTGACGCACGCGTGGTGGAGCGCAAGAAGGCCGGACTGCACAAGGCCCGCAAAGCTCCCCAGTTCAGCAAGCGGTAACTCCGCCACTCGTCGTGGCGCGCAGGTACTTCGGCACCGACGGTGTCCGCGGCATCGTGGGGGAGTTCCTCACCCCCGAGCTCGTCGAGCGGCTCGGCCGCGCGGCGTCGCTGTGGACCGGGGCGGCAAAGGTGTTCGTCGGCCGGGACACGCGCGCATCGGGCGTCGAGCTCGAGGAGGCGTTCGCCCGCGGTGTGATCTCGGCCGGCGGCGACTGCATCCTCGGCGGTGTGCTGCCGACCCCCGCAGTGGCGTTGCTCGCGCTCGACCTCGGCGTCGTCATCTCGGCGTCGCACAACCCGCCCGAGTACAACGGCGTCAAATTCTTCGATTCGAAGGGCCACAAGCTGTCCGACCGGTCGGAAGAGCAGATCGAGGAGCTGCTTGCAGCGGCTCCGGGGATCGACCAGGGAACGGTCGAGCGCGTCGAGGTTGCGACCGACTCGTACCTGCAGCACATCCTCGATCGCTTCGGCTCCGATCTCTCCGGCTTGCGCATCGCGGTCGACTGCGCGAACGGCGCCTACTCCGGCCTCGCTCCGGGAGCGTTCGAGCGCTGCGGCGCCGAGGTGCACGCGATCGGAAACGCGCCGAGTGGCACGAACATCAACGTCGGCTGCGGTGCCACCGACCTCGCGCTGCTGCAGCAGACGGTGCGCGACGGTGGCTTCGACCTCGGGATCGCATTCGACGGCGACGGCGACCGGATGCTCGCGGTCGACGAGCAGGGTGAGCCGATCGACGGCGACCAGATCGTCGCGACGCTCGCGCTGGATCTTGGCGTCGACACGGTGGCTGTGACGGTGATGACGAATCTCGGTTTCCACGCCTTGATGCGCGAGCGCGGCATCCGTGTCGTCACGACCGCGGTCGGCGACCGTTACGTCCTCGAGGCGCTGCAACGCGAAGGAGCGGTGCTGGGGGGCGAGCAGTCCGGCCACATCCTCGTGCTGCGTGACCACGTGACCGGCGACGGGCTGGCCGCCGGCCTGTTGCTTTGCGCGGCGCTGCACGGGCGTAAGCCGAGCGAGGTGGCCGGTGTGATGTCGCGCTACCCGCAGGTCAAGGAAAACGTGCATGTCGAGCAGCGTGAGCTCACGCCCGCGATCGTCTCGGAGGTCGAGCGGCTGAATGCGGACTGGGGCCCGGAAGGCCGTGTTCTGGTGCGGCCGTCGGGCACCGAGCCGGTCGTTCGAGTGCTCGCGGAGGCCCAATCGGAACAGGTTGCCGCAGAGGCCTGTGGTAGGATCGCTGAGCTCGTTCGACGTGAGCTCGGCTGACCGTTTCGACGAAGGAACGGAGTTCCCAGCCGGGCTTTTGCGTTTTCTGAGGCCCCGCTAAGGGTAATCACAGACCCTTGCCTTGAGGCCTTCGGGGTGACCAGGAAAGGAGCTTCCGGATGTGCGGGATCATCGGATATGTCGGGAGTCGCGCTTCGAAGCCACTCTTGTTGCAAGGGCTGGAGCGCCTCGAGTACCGGGGGTACGACTCTGCGGGGATCGCGCTGCTCGAACCGGAAGGGCTCGACTACGTTCGCGCCGTCGGCAACCTCCAGTTCCTGAAGGACGCCGCCGGCCCCAACGGCTCGCAGTCGACGACCGGTCTGGGCCACACGCGCTGGGCGACGCACGGTGGCGTGACCGAGGCGAACGCGCATCCGCTGTGCGCTTGTGACGCCCGTAAGCTGGCAATCGTCCTCAACGGGATCATCGAGAACTACCGCGAGCTCCGCGACGAGCTGATCGAGCGGGGTCACACCTTCGTTTCCGAGACCGACGCGGAAGTCGTCGCGCACCTGCTCGAGGACGCCTACGACGGCGACCTCGTCGCGGCGCTGCGCGCGGCCTACGTCCGCCTCGAGGGGCACTTCACGATCGTCGTGATCCATCACGATCATCCGAACCACCTGGTTGGGGTGCGCCACCAGACGCCGATGGTGGTCGGGCTCGGCGTCGGCGAGAGCTTCGTCGCCTCCAACGTCGCGGCGTTTCTCGCCGAGACGCGGAACGTGCAGTTCCCCGACGACGGCGAGATCGCGTCGATCACGCCGGAAGGCATCGCGTTCACCGATGCGACCACCGGCGAGCCGGTCGAGCACGAGATCGTCGAGGTCGACTGGGACGACCACGCCGCAGAGCGCTCGGGCTACGAGACGTTCATGCTCAAGGAGATCTACGAGCAGCCGGAAGGGGTTGCCGAGACGATCGGCGACCGCGTCCGCCACGGGCACCTCGTGCTCGAGGGCCTCGGCCTGAGCGAGCAAGAGCTGAGCGCCGTGCGCCGCATCGTGATCGTCGCCTGCGGCACCTCGTATCACGCCGGCGTCGTCGGCCGGTATGCGATCGAGGAGTGGGCCCGTGTTCCGGTCGAGCCGGACGTGGCGAGCGAGTGGATCTACCGCAACCCGGTGCTCGATCCAGGAACGATCGTGATCGGCATCTCACAGTCCGGCGAGTCGCGCGACACGATCCAGGCGATGAAGCTTGCCCGCGAGCGTGGTGCGCACACGGTCGCGATCACCAACATGATGGGCTCGCAGATCACGCGTGAGGTCGACTCGGTGCTCTACACGCGCACCGGCCTCGAGGTGGGAGTCGCCGCGTCGAAGACGTTCACTGCGCAGGTCGCGCTGCTGTTCCTGATCGGGCTGAAGCTCGCGCAGACGCGTCAGACACTGCCGCCCGACGAGATCGAGTTCATCCTCGACGAGCTCTACGACCTGCCCGAGAAGATGCGCCGCTTCCTCGACGGCGACCATCCGATCGAGGACATCGCGCAGCGCTACTACAACGAGCCGTTCTTCCTCTACCTCGGACGCCATATCGGCCTGCCGGTCGCACTCGAGGGCGCATTGAAGCTGAAGGAGATCTCGTACATCCCCACCGAGGCCTACTCGGCGGGTGAGATGAAGCACGGCCCGATCGCGCTGCTCGAGGAAGGGACGCCGGTCGTCGTCGTCGCGACG
>Ga0157369_10002219_pt1 | contig 23379 bp, 22 predicted proteins | sample C25metaG_FD_113461 | JGI IMG/M metagenome (GOLD analysis project Ga0157369, IMG submission 113461) | Corn rhizosphere microbial communities from Kellogg Biological Station, Michigan, USA - C2-5 metaG | ecosystem: Host-associated > Plants > Roots > Rhizosphere > Soil | place: USA: Michigan... | reverse complement strand
CCGGGTAGTTTCCACCGCGGCCGGTGGGGTGGGATTCGGCACGGACTCGCCGCGCAGTTTGCCGTCCTGCATGTGGACGGCGCGATGCGCGTATCGGTCAGCCAGCGCGCTCTCATGCGTGACCATGAGAACGGTCATGGAGCGCCGATTGAGGTCGGCGATCAGGTTCATGATCTCTTCGCCGGTACGGCTGTCGAGATTGCCGGTCGGCTCATCGGCCAGCAGCAGCGTGGGCCGGTTGACCAGAGCGCGCGCCAGCGAGACGCGTTGCTGCTCGCCGCCGGAGAGCTCCACGGGACGATGACGCAGGCGTCCGCCGAGCCCAACGCGCTCCAGCGCTTCGAGCGCGCGCTGTCGCCGTTCGGCGCGTTCGACTTCGGCGAAGCGCATCGGCAGTTCCACGTTCTCCTCGATGGTCATCGAGGGAATCAGGTTGAACGCCTGGAAGACCATGCCGACGGTGTTGCGGCGGTGAAGCGCCAGCTGGAACGACGTCATGCGAGCCAGGTCGTGGCCGGCGACTTCGACCGAACCGGAGGTCGCCTGGTCGAGGCCCGCGATCAGATTGAGCAGCGTGGATTTGCCCGAGCCGGAGCTGCCGAGCAGGGCGACGAATTCGCCGTTGCGCACCTCCACGCTCACGCCATCGACAGCGCGGATGACCGTTCCGCCCATCGTGTAGTGGCGGCAGGCGTTGCGCACGCGCACCATGGTTCCATCAGAAGATGAGGAAGTCATTACGCCTCCGATGGTACTACGCGCCACAAAGCGGAAGGTTCCCGAGGGCAGGTAAAGATTTGTAATTGGTCGCGCGGCTCGTTCTTCTTTGGTTGTCATCACGAGCGGGCGTAGCCCGCGAGGGATCTGCTGTTTCGTGGTAAGAAAAGCAGATGCCTCGGCCGCTGTGCGGCCTCGTCATGACAGAATCAAAACCACCGGCCCGATGACAAATGCAAAACAAAAAGGCCGCCGAATTTCGGCGGCCTTTCGCGCTTGGAAGGAACTACTGCTTTGTGCCGGTTCCTGTGGACGCGACCGCTGGACTCTCCTGTCCGCCGTAGCGCGTCAGGTAAGGGAAGACAGGTGTGACCTCGAACGACATCTTCTCCCGCGCCGAGAGCAACTGCACCGGCTTGCCCTTGTTGAGCTCCAGCCGGTCGTTGAACGGATCCACGTGGATGCGCGAACCCAGGGGCAGGGCGGGCAATTGCGAGACATCGCGCGTCTTGAGCGCCGGAGCGCTGGCTTCCAGCGTGGAGAAGCGGCGGTAATCCTTGGTCAGGGGGCTGTTGCCGAGATGCGCGGCCACCAGTCCCGGCAGTTCGCTGTGACGGAGCTCGAGCATTCTCAGGAACAGGCCGACCGATCCGAGCTTGTCGCTGTAAGGCGACTTGCGCAGGATCTCCATCGCCTTCTCGTCCGCAGCTTTTTCGTCGGAGCCGTCGCGGTGGAAGTGAAGCTTGCGATAGGTGGCTTCGTCGGGAAAGATCATGCGGTCCATGAAGGCATATTGCGTATCGAGCCGGTGTCCGAGCGCGATGTGCGCCAGTTCATGGGCGAGAAACGCGGCCAGCGTGGCTTCGTCCGGCAAAACGTCGACCAACCCTCGGCTGAGCACGATCGTGTGGCCCACGTTGAACGATTCCATCGGCGTGGTCAGCAGGACGCGGCAATGCACCGGCGGCTGGATGTCGAGGTTGTCGGTGATCTCAAGGTTATTGACGACGGTGTCGAGCACCTTGTCGACTTCCCCCGGCTCGGCGAGGAAGCCCGCGCGCGTCAGGCGGTCGAGCACGTTCTGCTCGGCCTGGTGCTCCCACATGCGCTGCGCTTCCACGGGAACGGCGTCGCGGCCGGCTTCGGACTGATCCTTGACCTGCGCGTCATCGACCATGACAGCGGTGTGTTCCGACTGCGGATGCACGGTGTGCAAGCCGTATCCCCAGAGGCGCGTTTGCGCCTTGAAGCGTACCGCGCGCACGTAGACCTTCGGCTTGAGTTCGCTTTCTTCGCTATAGATGTATGCGGGCAGCCACACGCCCGGCTGCATGTTCAACCGCCAGCTATCGAAGTGGAGGTAGAACGACATGAACGGCGCGCCGGTATACGTTCCGTTGAAGCGAACGATGTTGTAATCCTTGTCTTCGACCCAGATACGTCCGAGGAAGCGTCCGTTGTGCTTGTCCTCCGGACGCACGTCGATGACGAGGCAGCGGATGTCACCCAGGAACTCGCGTCGCACCAGCTGGAAGTCGTAATTGGCTTTGCTCAAGCCGCCGTTGTCGGGCATCACCATGGTGGCGAAGCCGAGGTCCGAGAAGCGCAGGTTGAAGACCGAGGTCAGCGCTTCCCACATATTCTTGAACCGGCTGGTCTTGATGAATGTGACGTCCTTCGCGCGCCCGGTCTGCAACTCCAGACGCCCAAGGAAGTACTGGTCTCTCGACGGCACGGCGCCGAGTTCCTTATCGGGCTTCATGTATTGCAGGTAGGTTTCGACCATCGGCTGGAACTGCCGCAGGTTCTGTAGAAAGATGAGCTCGCGCGCGGTGATGCGGTCGACCACCTGGTCGAAGTTCACCGCCGACGCCTGCGGAGCCAGCGCTTCGCTCGGCTGCGCGGTCAGCTTGCTCTTGTCGTGATCGGTGGTGGTGAGCGTCACCTCGCCGGCCGGCGGATCCGGAGGATCGGCAACCGGACGGTCCGCTTGCGGCGTCGAGGGCGCGGTTTGAGTTTGTGTCTGGGGCTGATTCGGTGTGGCGGGCGCCGTCGGCGCCTCCTGGGCCCAAAGCAACGCCGTGCATCCCAGCACGGCTACAAAAATCACGAGGCGAGTCGCTCGCATGCCTCCTCCGGCGTACTGATGGGGTCCCCGACTCGCAGCTAGTAAAAGAGCCGGATGGCGGGAAAAACCCGCAATCGTGCATCCAGCAGCAGGGCACGATTGCTGCCACTCCGGATGTGCAGCGCAGCCGGTAATTGACCGAAGTCACCGCCGTAACTGTTTTTGTTTCTAGAGTTACCGCGAGATCGCACCGCGGAGCGTGGAGCTGCACCTCATCTAAGGCGCACGAGGTGCAGCATGGAAATGCCAACCATTGGTTTTCCGGAGCCGTTCTGGGGACGTTTCGTGCCGTAAGGTCGGCCGTCCGGGGCAGGTCGTCGGCCCGCGAGAAAAGCTGCCATTGGCCCGCCCGGAGAGGCCTATAAATTTCCTTTCTTATGCTATAAATATTTGTTTTACCGATGTTCGCGCCCGATGTGGGGAGGCGCGGCACGTCATCGCACGACACCCAACCAGGACCGGAGACGAGAAACTCGCATGGACTTTTCCTATACCGACGAGCAGCAACACCTTCGTAAGAGCGTGCGCGAATTTGCCGAGCGCGAGATCCTCCCGCACGTGATGGAGTGGGACGAAGCGAGCAAGTTCCCGATGGACATCGTCAAGGAACTCGGACGCCTCGGCCTGATGGGCAGCATCTTTCCCGTCGAGTACGGCGGTTCCGGCATGGGCTACATCGAATACGTGATCGCGATCGAGGAACTCTCTCGCGTTGACGGATCGGTAGGCATCATCGTGGCGGCTCACACGTCGCTGTGCTCTAACCACATCTTCCTTGCGGGCACGGAAGAGCAGAAGCGCAAGTACATTCCCAAGCTGGCGACCGGCGAATTTATCGGCGCGTGGGGCCTCACCGAGCCGGGATCCGGGTCCGACGCCGGCAGCGCGCGCATGACCGCCGAGCGCAAAGGGAACAGCTGGGTCCTGAACGGCACCAAGACGTTCTGCACCAACGGACACTACTCCGATTGCGCGGTCGTTCTCGCCGTCACCGACAAGACGGCGCACACTCACGGCCTTTCTGCGTTCATCGTCGACAAGGACACCAAGGGTTTCAAGCCGGGCAAGAAAGAGAACAAGCTCGGCCTCCGCGCCAGCGACACCGCCGAGCTGATCTTCGAAGATTGCGTGATTCCCGCCGACAGCCTGCTGGGCAAGGAAGGCGACGGCTTCATCGACGCCATGCGCGTGCTCGACGGCGGACGCATCTCCATCGCCGCGCTCTCGCTCGGCATGGCGCAAGGCGCGTACGAAGCCGCGCTCAAGTATTCCAAGCAGCGCAAGCAGTTCGGCAAAGCCATCAGCGAATTCCAGGCGATCCAGTGGAAGCTCGCCGACATGGCCACTGAGATCGACGCCGCTCGCCTGCTCACCATGCGTGCCGCGTCGCTCAAAGATTCGGGCAAGAAGTCGACGCAGGAATCGTCCATGGCCAAGCTCTACGCTTCGGAAGTGGCGGTGCGCTGCGCCAACGAAGGCGTCCAGATCCACGGCGGCTACGGCTTCATCAAGGACTACCCGGCGGAGAAGTTCTACCGCGACGTCAAGCTCTGCACCATCGGCGAAGGCACCAGCGAGATCCAGCGCATGGTCATCGCAAGGCAATTGCTGAAGGATTAGCACGTGGCGCGGACGCCCTCGTCCGCGTCCCTCGGCGTAAGATGAGCCATGCTCGGCCGGAAAATCGTGGTGCTCCTCGTGGTCGGAGTGGTGACCATCGCGGTGGCCGCTATTCTCATCGGCCTCGCTGTTCAACCGCCGTCGTTCCACGCCGGCCCCGTCGTCCGCACGCGAACTTTGTCCGACGCGGAAGCAGCGGACCTTCTCAAACAGAACTTCAAAATCGTGCAGAAGGTTCGGCGGCTTCCGGCTGCGGTCAAACAGTCGATCGCGGTCGCGTGGGGCTTGCCCTTCGAGATCGTCGATCCCGATGAGCCTGCGGACCCGGACCGCCCCACTCCCGTGCCGGATCCGAATGAGCCCCAACGAAAAATGATCTTCGCCGGCGTCGCCGACCCGGACGCGGCCTTCATGGTTTACGAGGTCGGCGGCTTCGTCGACTCGAACGAAGTCGTCGTCATCCGGTTCGGCAACGACGCGGCGCTCTGGTGCGCCTCGTTCGCCGACTTTCCTCCGCACGATTTGGGCGAACTTCGCGACGCGCTTGCCAAGCGCCGGTTCTCGCCCATCTCTTGCCGCCGCCCAGGGAACGAGATGCCCAAGCCGCGCGGCCGCGGCAGATGACCCGCAGATTGGTCCTCAATAGGCAGCGTCCTCAAAACCAGGTGCCTCGCAGAAACGGAATCTCAGCCCGCAGGGCGGCATAGGAAAGCCCGGCATGGCAGTGCCGGGAAAGCAGCGTTTTAGATTCCCCTGATCCAGTCCCGTCAGGGACGGGATGGTTGCAATCCCCCGCGTCTCCGCTGTGAAAACTTTTCGCTTTTTCTTCGACCCCTTTCCGACGTACTATGCGGCCATGCAACTGGGCCTGCTCATCCTCGCCACCGTCAATGCTGTACTCCTGCTGTTCCTGATTCTTCGCAAGCCTGCCTCTCCTGCCGGAAATCTCGACGAACTTCGGAACACGCTCGACCGCACGCTGCGGGAGCAGTTCGCCGCGAATCGCAAGGAGACCGCCGACCAGTCGCGGCAGACGCGCGAAGAGCTGGCTGGCGCAGTGACCAAGTCGGGCGACTCGGTCATCCAGAACGTGGGCGTGATCGCCCAGACCAACGAGCAGAAGCTCACCGACATCCGCAAGTCGATGGACGACCTGGTCGACCGCACCGGGCAGCGCATGATGGAAGTCCGCGGCGCCGTCGAGACTAAGCTCGGGCAGATCCAGAAGGACAACGCGGAAAAACTCGAGCAGATGCGCCACACCGTCGACGAGAAGCTGCAGACGACGCTCGAAGCGCGGCTCGGCGAGAGCTTCCGCCTCGTCTCCGAGCGGCTCGAAGCGGTTCACAAAGGCCTCGGCGAGATGCAGTCGCTGGCGTCGGGCGTCGGCGATCTGAAGAAGGTCTTGACCAACATCAAGACGCGCGGCACCTGGGGCGAAGTCCAGCTCGGCAATCTTCTCGAACAGATCTTCCGCCCCGAGCAATACGAAAAGAATGTGGCCGTCAAACCGCTCAGCGGCGAACGCGTGGATTACGCGATCAAACTGCCCGGCCACGACCGCGGCGGCTTGCCGGTGTGGCTGCCGATCGACGCCAAGTTCCCCCGCGAAGACTACGAGCGGTTGGTCGACGCCGCCGACCGCGGCGACGCCGATGCCGTCGCTGCCGCAGCACAGGCGCTCGAGAAGCGCATTCGCGACGAGGCGAAGAATATCCGCGACAAGTACATCTGCCCGCCGCACACCACCGAGTTCGCCATCCTGTTTCTCCCGACCGAAGGCCTGTTCGCCGAAGTCTTGCGGCGTCCGGGCGTCTACGACGACATCATCGGACGCGACCGTGTCGTGCTTGCCGGACCGACCACGCTGGCTGCGGTCCTCAATTCATTGCAGATGGGCTTCCGCACGCTGGCGCTGGAACAGCGGTCGAGCGAAGTCTGGGAAGTTCTCGGCGCCGTCAAGACCGAGTTCGCCAAGTTCGGCGGCACGCTGGAGAAGGTTCACGAGAAACTCCAGCAGGCGAGCCGCACCATCGAAGACGCGCAACAGCGCTCGCGCGTCATGACCAAAAAGCTGAAAGACGTGGAAGGCCTGCCTGCCGCCGCCGCGCAGAAGATCCTGCCGATCGGCAGTCCCGAAGAAGAAGACGACGAGCAGGCCAGCAGCGCGGCCAGCGCGAGCTGACGCGCAGGTTCCACCTGTTCACGCGCGATCCGCGCTGGCATAATGCCGCGCCAGACACCTCCTGTGACCTTGCAGACAAACGTGGCCCAACCATCCCGCTCGACCTTCGCCGGGCTGTTCCTCGTCACCCTCGCGGCTGTTACTTACGAAGTCCTGCTCACACGCATCTTCAGCGTGATCATGTGGTACCACTTCGCGTTCGTCGCGATTTCGGTGGCCATGTTCGGTATGAGTTTCGGTGCGGTGCTGGTGTACGTTCTGCCCCGGATCTTCACCGTTGAGCGTACGAAAGATCAGCTCACGTACAGCGCGCTCGGCTTCGGATACGGCATCCTGCTCTACTGCGTCTTGAAGCTGGGGTTCACCGACGATGCGCGAGTGCTGGCCGCGCCGTCGCTACTGTCGACATACGTCTTCACCGCCGTGCCGTTCGTTTTCAACGGTGTGTGCGTGTGCCTGGCGCTCACCCGATATCCACGGCAGACATCCAGGCTGTATTTTGCGGACCTGGTGGGCGCCGCATGCGGATGCCTGGCGATGATCGGGCTGCTCCGTTTCTTCACCGGACCGGCAGCGCTGCTGGTGATCGCGTGTATCGCTTCGCTGGCGGGACTTCTGTTCTCACGCAGCGCTTCCACCGCGGCGCGAGCCAGAAGTGTGATCGCGGTCGTGGTTATCACGGGTGCGACGGTCGCAAGCCTCGCGGCACACGGGACGCGCTTCGCTTTTGCAGAGTTGCGCCGCGCCCAGGCGAGCTGGATCTACGAGAAGTGGAACCCGTTCTCGCGCATCATGATTACGCCCGATCCCTCCAGCACCGCGCCCTTCGGGTGGGGGTTAAGCCATACCTTCCGGCTGGTTCGACCGGCACAGAAATCGTATTCGCTGGTCATCGACTCCGTCGCCGCGACTCCCATCACCAACTACGCCGGCGACGACTCGAATCTTCAGTTCCTGCGCAGCGACATCATCAATACGGCGAATCATCTCCGGCAAAACGCTCGTGTGCTGGTGATCGGCGCGGGCGGCGGACGCGACGTACTCTCCGCGCTCGTCTTCCACCAGCAGTCGGTCGAAGCGGTGGAGATCAACGGCGATTCCCTCGACGCGCTGAACGGACGCTACGGCGACTTCAGCGGGCATCTCGACCGCGATCCGCGAGTGAAGTTCGTCAACGACGAGGCGCGCAGCTACATCGCGCGGCAGCATTCCCGCTACGACATCATCCAGGCATCGTTGGTCGACACCTTCGCCGCCAGTGCAGCGGGCGCATTTGTCCTCACCGAGAATTCCCTCTACACCGTGGAGGCGTGGAAGACCTTCCTCGACAAGCTCAATCCCCACGGCATCCTGACGTTCTCACGCTGGTATCCGGATGGAACTCCCTGGGAGTACCGGCTGACTGCGCTCGCCACCCAGGCGCTCGCGGAGAGCGGCATGGCGAATCCGCGCGCTCACATCGTGATCCTGCGCGTGATGGGCGTTCGCCAGGGCAATCGCGGCGTCGGGACGATGTTGGTGTCGAAAGACCCGTTTACTGCCGCTGACATCGCCGGAGTCGAGACGCTCGCGCGCGAAATGCAGTTCGAGGTGGTGCTGACACCAAACTTCGCGCTCGACGACACCTTCGCCCGCATTGCCACCAGCCGCAACGTTCCTCTCCTCGCGAGCACATTCGCGGTCGACATCTCGCCGCCGACCGACGATCGGCCGTTCTTCTTCGACATGCTGCGTTGGCGCGACTTCCTGCAGCCGGTGAGCAAGCCCGATTCCGTGTACATCCAGGCGAACAGCGACGTCGTTGCCACGCTTCTGAAGCTGGCCATCTTCGTGCTCGTCCTCACCATCGCCTCGATCGTCGTGCCACTGGCCTTCACGGTGCAGCGCAGCGCATTGCGCGCGTCGGTTCCATTCTTCTTTTACTTCGGCGGAATCGGCGTCGGTTTCATGATGGTGGAAATATCCCAGATGCAGAGGTTGATCGTCTTTCTTGGCCACCCGACGTACGCGCTCTCGGTCGTCCTCTTTTCGCTGCTCACCTTCAGCGGCCTCGGCAGCCTCTCCACGGGAGGCACGCAAACGCGTCGCCGATCCCATCTCACGCTGCTGCTGTTGCTGGCATGCCTCGCGGTGTTTGGCGGCGTCACGCCAATGATCATCGCGCGCTTCGCCGGCGCCGCGACGCCGCTTCGCATCTTCCTCGCCGTCCTCATCCTTGCCCCGATCGGATTCCTCATGGGCACGGCCTTCCCGCTCGGCATAGCCGCTGCCGCCGATCGCGCCGCGTCCATCACGCCGTGGCTGTGGGGAATCAACGGAGCGGCTTCGGTGCTGGCTTCCGTGCTGGCGGTCATCGTCGCCATGGCGGCTGGAATTACCGCTTCATTCTGGATCGGCGTGAGCGCATACCTAGTTGCTGTGATCGCGTTCTTTGCCGCGCAGGGCCAGGGCGTAACGTCGACGCCGGACCTACGAGTCGCATCCGCCGGAAGGTGAGGGTGCTTCCTTCGGTGGATGATCGCATTCGGATTGTCTGCACGTGACTACTTGCAGCCGGCAGAATCATCGAAATGGCGAACGTGGGTGGAGAGCGCCGCGAAAGAGTGGCAAGTACCGCGGTTGGAATAACGCCATGTCGGCGGCGAAGAAGCCGGTCGTGAGGGCGAATGCGAGCACAAAGCGCGCCCAGTCGAGCCGCTCCTTCTTTTCAAGCTGCGCGTACGCCCAAAGGCATCCTGCGAGCACCATGAAATTGCCGATCCACGCCGGGACCGCGATGATCTGGTCCACGTGTTGCAATTTCCCCGACGCGATCGATACCGAAAGCCAGTGCAGTCCGTTGGGAAAGAACGTGTTCACGAACGTGCTGCCGTAATCCCAAAAGCCCGCCGCCGAGATCCCGACGAAGTATCCCCACCGGTTGCCGCGCAACGACAGCACCACCGCGCCCACGTACATCCACGCCTGGAAGAAGTGCAGCCACCGGATGTCCGCTTCGAAATAGGCCGAGAGCCACAGCACGAAGATAAAGATCGCGCTGCCGATCACGATCAACAGCTTCGGGCCCGGCGCGAGACGCGAATGGCTTTGCATGAGGTTTCTATACGGAAGCCCGCGGGCAATGGTTCCGCGACAGGGTCGCCGGCAAGAACGACGCGTTCAGTTCACGCTCAGGGGTGCGCTCACCGATCCGACGCGGCCGCTGATGTTGTCGCGCACCACGAACTTCACCACATACTGGCCCGGCGCCAGCGCAAATTCGGAATCGTAGGCGAGTCCCGTCGACAGGATCTTCTTGGCGTAGTCCGGAGTGAGATGCCCCTGTAGTTTCTTGGCGATTTGGCCGGTCGCATTCGCCGCCGAGTCGCTGGCCACCGCCACAATATCGAGGTCAAGATGCTGGCTGTCGGCGTCGTCGATGGTCATCGAATCTTTGTCGAGTAGCATCGCGAACTTGATCGTTTTTTTTCCGGAAGCATCGGGCCCAGAAATGCCGTTCCAGCGAACGCTGAAATGAAACGACGTGTAGTCAAACGGCGACGACAATGCCTTGGCGACGTCGCGGATCCGCTGTTCCTCCGCCGATGCCTGCGTTTCCTTCACCAGGAAATATCCGGCGCGTGAGCGAATCCGCATTCCCGGCTGCTTCACTTTCACGGCGAGGCTGCGCCAGCCCTTAGCCCCCTCGTGGCGGATGTAGTAACCGAGCACGTAGTAGGACGCTGAATCCTGGTCCGCCCGCTGAATCGCGCTGTGAATGTCGTTCGTATTGAAGAAGGCTTGTCCGCCGGTCGCCGCAGCGAACGTCATGAGCGTGGTGATCTTGTCATTGTTGGCGTTGCTGAGGGATGCATTCAGGGTTGCTTCCATCCGCGATAGGGGCGTCATCCCGCCAACGGGGGCTTTCTGTGGGCCTCTGGACGGTTCGGCTGCGACCACGACCAGACCCCGCGCGTCGATGGGATACACCGCGATGTTGGCGGAATTGAGCTCGTTAAAGACACGCGAAAAATCCAGCTCGAAGCCCCGGTTTGCGATTCCGCTCCCCATCGCCATTCCCGGGAATTGAGGCTGGTTTATCTGCGTCAGCAGAAATGGAAAACCTCCCGTGAGCCACAACAAAGACTTCCGTCCCGGAATGCCGGCGTACGCGCGAGAAATCGCGCGCAAGGATTCGAGCGTTGTCTCGATCGCCTCATTCTGTCGCAACTGAGTGTCTATGGATTCCCCCATCTCCTGCAGCGACATGGTGATCCCTTGCGCCAGATAAGCGGCCATGGAGTCAGGCATCGTCGCGTATATGCCGCTCGCATCCTTGCCCGACATCAGCTCTGGATGGGTCTTCAATAAGTCCATCGCCTTCGCCAGCACCTTCCGGTCGGTGGTGAAGTCATAAATCACCTTCAACCCGCCCTGATGGAGCTGCAGGACCGTGGTTAGCTCGTCGTCGGTGGCGGTCTGCTCCAGGAACTGCATCAACGCTTTGGTGGCAAGCGTTTGATCGAACTGAGCGGTGTTGAGCGTGTCGATCACCACGATATTGATTCGGCGTGGCGCGAAATCTGCCGGACGGGCGTTGGTGAAGAACGTGGCGCCCGACTTTTGCCCTGATTCGGCCGCCGCCTGAACCATGACGGATTTCAGTGGCGCCACGGGCGCGTTGGTTGGCCGGATCTCCTCAAACGTCGAGATCTTTTGCTCCTTGCCGTTCTCCGTCACAATGAAGTCTTCGCGGCTCAGGTTATGCACCGCCGCGCCATTGTGGTCGTGGACGATCACCGGGACGAGCACTAATTCGGAGCGGGAGGAAAACGTGGCGCCCGGTGATGGAACTGGTGGCCCGCCGGCTACCTGCGCCGCCGCGGCAACCGACGCCATCAGAAAAAGCCCAATCCGGCATGGACGTAGAACCTTCATTTCGCCTCGCGTCGCCCCATTGCAGCAGCGGATTTTACGGCATCTTGGGTACCGTTCCGCGCCCCATTTCTGTCAATGACCCTCGCCACTGCGACGCGTATCCGCAATCACCGCATCCCAAACGGCCTCGCGCTATTCTCCCAGGACGGCATCCACACCGGGTACCGTTCTAGAACCAACGCTCTTTGACATATTGCAGATCCGCCGGGATCCCTCAGCGCTAAGTCCTTTAGATTTCGGGATCGACGGGATCGATCCCGGGAGGGGGTACCCCGTGGCCCACATTTGCCTTCCGTCGGCAAATGTGGGATCGCTCGGGGATCGACAGGGATCGACCGAGCTAACTCCTTTAAACACAGGGATCGCAGAGATGGGGCACCCCGGTATCAGATCTGAAATCTGAATTCTGAAATCTGACATCGCTCGCCGGGATCTGTCGCCGTAAACCCTTTAGAAAGGGGAATTTCAATTTGCGCTTTGTGCAACTGGGGAACTCGATTCCGCCCACACCCATCCCCGGCTGGCCGCGGTGATCTCGGCTATGCAAGACATCTCCGGGGCAGCGGCTCCTGTAAACTGAGCGGTTCATGGCTGACCGTTTTCAAGACTGGGTCGAGCAGATTCGCGCGGGCGACGTGCGCGCCTTGGCGCGGGCAATCACGCTGGTGGAGAACCGCTCGGCCGACGCGATTCCGCTGCTGCGCGCGTGCTTCCAGCACAGCGGCCAGGCGACGATTGTCGGCATGACCGGCGCGCCGGGCGCAGGCAAGAGCACGCTCGTCGATCAGCTCGCGCGCGTCTACCGCAAGCGCGATCAGCAACTCGGCATCATCGCGGTGGACCCGACGAGCCCATACAGCGGCGGCGCAATTCTCGGCGACCGCATCCGCATGCAGGCGCATCACGCGGACACGGGCATCTACATCCGCAGCATGGCGACGCGCGGCGCGCTGGGCGGTTTGGCAGGCACGACCGCCGATGTTGCCACAGTGCTCGACGCCAGCGGGCGCTCGCCCATCCTGATTGAAACGGTCGGCGTTGGCCAGGACGAGGTCGACATCGTGCGGCTGGCTGACGTCACGGTCGTAATTCTTGTTCCCGGCATGGGCGATGACGTGCAGACGATCAAGGCGGGGATCATGGAGATCGCCGACATCTTCTGCATCAACAAGAGCGACCGCGAAGGAGCGGAGCGCGTGGAGCGCGAGATCCGGGCCATGCAGTCGCTGGCCACGCGCGACGATGGCTGGACGCCGCCGATCGTGAAGACGGTCGCCAGCGACGGGCAGGGCATCGAGGAACTCGCGGTCACGATCGACAGCTACCAGAAATTCCTCGCCGAGCATGGACTGGCGGTGAAGAAGCGGATCCAGAACTGGCGCGACCGGCTGGTGGAGATGATGCGCGACGCGCTGCTAAATCGAGTATTGCGCGAGCAGGTCACCGAACAGGACCTGGCGCGCTTCGCCGCGGAAGTTGCCGAGCACAAACGCGATCCGTACACGATCGTGGAGCAGGTGCTCGCGGGCGTTCGCGGAGAGGCGGTGCGCCGGTGAAGAATTCGCTCGAAGGTTTTGCCATCGATCATCTCGGCGTGGCGGTCAAGTCGGTCGCGGCGGCGAAGAAGTTTTACGAGCTGCTCGGCCTGCCGGTGCTCGGCGAAGAGGTGGTGGAACACGAGCAGGTGCGGGTGGCGATGGTGCCGTTGGGCGAGTCGCGCATCGAGCTGCTGGAGCCGACGTCGGACAATTCGGTGATCGCGCGATTTCTTGCCAAGCGCGGCGAAGGACTGCACCACGTCGCGCTGAGCGTGCCCGACCTGGCATCGACGATCGAGCGGCTCAAGCGCGAAGGCACGCGCTTCGTGACGGAAGAGATCAAGATCGGCGCGGGCGGACATCTTTATGTGTTCGTCCATCCATCGTCGACCGGCGGCGTGCTGGTGGAGTTGGTCGAGGACCCGCCGCAGGGCGTGTGAACTGCCGAGCTGCCGAATTGAAACCATGTTGATCCTTGCAATCGACACCTCCGGGAAGAACGGCGGGATCGCGCTGGCGCGCGGTGATGCGCAGACGTGTGACGTCGTCGCCATGTCGGCCATCGCGCACGGAACGTACTCCGCGCAGTTGATCCCGCAGATCGACGAATTGCTGCGGGGAGCCGGGATCAAGCTCGCCGAGGTCGAAGGTTTCGCGGTGGCAGCGGGGCCGGGATCGTTCACCGGACTGCGCGTTGGACTCGCGACGGTGAAGGGGTTGGCCGAGATCGTGGATCGGCCGATAGCGGCGGTTTCGGTGCTGGAGTGCGTCGCCTCGCTGGCGCTTCCGATGTTGGCGGTGTTTCCTTCGCGCAGGCTGCTGTTTGCGGCGCTCGACGCGGGGCGCTCGGAAGTGTTCGTCGGCGAATATCGCGTGGAACCCGATGGGCTGGGTTTGCAGCAGGAGATGATCGTCTCGGCCGCCGGGCTGGTGGCGCACGTTCGCGGGCAGGAGCAGTCGGGCGCGGGCATCGTCGCGACTCCCGACAACGTCGTGCTGGACGCGCTGAAAGCCGGCGGAATGCCGGCCATGAAGACGGGGCATGTTCATGTCACGGACGTGGCGCGGATCGGGCTGCGCAAGCTGGCCGCGGGCGAGACGACGCCGGGGGCAGCGCTCGACGCGAACTACATCCGGCGGTCGGACGCGGAGATCTTCTCGCAGCCGAAACATTGAGCAGCAACTCTGGATTCGCCGCGCGAATCCAACCCGACGTGAGTATCCGCCTTCGATTCGCCATCTCTGTTACCGCCGTCGCGATCTGCGTCCTGTTCGCTGCGTGCGGAAGTACTACTGTCGTCGGAACGGGAACTACCCCGACGAGCAGCGGGTCTTCCTCGACATCGAGCGCGCAGTTCAACCGCGTGTTTCTGGTGGTGCTGGAGAACACGGCATACACCGACATTGCGGGCAGCGCCGACATGCCGTACCTCAACGGCCTTGCGACGCGATACTCGGTCGCCACGGGCTACTACGCCAATACGCATCCGTCGATCGGCAACTACTTCATGATGACGACGGGGCAGATTGTCACGAACGATGACGCATTCAGCGGCACGGTGTCCGCCGACAACATGGCGCGCCAACTCACCGCCGCAGGCAAGTCTTGGAAGGTGTATGCCGAGAACCTGCCGAGCGCGGGGTACACCGGGAACGACGTGCTTCCGTACCTGAAGCATCACAACCCGTTCGCGTACTTGTCGGACGTCGTTGGCACGTCAGCCGCGTCGAACATCGTGCCGTTCGGCAACCTGTCCGCGGACCTCGCGGCGGGAACGCTGCCGAGCTTCGTGTACATCGAGCCGAACATTTACGACGATATGCACGACTGCCCGCCGAGCATTCCTTCGTGCACGCTTTCGGACCGGCGCAAGTTCTGCGATGCGTGGCTCAAGGCGAACCTGGATCCGATCCTGAACAGCAGCGCGTTCAACAATGGCGGATTGCTGATCGTGACCTTCGACGAATCCGCCATCACCGATTTGGTGAACGGCGGCGGACACGTCTTCACCGTGCTGGCGAGCCCGCACTCGAAGCCGGGTTTTTCGTCGGCGACGGTGTACCAGCACCAGAGCCTGTTGCGGCTGATGTTGGAAGGCCTGGGCGTGCAAGCGCTGCCCGGCGCGGCGGCGTCGGCGCCGAAGATGAGCGAGTTCTTCCAATAAGGCAGAGCACAGAGGTCAGCGGACAGCTCGCGTATCATGCGGAGCGATGCTCGCACGTCCCGCCAATGCCGACGACATTCCCGCGATGCGTGCGCTTGCGTTGCAATCGCCGGAAGCGGCGCAGTGGACCGAGCAGCACTACAAGGATCTGGCCGGTGACGAGTCTCGGCTTGCGCTCGTCGCGGAAGAGCAGGGGAAATTGGTTGGCTTTCTCGTCGTGCACGACATCGCTGGCGAGTGCGAGTTGGAAAACATTGTCGTCGCGGCCGAAGCACGGAGGCGGGGAATTGGCCGGACGCTGCTGTCCGAACTGGTAAAAGCGGCCACAAAGCGCAGGGTTCGGGCGATCCACCTCGAAGTTCGCAGCCAAAATCGCGCTGCCCGCGCATTGTATGAACGTCTGGGCTTTGTCCAGAGCGGGGTTCGGCGGAATTATTACGACTGCCCCGCCGACGATGCAATTCTCTACACCTTAGAAATTCGCGCAGGCGCTCTCGAAAACCGTTGATGCAGCTCTGGAACGGTAGTAGGCTCAGCCACACTGTCTCTGAGGTTGGAGGTCACAGATGGCTTCTGCGGAACTCAGAGCGCAGCTCCTCGAAGGCAACGACGAATTTCGTCGGCTCGCCCAGGAGCATGCGCAATACTCCCAAAAGCTAGATTCCCTCATCGCCAAGCGGTTCCTTTCCGACGAAGAAAAAGTAGAGGAAGTCCGACTTAAAAAGCTCAAGCTGCGTCTGAAAGACGAAATGCAGCGCATAGAGCAGCAGTTCAGGGCCGAACATAGTCACCTGGTCGCCTGACCTTAACCGCTCTCATTCGCCCAATCACTTTGGGGCCTAACGCCGCGGGAGACGTGTTGTCTCTCGCGGCTAAGTTTTTTCCCCGCAAAGACGCAGAGAACGCAACGGGACCCATATCTGAACCGCGAGATGTCGGCAATTTGCTGCCAGAACTGCTCCTTCATGGCCCACCCGATATAATTTCCTGATACATGGTTCGCGACGGCATTTACTACGGGTTTGGGCTGGCCGCAGTGGCCGCGGTTTTGGGCTGGCTGGCGGGTCCGTGGTATGCGGTTTTGCCGCTGCTGCTGGCGGCGTTTTTCCTGTGGTTCTTCCGCGATCCGGAGCGGCAGGTGCCGCAGGAGCCGGGCCTGGTCGTGGCGCCGGCCGATGGCAAGGTCACGGACATTTCCACGCTGACGATCGACGGCAAAACGCGGCACCGCGTCAGCATCTTTCTTAATGTTTTCGACGTGCACGTGAACCGCACGCCGATTGCCGGCGTGGTGCGCGAGGTGGAATACCGCCGCGGCAAGTTCACGAACGCGATGGGTTCGCTTTCCGCCGAGCGAAACGAGCAGAATATCGTTACTGTAGAGGGCGAAGGGCAGACGCTGGTCTTCAAGCAGATTGCGGGACTGCTGGCGCGCCGGATCGTGTTCACGCCGAAGGTGGGCGACACCATGGCGCGCGGGCAGCGGATTGGGATGATGAAGTTTTCTTCGCGCATGGACGTGGTCATGGACGGAAGCATTTCTGTGACGGTGAAGCTCGGCGAGCACACGGTGGGCGGCGTGACGGTGATTGGACGCGCGCAGCGGGTGACGAGCGAACCGGCCACGCAACATCCGGCAGAGCAGACACTGAGTGGAGGCCGCTGATGGATGAAAGTCAGGCCATGGGGCGCCGCGACACCGACAAGCCGCACCGCCGACGCATGCGCAAGGGCATGTACGTTCTGCCGTCATTGTTCACGGCGGCGAACATCGGAGCTGGCTACTACGCGCTCAGCCAGTCGTTGCAGGGAGGCGTGACCGAGCCCTGGCATTTCGACTTCGCGGCCAAGGCGATCGGGTTCGCGGTGCTTTTCGACGGGCTCGATGGCCGCATCGCGCGCATGACCGGAACGACCAGCGAGTTCGGGCGCGAGCTCGATTCGCTGGCAGACGTGGTGACCTTCGGCGTTGCGCCGGCGATCCTCGCGTGGCAGTGGGGATTCCGGCTGTTGCCCGCGATCGCCGAGACGACGCTGCGCAGCCGCACCATCCAGTTCGGGGCGATTGCGACCTTCCTCTTTCTGGTTGCCGGCGCGATCCGGCTGGCGCGATTCAACATCCAGGTGAACCCGCAGCCGTCGAACCCGGGGCGTCCGGGAAGGAAGTATTTTGTCGGCATGCCGATTCCGGCAGGCGCGGGAATTGTGGCCGCGGCGGTGCATTTCTGGCGCGGCGAGCCGCTGGACGGCTGGCTATGGTCGGCGGCGTGGGCGGCGTTCGTGTTCGTGCTGTCGTTCCTGATGGTCAGCACGTGGCGGTTCTACAGTTTCAAGGACATCAACCTGCGCAACCGGCAACCGGTGCAGACTTTGCTCGCGATCGCGGCCCTGATCGCGGCGATCTGGTTCTTCTCCGAGTACGTGCTGTTCTTCATCGCGCTGACGTACATGCTGTCGGGCGTGATCGCGCGGCTGGCGTACGCGGTGCGGCGCAAGGGCTCGCCCCCGCCGCCTCCACATCTGAAGGAGGCCTTGCCGTGAGCCAGCGAGCGCAGAACCCGGCGCCGACGACGACCGAATGGAACGCGCTGAAGCGCGTCGCGATTGTCGGGGCAGGCACGCTCAAGGGACGCGAGCTGAAAGACATGCTCGAGGCTCGCCAGTTTCCCGCGGTCGACGTGAAATTGCTCGACGACGACGAGTCGCTTGGACAGCTCGACGCGGTCGGCGAGGAAGCGACGTTCATCCAGGGCGTGACGGCGGAGAATTTCTTGGGAATGGACTTCGCATTCTTCGCTTCGGACGGCGAGTTCACGCAGAAGCACTGGGCGGTCGCCCGCGATGCGGGAGCGACGATCATCGACTTGTCCTACGGCCTCGAACACGAGCAGGGCGCGATCGTGCGCTCGCCGTGGATCGAAAAGGAAAGCATTTCGGTGGGGCTGCTGAGCGCGAGTGGGACATCGGCGCTGCAAATCGTGGCGCATCCGGTTGCGACGGTGGTCGCGCTCCTGCTGGGACGCGCGCGACGGGCGAGCGTGATACGGAACGCCGTGATCACGGCGTTCGAGCCGGCGTCGGAGCAGGGAAGGCGCGGCATGGACGAGCTGCACCAGCAGACCATCAACCTGCTCTCGTTCCAGCAGCTGCCGAAGAAGATCTTCGATTCGCAGGTAGCGTTCAACTTCCTGTCGCGTTATGGAGCGGAATCGGCGCTGAAGCTGGAGGCGATCGAGCAGCGAATCCTGCGGCATCTGCGGGAGATTACGCCGGCCGACAACGCGCTACCGCCGCCTTCGTTGATGCTGCTGCAAAGTCCGACGTTCCATTCGCACACGTTCTCGATCTTCCTGGAGATGGAGCAGAAGCATTCGCTGGGCGACTTCGCGCAGGCGCTTGCGGGTGAACATGTGACGGTCACGCATCTGCCGGAAGAGGCGCCGAACAACGTCAGCGCCGCCGGGCAGAACGACGTCCAACTGGCGGTGCGTCGCGACGCGCAACGCGAGAATGCGTTCTGGATCTGGGCGGCGGCGGACAACCTACGCATCTCGGCGATAACGGCCGTGCTCTGCGCCGAGACCAGCCTGCGGAAACAGGCGATCCAGTAACGACATCGCCGGAATCGCCGTAATTGCCAAAATCGCCGGAAATCGAAAAACGTCTGCGTCTCTCCGTGTGATTCTTGGTTCTTGATCTTTGTTATGCGGACATGCGGCGGTGCAGGCGTTCCGCCGCGAAACGCCTGTACAATGACCGCAGCTGTGGCGGAATCAAAGTCCATTTTGAGCGCGAAGGACAAGCGCGGGCGAGTCGCCCGCCTCCACACGTTTCTTTTCGCGGCTAGCGTGGCAGTGCTACTGGTGGGCTGCGGATATCACACCGCGGGCCAATCGACGCGTCTTCCGCAGCAGGTCCGCACCATCGCGGTTCCGGCCTTCGCCAACAAGACGAGAACGTTTCGGATCGAGCAGTCTCTGACATCGGCGGTGGTGCGCGAGTTCAACACGCGCACGCAATACCGGATCGTGCACGACGGAAAAGATGCCGATGCCGACGCGGTGCTGCGCGGCACGGTGATGAACCTCAACAGCTCCCCCCTGACCTACGACGCGCAGACCGGGCGCGCCTCGACCATGTTGGTCACCGTCAATGTCAGCGTGCAGCTTGTCGACCGCAAGGGCGCCGTGCTGTACGACAATCCGAATTACACGTTCCGCGAGCAGTACCAGGTATCCCGCGAAATCTCGAGCTTCTTCGAGGAAGATTCGGCTGCGTTGGACCGGCTGTCGCGCGACTTCGCGCGCACGCTGGTGAGCAACGTCCTGGAGGCGTACTGATGGCGCGCTCGTTCGCGGCGTCCGACCGCTTCGAAGCCGAGGTCAAGGAGCGCAAGCTTCGGCCGGCGTACGTGCTAATTGGCGATGAGGCCTTCTTCCGCAAGCGCTGCCGCGAGGCCATCCTCCAATATCTTGTTCCTTCCGACCTGCGCGAGTTCTCGGTGTACGAGTTCGACCTGGCGGAGACGGAGTTGCACGAAATCCTGGACCGCGCGCGCACGCCGTCGCTGATGGCGCCGTTCCAGGTGTTCTTTATCCGCGGAGTGAAGGCGCTGTACGGCCGCGGCTCGCATAAAGAAGAGTTCGAAGCGGTCGACGAGTACACGAAGAACCCGAACCCGGATGCGCTGCTGGTGTTCATTGCCGACCACATCAGCATTCCAGCCGACGCTCGCCGGATGGAGTTGCAGGACAAGGACCGATACGAGCGCATTCGCGAAACGCTGGGCGAATCGTGCGGGATCGTGGAGCTGGCGCGGGTGGAAGAGAGCGACGCGGTCCGCTGGGTAACCGACACTGCCGCGGCGCAGGGCATCAAGATGGAAACCGACGCGGCGCGCGAACTCGTGGATGCGCTCGGCGGCGACATGATGATGATCGCCAACGAGCTGGAAAAACTCGCGCTGTACGTCGGAGAGAAGAAGCGGATCACGCTCGGCGACGTGGAGACGATGGTGCTCGCCGCCAAGCAGCGCTCGCTGTACGAGCTGACCGATGCGATCTCGGCGCACGACCGCGCCAAGGCGCTGGAAGTGCTGGACGCCATCCTGAGCAGCGGCGACGGCGACGATGCGGCCATCGGACATCTTTACATGCTGGCGAAAACTTTTCGCCAGATGCTGGTGATCTCGGAGCGCAATGTGCGCGACTCGCGCGCGCTGTGGCAAGTGTTGTGGCAGGGCTTCCGCGTGCCGCCGTTCGCGGCTGACGACGTGATCAAGCAGGCGCGTCGATACAAGTCGCGCCGCGACCTCACGCGGGCGCTGCGGCAGATTGCGCGAGCCGACTTGGCGCTGCGCTCCAATCCGCCGAGCAAGCGACTCGTCCTGGAAAACCTGGTTCTTTCCCTCACCGCCGAGGCCAAGGCTGAAATCCCGGGCTGGGAGCAAGCCGAACTCGGGATGTAATTTGTGTCACTTGCCATGACAGCGCTCTCGTTGTAGAGTCCCGCCCGCAAAAATTCTTAAGGAGAAAGACGATGCTGAAACGGTTGGCAGTTTTTGTGTCGCTCCTTGCCTTTTCTACGGCGGCGTTTGCGCAGCGGCCCGCACCAAGATCCAAGGCTCCGGCCGGAAAGCCCGCGACGCGGCTCACGGGCGTGCACCTGGCGGTGGATCCCGTCTTCAAGAACTACCAGGGCGCTTGCCCGGTGCGGGTAATCTTCAAGGGCGACATCAGTACCAACGGGCCGGCGACGGTGCCGTACACGTTCGAGGCGTCCGACGGCCACGGCTATACCAGCCACAGCCCGACATTCACCTCGGCGGGGAGAAAGCCGGTCAATGAGGCGTGGCGGATCACAAACGACTTCTCCGGCTGGATCGCGCTCAAGCCGGAGGCGCCGTTCAGCTACATGTCGTCGACGCGCGCATTCTTCCGCGTGAAATGCACCGGGCACCTGAAGGGCGATTAGCGGAACTTCCGCGGCCGGCGAGCGTATAACAAGGCAGAGGACGCCCCATGTTCACGTTCCTGGCGTGGTTGCTGCTGTTGTTCTTCTGCTGGCCGTTGGCGCTGGTCGCGCTCGTGATCTATCCGATCGCGTGGCTGCTGCTGTTGCCGTTCCGGATCGTGGGCATTGCGGTAGACGGCGTGCTCGAGCTGATCAAGGCGATCATCTTCCTGCCGGCACGCGTGCTGCGCGGGCCAAGGCACGCGTAAATCTCAGAACCAGGTCTGCGCTTTGTAGCGGCGATACTCGTCGCCGAAGGCGGCTTCCAGGACTTGTTGCTCCTTGAGCGCGCGCGCCATCTGGAAGGGAATGCCGAGCAGCGCCAGCAGAACCCATATCCATCTTCCCCACGCGACGGCGGTGGCAAGGATGGCGATGTGCGCGAAGAAATAGACCGGGTTGCGGATTTTTGAGTACAGACCAGTTGTCACCAGTTGCGTCGCCTTCGCGCGAACCGAGAAGGAGCGTCCGAGCTGGATGCGGGCGGTGATCCAGAGGATGAATCCCACAGCGGCGATGGCGAGCGCGATCCAGTAGCGCGGCGAGTCCTGCGGGTGCGCGGCCACCCAGAAAAACCACGACAGGTAGACAGGGATGTCGATCCAGCGGAAGAATTCCACGCGCGGACTCTACTCCAAAACGAAACGGCAGGCCAAAGCCTGCCGTCCGCAAAAACTTGAGATCGCTACTTCGAGCCGAGCGCAGCCACGCGGGTAGAGAGACGCGACTTGTAGCGGGCAGCGGTATTCTTGTGCAGCACGCCTTTGTTGACTGAGCTGTCGATAGCCGCGATGGTGGCCTTCAGGGAAGCCTGCGACTTGGCCTTGTCGCCGCCGGCAATGACCTCGCGAACTTCGCGCAGGGAGCTGCGCAGTTGCGAGCGGACCATCTTGTTGCGGTCGGTACGTTTTTCCGTCTGACGGGCGCGCTTCAGCGCCGAAAAGTGATTCGCCATAAACTCCTGGTCTTCCTCTAACTCTTTGATTTCCGGGGACGTAGCAGAGACGTTCCGGCGAGCGGGGTAGAACTTAGTTATTTTACGGGAAGCGGCAGAATGGGTCAATCTGACAATCGGGTGACAGGGGGTGATAAGTGCGAAAGGTTAGAGAAGCCTGAAATCCACAGCTTTTCGATGCCCCCGCGATTCCGTGTTTCTGCTGGAAAATACTGCTACGACAAGGGTTTGGACGACATCTAACCACCAGGACGCGAGTGCGGAGGAGACACGGTTTCCGCGTTGTTATTGACGCCGATTTGGACCGGGGGTAGAGTACGGCCAATGTTCGTTGCTTCGTTGGAAGCAGCACGGCTCTCGCGCTTCGATTCCCCAAACAACTCAGGAACTTGCGCCCTCGGATGCCCCTGTGCGTCCGCGGCGGTGTCGCCTGTCGGAGGTTCATAGCAGCCTAGATGAAGAAGAACATCGAGATCAGCCCTAACCTCGAAACCCTGTTCGGAACCAGGGACGAAAACCTTCACCTGCTGGAAAACGGGCTGAACGTTTCCATCGATCTGAGGTCCGATTCCGTCGAAATTGAAGGAGCCGCGCGCGACGTGGCTCGCGCCGAGCAGGTGTTCCATGACTACGAAGCGCTGCGGCGCAGCGGGTACGCCTTCCAGAATGGCGATCTCGGTTCCATGCTGCGCATCGTGGCCAGCGACGAGAACGCCACCCTCAAAGGCCTGGCCGAAGCAGGCAAGCAGCGTTCGTTCGGGAAGCGTCCGGTGCAGCCGAAGGGCTTGAACCAGCGGCGTTACCTGGAAGCCATCGAAAAGAACGACATGGTGTTCGGCATCGGGCCGGCAGGCACCGGCAAGACGTATCTCGCCGTTGCCATGGCGCTGGCGGCGCTGCAGGCCAAGCGCGTGAACCGAATCATCCTGGCGCGTCCGGCGGTGGAAGCCGGCGAGCGGCTCGGGTTCCTGCCCGGCAGCTTGCAGGAGAAGGTCGACCCCTATCTGCGGCCGTTGTATGACGCCCTGTATGACCTGCTCGATCCGCCGAAGGTGGACAAGCTACTGGAGACGAACGTAATCGAGGTCGCACCGCTGGCATTTATGCGCGGGCGCACGCTGTCGGACGCGTTCATCATCATG
>Ga0157369_10002217_pt1 | contig 23382 bp, 21 predicted proteins | sample C25metaG_FD_113461 | JGI IMG/M metagenome (GOLD analysis project Ga0157369, IMG submission 113461) | Corn rhizosphere microbial communities from Kellogg Biological Station, Michigan, USA - C2-5 metaG | ecosystem: Host-associated > Plants > Roots > Rhizosphere > Soil | place: USA: Michigan... | reverse complement strand
CCTGGGCAAGACCCGCGCCGATGATCTGCTCGATTTGAAGATTGAAGGATCATGCGAAGCGCTACTGCCGTTGCTGGCACAGCATCTCGACGCCTGAAACTCCACTGCTGGGAGATCACGGAGTCAGGCGTTCGCTCAGGTTTTCCTGCTGGAGAATATCGAACAAGGCCTGCGCCGCCGCCGACAGTTCATTGCCCGGCTCGGTCAACACGCCAATTGCCCGCTCGACCGAATCATTCAAGGTCAGACAGTGCGCGCCCAGTTCGCGCATTTGCCCCGCACACAATGCCGGCACCGCGCTGACCCCGAGTCCGCTTGCCACCATCCGCCCGACCGTTGCCAATTGATGACTTTCGAACTCCACCGGCAATTTCATTCCACGCGCCTGCAGATGCTCTTCCAGCATGACCCGCACCGTCGATGGCCGTTGCAGGGTGATGAATGGTTCGTGCAGTAGGGTCTGCCAATCGATGTCGCCACGCTTGGCCAACGTGGAGTCCGCTGGCACCACCGCGACGAAGCGGTCGACATACAACGGCGTAAAGGTCATCGAAGTGCTTTGCATCGGTGCGAACGCCACGCCGAGCTCGACTTGGCGATCGCGGACCATCTCCAGGACTTGCTCGTTGATCACGTCGTTTACCGTGACGTTGACGTTTGGATAGCGCGCGCGAAAAGTCTTGAGGATCGGCGGCAGCAGATTGCCGGCAAACGACGGCATCGCCGCCAGCGTCACGCGCCCGCGTTGCAGGCTGAAACGCTGACGCATTTCGTCTTCGGCGTTGTCCCAGTCGGCAATCAACCGGCGCGCCAGCGGCAGCAGCGATTCGCCTTCCGGGGTCAGCGCGACATTCCGGGTGTTGCGGCTGAACAGCCGACCACCCAGGCCCTCTTCCAGCGCCTTGATGGTCAGGCTCAGTGCCGATTGCGACAGGTGCAGACGCTCGCAGGCCACGGCGAAGCTCAGGCTATGGGCCACGGCGAGAAAGGCCCGGATCTGTTTGATGGTCATGGTCGCTGTGCTCCAGTTGCAAGCGGCAAGCTGCACGCCGTAATGCGATTGCTCTTTCAATTGGTGAGCTTTATCAATCAATCAACCGTAAAAATCAACTTAACAAATATATTCCATGGAGAGACACTCCAGGCACTCGGCTAGCCAGCCGCCCGCAAATAATAAAAGAGGTGCCTATGGCAGGTTTCGACAAGCGTGTGAGTTCCTACGAGGAAGCGATGGCCGGGCTGGAAGACGGCATGACCGTCATCGCCGGCGGCTTCGGCCTGTGCGGCATTCCGGAAAACCTGATCGCCGAGATCAAGCGCAAGGGCACCCGCGACCTCACTGTCGTCTCCAACAACTGCGGCGTCGACGGGTTCGGCCTTGGCGTGCTGCTCACCGACCGCCAGATCAGCAAAGTCATTGCCTCCTACGTCGGCGAAAACAAACTGTTCGAGGAGCAACTGCTCAAGGGCGACATCGAAGTCATCCTCACCCCGCAAGGCACCCTCGCTGAGAAAATGCGCGCAGGTGGCGCCGGCATTCCGGCGTTCTTCACTGCCACAGGCGTCGGCACCCCGGTTGCCGAAGGCAAGGAAGTGCGTGAATTCAAAGGGCGAAAGTACCTGATGGAAGAGTCCATCACCAGCGACTTTGCCATCGTCAAGGGCTGGAAGGCCGACCATTTCGGTAACGTCGTTTACCGTCACACCGCGCAGAACTTCAATCCGCTGGCCGCGACCGCCGGCAAAATCACCGTGGTCGAAGTCGAAGAAATCGTCGAGCCCGGCGAACTCGACCCGACGCAGATCCACACCCCGGGCATCTACGTCGACCGGGTCATTTGCGGCACGTTCGAAAAACGCATCGAACAGCGCACCATCCGCAAATAATTCAGGCCTACGGAGAACAACAACATGGCACTTACCCGCGAACAAATGGCTCAGCGCGTCGCCCGCGAAATGCAGGACGGCTACTACGTCAACCTCGGCATCGGTATTCCGACCCTGGTTGCCAACTACATCCCCGAAGGCATGGAAGTCATGCTGCAATCGGAAAACGGCCTGCTCGGCATGGGTCCGTTCCCGACCGAAGAAACCATCGATGCCGACATGATCAACGCCGGTAAACAAACGGTGACGGCGCGGATCGGCGCGTCGATCTTCAACTCCGCCGAATCCTTCGCGATGATCCGTGGCGGCCACGTCGACCTGACCGTGCTTGGCGCGTTCGAAGTCGACGTTGAAGGCAACATCGCTTCGTGGATGATCCCCGGCAAATTGGTCAAGGGCATGGGCGGCGCCATGGACCTGGTGGCCGGTGCCGACAATATCATTGTCATCATGACCCACGCGTCCAAGGACGGTGAGTCCAAGCTGCTGGCCAAATGCAGCCTGCCGCTGACCGGCGCCGGTTGCATCAAGCGCGTGCTGACTGACCTCGCCTATCTGGAAATCGAAAATGGCGCATTTGTCCTCAAAGAACGCGCACCTGGCGTCAGCGTTGAAGAAATCGTCGCCAAAACCGCTGGTAAACTGATCGTCCCGGATCACGTACCGGAAATGCAGTTCGCTGCCGAGTGAGGAATTCGAAAATGCAAGACGTCGTCATTGTTGCCGCCACGCGTACCGCGATCGGCAGTTTTCAGGGCTCCCTGGCCAACGTATCCGCTGTAGACCTGGGCGCGGCGGTGATCCGCCAGTTGCTCGAGCAGACCGGTCTGGACGGTGCGCAGGTCGATGAAGTGATCATGGGTCAGGTGCTGACCGCCGGTGCCGGGCAGAATCCGGCGCGTCAGGCCGCGATCAAGGCTGGTCTGCCCCACGCGGTACCGGCGATGACCCTGAACAAGGTCTGCGGTTCGGGCTTGAAGGCCTTACACCTGGGCGCGCAGGCGATCCGTTGCGGTGACGCCGAAGTGATCATTGCCGGCGGCCAGGAAAACATGAGCCTCTCCAACTACATCATGCCGGGCGCCCGCACCGGTCTGCGCATGGGCCACGCGCAAATCGTCGACACCATGATCAGCGATGGCCTGTGGGATGCGTTCAACGATTACCACATGGGCATCACCGCAGAAAATCTGGTCGATAAATACCAGATCAGCCGCGAACAGCAGGACGCCTTTGCTGCCGCGTCCCAGCAGAAAGCTGCCGCTGCAATCGAGGCCGGGCGCTTCGTTGAGGAAATCACGCCGATCCTGATCCCACAGCGCAAAGGCGATCCGGTCGCGTTCAAGGTCGACGAGCAGCCACGCGGCGATACCACCGCAGAATCTCTGGCAAAATTGCGCCCGGCGTTCAAAAAGGACGGTAGCGTCACCGCTGGCAATGCCTCATCGCTGAACGATGGCGCTGCTGCCGTGATTCTGATGAGTGCCGAGAAAGCCAAAGCGCTGGGCCTGCCGGTTCTGGCGAAAATCGCTGCCTACGCCAACGCTGGCGTCGACCCGGCGATCATGGGCATCGGCCCGGTATCGGCCACCCGCCGCTGCCTGGACAAGGCCGGCTGGAGCATCGATCAGCTCGACCTGATCGAAGCCAACGAAGCGGTCGCCGCGCAATCGCTGGCCGTAGCCAAGGATCTGCAATGGGATCTGAACAAGGTCAACGTCAACGGCGGCGCCATCGCCCTCGGTCATCCGATCGGCGCATCGGGCTGCCGCGTGCTGGTGACATTGCTGCATGAAATGCTCAAGCGCGATGCGAAAAAAGGTCTGGCGACCTTGTGCATCGGCGGCGGTCAGGGCGTGGCTTTGGCGCTGGAACGCGCCTGATAAAGAGTTCAAGGTTGACGGCGGATCCACGACATCCGCCGTTGGCTGGCAACAAAAAACCCGGTGCGATTTGCGTTGCACCGGGTTTCTTTTTGCCTGTCGAAAATCAAGGTGAATGTTCTGGCCGCTTCGCGAGCAGGCTCGCTCCCACAGGGAAATGCATTGCAGAATGTGGGAGCGAGCCTGCTCGCGAAAGCGCTTGTTCAGGGGCCAACCTTTCAAGGCTTGCGCAGCAAATAGGTATCCATGATCCACCCATGCTCCGCCCGCGCCGCTTTGCGCACCCGTTCGATCTCGTCGGCGACATCCGCCAGCCTGCCGCTGAGCAGAATCTCGTCCGGCGTGCCCAGGTAAGCGCCCCAGAAAATCTCGGTCTGCCGATCTGCCACTTGCTGATAGGAATCTTCGGCATCGAGCATGACCACCAGACTGTCCGCCTCACTCACCTGCCCCGCCGCCAATCGCCGGCCCGTGGTGATTTCTACTGAGTGGCCAATCGTGTTCAAGGGGATTTTGTGCTGCGCGGCCAAGGCCTGAACGCTGGTAATCCCTGGTATCACCTCGTATTCAAACTCACAGCGGCCTGATGACTGGATCGCCTGAAGAATCCGCAACGTGCTGTCGTACAAGGCCGGATCGCCCCAAATCAGGAAACCGCCGCACTGGCCGTCGGACAATTCTTCATTGATCAACTTTTCGAAGGTCTGTTGCTTGGCGCGATTCAGTGCATCGACGCTGGCTGTGTAGTCGACATCACCGCGCTCGCGTTCCGGACTCCTGGCTTCAACAAAGCGATAAGTGTGATCGGTAATGTAGCGCTCGCAGATGTCCCGGCGCAGATCGATCAGCGTCTGCTTGCTCTGACCTTTATCCAGCAGGAAAAACACATCGACCCGATGCAGCGCCTTCACCGCCTGCATCGTGAGGTAGTCAGGATTGCCGGCGCCGATGCCGATGACCAGCAGTTGTTTCATCAGAATTCCTCTTCGAGGGCCACGCCCGGCAAGCGTAGGCGCCAGATGCCGTTGAAGCGCAGTTCGATCACCGACAGCGGCTCGACATCGATCACATTGAACGCTCCGCCCTGCACCACCTGCACCAGCGCCGCGCGCATGACGAACGGATGAGTGACCGCCACGACATGTCCGGGCGTTGCGGCGATCGTGTCCAGCCATTGCGCCACCCGCTGCGTCAGTTGCCTGACCGATTCGCCGCCATCGGGGGCTGCGTCTGCATCGGCCAGCCAGGCCTGCAATGCGTCGGCGTGGTTGGCTTGCAGATCCTTGATCGACTGGCCGTGCCAACGTCCCCAATCGCAATCGCGCAGGGCCTGGTCGATTTCGGCATCGGCACCCAGCCACGCTGCTGTTTGCCGGGTCCGCAGCTCTGGCCCGCAAATCAATCGCCGTGGCGGGGCAAACCGCGCCTTGAACGCGTCAGACGCCACAGGCAAATCTTCAACAGGCTCGTTCGTAGGAAAACGCGCCAGTTTTTGTGCGACGGTTCGTGCATGGCAAATCAATGTCAAACGGCTACTTGGCACAAGCAGGTTTCTCGGTTGAAAGTTATAACAAGCGACGGCACAGCCGGTCCGCGAGCCATTGTGCCGCAAACCGGAGACTCTGAGCGCGATCGCCTGCCAGTCGCTGACTCGTCTATAGGCAATGTCTCACACCGCCAACGGCAAAGGACTACAACACCGGGCGACCCCGGCCTAGCCCTTATTAAACGGGCGCCCCGCACACTTTTGGTGCTCGCTGAACCTGTACAAAAATTAGCTAGACATGTAACACCCATTACATAAATACTCGTTTAACGGATTGTGAAACGAATTCAACACCTCATCCAGCAGGAGCCCGGATGCCCCCTCTCAGAGACCTGATCACTGATCCCGGCCTGGACCTGACGCCGTCAGAGCGCAAAGTCGTCCGCGCCCTGCTCGATCAGTACCCGCGCAACGGTCTCGGGCCTATGGCGCGGCTGGCCGAACATGCCGGCGTCAGCGATCCGACCATCGTGCGTCTGGTGAAAAAGCTCGGTTTCGGCGGTTATGCCGAATTCCAGGAAGCCTTGCTCAGCGACATGGACCATCGCCTGCGCTCGCCACGCACGCTGTTGCAGCCGCGCTCGCAGCAGAACAAGGACGATGCCTGGGCACATTATCTGGCCGACAGCCACCGCTTGCTGGTCGACACTCAAGCCCTGACCCAACCGGAAGACGTGCGCATCCTCGTGGAATGGCTGCTCGACAGCCGCCATCAGGTCTATTGCTTCGGTGGCCGTTTCAGCATTCTCATGGCCAATTACCTGCTCAACCCCCTGCGTCTGCTGCGTCCCGGCTGCTTCGCCCTGGAAGACAACGCCCTGCTGCCCGACCGCTTGTACGATCTGCAACGTCAGGACGTAGTGTTGGTGTTCGATTACCGGCGTTACCAGACCCAAGCCCTGCGCGTTGCGCAGGCGGCGAAAAACAACAACGCGCGGGTGGTGCTGTTCACCGATGTCTACGCCTCGCCGCTGCGCGAATTGGCCGACCTGATCATCAGCGCGCCGGTGGAGTCGGCCTCGCCGTTCGACACCATGGTGCCGGCGCTGGCGCAGGTCGAGGCGCTGATTGCCTGCCTGACCTTGCGCGTGCCCGACCCTGCCGATCGCCTGGAAGGCATCGATGCCCTGCGCAACGATTTTGCGACTCACCTGATGGAGGAAAAATAAGGATGTTCAGCCTTCCCCACCGCTCGCCACGGGACGTGCCGTTTGCGTTCAACCACACCGCTTTGTTGCTGGTGGACATGCAGCGTGCCTGGCTCGAGCCGCAATTCGACCCGCACCTGAGCGGGCCGGACGCCGAATATTTTCTCCAGCGTGCGCGCAGCCTCGTGGTGCCCAACCAGCAACGTTTGCTCGGCGCCTTTCGCCAGGCACAGCAAAACGTGCTGCATACCATCATCGAAAGCCTGACCGCCGACGGCCGCGACCGTTCGCTGGATCACAAGCTGTCCGACATGCACCTGCCCAAGGGCAGCGCGCAAGCGCAGGTGATTGCCGAACTGACCCCGATAGAGAACGAAATCGTGCTGCCGAAGACCTCCTCCGGGGTGTTCAACTCGACCAGCATCGACTACGTCCTGCGTAACCTGCAGACCCGTCATCTGATCATCGCTGGCATCGTCACCGACCAGTGCGTCGACATGGCCGTGCGCGATGCTGCAGACCGTGGCTATCTGGTCACGCTGGTGGAGGACGACTGCGCCACTTATACAGCCGAACGCCATCACGCCTGCCTCAACGCGATCAAGGGTTACTGCTGGATCACCGACACCGACACCGTGCTCGGCCGTTTGCAGGAGATGCAGCCGTGACCGCACGCCTGACGCCTTTGCCGATGACTACGCTGGTGACAACCGACCTGATCGGCATCACCCGTGGCCGCTCGTTTCCTACCGATGAACTGGAGCACTACCAGGCAGCGGGTTGCGGCTGGGTGCCGGCCAACAGCGCGTTGACGCCGCAAGACATCATCGCCTCGCACAATCCGTGGGGCGCGTACGGCGACCTGCGGCTGATTCCCGATCTGAGCAGCCGCGTGACCGTCGGTAGCGGCCCCGACGCCAACGCGCCGGTGCTGGATTTCATCCACGCCGATATTCGCGAGACCGACGGTCAAGCGTGGGGCGCCTGCCCCCGTACGCTACTGCGCGATGAAATCGAGCGCTATCACGATGAGCTGGGTTTGCAGGTCAACGCCGCGTTCGAACATGAGTTCAACCTGCACGCAGGCGTTGCCGAGCACGCAGCCTTCTCTCTCGAGGCGCAGCGCCAAGGCGCCGAATTCGGCGGCTGGCTGCTCAGTGCCCTGCGCGCCGGCGGCGTCGAGCCGGAGATGTTCCTGCCGGAATACGGCAAGCACCAATACGAAATCACCTGCCGCCCGACCCTTGGCGTGGCAGCGGCGGATCGTGCGGTCAACGTGCGTGAAATCACCCGGGAAATCGCCCGGCAGATGGGCCTCGATCTGAGTTTTGCGCCGAAGACCGCCGCCGAAGCGGTATGCAACGGTGTGCATCTGCACGTCAGCCTGCTCGATCTGGCCGGCGAGCCCATGTTGTACGACGCCGGCACCAGCAACGGCCTGTCGGGCATCGGTCAGCACTGGGCTGCCGGCGTCCTGCATTATCTGCCGGCGCTTTGCGCATTCACTGCACCGACGCCGCTGTCGTACGAACGTTTGCAGCCGCACCACTGGAGCGCGTCGTACGCCTGCCTGGGGCAGCAGAACCGTGAAGCGGCGCTGCGCATCTGCCCGACCGTGACCTTGGGTGGCAAGTCTGCCGCGCAGCAGTTCAACCTGGAATTTCGCGCAATGGACGCCACCGCCTCGCCGCATCTGGCCATGGCCGCGTTGCTGATCGCCGGGCGACTGGGCATCGAGCAGCGTCTGGCCCTGAACGCGATCACCGAGGAAATTCCCGATTCACTCAACGACGAGCAACGCAAGGCCCGGGGCATCGTCGCCCTGCCCGCCTCGCTGGCCCAGGCGCTGGATTGCCTGCGCGACAGTGCAGCCTTCAATGAATGGCTGCCCAAGCCGTTGCTCGACACGTATTACGCCCTGAAAACCGAGGAACTGGCGCTGACGGAACAGCTCTCGCCCGCTGACCTGTGTGAGCACTATGCACGCCTGTACTGAATCCGCCGAACTGGGGTTGTTCACTCGCCCGGTGTACAACCTGAGCCGCGAGGACTCGACGAATCCTTTGATCCTGGTGTGCGAGCACGCCAGTCGCTACATCCCCGAAGCCCTGAATAATCTGGGCCTGGACGAGGCGGCCGCGCGTGAGCATATCGCCTGGGACATCGGCGCGCTGCAACTGGCCGAACAGTTGTCGCAACAGCTTGGCGCCACGCTGCTCAGCGCCAATTATTCGCGGCTGTTGATCGACCTCAACCGGCCGCGCCATGCGCCGGACAGCATCCCGCTGCAGAGCGAGATCTATCAGATCCCTGGCAACCGCGATCTGGACGAAGCGGCGCGCGAGTACCGCCGGCAAACCCTGTTCAAACCGTTTCATGCCCGATTGCAGACGCTGATCGACGAACGCATTGCCCAAGGCCGGCCGGTGCGGGTGGTCGGTATTCACAGTTTCACTCCGGTGTATTACGGCCAGCCGCGACCACTGGAAGTCGGCGTGTTATTCGGCCAGGCCAAAGCCTATGCCGAGCGCCTGCTCGACGGGCTGCAAGCGCATCCGTTGAAAGTCGCGGGCAACCAACCGTACAGGATTGATCCTTTGGGCGACATGACCGTGCCGGTGCCCGGCGACGCCCGCGGCCTTGAAGCAGTGCTGATCGAGGTGCGCAATGACTTGCTGCGCAGCCCCGAAGCGGTATCGCGCTGGGCCGGCTACCTCGCACCTTTGCTGTAAGAATCGCGGTAAAAGATGGACCGATAGAACAACTAAAACGACCGATGGCTGACAAGGAGTTGCGCTTCATGGAAATTGAAGAATTCGGCTACAAGCAAGAGTTGAAACGTAGCCTGACGCTGACCGATCTGGTGGTGTACGGGATGATCTTCATGATCCCCATCGCCCCGTTCGGTGTGTATGGCTACGTCAATGCCGAAGCACCGGGGATGGTGCCGCTGGCGTACATCATCGGCATGGTCGCGATGCTGTTCACCGCGCTGAGTTACGGCAGCATGGCCAAGGCCTTCCCGGTTGCCGGTTCCGTATATTCCTACGCCCAGCGCGGCCTTAACCAACACGTCGGTTTTATCGCTGGCTGGCTGATGCTGCTCGATTACCTGCTGATTCCGCCGCTGCTGTACCTGTATGCGGCGATGGCGCTCAACCATCTGTACCCGGATATCCCCAAGGTCGGTTTCATTCTGGCGTTCTTGGTCAGCGCGACATTCGTCAACCTGCGAGGCATCACTTTTACCGCGCGGATGAACATCTTGTTCCTCCTGGCACAACTGGTGGTACTGGGTATCTTCCTGTTCTACGCCTGGAACGCCCTGCACAACGGCGGTGGTAACGGCGAACTGACCATGGCGCCGCTGTATCACCCGGAAACCTTCAACTTCGCCCTGCTGATGCAAGCGGTGTCGATCGCCGTGCTGTCATTTCTCGGCTTCGATGCGATCTCGACCCTCGCCGAAGAAATCAAGGAAGATCCGGGCCGCAGTGTCGGCAAGGCAGCGCTGATCACTCTGGCAGTGATGGGCACGATTTTCGTGGTACAGACGTGGATTGCCACCGATCTGGCGGCAGGCATGGGTTTCAAATCCGCCGACACCGCGTTTTATGAAATTGCCGAAATCGCCGCTGGCAGCTGGCTGGCGACCCTGACCGCCGTCGCCACGGCGCTGGCCTGGGGCGTCGCTGTAGCGATCACTTCGCAGGCCGCGGTGTCGCGCCTGTTGTTCGGCATGGCCCGCGACGGCAAGCTGCCGAAGGTGCTGGCCAAAGTCCACCCGAAACACAACACGCCGTACCTGAGCATTTATCTGGTGGCGGTGCTGTCGCTGCTGATCTGCTACCTGTTCCTCAATGCGGTGGACATTCTCACCTCGCTGATCAACTTCGGCGCCCTAAGCGGCTTCATGCTGCTGCACCTGACGGTGATCAACCACTACTGGCGTCGGCAGAAGTCCGGGCAGGTTGTACGCCATCTGCTCTGCCCGGTGATCGGCTTCATCATCGTCGCCGCCATCATGTACAACATGGGCGTCGATGCGCAGAAGCTTGGTCTGATCTGGATTGCCCTGGGCCTGGTTTACCTGTTCTTCCTCAACAAGCTCGGCGCCAGCACCGCACTGCCCGATCCAAGCAAAGGCTGACAAGAAAAAGAGCGGCGTCTGACACCCAATCAGGCGACCGCCGATTCAACGCGTGGAAACCGACAGTGATAGTCAGGTTCGGTGAACGAGCCGAACCTTTTGATACAGGAGTACATCCATGCTGGTCTTACGCCCAGTCGAGCAGAATGATCTGCCCCAGCTACAGCGCCTAGCTCGCGAGAGCCTGATCGGCGTGACCTCGCTGCCGGATGACAGCGAACACCTGCGCGAGAAAATCGCCGCATCGTGCGCGTCCTTCGACAGCGCCGCCGCAGCGCAGGGGCCGGAGAACTACTTCTTCGTGCTCGAAGATCTCGAACGCCAGCAACTGGTCGGCTGCTCGGAAATTCTTGCCACCGCCGGCTTCAAGGAGCCGTTCTACAGCCTGCGCAACCGCCACTTCACCAGCGCTTCGCGGGAATTGAACATCGAGCACGGCGTGCCGGCGTTGTCGCTGTGCCATGACCTCAGCGGGCATACCTTGCTGCGCGGTTTCCACATCGACGCCACGCTGGTGCGCACGCCGTTTTCCGAACTGCTGTCGCGGGCGCGCCTGTTGTTCATTGCCGCACATGCGCAGCGGTTCTCCGAAGCGGTGATTACCGAGATCGTCGGCTACAGCGACGAGCAAGGGCATTCGCCATTCTGGGATGCGCTGGGCAAGCATTTCTTCGACCTGCCCTATGCCGAAGCCGAGCGGCTCTGCGGTTTGCAGAGCCGCACGTTTCTCGCCGAACTGATGCCGCAATACCCGATCTATGCGCCAATGCTGCCGCAAGCGGCGCAGGACTGTATCGGCCGCGTGCATCCGGACGGTCAGGAAGCATTCGATATCCTTGAACGCGAGGGCTTCGAAACCAACAGCTACATCGACCTGTTCGACGCCGGTCCGACCCTGTATGCGCGTACCGCGAACATTCGCTCGATCGCTGACAGCCAGACCGTCGTCGTCCGCCAACAGGTATCGAACGACGCCCGTGGCCGTTACCTGCTGAGCAACGACGCCCTGCATGGCTACCGCGCCGTTGTCACCGAACTTGATTATCAGCCCGATCAGCCGCTGCCCCTGACACCCGCCATCTGCGCCGCACTGAAAGTCAGCGATGGCAGTTCGATACGGCTGGTCGCTCTGTGAGCCGCGCTAGCCGTCCACGCCTGAATCGGTACGCCAAAGGAGTTGGAGCATGATTGTCCGTCCGGTAAAAGTCAGTGATCTGCCTGCCTTGATGACCCTCGTTGAACAGGCAGGGCCGGGCTTTACCACCCTTCCTGCCAACGAAGACCGCCTCGCACATCGAGTGCGTTGGGCGCAGCGGGCGTTCGCCGAACAGGTGGAACGCGCCGATGCCGATTACCTGTTTGTACTCGAGGATGACGAGCAGCGCGTGGTCGGTGTCAGCGCCATGGCTGGCGCCGTTGGCTTGCGCGAACCCTGGTACAACTACCGGCTCGGCGTAACCGTCAGTTCGGCGCCGGATCTGGGCATACAGCGGCAGATTCCGACGTTGTTCCTCAACAACGAACTGACCGGCCAATCCGAGCTGTGCTCACTGTTTCTGCGCAATGACCAGCGCAGCGGCAGCAATGGCCGCTTGCTGTCGCTGGGGCGTCTGCTGTTCGTCGCCGAATTTCCGCACCTGTTTGGCGAGAAGATGATCGCCGAACTGCGCGGCAGTGCCGATGAAAACGGTTGCTCGCCATTTTGGGACAGCCTTGGCCGGCACTTTTTCCAGATGGATTCCACCCACGCCGATCACTTGTCGGGCCTGGGCAACAAAGCCTTTATCGCCGAACTGATGCCGCGCCAGCCGCTGTACACCTGCCTGCTCACCGAACAGGCGCAGGCGGCGATTGGTCAGACTCACCCGAACACCCAGCCGGCGTTGAAGATTCTTCAAGCTGAAGGCTTTGCGCACAAAGGCTACATCGACATTTTCGACGGTGGCCCGGTCATCGAAGCGCCGATCCGCAGCATCCGTACGGTGCGCGACAGCCTTGAACTGACCCTGAACCTGGGCACCCCGGACGAGCAGGCGCCGCTGTGGCTGATTCACAACCGCCGCCTGGAAAACTGCCGCATTACCGTAGCCCCCGGTCGACTGGTGGGCAACAGCCTGGTTGTTGATCGTCTCACCGCCAAACGCCTGCAATTGCAGCCGGGCAATTCGGTGCGCGCGGTGCTCCTGCCCCATCAACAGCAACACGCCGTGGCGGCCTGATATTTCCAGCACGGGAGATTAAACCTTTCAGCCGCCAGTCTTGCCGCGCAAATTCGTCATGATTCTTGACCCATTCGCGTGATAGCCTTTTCATTCTTCGGCGTTGACACCTTTGCTCAAGCCCTTCCATTCCTTATGTATTGGTGGAACTCGTATGACCAGGCTTTCCCATCAAGATTTGCGCCGTAATTTCCGTCAGCTGCTGGCCTCCGACACCTGCTACCACACGGCTTCGGTGTTCGACCCGATGTCGGCCCGCATCGCCGCTGACCTGGGTTTCGAAGTAGGTATCCTCGGCGGTTCCGTGGCCTCGCTGCAGGTGCTCGGCGCGCCAGACTTCGCCCTGATCACCCTCAGCGAATTCGCCGAACAGGCCACGCGCATTGGCCGCGTCGCCCAATTGCCAGTGATCGCCGACGCCGATCACGGCTACGGTAACGCCCTCAACGTAATGCGCACGATCGTCGAACTGGAACGCGCCGGCGTCGCTGCACTGACCATCGAAGACACCCTGCTGCCCGCGCAATTCGGACGCAAATCCACTGATCTGATCACCGTAGCCGAAGGTGTCGGCAAGATCCGCGCGGCGTTGGAAGCCCGGGTCGACACCGAGATGGCCATCATCGCCCGCACCAACGCCGGGATCCTGCCGAACCAGGAAATCATCAGCCGCACCCGCCAATATCAAGCGGCCGGCGCTGACGGTATCTGCATGGTCGGCGTGCAGGACTTCGATCAGCTGGAACAGATCGCCGAACATCTGACCGTGCCGCTGATGCTGGTCACCTACGGCAATCCGGCGCTGCGCGACGACAAGCGCCTGGCCGAACTCGGCGTGCGCGTGACCATCGACGGCCACGGTGCCTACTTCGCCGCGATCAAAGCGACCTATGACAGCCTGCGCGAACAACGGCAGATCTTCACCCAGGCCGCAGACCTCAGCGCGACCGAATTGACGCACACCTACACCCAGCCGGAGGAATACATTCTCTGGGCCAAGGAATACATGAGCGTCAAGGAGTGATGCAAACGCTGCACCGGCCCCTTCGCTAGCAGGCTCGCTCCCACAGTTGAAATGCGGTCCCCCTGTGGGAGCGAGCCTGCTCGCGAAGCGTCTGCTGCTGCGGAGCTGAACCGGGAACGATCACTGCTTCATTGCGGCTTGGCCAACTCCATGATCATCCGCGACAACAAGTAAATCCGCGGCGCTACACTCGCCACCTCGGCATATTCCTCCGGCGTGTGAATATTGCCGCCGACAATCCCGAAGCCATCCAGCGTCGGCGTGCCAACGCCTGCGGACAGACTGGCATCCGCCGCGCCACCACTGCCCTCCTCGGTCAGCTTGCGGCCAATCTCGCCGTAAATTCCCTGGGCCATGGCCATCAGGCGATCCGACTCGGCCGTCTGCGGCATCGGCGGCAAACCGCGCTGCAAGGACGTTTTCACTTCGGTATCGGCAATCAACTTGTCCTGCGAGACCCGCGCCAGATCCTTCTCAATGCGATCAAATTCCTCCGGCACTGCCGCACGCACATCCGCCTTGGCCGTGGCCTGATCGGGAATCACGTTGGTGCGATCGCCGGCCTTGAGCTCGGTGAAGTTGATGGTGGTCTTCTTCGCCTCGTCGCCGAGCTTGCCCAGTTGCAGAATCTGGTGCGCCGCTTCCATTGCCGCGTTCCGTCCAAGCTCTGGCGCGACGCCGGCGTGGGCGGCTTTGCCTTTGACTTCGACCAGCGCTGTCGCACTGCCCTTGCGCCACACCACCAGGCCATCGGCCGGGCGGCCCGGTTCGAGGTTGAGGGTCACATCGTGCTGTTTGGCGGTTTTCTTGATCAGGTCGGTGGCGACATCCGAGCCGGTTTCTTCGCTGGCGTCGAGCAGGAAGGTGATCTGCGCATAGTCTTTGAAGTCGAGGTTCTTCAGCACTTTCAGCGCATAGATGCCGGCGACGATGCCACCCTTGTCGTCCATCACCCCCGGCCCGTAGGCGCGACCGTCCTTGATGTGAAAAGGCCGCTCGGCCGCGGAGCCTTCCTTGAACACCGTGTCCATGTGCGCCATCAGCAGGATTATTGCCTTGCCGGTGCCTTTGAGCGTGGCCAGCACGTGATTGGATTTTTCCGGGGTGTTGGGTACCAGTTCGATGGTGGCGCCGAGTTTTTTCAGCTCATCGATGGCGATGTCGCTGACCTGTTTCAGGCCCGGTTCATAACCGGAACCGGAGTCGATATTGACCAGCCGCTCCAGTAACTTCAGGGCCTCGGGCTGGTACTGCTCGGCATCGGCGAGCACTTGTTTATGCGGTTCGGCGACAGCGGTGGCGGCCGTGAGCGCGAGGGACAGACCGAGACTGGCGGCCAGCAGTGAGCGGGGAAATGAGAACGTCATGAAGCAGTCCTTGTTTCGTGTCGGAGGGATTCAACCGTAACCGACATTGGCGCAAGGCTCTATAGCGGATGCGACACTGATCTAATCGACAACACATAACCCTGTGGGAGCGAGCCTGCTCGCGAAGGCGTCGTGGCAAACAATATTAATAACGCCTGACCCACGGCTTTCTCGAGCAGGCTCGCTCCCACAGTTAGCAGCACCCTCCGTCAGACCGAATCCAGCAGCGCCTGCCTCGGTTTATTGTCGCTGTTGCAGATCACCCGATTGCGCCCACTGGCCTTGGCTTCGTACAACGCCTGATCGGCCTCATCCAGCCACCGCGTGGCGTCGGCATGGCTTGGGTCGTAGGCAGCCAGACCAATGCTCAGACTGACCTTCAGCGCCGGGTTCTGCTCGTAGCCCATCACCGCGAAACGCTCGCGCAAGGCTTCCATGGCCTGAGCGGCGTTGAACAGTGGCAGTTCCGGCAGGATCACGCAGAACTCATCTCCGCCGTATCGCCCGGCGACATCGGTGGCGCGCAGATTCTGTTTGAGCAGTTTGCTCAACTGGCGCAGGACGATATCGCCGGCGACGTGGCCGTAGGTGTCGTTGATCGACTTGAAGTGATCGATGTCGATCAAGGCAATTGCCGCGCCCTGCTGCTGGCGGTTGCAGCGCTGGAATGCGAGGTTCAGTTGGTCCTTCCACGCGCCGTGATTGAGCAGGCCGGTCAGGCTGTCGGTGCGACTCAACGCCAACAGCTCACGCTTGTGCCGACCGAGGGTCGAGGCCTGACGAAAGCAGATCCAGCCCAGCGCCAGCGGATACAGCAACAGCAACGGCAAACAGGCGTAAAGCTGCAGCGGCGATGTCGCTGGAATGAACGCCGGCGCAAACACCACCAGCCCGACGCCGATGCCCAATAGCTGCGCCGCCGTCCCGGCGAGTAGAAACCGCCCTCCGCCAATGGCGACGTTGTTCATCGCCATCATCGAAATCGTGGTCGCACTGGGTAGCGGATTGAACTGCATGGCGGCTACCCAGAAGCCACCCATGAACGCGTCGATCAGCAAATTGCGGTGTTCGGCGCGGTACGGAGTGTTCGAGCTTCGCGCCCATAGAAAGGCCAGATGTGGCCAGACCAGGCCGTTGAACAGCATCAGGCCCCACACCCACAGCGGCGGATCGAGCGCATGCATCGCCACACTGACACACATCAGCCCGAGCAGCAGCCCGAACACCCGCGACGTATACAGCCTCCTGGCCAGTGAAAGTCCCTTTCCTCGCGTATTTCCCATAAGGGCCTCGACCGCGCGATGCATGGTTACATCCCGACAAGGATGTGCCCGGAGTCTATCAGGGCGCCGTTAAATAGCCATCACCGGCCAGCGGCCTGAATAGAGCGCTATCAGCGCCGCACACGCCGCCCAGAGTTGGCTATAAATGAAAGAGGGGAAATGCAAAAACAACTATAAAAAGGGGACACATGCATACCTACGCTGTATTGATCATCGGCAGCGGTTTCGGCGGCCAGTGCGCGGCGGTCAACCTGCTCAAGGCCGGGATCGAGGACTTTCGCATTCTCGAGCGACGCGACTTTTTCGGCGGTACATGGTGTCAGAACACCTACCCCGGCGCAGCGGTGGACGTGCCGTCGCCGCTGTATTCGCTGTCATTTGCGCCCTATCGCTGGACGCAGATGTTCGCCGAACAGGCAGAACTGCAGCGCTATACCGAACAGCTGATCGAGCAGTTCGGTTTGCGCGAACGCGTGGAACTGGAGGCCGATGTCGAGCGCGTCGAATGGAACGAAGCGGACAAACGCTGGACAGTGCATACCCGCGCCAAAGGCATTTTCCATACGCAGTTCCTGATCAATGCTTCCGGGCCGTTGAGTCAGCCGGTCATCCCACTCTTTCCTGGGATGGATCGCTTTCAAGGCAAGACTTTTCATACCAATAATTGGGATCACAGCTACGACTATCGCGGTAAACGCGTGGCGATCGTCGGCAGCGGTGCCAGCGCCGCGCAGGTGATCCCGGCGATTGCAGCCCAGGTCGAACATCTGCATGTATTCCAGCGCACGCCGCATTGGGTGTTGCCGCGTGCCGATCGCAAATTCGGCCGGTTTCAGCGCTGGCTGCTTGGCCTGAAACCGGCATACAAACTGCTGCGCTGGCTGATCTACTGGCAATTCGAAACCCGGGTGATCGCTTTCAAATACTCGAAACCGGCGATTCACCTGGTCCAGCAACATGCGCTGCGTTTTCTCAAACGCCAGGTTCCGGACCCGCTGCTGCGGCAGAAACTCACGCCGGATTTCACCATCGGCTGCAAACGGGTGCTGGTGTCCAGTACGTACTACCCGGCGCTGAGCCGCGCCAACGTCACGCTGCACAGTCGCGAGCACGGCATCGCTTCGATCGACGAAAGCGGGATCAACACCGTGGACGGCGAGCATCTCGATATTGATCTGATCGTTTGGTCCACCGGTTACGACGCTACCGACGGGGTAATTTCCTACCCGGTCAGCGGTAAAAACGCGGTGCAACTCAGAGATGTCTGGGCCGAATATCCGCGCGCCTACCTCGGCACCAGCCTGCCGGACTTCCCCAACCTGTTTATCGTCACCGGGCCGAACACCGGCATTGGCCACACCTCGGCGCTGTTCATCATCGAATCGCAGATGAACTACATCCTCGACTGTATCCGCACGGTGCAGGCCAAAGGCCTGCGCAGCATCGAAGTGCGCCATGACGCGGAACGTACCTACACTGCAATGATCCACCGGGAAATGCAGCGCACGGTGTGGAAGTCCGGCGGTTGCCACAGTTGGTACCAGAGCAAGAGCGGTCACGTGATCGCGATGTTTCCCGGCTTCAGTTTCAGCTATCACCTGCTGACCCGGGCGCTGAAACCGGCCGACCATATTTTGTCCTGAACACGTAAAAGGAAGACGTCGATGCTTTTGCTGTTTGTCGCACTTGCGGTTTTCGTGGCCTGGAGCTGGTTGAGTTACCCGGCGGTTGGCCATTGGCTGTACGACCTGGCCATGGCCAGCGAGGCCAGGTTGTACAAATTGCACAAGATCGAAGTGCCGATCGCCGAGATGACCGTGTCGACCTGGCAAGGCGGGCCGTACGAGGCGTCCAGCGCGATCCTGATGCTGCACGGCTTCAGCGCCGACAAAAACCTCTGGCTGCGCTGCGCCCGGCATTTCGTCCGTCAATATCGGGTGATCATCCCGGATCTGGCCGGCCACGGTGAGACTGGCTTCAAGGCTGGCGGCGGTTACGACATCGCGGTTCAGGCCAAACGCATGATTCAACTGCTCGACGTCTGCGGCGTTGAGAAAGTCCATGTCATCGGCAACTCCATGGGCGGCTATATCGCCGCGTGGCTGGCGGCAACCTATCCCGAGCGAATCGCCTCGCTGGCGTTGATCGACCCGGCCGGCGTCACCGCACCGGAGCCGAGCGACATGGAGCGCCATCTGGCGCGCGGGCACAATCCATTCCTGATCAACTCCCGCGAAGAGTTTCAGCGCTTTTATGCGATGACCATGGAGTCGCCGCCGTGGGTGCCGAAACTGGTGCTCGACGCCGTCGCCCAGCGCTATGAGCAACAACGTGACGAGCTTGAAGAAATCTTCCGCGACTTCCGCGCCAGCCCGCCGATGGAGCCGAAACTGGCCGAGATCAAATGCCCGGCATTGCTGCTGTGGGGGCGCAAGGATCGCCTGATCGACGTCAGCAGCGTGCCGGTGTGGAGCAAAGGCATCGCTAATCTCGAAGTGGATGTGTGGGATCACGTCGGGCACATGCCGATGGTCGAACAGCCGGGAAATACCGCGCGGCTGTACGGGGATTTTCTGGAACGACAGCGATGAACATTCTTTACGACGAACGCCTCGACGGTCCGTTGCCCGAGGTGAACAAGGGCGAATTGCTCAAGGCTCTGCAACAAGCCCTGCCGGACCTGGACATCGTCTGGCGCGAGGATGAACTCAAACCCTACGAATGCGACGGCCTCTCCGCCTACCGCACCACGCCGATGCTGGTCGCCCTGCCCCGGCGTCTGGAGCAAGTGCAAACCCTGCTGAAACTCTGCCATCAACACAGCGTGCCCGTGGTCGCCCGGGGTGCCGGCACTGGATTGTCCGGCGGCGCTCTGCCGTTGGAAAAAGGCCTGCTGCTGGTCATGGCGCGGTTCAACAACATCCTGCACATCGACCCCGCGGCACGTATCGCGCGGGTTCAGCCGGGTGTGCGCAACCTCGCCATATCTCAAGCGGCGGCCCCGTTCGGCTTGTATTACGCGCCGGATCCGTCATCGCAGATCGCCTGTTCGATCGGCGGCAACGTCGCGGAAAACGCTGGCGGCGTGCATTGCCTCAAGTACGGTCTGACCGTGCATAACGTGCTGAAAATCGAAGTGCTGACCATTGAGGGCGAACGTCTGACGCTGGGCTCCGAGGCGCTTGATTCAGCCGGTTTTGACCTGCTCGCCTTGTTCACCGGCTCCGAAGGCTTGCTGGGGATCATCACCGAAGTCACGGTGAAGTTATTGCCCAAACCGCAAGTCGCCAAGGTCTTGCTCGGCAGTTTCGATTCAGTGGAAAAGGCCGGCCGCGCGGTTGCCGAAATCATCGCCGCCGGGATCATTCCGGGTGGTCTGGAAATGATGGACAACATCGCCATTCGCGCCGCCGAAGACTTTATCCACGCCGGCTATCCGGTCGACGCCGAGGCGATTCTGCTGTGCGAACTCGACGGCGTCGAAGCCGACGTGCACGACGATTGCCAGCGTGTACGGGAAGTCATGACAGCGGCCGGCGCCTCTGAAGTGCGCCAGGCCCAGGACGAGGCTGAACGCGTGCGTTTCTGGGCGGGGCGCAAAAATGCGTTCCCGGCGATCGGCCGGTTGTCGCCGGATTATTACTGCATGGACGGCACAATCCCGCGCCGCGAACTGCCCGCTGTGCTGCAAGGTATCGCCCGCCTCGGCGAGGAATACGGATTGCGCGTGGCCAATGTGTTCCACGCCGGCGACGGCAATATGCATCCGCTGATTCTGTTCGATGCCAACCAGCCAGGCGAGCTGCATCGCGCCGAGGCGTTGGGCGGCAAGATCCTCGAACTGTGCGTCAAGGTAGGCGGCAGCATCACAGGCGAGCACGGCGTCGGCCGCGAAAAAATCAATCAGATGTGCGCGCAGTTCAACAGCGACGAGTTACTGCTGTTTCATGCGGTGAAAGCCGCGTTCGATCCGCGGGGCCTGCTCAATCCCGGCAAGAACATCCCTACCCTGCACCGCTGCGCCGAATTCGGCGCGATGCACATTCACGCCGGGCAACTGCCGTTCCCCGAGTTGGAGCGATTCTGATGGCTGATTTCGATGCCGCCAACGCCTTGATCGATCAGGTCAACGCCGCGCGAGCCAATGCCACGCCGCTAAAAATTCAGGGCGGCAACAGCAAGGCCTTTCTCGGCCGCGAGGTGGCCGGGGAAGTGCTCGACACCCGCGCCCATCGCGGCATCGGTCAGTACGACCCGACCGAATTGGTGGTCACGGTGCGCGCCGGCACGCCATTGTCCGAGCTGCTCGCGGCGCTGGACCACGCCGGGCAAATGTTGCCCTGCGAACCGCCGTCCTTCGCCGCCAGCGCCACGGTCGGCGGCATGGTCGCCACGGGACTGTCCGGACCACGCCGGCCGTGGTCCGGCTCGGTGCGCGACTTCGTTCTCGGCACGCGGGTGATCACCGGCCTCGGTCAGCATCTGCGCTTCGGTGGCGAAGTGATGAAAAACGTCGCCGGTTATGACCTGTCGCGGCTGATGGCCGGTAGTTTCGGCTGCCTCTGCGTGCTCAGCGAAGTGTCGCTGAAAGTCCTGCCGAAACCGCGCCAGTGCCTGAGCATCCGCCTCGATATCGACTGCGCTCGGGCCTTGGGCAAACTTGCCGAATGGGGCCAGCAACCGCTGCCGATCAGCGCCGCGTGCCACGATGGCCGGAGCCTGTACCTGCGCCTGGAAGGTGGCGAAGGCTCGGTAACGGCGGCGCATCAACGTCTCGGTGGCGAGCCGCTGGATTCGGATATCTGGCGCGACTTCAACGAACAGCGCCTGAGTTTTTTCGACGAAGGCTTGCCGCTGTGGCGCCTGTCATTGCCGAACAACCTCGGCCCGCTCGATCTGCCCGGCGAGCAACTGATCGACTGGGCCGGCGCGCAGCGCTGGGTAAAATCCGAAAGCTCTGAGATTCACGCACTCGCCCATTCCTTGGGCGGCCATGCAACGTGCTTTACCCACGGTGCCACCGACTCGCCGTTTCAACCCTTGGCGCCAACCCTGCTGCGCTACCACCGGCAACTCAAGGCACAACTCGACCCGCAAGGGCTGTTCAACCCCGGGCGAATGTACGCGGAGGTTTAGCCATGCAAACCACCCTCAGCGAGCAATCGCGCCAACTGCCCCGCGCTGGCGAAGCGGAAAAGATCCTGCGCACCTGCGTGCATTGCGGCTTCTGCAACGCGACATGCCCGACGTATCAATTGCTCGGCGATGAACTCGATGGGCCGCGCGGGCGCATTTATCTGATCAAGCAAGTGCTGGAAGGCGCACCGGCCACCGAGCAGACGCAGCTGCATCTGGATCGCTGCCTGTCGTGTCGCAACTGCGAAACCACCTGCCCGTCCGGCGTCGATTATCACAACCTGCTCGACATCGGCCGTGCGGTGGTCGACAGCGCGGTGCCGCGCCCGGCCGCCCAGCGCCTGCTGCGTGAAGGCTTGCGCGCGTTGGCGCCCAATCCCGGGTTGTTCAAAGGCTTGCTGCGCATGGGCGCGACCTTTCGGCCGCTGCTGCCGCGCCTGCTGGAGAGCAAACTGCCGCAGCGCTTGGGTGTTATGGGGTCGCGCCCTGCTCCTCGGCATGCGCGCCGAGTGTTGTTGCTCGAAGGTTGCGTGCAGCCCGGCCTGTCACCGAACACCAATGACGCGACGGCGCGGGTGCTCGATCGTCTGGGCATCAGCGTCACTCCGGTGAGCGAGGCCGGTTGCTGTGGTGCGCTCGACTATCACCTCGACGCCCAGGCCAAAGGTCTCGACCGCGCTCGACAGAACATCGACGCCTGGTGGCCGCACTTGCAGAATGGCGCCGAAGCCATCGTGCAAACGGCCAGCGGTTGTGGCGCGTTCATCAAGGATTACGGGCATTTGCTTGCGGGCGATCCGATCTACGCGTTGAAAGCCCGGCGGATCAGCGAAATGACTCGGGATCTGGTGCAAATCATCGCCGAGGAACCGCTGGAGCAAGTGTGCGCCGCCAGCGAACGACGCATCGCCGTGCATTGCCCGTGCACGTTGCAGCACGCATTGAAACTTGGCGGCGCGGTGGAAGCCGTGCTGACCCGACTCGGCTTCAACCTCACGCAGGTACCGGATGGCCATTTGTGCTGCGGCTCGGCGGGCACTTACTCGCTGACCCAACCCGCGCTGGCGCGGCAATTGCGTGACCAGCGCCTCAACGCCCTGGAAAGCGGCCGCCCTGAATTGATCGTCACTTCCAATGTGGGCTGTCAGAGTCATCTGGCGAGCGCCGGGCGAACGCAGGTCAGGCACTGGATCGAACTGGTGGATCAGTCGTTGGCAGAATGAAGTTCGTAGGATTCTTCGTTTGCCCGCATGGGCGAAGGCTGCGATCTTTTCGGCATCCATCTCGTCACCGTGGCAGGAATTTTTTTCATGACCGTGCAGCCGTTCGTCAGCCCCGACCTGATCCGCCAACGCTTTTCCCGAGCGATGTCCGACATGTACCGCGAAGAGGTGCCGTTGTACGGCGCGCTGATGGAACTGGTGGAGAAAACCAACCGCGACGTGCTGGCAGGTCAGCCAGACATCGCCGGGCAACTCAAGCGCACCGGCGAAATCGATCGGTTGGACATGGAACGCCACGGCGCCATCCGGGTAGGCACCGCGACCGAACTGGCCACCCTCGCCCGCTTGTTCGCGGTGATGGGCATGCAACCGGTGGGTTATTACGACCTGACCCCGGCGGGTGTGCCGGTGCATTCGACGGCGTTTCGTGCGGTGCATCAAGAGGCGCTGCGGGTCAGCCCGTTTCGCGTGTTTACCTCGTTGCTGCGGCTGGAGCTGATTGAAGATCGTGAACTG